>Ga0209812_10001769_pt1 | contig 14060 bp, 10 predicted proteins | sample JI71714BDNA_FD_187502 | JGI IMG/M metagenome (GOLD analysis project Ga0209812, IMG submission 187502) | Wastewater effluent complex algal communities from Wisconsin, to seasonally profile nutrient transformation and Carbon sequestration -... | ecosystem: Engineered > WWTP > Effluent > Algae...
GACTTGTGAATACAAAAGAGAACGTCTGTAAAACGCGTACCCCATCATTTGATGATCGAGGGGTATTATTTGATAATTTCGGGTTCTCATTTGATGTTTCGCGCACTTGTCATTTGATAGTTTACGAACTTCTCAATCGAGCGGTGTATTTTGCAAATGGATAGGTTTTGCACTCTGACAAAGAGCCTCAGCAATATTCCGTGCTTCAACACGAATATTTTTCGTAAAGACGTATTATATTGCGTTTTGCGAATTGATCGACCTTTCGCTTTCCGTCAATGAAGCTTCGCAATTGTATCGTATGAAAGTGGGTTTCATGTCGAAGGTGCATTATCTCAGTATTGTTTGTTTACTGCCCTATTAGTAGTTTTTCATCAATCTGATATTCCTGATATTCAATTCAAATATATTTCGAGTTTGACTGAATCGCTGTTCCTGAAAACGAAACATCGCTAGTTGTATTATTCGATAGGACGATAGCTACTCCATGTGTTCTGACCAATAATCAGGTATCTTTTGAATGTTCTTCGTCACATGCTTCAAACGTGATCGTATCACGAAAAAACGATGTTTTGTTTGTTGCATTGAATATTGTTTGTTTCCTTTTTGTACTATCTTATAGGTTTGGCTGGATATCGTGCTGTTTTGTGAAGCAGTGTTGATTTACTAAACACTTGACAGTTCTTTCGATTGTGTTCTATGTTCCGTCATGTATTTTGGCTATCAATCTATGCCGTAATGCAATATTGTTCCTTCTACAACGACTGTTCTTTCTGCATTGATTGGTTATCGTCTGTTATGTATAGCGATATAATTTTATGGATTACCAGATGATCTGACCAATTTTTAGATGATATCATCTGTTATAAATCCGATATCTAACGTTATCGTGATGTGATATTGTTTCAAAGACAACAACTATTCTTTGTTTGTAAATATAATGTTATTTTCTGTTTCAGCGAAGATTGTGCAGTGCAGTCGGATACTATTTTCGTTACTCTTCTTTAATATCGAATTCACCTTTGTTTTTTGTTCAACATCCTCAGGTTTACGTTCACGCAGCAACAAGAAAAGAAACATGCTGCACATCACCGCCCATCACTGGCGCGGATTCGAGTTCCTGTTTGCTCATATCAAGAACCGGTTTTCATTCCGTTCTTGTACGATTTCAATAGTCCGAGTTTCATACTTTCCATCACCAATTTGCTAATGGCAATCATCGGGTGATAAATGTGACACAGGATTTTTAATGCAATTGTTAGCAACAACGAGTTTTTCTATGATTTGAGTGCGATTAGGGCCACATCTTACCTCCATGCTGGCATTCATTCAAATTTGCCCACATCAATCTCGAGATACCAGGTCGTCATGGCTATACCCTGGTGTGTTTCACAGTTCTTGTTGTCGTTTTACTCGGAGCGACTCTCCCATTGTTCTTTGCCGACCACCTTATCGTCAATAAACAAGTAACAACGTTTGTCTGAGAAATGTAACATGGAGTAGGTCCAAGCAATGGTTAGTGAGAAATCAGTTCGTCGGTCGTTTGCGTGCAATCAGCGCCACATCTTACTATCATGATGGCCTACGTACATTCAATATTTACCAAAAACTCCTACTGAATACCACATCCGCCAGGATATGTACTTACCTGACAGTGCAGTTGATGTATCTTTATGGTATTGCTCTGTCCTGTGATGCGGTGGGAGGAAAAATAGCGGAATTTTCCAGTAAGGCGATTGAGGTTTTTCTTTACAACTGTGAAAGAGAATTTTTAACTCACCAATTGTTGATTTTACGCTTCTCGCCGTCCTGTTTCGTTGTTGGTGTAATAATACAGTCGATTCCACAAGTGCGATGATTGTTTGTACCACCTGTGTGTATTAAACAAACTAAAGTAACGGCAATAAAGTAACGGCAATCGGGCCGTTACTAGCCGACTTTAGACGCTCAGCTAAATAGAACGAATTGCGTTCAATTTAACTTGTCATCATATTGTTCAATGGCACTTACCATCACAGTTTCTGCCTGCACGTCATCCTGTGGTACCTTCGTACGTTTGTGTCTTGGCATGTAACAGCGCGTCTGCGTGAATTCCATTTTTGATAGTCTCCCACTGATATTCATCCTGGTTTGCAACACCAATCTATAATGATGTTTGTACGAGTGAGATGATTGATGTTACCAGTGTAAGCGTCGAAGGACAAAGTATTTCTTACCTGCTGTTTTTTAGCGTTGTTTCGGCAAATTAGCGTTGTTTCGGCACATCAATCGTCACGGGAAACACAGCGTGTTGATTCCTGGTGGCGTCAAGTTTTCGCTGCCATCGCGTACCTCAAGTCCATGATAATGAATTGACATCCCTTTTTCATTCCTGGTACACCAAACTGGTTTAGCTTGCATCGCGTACCTCAAGTCCGTGATCATGAATTGATATCCCTTTTTCACTCCTGGTACACCAAATGGAGGATCCAGTTGAAGTTTCACGTTTCTTTTCCTCCTAGTGAGAACCAACTCAGGGGTCCCGTATTGACACCCGACGTTTATTCCAACTTTGATTGAACGACAATTTATGTTTCTATGATGATACCTGTGATTTTAGTTTAGAAAACGCTGCTGTCGAGATAAACATATATTTGTTAGCATGTTCATAACCAACAAGCAATCTAGAAGTAGTTCTCCCTTCGCTTTCGCGGTGACTTGCTAAGCATAACACTTTGTAAGCAACATTGTGTTCACCAAATGTCGCGATCACTCACATTACCGTGTAACGGGTGCCTGCATTCACCTTATTTGATGTGAATATGGAAACTACAGATACACATTGTCTCCGATTTCGCTTAGAGTTCACTTGTTGAGCAATGGTAGTCTAGATAATTCCAATATCTTGATACTGTAACGGCGCATGGCTGCCTCGTATACCTGACACTCCTCCAGGAAGTGCTGAGAGTTGATCAGCAAATTAAGATATGCAACTGTATTGTTTCATTTACTAAATAATATGTTTCAAACCGTGCATCACCATACATATATACGTGTTTAACACTGGCGAACATGGATGAACTCGGCATACTACGCCCTGTACAATATGTTCTCTCCGTTTCGTTCTGGTAGATTTTCCTCTCGTTCAAACATTATTATAGACTGATGCGTGTACCGTTAGTACTTCTTCTTGCTTCATGCGTACAATAACGAATAACGACAGTACCGACTGCGTTTTATCGTGCGTCTTTCGTAGTTTAGATATACAACATTCAAAATCCTTTCTTTTCCCGTGTATTTCATTTTTGAATGGAACGCATTCAATCTTAACGGTCTTCATTGTTTGACGGTTTTTACGTGTGCTGTGCAAATACCTCTTTACTTGGCAGTAGACGCTACGTAGCACGTTAGGTCGACGCTGCGCTATACGGTGGCACTCTTGACCGTATTGCCATGCATATAGGCGGAGTTCTGCTACATACCAGTACTACAGTGAGAAAAACTTCATATACGTAAGACAGTATAATATATTATCCAGTAAGTTGCCTGCGCGTTTATCTGAGCTTCAGTGTCGCATTATGTAGAATCATCTTGGTCAGACAGGCTAAGACGAACAACTTCTATGTGTTTTCTTAAAACAGTCATCTTGATGATACTGATCAAGACGGACACCAGCTGTACAACTGAAAGTTTGTCAGCATTTTCTTTGCATTGGTCACCGGTGGCAAGCTGCTACGTTGGTTTATGTAACGCGGTTTATTTACGTAGCCCCCCTGAGACAGACCGTATCTGCGTTCGTCATCTAATACAACAGTTTCTCAGTAGGCCAGTACCGGTACTGGTAGGCCGTAGGCCACAATGCAATACGTAGTTTACTGCGGCTCTTTGTAAGGGGCAGGGTCGGTGTATAATTCAGGCAGTGTGATGAGGACTAGAGTTGAAATTCCGTGTAAGAGGGTAGAAAACTACCAATGTGAATGGCAGGTAGGGGATTCTCTGCAGAAAGAGGTCGCGACTTTGATGTATTCACGGTTCACAAAAGTTGGTCCGATTCGTAAGGCCTCTAGGGAGTTGTCAACGGTCATTGCACGGGGAGAGAACGGACGAGTGTTGTCTGGGTTGTACGTCGAGTTTCACCGTACTAGATTCGACAAAATCGTTGCCCATATTCATTACGTGGCTACTCTCAAGGATTTTGAAAGGCGTGGATTTGGTAGTGAAGTTCTCAGGCAAATATGGAATATTCCTACGCTACATTGTTTGATAGCCGATGTGCAAGTAGGCAGCGGAATTGCTGACTTCTACACGAGAAAGGGATTCCGCAGGTTGACAGAGAAAGATTTATTAGTTGAAGAATTGCAGTCAGGTATATCGGAGGACGCATTGATTTGTACCAAGCAAGGTAACGACCAGTTTTGGTCGTGGCAAGGCATAGATTGCCGTGTCGAGTGGTTCGACCCGTTTTTAGTGAAAAGCATGAAGAATACTGCAGGCAAGCTAGAGGCTCGCATGCATGTGTTACCCACTAAGTGGGTAACTTGCGATGCTAGTAAGTTATTTTATTCTGCGGATTTCACCGGCAGGCGCGAGGGTATTCCTTTACCGGGAAAGGAAGTTTTTTTCCCCAATGCAGTTTGGTTGTTACCCTACAGCGTTCAAGGAATTGAGACTATCAGTGCCAACAATGTTCAAGGAACTGAGACTATCAGTGCCAACAATGTTCACGGAACTGAGACTATCAGTGCCAAGAAAAAAACTGTTGACATGCGGCTACCCAGTACAGGAGCGAAAAAAATTGCGACACATGGATTTGACACTAACGAGGCACGATTTTATGGCGAAAGCCTCAGTTACAAAAAGGACACCGCTTCGAACAGTAAAAAGAGTAAGCGTTCTGCTAACATCTCCCCTTCCTGCACCAAACGTAAGATCAATGAAGTGTGGGATGGAAAGATCAACGAATTGTGGGATCGAATCCGAAGAGATATAGCTGAGTACTATACAACCTATCCGACAGCAACGTCTATGGACAACGGTGAAAACACTACGCACAGGGATTCGGATTGGGAAATCATTTACTGATGCGGCGATGTTATAGTTCGACACTTCTGAGCTGCTCATGACTTCGTGGACAACGTGTGCATCAGGTGATTTTGACAGATTGAACACTGTCTCATGTGACATTGAAATTTTTCGCAACAGATATTTGTCTTAAGTATCGCTTATAGACGACCATTAAACTGTAGTAACTTCATCACTTAACCAACATTTTTTGGGTTTCTTCTCATTAGCGTCTTATCCGTTTCACTTTGCCCGTGATTACCGCTAACTTAAGCTTCGGCCAATCTTTGCTGGTGTTTACTGTGGACGCAAATTACAGTGGGAACCACGATCAATACACACATCACACCTGATCTCTTCCGGTTTTCATACAAGTAACGGCAACCATGTCTGCGTTGGAATACATACATCCAATAAGATCTCTCTATTGTTTGCAGACGCCATCTACGTGCTCAAACTTCAGTAACGCCGAAAAAGTTCAGATCGTCAGAGTTAAATGACATCCCAGTACAGGTCACCTCAATTCTCTGCCTTTTACTATCCCTAGTGTCATCATGAGAGTCTTCTTCGTCGTCTGTTGAAGTATCTGGTGTGGCATAACGAAATACTGTTTCTCTTTTGGAGTGATCCCGCTTGGAATCTAATTCACGGAAATGCTTCAATTTGACAAACAGAGCATTATACAATTGAATTTCGTCTTCTGTGAATCCCCAATCCTTTGTTTTACTTTCAGCAGTGGAGTCTTGTACGTCCTTTCCCTTTTTTTTCCCTTGGTAAATTCTTAAGTCATCGACATCAAATTCTTCGCATTGGTGACTAACAATGTCTTCTATCGTATTGCTGGACTCTAGCTCACAGACTACAAATTTTATTGCAATAAGTAGCGTGATCGCCTCCTTGCTTATGGTCATTACCTTTGATATTTCCTTTCCATTTAGCCGATCTTCTCCAATTTTAGTCAGTTTCCTGTCGTTCTCTATATATTTGTTCTTTGTGTTACCTTCTCCAAGCAAAGCGGCGAGGGCTAGAAAGTCCTTCACGATTCCGTACTATTTTATATTGAAGAAAAGGGGTTCGAATGAAATTTGCCGACGCAGAATACTGTTTGGTGAGTGGTTGGTGTTGGGCAATCAGATGAATCAAACAGTACATCGCACGCACCTGTCTTTCATTCATCGGCACAACACTTTCCATATCTCTTTCTTTGGGATTCACCAATGTAACATCCAACAGCGCTGCGGCGAACTCGCCGAACGAAGTGTTGTCGAAAACTTGTGCAGGAGTTTGATTTAACGCCTTAAGAATTCTGAATAACCCGTGCTTGAAAGTAGTCCTCCTTTTGGCGTTATCTCGTATTGCGAACTGCCCTACGTTGCAGTCGTACCATATCACCCTCATTTTGTCGGGATTTCTTCGCACCTTGTCGAAAACGGAGGCGATCGCGAGTTTCTTGTTTTTCGCGTAATAGCTCGTCCAAAATGCCACACACGTTTTACCGAATTCAGAATCTGGGGAGATTCCAAGATCTTCCAAATTTGTTGTCGCTGCATTTTTCACCGGTCTAACGTGTGGAAATGGCATCACCTGGAATATCTTTTTGCCAATCGCTTCCTTCTCAATAGTTTTTTTGAGTTCAATGGCTAAGGATGTACACTCATCTTTGTCTGCCATAGTGTCATTTAGCGTTCTCACAGAAGCAGCGATCCCCCTCAACTTGTCTATTTCTTCCTGTTGGACGACAAGCAGGTTCCTCAGACTACGGTTGTCCACAACCAGCATTCCAATGACGAGAGGACTATCGGTTGGTTCGAGTTGCGTGGGCTTCAGTTTCTTACACTTCACCGCGAAATCGGAGCATAACTCTTCTATTTTTCCCTGGCCTTCTTTGGGCAAAGAGTGAAATGCATCAAAGTCAAACAATTCTCGCTTGAACTTTGACGCTTTGCCGAGAATTTCTCGCAAGTCCACGACGCCGGATCCTTTGCTTCTTGCGCTTGCCTTGGATGCCATGACAAGAGAGAGTCACTTCACAGTATGTTGCTGCTTACAAGTTTCCGCTCTTTATGATTAGCTGAAGGTGTAAAAAATGTTTTTCAGTTATATTCATTTGAATGTTCGACGAACATTCGATACTTATTGTTTAGACAGAACTCACATAGCAACGGACAATGGTCAACTCATTCAACCCTCCTGTCCAACTGTCCTACCTCCTACCGTACATACAGGTCAGTCAACGGAAATATCTGAATAATGAGTGAAGTACATTATTATTTTTATTTGCGGTGAGAACGGGAAAACAATATTGTTTCCAGTTGTCAAACATATTGGTCGTTATCACAAAGATGACTTCACAAGTAAATCGGCATAGAGCAACGTGAATATCCAGCTGTTTATTGTCTTTGGCATATTGACGAAGACGACTACTCTGGAGATTTGTAGCAAGCGCCAACGTCAGAGTGATGTCTATTTATTTGTTAACTGCCGTATAAATCTAAATGTGTGCGTGTACATGCATCAGGCATCTCTTCCTCTGTTTTCAATTTTCGGTAATGTTTTACGATCAACGTCACGCAGATTTTTTGTTGATCTACAGATTGTATGTATGTATAAATGAAAAGAATTCCTCTTACGTACGTGCGCTCTCTGCTTTGCTTTTTTATTCGCGCTGATTGTGTAATCGCCTATTGATCCAGCTGTATTTCATTTTCGGCAAGGCGCCCAAGTCGATCATTCCTACATGAACTTAGCTTGCTGACACGTCAGAAAGACTACTTCATCCCCTTTCGGTACATGTGTGCCAACAGGGACGACGCCTTCGCAAAACTGTCGAAGAGAACCACTTAGGCACATCAAACTTCTCTCTTACGATGGCAACTACAAGTAATAATAAACTGCAGAACTGGATAGCGATTCATGCCAAGGTCATAAAATACGTCAGTGTTGACGATCAATCTCACTTCGTCGACGTTAACAGAAGAGACTTGGCTGTGCACGAGCAATTACACCTCGAGGAGCACAGATTACCTTGGGGCAGCGCATGGAGGGACTCCGTCACCTGCCATCTGTACCGGATCATCCATTCGTTGACAAATGAGACTCCAACAGACGACGATGTGTGGTATGTCGCCGTCGTTCCTCAGCCAGTCAAGAAGAACAACAGGTACTTCACGATTAAACTATTCGCCAGATTCCCAAAGACATGTCGGCATTGTGGACAGTTCATGCTAGATCTTTTGTATCCTACAAACGCGGCAATGAATGATTACAAGGCGTTCTGTTCTCGTCGATGTGCGCAGGCCCACGAACACACTTTTACTATGTTGATGGAGGGTACCGCCGAAGATCAGATGACGATCACGCGATTCAAGGAAAGGATACGAAATGATATTCTGGCATTCGATCAAGCGATTCAGTTTGGACACCAGTTTGCAAATTATGGACAACATATGCAACAGCAGAGTTCAACTTACGGCCAGTTTTACACCGCGCCAATCACTCAGAATTTTCCACTCGGGAACAGCTTCGGTTTGTACCCTATCGGGGGTGCATCCCCTACTTCACCTTTCACAGGGAATTATGTTCCTGGTCAGCAGCACTATGGATATTCAACTAGTGCGAGAAATGGATCGGAATACAAGGCACGTCAAAAACGGAGTTCAAACACTGCGAACGCATCGAAGACAAATAAGACTTCTCGAATTGGCACCAAACGTCGATCAAAGTCTAGTGCCACAAATGAAGAAAAATCTGAGCCAAGCGGGACTAACGTCGATATTAACACGAATGTCGGGCCTGGAACGATCCCCTCAGTTTCGGGTACAGGTGATGAGTTTCTAGTGCCCCCCTCCGACGCAACTTCAATCCAAGAAGGAGGTGACACCTCGGAGGAGGCGGTCGAGTCCGTAACCCCGTGCGATATGACAGAAATCACCGAAACTCAGACGCCAGCTGACGAAGCAAGAAAAGAAGCCGTCAGCAGTATGGGGGATACACAGGACACGAGCGATGCAGACAGGACAACGTTCTCGAATTGCGTCGATGACCGGATGAGCCCCACTATTACTGCAGAGGACCAGGTGCCATCTAAGTCATTGGATGAAGTGAGGACTCCACACGTACGAGTTAATGACGAGGCGCCCGAACAGATACAGGACCCTAGCGATACAATGGATGCCGCTATTCCTGAAACATTCTTAGTTGAAGAAAAGTCTGACGGTGTTGGTGCTCCAGTTAACCCATCGTCACCAGACATCCAGAACCGGCATAGCACTCGAGAGTTCATCTCCATACCAGATACGCCAGAGGCGCCTAACGTATCAGAAAAGTTCAATTCATCAACACGTTTTACGACAGGTCGAGAAGAACCATCTAATGTCGCCTGTTCCGAACCAACACGCAACAATACGACACTGTGGGCAGACATTAGCATCGAAAGACTGTTATCAATTGAGGCAAAGATTGATCAGTTCGGGTCTATTTTGCCCCCATACTGGTTAGGCATAGACGCAGACTGTATTAATTACACGTTGCGGAAACGAACGGTAATCATAGGGGATTACGACTTCGGAGAAGGGGACAAGACGACGTCGTGGTGGACCGATGCGGCGATTTTGTTCTTTATTCAATGGTACGTACACAGGCATTCTGCATTACGCATCAACAAACAATTCGGTCATTAAGTTTGATTGTTATCCTTACCATCTTCGAACTTTTAATTTTTCCAGGTTGTTCCGTTGCGAGAGCAATCTGTCGGATATCTCTTTTGTTGATTCCCAAATTATGAAACAGGTGGTTAGGGATTGCTCGGAAATCATGAGTGGCACTGCCACGTATGAAGAAAAGATGAACGCAACTTCGTCGTTGCGCAAAACCCTAACAAAAGGAAAGAACAATGTACTCACTCGCAAAGTTACTTTGATACCTACGAACATTAACAACAACCATTGGGTTCTGTGCGTGTTGTTCAATCCTAAATTATGTGTGAGTCCAGAAAACACCTTGGTACAATGAATTTGAATTTGCGTCAGGACACAGGTTGACTCAACATGATAGAACATCGTTGACACTCATTTGTTGTTTCACAGGTTGACAGTTCTTCCGCAGGTGTGATTGCTAATCACCAAACCAGCTTTATTGCTGTTTTTGATTCTTTGGCACCCAAGGGGGGCGTTAGCAACGGCGTCAATCAGCAACTTTTGTGGTTAAGAAGATCTCTAAATTTGCTCTCACAATCAAAAGACAAGAAACCATCATGGGAATTGGACGATGGTCCATTCACAGAAGCAATGTTTCCCACCTTCTCGCCGGCTTGGGGTAAGCAATGTTGTTTCCGTGTTTGCTTTCCGTAATATGTATACTGCTACCCATGCACTAATACACAACGTCGATCAACTGATTCATTATGACCTTAGTTCCACAGCAACCAAACACATTTGACTGCGGAGTCTATACTTGCCGATTCGCGTACAGTTTGTACTACTGGTTCAAATCGCAACCTACCACAGTGATTACGAAGGATTACTTAGCGAAACATGGAGAAACCGCTTTTTTGTGGCCCCACGAGATAATCGAGACTACTCGGAAAGAAGTGGCATCACTGCTTACGGAGATCGTTAGTTGTTACTCGCAGCCGCAGTCAAAACCACAAAAGAAAAATGTTAAGGACAAAAATCGCCACATTGACGCCGAGCACATGCGTCGCGTAATGACACAATACGCTGAGGAGCAGTTTCACAAACATAATCCCGAAAAAGATATACCTCGTGAAAGTTTATCGACAATGGTGAAATGGAGACAGAAACATGAAAATTGTTGGCTTGCCCAGAAAAAACCAACACAACATTGTTGTGTTTCACGTCGAACGATAAAAGCAGCACGACTGTGTGGACGAACGGTTTGCGACTCCTCAGGTATGGCTGAGTCGTTTCAATGCCGCTGGAATCCCAAGCATATCCACGACATCAACGATGCATTGTTTATTACAATGGTAAAGCACAACGTTTTTTTATGTGAATGGGAGTTGGAAGACATCCCATCCACTGGAGACTGTGGTTTCTTTGCGCTGTTTAAAGCGGTCCAACAAAAGTTTCGAAATGCAGAAAAATTTAAATCCTGCGACGCATCCTTGGCAGCCCAGGTTCCTGCTACTTTGGAACAATTCCGTCTGATTGTAGCCAAAGCTATTACCAATAGTCCGACGTTGTTGCAGAGTTTTGTCGGTAGCAGCAAAAGAGAGATCCAAGAATGGAACTTACTTCGTAACATAGTGCCTGAAGATGAACTAGTGAATGCGCCATCTTCCAGTGAAATTTGGACCTCGCCAGTATTTGATTTGATTAGTACTCCAGCGTACTGGTGGAATACGGGCGTTCAAGGCATATCAGAGTCATTGTATTTGACGGATGACATGATGGAAGCTATTCAAGACATGTATGGACTAAAAATCCTGGTGAGGAGGACTCAAGAAATGGATGAAACAGAGATCAACAAAATAGTGGACTCCCCCGGTCAATGTACCGATGCGATATCGAAGTGGCCAGACTTTCGGTGGTGGCCTGAATCTGCTTTTGGGTACGTGTTAATTGATTTTGACGAGTCTCACTTTGACCTGTATTCATGCAGGAAAACTGGCCTTTGCATTCTGACCGGGTCCGAGTTGATGGAGAAGAACAGTGTCAAGGCGTGTTTTCCATTATTCTGCATGCGATATTCGATGTACAGAGACATCATCCAACCGTATTGGTATGATAGGATTTCCAAGAAACACTACCGAGGCTTGCAGTCGTTGGGTGACCTGCGTCCAGATTGTTTATTCATCACAGACTTGAACGACATCCTCACGAACATATTCAGGTCATCCGAAACGTTTGCATTTCAGTGCTATATTTCAGATTTGTTTGCCACGCGTCAACAAGCTGATGCCATGAAGTTTGTCGTTACTGGCGGCGCTGAAATGGAGGTCACATCTTCTTCTGGAATGTCATCCCGGGTAAATACTTCCACAGATGGTGTTATGATTACTTTGGAAAAAGCGCCGGAGTTGTCATCATTAAATGGGGTAGTGTTACTAGCCATGTATCTTGGCCTAATAATGGTGTCATCAAAGGAAATTGGGCCCATTGACGATAGCAATTATTGCAAGGTTTTCATCACATACAAACCCCAAAGCGGAATTTGGAAAACAGAGCCATTCAAAGAATGGATGAAGACACATGGTTTCAAACAAGCTGGGCGCAAGTGCACGTTCGGTGGCCGAGTTATGCCATCCAACGTCAAATACTACTATAAGTTAGCAACAAACGATGAGGCATCTAATACGGGTTGGTTATCCTCAGAGTCCGATGATCCAGACGAAAGCCATCCCAAGCATGATGCAACTGGAAGTTCAACAGTTCCGAAACCCAACACCGACGGCAGTAGCGATGCACAGGAACTGTACGACTGCCTTCTGAAAAACTTGTCCGAAAGCGATAAAGAGGCTAGGGTGGAAACTGAATATGATACAGGAAGACTATCCAAATTGGTCAATGAAGTCAACGGTTTTTGGAGGGATGAAGACAAGTGGAAGGAGCACAAAAAGAAAAGGAAGAAATTGCAGTTCATGCTACACCCTGACACCAAGAAGCAGCATGGTGCTCACGATACAACGATTCTTTGTGGCTGCAACCACATCTTTCAGTTGCTGGACGAACTGTACAATAGAGAAAAGAATGGAGATCCTTTAGAAGGCAACGTTATAGATCTGACAATGGCAGTCGGCGATGAAGAAGCCGACTGTCCGAAAGCTCAAATCCGGTTCACTGGTGTACCAACCAAAATTCCGAAGCCTCATGCTAGGTCTGATGTAACTGGGGGCTTTGATCAACGTATTCCCAGGAAGAAGAGTCGTCACAGCTCATTTCGTAAACACCACAAGGAATCTTCTGAGGAGGACTCGGATTGGGAATCGATTTGGCCAAACAAAACCAAAGGTTGACACGTACCGCTACGCTAGTAGGGTTTTTGTGAAATACCACATAACTGATGACGGACAATAGCCGATTAGAGTATTAGAAACAACAGGGCGTTAAAACCACAACACTATTCCTTACCTGTTGTTGACGCTGAATGCGATGGTGACATGCATTTTCGTTGCAAATTCACTCATTGTGCTGAATTTCGACGACAAACAGCGAAATTCTGGATTTTTTCCAGTGGGGCAAAATTCGACTAACCTTCGCTGCTTTATGACCGAAGGTGTCAGAATTCCAAGATGACAACCCTACGTATTTTGTCCGTAGAATCGATTGGTGCAATCCGTTTGTGCAACAGACTGCGGACTTTACATGGGGTTTTGAGGGGTACTTTGGGACCGCATACGGTCCCGACCGCGCGACCAATAAGGAGATATGTGAGTTCCGAGAGAGATAATAAACACAGAATCCTCCATATAAAATCCTTTATTTACAGTTGTACATCGTCTTTGTCATGGTGCCTAAGTCGATATTGTGAAAGACATGTACGTAGAAAAGCCTGTTTATGCAGCTGTACATCGTCTTTGGCACCTTGGGTAAGTCGATATCTTTCCCTTGTTAACGTAGTCAATTCCAGTATGCTCATCTCAGCAACAACGTCAAAGACGTAACACAGCTGGATTCGCTCTGTACTGACCTGAGAACTTATTTCGATTTCCGAATCCATGTACATTATAATATACAGTTGTACATCGTTTTTGTCAATGTGCCTAAGTCGATATTGTGATAGACATGTACGTAAAAAACCCTGTTTATGCAGCTGTACATCGTTTTTGGCACCTTGGGTAAGTCGATATTTTTCCTTTGTTAACGTAGTCAACGCCAATATGCTCAACTCAGCAACAACGTCAAAGACGTAGAACAGCTGGATTCGCTATGTACTGACCAGAGCACTCTTTTCGGTTTCTTGAATCCTAATCGCCCATGTACATTATCGTACTGAATTTGTTCAACCTACGGGTATTACCGTACTTCTTACGTACAAACGCATGTTGCTCATGGCAGAGG
>Ga0209812_10001771_pt1 | contig 14058 bp, 11 predicted proteins | sample JI71714BDNA_FD_187502 | JGI IMG/M metagenome (GOLD analysis project Ga0209812, IMG submission 187502) | Wastewater effluent complex algal communities from Wisconsin, to seasonally profile nutrient transformation and Carbon sequestration -... | ecosystem: Engineered > WWTP > Effluent > Algae...
GCGCTTTCCAGATAACCAAGAGAACACATCATGGGTTTCCGTTGCGGGATCGTCGGCCTGCCGAATGTCGGCAAGTCCACCTTGTTCAATGCCTTGACCGAGACGCAGGCCGCACAGGCCGCGAACTATCCGTTCTGCACCATCGAACCGAATGTCGGTCAGGTCGCAGTGCCGGATGAACGGCTGCAAAAGATCGCCGCCATCGGCAAGAGCGCCAAGATCATCGAAACCCAGCTCGGCTTTGTCGATATCGCGGGCCTTGTGAAGGGCGCGAGCAAGGGCGAAGGCTTGGGCAACCAGTTCCTCGGCAATATCCGCGAGGTGGACGCCATCGTCCATGTGCTGCGCTGCTTTGAAGATGACGATATCCAGCACGTCGCCAACAAGGTCGATCCCATCGCGGATGCCGAAGTGGTCGAGACAGAGCTGATGCTGTCGGACCTCGAAAGCCTCGAAAAGCGCGTGCCTGCAGCTGCCAAGCGCGGTGCTGCGGGCGACAAGGAAGCCAAGGCGATGGCGAGCGTGCTGGGGCAGGCCTTGGAGCTGCTCCGCGAAGGCAAGCCTGCGCGCCTGACAGTGCCGGGTGATGACGAGGAGGAACGGCTGTTCAAGCAGGCCCAGCTCCTCACCGCCAAGCCGGTGCTCTATGTGTGCAACGTCGCGGAAGAAGACGCGGCGGAAGGCAACGAACTGTCAGCCAAGGTGTTTGCCAAGGCGGCGGCTGAAGGGGCGCAGGCGGTGGTCGTTTCCGCCGCGATCGAGGCTGATCTGGTGACCATGCCGATGGAAGACCGGGGCGAATTCCTCGAAGCACTGGGCCTCACCGAAAGCGGCCTCGCCCGCGTAATCCGTGCAGGCTACAAGCTGCTGGGCCTCAAGACCTTCTTCACCGTCGGCCCCAAGGAAGCGCGCGCATGGACCTTCCACGATGGTGCGAAAGCCCCGCAGGCGGCGGGCGAAATCCACACCGATTTCGAACGCGGCTTCATCCGTGCCGAGACCATCGCCTATGACGATTACATCGCGCTGGGCGGCGAAGCAGGCGCGAAGGAAGCAGGCAAGCTGCGGCAGGAAGGCAAGGAATACGTCGTTCAGGACGGCGATATCCTGCTGTTCAAATTCAACGTCTGAAACGGTGCAAAGAGTGAGGCCGTGAATACGGCCTCCTCAATGCCGTCCGAACAGCTTCTCGACGTCTTCCATGCTCAGCTTCACCCACGTCGGCCGCCCGTGATTGCACTGGCCTGATCGCGGGGTCGCTTCCATCTCGCGCAGCAGCGCGTTCATCTCGGCCACGCTGAGAGCCCGCCCGGCCCGCACCGATCCGTGGCAGGCCATCGTCGCCAGCACTAGTTCGAGCCGCTCGGCCAGCAGCAGCGCGCCGCTTTCCTCCTGCTTGCCGTGCTTGGCGATATCATCCGCCAGATCGCGCAGCAATTTGGCGCTGTCGGCCTTGGCAATCGCGGCCGGGACCGCGCGCACCAGCATCGCGGATGGCCCGAAGCGTTCGATCACAAGGCCGAACCGCCCCAACCCCTCGGCCGCGTCCTCCAACCGGTCGCAATCGACTTCGTCCAACTCGACCACATCGGGGACTAGCAGGGCCTGACTGCGGCGGTTGGCTTCCTCCGCTCCGGCAGCGCGCAGGCGTTCGAGCACAAGCCGTTCGTGCGCCGCGTGCTGATCCACCAGCACCAGCCCGTCGGCGGATTCGGCGACGATATAGGTATTGGCGACCTGCCCCCGTGCAATGCCGAGCGGGTATTGTGCGGCTTGCTCTGGCAGGGGCACAGCTTCTTCGGCGCGGCCTTGCGGAGCGGTGACCGGCGCGTTCCATGCCGGGCGGGCTTCGCCAAACCGCTGCGGGCCAGCGTTCCAGTCGCGCCCGGAAAAGATGCTTTCGAGCATGGGTGCGACAGGTGCTTGTGCTGGCGAGGCAGGCTCGCTCACCCACCGCGCCATGGCACCGCGATCCGGCCCTTGCGCGCTGCGCCTGTCGCCCGTTGCCAACGCCTGCCGCAGACCGCTGACGATGAACCCGCGCACCCCTGCGCTATCGCGGAAGCGCACCTCGGTCTTGGCCGGGTGGACGTTCACATCGACATCCTGCGGCGGCAGGTCGAGGAACAGCGCCAGCACCGCATGGCGATCGCGCGCCAGCATGTCGGCATAGGCCCCGCGCACCGCGCCCACCAGCAGCCGGTCTTTCACCGGGCGGCCATTGACGAAGAGATACTGGTGATCGGCCACGCCGCGATTATAGGTCGGCAGGCCCGCAACGCCGGTCAGTCGCATCACACCATAGGGCGTCTCACGCGCCTGTTCGATGGCGACCGAATTGTCCTTCAGCTCATGCGCGATGATCCGTGCCACGCGGGTCGCCAGCGGCTCGTCCGCTTGCAGCGACAGCACTGTGCGCTTGCCGGAATCGCCGACTGTCTCCAGCGTAAAGGCAATATCCGGCCGCGCCATGGCGAGCCGCCGCACCACATCCAGACAGGCGGCATATTCGCTGCGGGCTGTGCGTAGGAATTTGCGGCGGGCGGGAACCTTGGCGAACAATTGCTCCACCCGCACACGGGTGCCGGGCGGGAGCGCAGCGGGTTCATCGGCCAACACCGCGCCGTGATCGACCACCCGCCGCCAGCCTTCTGGCGCGCCGGGCTCGCGGCTTTCGATGGTGAGGCGTGCGACACTGGCAATCGACGGAAGGGCTTCCCCGCGAAAGCCCAGGGTCGTCACCAGTTCGATCGCGCCATCGGGGCCGATCAGCGAATCAGGCAGCTTTGAAGTCGCATGACGTTCCAGCGCCAGCGCCATGCCGTCCGGCCCCATGCCGCAGCCGTCATCCACCACCTCGATGCGCCGCAAGCCGCCGTCGGCCAGCACCACCCCGATTCGCCGGGCCCCTGCATCAATCGCGTTCTCGACCAGCTCTTTCAGCGCTGCAGCCGGGCGTTCGACCACCTCGCCCGCGGCAATACGGTTCACAAGCGCGGAAGGGAGGCGGCGGATTTCGGGCATTTGTCGCACGCTAGCGTTCAGGCGTCGCGATTTCGAGGGGAAGCGCACAGAAAACGCCGTGGCAGTGGACAAATATTTTGGCCTTTTGTCTGCGGATTCGCTAGGCGCGCGGTGTCATGTCATAACCGGGTCGAATATCCCTGCAGCCAACCCCATATACGGCTTGCAGCCCCGCCCCGCCACCACTGGAACACCAACACAGATGAGCTTTCTGTCCAACTTCTTCAAATTCGGTTCGCAGAACATGGCGATCGATCTCGGCACCGCCAACACGCTGGTTTATGTCCAGGATCAGGGGATCGTCCTGAACGAACCGTCTGTCGTCGCGATCGAGACGATCAACGGTATCCGCCGCGTCAAGGCGGTGGGCGATGATGCGAAGATGATGATGGGCAAGACCCCGGACAGCATCGAGGCGATCCGCCCGCTGCGCGACGGCGTTATCGCCGACATCGAAGTGGCCGAGCAGATGATCAAGCACTTCATCCAGAAGGTGCACGGCAAGAAGTCGATGTTCCGCTATCCCGAAATCGTGATCTGTGTGCCGTCGGGCTCGACCTCGGTGGAACGCCGCGCGATCCGTGACGCGGCCTCCAATGCGGGCGCATCGGATGTGCACCTGATCCTTGAGCCGATGGCGGCCGCGATTGGCGCCGATATGCCGGTGACAGAGCCGGTCGGCAGCATGGTGGTCGATATCGGCGGCGGCACGACCGAAGTTGCCGTGCTTTCGCTGCGCGGCCTTGCCTACACGACATCTGTCCGCACCGGCGGTGACAAGATGGACGAGGCCATCGTCTCTTATGTCCGCCGCCACCACAACCTGCTGATCGGTGACGCCACCGCTGAACGCATCAAGAAGGATTACGGCATTGCCATGATCCCCGAAGACGGCGTGGGCGAGACAATCACCCTGAAGGGCCGCGATCTTGTGAACGGCGTGCCCAAGGAAATCACCATCAATCAGGCCCATGTCGCCGAAGCGTTGAGCGAACCCATCGGCGCCATCGTCGAAGGCGTGCGCATCGCGCTGGAAAACACCGCGCCGGAACTGGCGGCGGACATCGTCGACCAGGGTATAGTGCTCACAGGCGGCGGTGCCTTGATCCGGCGGCTCGACGAGCACCTGCGCGAAGAAACCGGCCTGCCGGTCTCGGTTGCCGAAGATCCGCTGCTGTGCGTTGCCATCGGCACGGGCCGTGCGATGGAAGATCCGATCTATCGCGGCGTGCTGATGACCGCGTGAGCGCTGCGCATGCAAATCTGAAGGGATCCTAAGCCATGGCGCCCCCCTCTTCGCGCCGGTCGGGCTTTTCGAAGAAGGCGCAATACTCGCGGTTCACCGGCTATCTGCTGGCGGGGGCGTGTGTTGTGCTGGGCCTTGCGCTGCTGGTGCTGTCCCATTGGCAACCGGCAGCCTTTGCGCCCCTGCGCGGCGTGGCGAGCGATGTTGTAGCGCCGGTCGGCACAGGCACGGCGGTCGCGCGCAACGAATCCCAGGGCGTGTTCGCCAGCATCGCAGGCTACTTCAACGCAGGGCAACAGAACGCTGAACTTCGCCGCGAGGCCGAGATCGCCCGCATCCGCCTTGCCGAAGCCGATGCCGTCAAGGCCGAGAACCAGCGCCTGAAAGGGCTGCTTGGCTTGCGCGATGGCGAGATCAAGCCGGTTGCGATGGCGCGTCTGGTCGGCTCGACCGCTACCAGCGGGCGGCGCCACGCCTATCTTAGCGCCGGAGCAAACAATGGCGTGCTGCCCGGCATGCCGGTGATTTCGGAACGCGGCGTGATCGGACGCGTGCTCGAGACCGGGCGTAACTCGGCCCGCGTGCTGCTGCTGACCGATAGCGAGAGCGTGCTGCCTGTGCGCCGCGCCAAGGACAATGTGATCGCCTTTGCCGAAGGGCGGGGAGACGGCTTGCTGCGCATCCGTCTGGTCAATCTCGGCGTCAATCCGCTCAAGGTGGGCGACATGATGGTGACCAGCGGTGCCGGCGGATATTACCGCCCCGGCGTTGCCGTCGCCGTCATTGCCAAGATCACCCCCGATGGCGGCATCGCGCGGTTGGTGGCCGAGCCTGCGGCGACAAGCTTCGTCGCGGTCGAGCCCGTTGCCCAGCCTGCTGCCGTCGAAGAACTGGCCGACCCCGAACTCCCGTCCGTCGAAGCGTCAGCTACGCCTGCCGCCTCGCCCACAACGGCAGCGGCGGAGGAGTGATGGAGCGGCTCGACCCTCGCGCCCGGTCGGACATCTATGGACGGCGCATCAACCGTGCGCCTTCGCCCTGGCGCGCCTTGAGTGTGCCGTATCTGTCGATCATGCTCGGATCGCTCCTACCGGTGCTGCTGATGGCCGACCTGATGCCGCTGGCGCCGTCTTTCGCCTTTCTGCTGCTGCTGGGCTGGCGGATGGTGCGCCCTGGCTTGCTCCCGTTGTGGGCAGGTGCGCCGCTGGGAGCGTTTGACGATCTGGTGAGCGGGCAGCTCTTCGGCAGCGCGATTCTGCTCTGGTCGCTCGCGATGATCGCCATCGAACTGATCGAGTCCCGTTTCCCGTGGCGCGGGTTCTGGCAGGACTGGTTTACAGCCGGGGTCATGGCCGTGGCCTACTGGTTCGGATCGTTGCTGTTGTCGGGTGCGAGCCTGACACCGGAAATGCTGGCGGTCGCCGTGCCGCAGGCGTTGCTGTCGGTGCTGCTCTATCCGGTCATCGCCCGCATGGTCGCAGGCCTTGACCGCTTCCGGCTCAAGCGGGCGCGGAGGATCGACTGATGAAGATCCCCTTCCTTCAACGCGGACCAGAACGCCCTTCCCGCATGATCAATGCCTCGATCCTGCGTAGCAGTTTCGAGCGGCGGTCTGTGGTGATCGGCGCCGTGCAGGGCGGCATCGGGGTGCTGCTGGCGCTCCGGCTCGGTTATCTGGCGGTGGCCGAGAACGAGAAATACCGGCTCGAATCCGAAAGCAACCGGGTCAACCTGACATTGATCCCGCCGCGCCGGGGCTGGATCCTCGACCGTAACGGCGCGCCCCTGGCGTCGAACCGGGCGGACTTCCGGGTCGACCTGATCCCCGAACGGCTCAAGGACGCCGAAGCGACCATCGACCAACTGGGTCAGTTGCTATCGCTGGAGCCTGCCCGGATCGCTGACATCAAGGACAAGGTCGCCACCGCCCGCGGGTTTCAGCCGGTCGAAGTGGCAAGCGGGCTGCGTTACGAGCAATTCGCCGCTCTCAGTGTGCGCTTGCCTGAACTGCCCGGCGTAGTCCCGCAGCGCGGCTTTTCGCGTTTCTATCCGACCGCTTCCAGTGTCGGGCACTTGATCGGCTATGTCGGCCCGGCCTCGGCCGAAGAATACGAAAAAGACCCCAATCCGCTCCTGATCACACCCGGCTACAAGATCGGCAAGGACGGGCTGGAAAAGCAGTTCGAAAAGGATTTGCGCGGGGTGCCGGGCGCGCGCCGGGTCGAGGTGACGGCATCGGGCCGGATCGTGCGCGACCTCGAAACCCGCGAGGATGTTCAGGGCGCACCGGTGCGCCTGACCATCGACGGGCCGCTTCAGGATTATGCCGCGCGGCGCATCGGGCTGGAAAGCGGATCGGTGGTAGTGATGGACTGCCGCACCGGCGATCTGCTCTGCATGGCTTCCATGCCGAGCTTCGATCCCAATTCCTTCTCCGACGGGATCGGCGGGGTCGAATACGCAATGCTGCGCGAGGATGAACGCGTTCCGCTGCGCAACAAGGTGCTGCAGGGGCTTTACCCGCCCGGCTCCACGGTCAAGCCGATGGTGTCGATGGCGCTGATGCAGGCGGGCGTCGATCCGGAAGAAACGGTCTTCTGCGGCGGCGGCCTTCGCGTCGGCAACCGTGTGTTCGGCTGCTGGAACCGGCGCGGGCATGGCGCGGTCAACATGGCCAAGGGCATCTACCAGAGCTGCGACGTCTATTTCTACGCCATGGCCCAGCGCGTCGGGATGGACCCGATCGCGGCAATGGCGCGGCGCTGCGGCATGGGGCAGGAGTTCCCCCTGCCCGTCACCAGCCAGTTCTTCGGAACCGTGCCGGACGCGGCGTGGAAGATGAAGAAATGGGGCCGCGAATGGCAGGCCTTCGACACCGTCAACGCCACCATCGGTCAGGGCTATATGCTCTCCAGCCCTTTGCAGCTGGCGGTGATGGCCTCGCGTCTGGCAACCGGACGGCACGTGATGCCGCGCCTGACGCTGGACACCAAGCCGAAGGGCTTCGACACCATCGATTTCCCGGCCGAGCAGGTCGAGTATGTCCGCCAGGCGATGAGCGATGTGGTCAACGGCCCCGGCACGGCCGGGCGCGCGCGCTTGCCGATTGATGGCACATTGCTGGCGGGCAAGACCGGCACCGCGCAGGTCGTCTCGCTGTCGATCTCGAACGGCAAGTCCGGCCCATGGAAATACCGCGACCACGGGCTGTTCATCTTCTTCGCCCCCTATGACAACCCGCGCTATGCCGGCGCTGTGGTGATCGAGCATGGCGGCGGTTCGGGCGCGGCTTACCCGATTGCGCGCGATGTGATGACCTTCATGTTCGATCCGGCCAAGGGGCTGGAGGCTCTGACCGCGCTCGAAAAGCAATGGGGCGGCACAGCCCAGCAGCGGCTCGAAGGTCGCTATGCCACCTATGCCGCCGCGCGCGGCGCCAGCGTCAGCCGTCCGCCGCAGCGCGAGGAAGAAATCTTCGACCGGGTCGAAGCCGAAGCGCGGGTTGCCGCCGCCCAGACCGAAGCCATTGCGGACGAACCGATTGCGCCGCGGCCCGAGGCGAACCCGTCCGGCACACCGCCCGGAGCGCCCACGCCGCAGCCCGTTGCTGCTACAGCGGCCCCTGCAGCGGCTCCGGTCACTCCGTCCCTGGAGGCCAGCGAATGAACACCCTCGCCGCCCGCGGGATCGTGCCCGAACCGATTGCCCGCCAACCGTGGGAGATGCTCATCCCGCTGCTGCTGCTGACCAGCTTTGGCGGGCTTGTGCTCTATTCGGCAGGCGGCGGGGCGATGGAGCCTTTCGCGATGTCGCATTTCATCCGCTTCGGGGTGTTTGCGGTAATGACCGCGATCATCGCCTCGCTCCCGCGTGATGCGGTCAGAGTACTGACCTATCCCGGCTATCTGGTGGTGCTTTTGATGCTGCTGGCGGTCGAGATTGTCGGACAGGTCGGCGGCGGCAGCCAGCGCTGGCTGGAGGCCGGGCCGATCCGCATCCAGCCATCCGAGCTGATGAAGCCCGCTGTCGTACTGGCCATGGCGCGCTTCTATGAAACGCTGCCGTCCGGCATGATCGGATCGTGGCGATCGGTTGTGCCTTCGGGGATGCTGATCGTCCTGCCGATCTCGCTGGTGCTGTTGCAGCCCGATCTCGGCACATCGGTCGCGATTGCGTTTGGCGGCGTGGTGGTGATGTTCCTTGCAGGGCTTCCCCTGTGGTGGTTCCTGACTGCGGGCGGACTCGGGGTTGCCGCGATGCCACTGATCTATTTCTTCGCGCTTCGGCCCTATCAGCAGGCGCGTGTCACGACCTTCCTTGATCCCGAGAGTGATCCGCTGGGAGCCGGCTATCACATCGCCCAGTCCAAGATCGCGATCGGATCGGGCGGGATTTTCGGCAAGGGCTTCAACGAAGGCACCCAGAGCCACCTCAATTACCTGCCTGAACCCCACACCGACTTTGTCTTTGCCACCATGGCCGAGGAATGGGGGCTGATGGGCGGGTTGTTCGTCCTCGCCATGTACACCCTGATCCTGCGCTGGGGCTGGAAGGTCGCAAGCGAATCCCAGGACCGCTTCTGCGCCTTGCTGGCGGCAGGAGCGACCGCGACGATCTTTTTCTACATTGCGATCAATCTGCTGATGGTGATGGGCATGGCACCGGCCAAGGGTATCCCCTTGCCGTGGATGAGCCATGGGGGATCGTCGATGATGACCAATATGATCTGCATCGGCCTGTTGATGATGGTCAACCGCTGGAACCGAATGGCGCCGCGCCGGGGGCTGACGGTCTGATTTCGAACAGCCTGCGATTAGGGTCTTGCCATATCACCGAGACGCGCTAAACGCAGCGCCTCACGCGAATCGGGACACGCCCTCGGCCCTCTGTTTCGCAGTCCGGACCCCTCACCAGGGTATATCGGAATGGACGCATAGCTCAGTTGGTAGAGCAGCTGACTCTTAATCAGCGGGTCCTAGGTTCGAGCCCTAGTGCGTCCACCATTTCCTCCAAACACTTCAACGGTTTAGGTGGCAGTCAGAGCCTGGCACCCTCCTCCCTTCGCTCTGCTAGGTAGCTCTCTAGGTAGCAGCATATACAGCGACTGGTTTGTTCGCTTTAGCAGTTTGTGGCGTCCCGGATGTGAGCGCATACGGAATCGCAAAGACGTCTGCGATTGCGCGGAAGCTACGAGGGTAGTTTTCAGCTCACATAGTTTTCGACAAATGCCCGTGTGAGAGCCGCTTGTCGCATAAGTCTGACGCAATGCGCCGTGCAGCACACACCTGTTTGAAACGCTGGAGGTCCGCCGAGATGAGCCAAAGGTTCACCCGCGAAGAGTTCTATGAACTGGTTTGGTCAAAGCCGATGACGCACCTAGCCAAGGATTTCAGACTGTCCGACGTTGCGCTTCACAAGATCTGCAGGAAGCATGATATCCCCAACCCGCCCCTCGGCTGGTGGGCCAAGCATGCTGCCGGCCACAAGGTGAAGCGAATTCCGCTTCCGAAGGCCAAAGCTGGGGTGGCCCTCACAGTAGTCATAGCGAGTGGTGAGATCCGGCAAGAACCTGCCAACTTGGCGGCGGCACGAGAACAAGCACGCGTAAAGGCGTCAGAATTCGACCTGTCTGGCGAGGTGCTCTCCCATCCCTTGGTGCAGAAAAGTTTCGACAAGCTGCGGAAGGCTAAGCCTGGAAACACCGGCCTTGTCAGCCTTTCGTCGGACGGACATGTGCAGCTCGAAATTGCTCCGGCTTCCATTGATCGAGCAGAGCACTGTCTCATCCAGATCGTAGCTGCCGCCAAGGCCCAAGGATTTGAGCTTTCCGCAAAAGCAAGCAAGGCAGCCTTCACCAACGGCTCCGTCTCTATCCCGTTCGCCATCAAGGAAGCCTACAAGCGCATCAAGCATGTTCCGACTGCCGAGGAGATTGCCGAAGACGAGCGTCGTCAGCGAAGACGATCGCGGGATTGGAGCCGCAGCGATTGGACGCCTCACAGCTTCAGTTTTGGAAGACCGGAATGGGACTATGTACCCACCGGCCAACTGGCCTTCGAGTTTGATATCTACCTGCGATATGCGTCGCAGGTTCGCAGAGCATTCAAGGATGCCAAGCTCCAAAGACTTGAGAATTTGGCGCCAGACATAGCTGTTGGACTCGCCGTTCTGGCTGCCGCGAAGGCAGAAGACGACCAAAAGGCCGAAGAGGAACGGCTACGAGAGGAGGAGGCGAAGCGACGTCGAATCGAAGCACAGCGACTGGCCTACATTGCCGAGCGCAGAGACAAGGTCCTTGAGGATGTGCTGGCCCGTCTTGAACGCAGAGATCGCCTTGCCGCTTTTGTTACAAGGTTGGAGGAGGAACTGGCAGGTGAACAGGCCACTCGTGTCGCTGAATTCGTGGCCTGGGCCCGGACGAAGCTGTCTACGGCCGATCAGAGAATAAGTGCGGCTGGCTTGGACGAACTGTTTCTGGAGCAACATGTTTTTGGAGGTGACGATGATCGCGGGTTTTACCCAAAATCGTACTGGTGACCATCAGTCATAAGCCGGCCATGGTAATGCCACCGCTAGCTCGGCCGGGAAGCCGTCGGGAAAGCCAAGCGGCGAGCGAGAGCCTCAATCTCGTCGCGCCAAGCTAGCTTGTCGAGCCAAGTCTGGCGAATTGACGATGCACCATAGATCGCACCAGCCAACTGCCCAGCAATGGCAGCAGTGGTATCGGCATCGTCACCGAGGTTCGCTGCCAACAGCACGGCGTCATCGAAGCTCGTGGTGTTTGCAACCGACCAGATCGCTGCTTCGAGGCTGTGCGCCACGAATCCGCTGCTCGAAATCTGATCGCGCGCTTTCCCACGCCAGCTACCAGCCATGATCGGGCCGATCTCAGGTCCAAATCCGTCCGCTGGAACCGCCAAGGCCTCCTCAAAGTCGGCACCTAGGATAGCCGACCGCAAGACGAGTGCATACGCTTCACAGGCGTCGAGGCACGCGTCTGCCGCGTGCGTGGTCATGCTCTGTCGGCGGGCTGCTCGCGTTACGACAGCGGGATCTTGCCGGGTCCCCCAGATCGCAACAGGCGCAAGCCTCATGAGGGAGCCGTTTCCTGCTGAATACGGATCGGTCGAGCCTGCAATCGGGTCGCCAGTTTCCTCGAAGCGGGCAAGGGCCTGGCGGGTTGCAATGCCAATATCGAAGCAGCTGCCTGTGGGGCTGAAGGCCCCGTGGCGCCACCATTTGACGAACCGCCGTTGCGCTTCTTCCGGGTCGAAGACTGAGCCCTTTGCTCCGCTGGCAAGAAGGGCCTCGCCAAGCGCAAGAGCCATAGACGTATCATCAGTCCAAGTCCCCGCATCCAAGCTGAACGGTCCTCCCCCGACCATGTCGGTGATGTGGGGATAGGTGTCCCGCGGCTTGAACTCGAGGGTCGTCCCCAAAGCATCACCGACCGCCAGGCCAATGAGACATCCACAGGATCTATCGTAGATGCGCTCGATCGCTCGGAGGTGATCTTCTTGTGCTCTCGTCTCGATAGCGCCCGGCCTGACCTCTCGCACTTTGACGATTGCAGCATCGGCGTCTGTGATGCCGAGCTCGATGAGCAGTCTCGCTGCCACTGTGCCGGCTCGGCCCAGCCCTCCTCGGCAATGGATAAAGACGCTTTCCCCGTCGGTGAGGAGCCTGCGCAGCCGGGCTCCGGCCGTGTGCCATCGTTGCTCGAATGCCTCGCCAGGAGCGGTGACGTCGGGGATCGGCAGATGAAACCATTCCATTCCTCGCACAGCAACCGCATTCTCCAGATCTGCGACCCCGAGCAACTCCATCTCGTGCTTTTCAATCAGAGACACGACGGCAGCAGCCCCCCACCCGCGCACCGCGTCTAGATCGGTCGCAAGATCACGCTTCCAGGTAAAGCCCGCGAGCGCAGGCCCTTGCTTTCCGGGACAAAAGGATATGCCGATGCGTCCTGATGCGGCAAGAAGTGTAGGGATCTGGATCGGATCAGTGGTGCTTGTTCGAAGATTTGTGCTCATCGCGCTTTGATATGACCCATGTACGACATTATCGGTCGCATGCCCCAAAGGCGTCAGAAAAGGTATTGGTTAGCGCAAGGGGGCAGCCGGGCTTTCATCCGGCTGTTGCCGTCTTGGGTTTAGGTTGGCCCGTCTTCCCGGACGGAGAGACACGGATTTGCAAATGCCCGATCTCCGTTCTGCGTGAGTCAAAGCCGCCGGCCTTCTCGACCAGGTCGCTCAGCTTGCTTTCACCATAGGTTCGGGGGTCAAAGTCTGACGCGAGCGCTGCAAGGCGTTGGCCCACCCGCCCTAGAGGCACCCAGCCCCCTTCATCGTCGAGCTGTGAGATGGCAGTTCGGATCAAGGGTGCCGCAGCGGTAGGCGACTTCTTAACATTAGCCGGACGGGCATCCTGCCGGCCTGGCTCATCCGACGTTGGGGCCTCCGGCAGCAGGTTCTCAGTGTAGATGAAGCGGCGACACGCTTGTCGGAAGCTCTCGGGAGTTTTCTGCTCTCCGAAGCCGTAGACATCTATGCCCTGCTCACGGATACGCGAGGCCAAGCCGGTAAAATCACTATCGGAAGAGACAAGGCAAAACCCGTCGAACCGACCGGTATGCAAAAGGTCCATCGCGTCGATTACCAACGCAATATCCGAAGCATTCTTGCCGCTGGTGTACGCAAAGTTCTGGTGCGCCTTGATCGCGTGAGTGGCGAGAACGTCGGCCCAGGATTTAAGCCTGGTTCCGGAGAAATCGCCGTAAATGCGGCGAACACTTGCCTCACCGATCTTTGCAATCTCTTCAAAAAGGCGCGGTGCAATCCGTGAGGATGCATTATCTGCGTCAATCAAGACCGCAAGTCGTGGGGTGCGAGGTTCATTGGCCATTTTGCACCATTGCCTTGGTATGCATTAATCAGCCGATAAAGCTTGAAAGGCGGCGGCTGACAACAGCCTGATCTTCAGGGGTTCTGAGCAGGCGCTTGGTTCGATCGTGTGCGAATTCGCCTACCTCGAGCACAATCAACCTATAGCCATGCTTCGGCAGCAAATCGGCGCGGCGCTCATCATATCGACGACGCTGTTCACCCCGAGGCACGCCGGAAACAGTCGGCTTATCGTCGAAGAATCCGACACGTTCGCGGTGTTGGCGCTCATGATACTCCACGACGAGGCCAAGAGCTGGATAATAGCCGTCGACAGGCAATGGCTTCCGGTAACCGCGCCGATCTGGATCTCCGGTCAAAAACGGAAAGCAATGCTGCCGGACGGCTTTCAGCCCGAGAACTGCGTCGCAGAGATCGAGCACGTAATGCTCGTCGCGAACTGCGGCCGGGACAACGCCTTTTACGGCCTTTGAAGTCGATCGGAGCTTGAAGCGCTTTCCGCTCAACTGGGCCATGACCCTTTCCATGTCTTGGTGCTGATCGCTCCCTCGCACGACCTCCCAACGTCCGTTGTAAGGATGCCAATCGAGACTTGCAGCTCGAAGGGCAGCTCGAAAGCGTTTCGGATCTATTCCGTTCGCAATGGCCATATCGACGGCAGTGATTAGCTGGCCTGGGATCGTCATGCCGGGTGCCCCTTCACGCAAATCCACGCACCATTGCTGCCTCGATGCCGGCCCACTCCTGCTCGTGTGATCCAGAATTGTTCGGCATGCCCGCCTTGGTCAAACAGCCCTTGGGATAGGTGTAGCTGTCGATCCGTCGCTCCGGCTCCTCGCGCCAAGCGATGTTCACCGCCCAGAACTTCGGGAAGAAGTAGAG
>Ga0209812_10001775_pt1 | contig 14031 bp, 15 predicted proteins | sample JI71714BDNA_FD_187502 | JGI IMG/M metagenome (GOLD analysis project Ga0209812, IMG submission 187502) | Wastewater effluent complex algal communities from Wisconsin, to seasonally profile nutrient transformation and Carbon sequestration -... | ecosystem: Engineered > WWTP > Effluent > Algae...
CTTTGATCAGGATCGGATACCCGATCTTATTGGCAATTTCAACGGCTTCATTCACGTCCTCAATGGCATGATCGATCCCAGGCACCATGGGAATATTGTATTTTTTCACACTTTCTTTGGCGGCCAGTTTGGAACCCATTACCCGCATGGCTTCGGGGGTGGGGCCAATGAATTCAATACCCGCATCAGTCACTTTCTGCGCAAACTCGGCGTTCTCACTCAGGAAACCATAACCGGGGTGAATACCATCCACGCCGAGTTCTTTACTGATGGCGATGATTTTATCTCCATTGAGATAAGACTGACTGGAAGGAGCCGGGCCCAGGCAAACTGCTTCATCGGCAAATAATACATGGGGCGCATGACGGTCTGCATCAGAATAAACCGCTACGGATTTAATACCCATTTTACGGATCGTGCGCATAATACGAAGGGCGATTTCTCCGCGGTTAGCCACTAATATTTTTTTCATTAGAATTGTTTTAAAGTTGAATTATTCGAGTTCCACGAGCACCTGCCCTTTATCCACGGCTTGTCCGGGGGTTACTGCAATACGTTTTATTACTGCATTTGTCTGGATCATGATACTGTTTTCCATTTTCATGGCTTCCAGGATCAGGATACGGTCTCCTTCTTTCACTTCCTGTCCTTCCTTCACAGCAATATCCAGAACGAGTCCGGGCATAGGCGCCTTGATCTCTTTTATATGCTTGGTGGACGCACTGCTGAAACCCATACTGTCCAGCATCTGGTCCAGCGGATCTTTTATTTCCATCTCAAAGGATTCGCCGTCCACTTCCAGTTTGATCTTTTTCCCATTGATGTCTGCTTCCAGCAGTCGGGCATTCACGGAACGGTGATCCATGATCAGGTTGAAATCTCCGGGTGATTTTTTAAAAAAGTCAGCGGCATCGATCGCTGCCTGATCGAAGAAGAAGACAAAATCATTTGCCTTCACCTTAAAGGTTTTAGTTGATTCTGACATAATACAGGGGATTTATTGGTAAGTTACCTGAATTTAAAAAGATGAAACGCCTTTTCATATAACAGGGCCCGGGTGGGCTTTAGTGGAAAACAACCCGGCTTTTTGCCGGTAAGTGGAAAACAACCGGTATGCAAGGTTGACATTTACAGGCGGTTAATAGATGATTATCCTCATTCTATTACCAAATTAATATCAGTTCCGCCAATTGTCAGCCAAAAGTCAAAAAGGCCTGAAATGTCCACGGCTTCCCGTTTTTTGTCAGGGAAAATCCCTGTTTCCATGTCAGATTAACAGCCTTTTAGTGCGGCACAGATTTCGAGCATACTTTACCGTATTTCTTATTCATTCACTAAAAACAAAAAAACATGTACTACAATCAGTCATGTATGCGCCAGCGTCAGGCTGCAGCGCAGGAGGCCGCAAAAGGCCAATCGTACGGAAACAGGCCCGCGTTTATCCGTTCCATGCAACGGGCAGCTGTCAACATTTACAAGACAGCCAACAGTTATGAAATGCTGGTATTTGCACCCGGACGCATCCGTGAACATTTTCACCTGGATGTAAACGGTCAGGAGCTCAGCGTTTCGTACACCCCGCCGGAAGGATTTCCCCGGCCGGAATGGGTGCTGCGGGAATACAGCCGCGGCGGATTCAAGAGAAGTTTTACCCTGGATGAAAGTATTGACAAAAATGCGATCACGGCAAAATATGCCGATGGTGTATTACAGGTCAGTCTGCCGCTCTTAGCGGAAAAGCAAACCCTGAAAAAGGAAATTGTCATCCAGTAATCCCGGCATTCAGCGGACGGGCTGTTTTTGCAGCCCGTTCTTTTTTTGTTCTTTCCTTACATGAAACAAACTGTGCACATTTACTTTCCACTCCGGCAGGTTGTGTACCAGGAGCACTTCTTCAATAAGTTCCAGCAGAGTAATACCAGTAGCAATATAAAAAAAGAGAACGGAGGGTATACCGGTAAAAAAAGTAAGGATCAGGAAACTCCCTTGTAAAAGCGCTGCTGTTTTTGCCAGCCAGGTATGAAAATTAGACATGCGGCCATAGCGGTACAGTGCATAACCCAACTGCAGCAAAAAAACTGCAGCAAGTATAATCAGTATCGTGAGATGTGTTTGTATAAATCCGGGAAACAAAACAATCAGCCCGGTCAATGCCACTGCAACGGTAAGATCATCTCCAATTGAATCCAGTTTAGTACCGGCAATACTGGTCACGCCAAATCGTCTTGCCAGAAACCCATCAATCAGGTCAGTAAAAAAACTGAGCGCAATCCCCCACTTAAACAATTCATGTTTCCCGGTGAACAATAACCATAGCAATACCGGAACTGTAACAATGCGATACAGCGTTATGGCATTTATGAAGTAATATGGCTTTGGGTATGCAGGCAAGAGGTTGGGTGATTTAGAGGGTTCTTTCGTTCTTCGTACCTCGCACTTCGTACTTATGCAAGGTGTTTTCGGAACCATTCGCCTGCTATTTCGGCCACTTCCTGCAGTTTGCCGGGCTCTTCAAACAAATGGGTGGCTCCATCAATCACCACAAGTTCTTTGGTACAGGAAAGACGTTCAAGCGCCTGTTGATTCAATTCAGTCACTTCATCATCGAGTGATCCTGTAATCAGCAGTACAGGTGCTTTCACCAATGGCAGGGCACGGAATGCCAGGTCGGGTCTGCCACCGCGCGACACAACGGCTTTAACAGTTCCAGGCATCAGCGATGCAGCGCCTAAAGCAGATGCGGCACCGGTACTGGCACCAAAAAAACCAATATGGTAATTACGGAATACAGGCTGCGCCTGTATCCAATGCGTAACACCCGCCAGCCGCTGGGTGAGTAAACTGATATCAAAGCGGGCGGAATTGGCAATGCTTTCCCGGGAGGTCAGGAGATCCACCAGTAAAGTGGCGATACCCTTTTCATTCAGTAACTCAGCCACATACTTATTGCGGGGACTAAAACGGCTGCTGCCGCTTCCATGGGAGAAGATAATAATACTGTCAGCATTCTCCGGCACTTCCAGTCTTCCTTCCAGGGTAACTGACCCCAGTGGTATAAACACATTTTCGCCTATTTCTTTTTTCATAATGGGGAAGCCGGTATTTGCCGTATTACCGCTATGAATGTACAGTGAGAATCAACAGTGCCGCAGTGAGTTCACTCATATACCTGAATGAATCTGGTCATAATAAACCGGCAATGAACCGGGACAAAGGGGTCCGTTTATGCAAAAAGAACTAGCTTTAAACAAAGGATTTATGTATGCCGGTCAGTTATCTTATTTACGGTTCGGGTGGGTTATTGGTTCTTACATTGCTGGTTTATCTTTTCAGCAGACGGAGAAAAGACTGATCATTTCTTTTTTTTCTTTGACGGCGCCATCAGGTCACGGATTACCACAGAAGCAGCCACAGCGCCGAATACAGCTGGTAAATAGGAAATGGTTCCGTAGGCCGATTTCTTATAATTCTTGCCGTCTGTCAGCATCAGGCTTTCTTTAATCGGTTCCTCCGGGGAAAAAACGGCTTTGATTCCTTTGCGGATTCCATACTTTCTTTTCAGTTGCTTACGCACCTGCTGGGCAAAAGGGCAGTTATAGGTTTCAGAAATATCCACTACCTGCAGCCGGGTGGGATCGAGCTTGGCCCCGGCACCCATGCTGCTCACCACCGGCAAGCCACTTTCATAAGCCAGTTTAATGAACGTAATTTTTGGGGTAATGCTGTCAATCGCATCAATAATATAAGAAGGACGCTGCAGCAATTGCTGTTCCACCATGGCCGGATTAATGAATTCCCGTACGACTTCCAGCACCAGTTCAGGATTAATGGCCTTGAGTCGCTCCGCCATGATCAGGGCTTTGGACTCCCCGTGATTGGTGGCCAGTGCCGGTAACTGCCTGTTGCGGTTGGTAGGATCCACCACATCCCCGTCAATGATCGTCATCTTCCCCACCCCACTGCGGGCAATGAATTCAGCTGCATAGGAACCAACGCCACCAAGCCCCACTACCATTACATGAGAATGAGCCAACCGCTGCAAAGCCTCTTCCCCGATTAATAAGCTGGTCCGGGATAACCAGGAAAAATCTCTTGTCATAGTAGAACCGCGTTGCCGAAAACTGTTTCCGCATTTTTTTGAATCTGCAAAGCAAGGGAATTGTGTTCAATTGATAAAGCATTTGCTGCCAGTTGATAGATTTCCCCAATAGAAAGTTCCGCATTATCCGTTTCAAGGAAAAAACGGTTTGCAGGAACAGCCCGCAATACTTCCTGCATACCGGTCCGTTCCACTGCTTTTCCCAATGAAATATAGTAGCCTTTCCCGGTGATCCGCCTGGCCAATTGTGTGTTTTTATTGAATCCATGAAAGAGTACCGGCACCCGGATATTGGCTTCTTCCAATAAAGCCAGCACCTCTTCCCAGGCCCGTACACAGTGAATTACTAAGGGTTTCCCTATGGAATTTGCCCATTCGACCTGGGCCTGGAATACCTGTACCTGCAGGGAAAAGGGGGTGGTACATACTTTATCCAGTCCACATTCCCCAATAGCCAGTACCCGCTCATCCCGGCTTTGTGTCTGCAATACAAGGACCTGTTTTTCCCAATGAGCAGACGCAATATACCAGGGGTGAATTCCCATGGAATACAGTCCTGGCAAGGATTTCAGCTCACCAGGGGTGTTCAGGTTCTGCAGCCCCCATTCCCCTTTTCCCGGGGGGGTATGTGTATGAATATTGATATACAACCGGCAATTTTAGTACCACAATTTAGTAACTCCATTGGGTGAAACATCCCTTTTCATTGGGAAAAATGGGATTTACCTGTGGAAAAACAATCTTTAAAAATAGCATGGATTTTTTTCTCCCTGTGCGAACGAGTGTAGAAATAATCTATATTTGATTCCGGTATAACGCATACCCATTAACATTCAAAATCTAAAAAACATGGCAACAAAGAAAAAAGCAGCAAAGAAAGCCGCTGCTAAAAAACCCGTAAAGAAAGCCGCTGCTAAGAAGCCTGCTGCTAAAAAACCTGCTGCTAAGAAAGCTGCAAAACCCGCTAAGAAAAAATCTGCACGTAAACCCAATGCTGCTTTCATGAAAGCACTGACTCCCTCTGCTGCCTTAGCCGCTGTGGTTGGAGCAAAAGCACTGCCCCGTACAGAAGCTGTTAAAAAAATCTGGGCGTACATTAAAGCCAACAAACTGCAGGACGCTAAAAACAAGCGTAATGTAAACACTGATGCCAAACTGAAACTTGTTTTCGGTAACAAAGCACAGGTTTCTATGTTTGAAATCGCGAAATTCCTCGGCAAACACCTGAGTTAATTTCATTCCACATTATAGTAAGAGGCCGCTTCAACATTGAAGCGGCCTCTTTTTTTAGGCCACAAAATCACACGAAAAATCACGAAAGAGTTTGCTTCGCAAACTGCTGTCTGCGACAGCCGGGGCCACGGACCTGCCTTTGCCGGCAGGCAGGTCACACGGATCAGCACGGATTAAATACATCATGCTTTCAACCTAAACATCTTTAATAACCGATAAAAATCCGTGAAATTCTGTGTGATCCGTGGCTTGCCTTTCTGTATTTTTCGTGTTCTTTCGTGTGATTTTGTGGCCAACAATTATTGCCGCAGGCAATTCAATCCGTGCTGATCCGTGTCATCCGTGGCTTGCCTTTATGTATTTTTTGTGTGTATTCGTGTTCTTTAGTGGCCAAAATCTATGCCTGCGAAGCAGGCTTGTACTTTGGGTTATTGGCTGATTTCCAAACGCCCTCTGAAACTCATGGGCGTACGGTTATTCAATTGTACATCAAGTGAAGCCGTTCCGTTGTTGAAAACTGTCAACCGGTATTCACGCACATCGGGTACACCCCCCGGCCGGATGTTCAGTATCCAGCTGTTTTTCTTCCCCTTCTCTTTGGTTATAGTGAATTCACCGGTTTTAAAATCCAGTGGTCCCTGATTAGTATATGCACCGCCACCGGAAAAAGACTGGCCATAATACGGCAGATTACTTTGCAGTTTGTCTTTACTGCATTTTACTTCATACCCGGCATCAAGCCCTCCCCGGTTCCCGCCAAATTGGGGGGTTGACTGCTCCGCAATAAATTTCCAGTTATCGGCCGCTATTGCATGCTCCAGCTCCGTATTCAGTACGACGGCCTGTTTGCCGGAAGAACAGCTGAACAGCATAGACGTGAAGAATAGCGCGCCCATTGATAAGATTATCTTTCTCATATAGATGAATTTAAGTGTGTTCTGTTCAAGTATGACTACCATCTCACCGGTTAATTTAACCGGTTTAATCCTGAATGTCCCCGGAAGCTGAATTTTAAGATACGATTAACTAACCAATATCATTTCAGACGACTCTAAATAAGCGTACCTTACATAAGGATGCAGCAAAACTGTTCCGGCTCTTATGAATTTACCTGGCAGTTTTAATAACCAGATCAAACAGGTGATGATCCTGGTCCTTTTATTACTGATGGTTTTTCTTTCGGTAAAGGAGTTGTATGTGTTCTTCCCGGGATTACTGGGTGCCCTCACCTTTTATATTCTCAGCCGCAACAGTTACTTCCAGCTCGTTTATCACCGCAAATGGAATAAAAGCGGTACCGCCCTGCTCTACCTGCTGGTTTATTTCCTGCTTTTGGCATTGCTGGTCTGGTTTACATTTGTACTGGTTGAAAAACAGGTACATCCTTTTATTAAAGATCCTGTTGCCACCATCTCCCAATTAAGAGAAGCGATTGATAAGGCACAGGAAAGAGCCGGTTTCAGCCTTATATCCGGTGACACCCTGGTGAACCTTCAGCAACGTATTTCCGGTTTTCTGCCTTCCCTCGTAAATGATACCCTCAACCTGATCACCAACCTGATCATCCTGTTATTCCTTCTCTATTATATGCTGGTACACGGAAGAGCGATCGAATCCTATCTTGGGAACATTCTTCCACTAAAGCACAGTAATGTTGAAATTCTGGCCATCGAAACCAAACGACTGGTCAAAGCCAGTGCGTTGGGAATCCCGATGATCTGTATCATTCAGGGTGTTACCGCCACGCTGGGTTATTTCATCTTTGGACTGAATGATATCATCCTATGGGGATTCCTGACCGGCGTTTTGGCCTTCTTCCCTATTGTGGGCACAATGATTGTCTGGGTACCCCTGGTGGTATTCATGTATGCCAGCGGAAATAACTGGAATGCCACGGGTCTGCTGCTGTATAGTGTGATCGTTACGGGGAATGTAGACTACCTGGCGCGGATTACTCTTTTGAAAAGAATGGGCCAGGTGCACCCCGTGGTCACTGTACTTGGTGTCATCGTAGGTCTCGGCCTCTTTGGGTTCATCGGCCTGATCTTCGGTCCGCTGCTGGTCAATTATATTATCCTGCTGTTCCGCATTTACTGCAACGAATTCATTCTTGAGAAGAAATAAAAAAGGGTTGTCTCACCAACGCAAGACAACCCAATACTTATCAACCATCTTTCTACGGCAGGCATACCTGTTAACCTATCAACCTGTTAACTTGTAAACCTATCAACCTGCCTACACATGCCCCTCAGCCAGCATAGCATCCGCCACTCTTACAAAACCTGCTATATTCGCTCCCTGTACATAGTCAATGGTACCATCTTCCCGCTTACCATGCTCCACACACTGTTCATGAATACTGCGCATGATACCCCGCAGTTTGTTTTCTACTTCTTCGCGGGTCCAGGACAAACGAATGGAGTTCTGTGACATTTCCAGTCCGGAAGTAGCCACACCACCTGCATTGGCCGCTTTACCTGGTGCATACATAATTCCATTTTCATGCAATATCTCTATGGCTTCAGGGGTGGTCGGCATATTGGCGCCTTCGGCCACCAGCTTACAGCCGTTTTTCACGAGCTGCTCAGCCCCTGATTTATCCAGCTCATTCTGAACCGCACAGGGCAGGGCTACATCACAAGGAATCATCCAGGGTTTTTCGCCTTCATAATAGGGCACATTGTATTTCTTCGCATACTCGGCAATCCGGCCGCGTTTTACATTTTTCAGTTCCAGGATATACTCCAGTTTCTCTGTATCTATACCATCCGGATCATATATAAATCCGTCACTGTCAGAAGCGGTCAGCGGGATACCACCCATGGCGATGGTTTTTTCAATGGCATACTGGGCCACATTGCCACTGCCGGATACCACCACGCGTTTATTTTTCAGGCTTTCCCCTTTTGTCCGCAACATTTCATCTACAAAGAACAATAAACCATAACCGGTTGCTTCCGGACGGATCAGGCTGCCCCCATAGGTAAAGCCCTTACCGGTCAGTACCCCGGTAAATTCATTGGAAAGCCGTTTGTATTGGCCAAACAGGAAGCCGATTTCGCGGCCACCTACGCCGATATCACCGGCTGGTACATCCGTATCATTACCGATGTGGCGATAGAGTTCAGTCATGAAGCTCTGGCAAAAACGCATCACTTCATTATCAGATTTTCCTTTAGGATCAAAATCGGATCCCCCCTTGGCACCACCCATTGGCAAAGTGGTCAGGGAATTTTTAAATACCTGTTCAAAAGCCAGGAATTTCAAAATGCTCAGGTTAACATTAGGGTGAAACCGGAGTCCGCCCTTATATGGACCAATTGCGTTATTCATCTGTACCCGGTAACCTCTGTTTACACGGAAATTTCCCGCATCATCCACCCAGGGTACCCGGAAAAATAATGATCCGCTGGCTTCAGTCAGCCGCTCCATAATATTTGCTTTCTTGTATTGGGGATGTTCCTCGATATAAGGAATAATGGCCTGCGCTACTTCTGAAACGGCCTGCAGGAATTCGGGTTGATCAGGATTGCGCTTCTTCATCAATTGCATGAATTTATCAGCCATTGATTTTTTTGTTGTAATCATACAGCAACGTTTTAGGTGTTTACAATCGTTTAATACTGACCGGTATACGGAATCATACCAACCAGTTTTCAAATGTAGAACGAGGTATCCCCCGGTTAAAATGAGCAAAATCAGCAATTCAGTCAAATTGATATGAGTATAGACATACAAACAGCTGTTAAACTTCAGCAGCCCTGTTTTTTCACTTTCCTGTTGTCTAAAGGGTTCTACTTAATCCATTTCTGCTCTATTACTTAATTATCAAAAACTCCTGACTTACCCGGACCTTGATCAGGAGCCGGTTCAGTCCCGATTCCCTAATTTCAATACTATGAATGCATCCATTCCCTTGTCTTTACAGGCGATTATTGATGACTGTGGATTACCGGTTCAAAGAACCGAACAGGTGAATGGAGGAGATATAAACAGTGCCTACTGCCTGCATACCCGCTCCGGGAAATACTTTCTGAAAGTGAACCAGGCAGCGATATATCCCGATATGTTTCTCAAAGAAGCTGCGGGACTCAGCAGTTTGAATAAAAGCAAAACGGTGGCTGTTCCGGAAATCATAAAAACCGGTATAGCCGGGGAACAGCAGTACTTGTTGCTGGAGTGGATAGAAAAGGGGAAGCCTGTAAAAAATTTCTGGGACATATTTGGTCAGCAATTAGCCCTGTTGCATCAGCAGCCACAGGAATACTTTGGCTGGACCACGGATAACTATATAGGCCGCCTTAAACAATCCAATAAAAGGCATGGCTCCTGGAGTGATTTTTATACTGAATGCCGGATTATGCCCTTGGTAGAGCTACTCTTTAACAAACAACTCTTCAGTCGTTCGGATATCAATGCCGCCGGTCATTTCTGTAATCAACTGGATACCCTGTTCCCGGTGGAACACCCGGCCCTTCTTCATGGCGATCTCTGGAGTGGTAATTACAGTGTTACCCCCGATGGCGGGCCCATTTTTTTTGACCCGGCTGTATATTATGGTCACCGCGAAATGGATCTCGGTATGACACAACTCTTTGGTGGATTTGATATCCGTTTCTATGAAGCCTACCACGAGATATACCCGCTTGAGCCTGGATGGCAGAAGCGTTTGAAACTGACAGAGGCTTGGCCGCTGCTGGTACATGCAGTACTTTTTGGGGGAATGTATATCGGCAAAGCCCGGGAAGCGATCAGTTACTTCAACGACTGGACCTGAACATGAAGACCAACTGAATAGATTTAATGATCTTTCAGAAAAAGTGTTTCAGACTTGGTGATCCAGGAAAAACCAAAGGAAGCCAGGGCTATTGATTCGAACCAGTACACCAGGCTGTACTTCTCACTGATTGCCTGTTTAAGTACCAGCAGACTGAAAGCAATCGCCAGGATGCATACGATCATAATAATACCACAAACCATATAAATTTTGTTCCGGTTCTTCTTTTCAGGAGACATTTTCTTTTTAGGATCCGTTTTCCTGAATAGTACCAGGGAGAAAAAGATAAAAACAGAAAAAAGAGTCAGGGCAAAAACAAAATGCAGGTAATGTACCCAGCAATCCCCGCAATAAGTGGTTGGGAACAAAGCAACCCCGAGCGCGGCCACACAACCCACATCCGCAGCCCGGTTATCTATTTTCTCAGGCCCTTTATAGGAAAGCAGGAAAAAACCAAGTACAAAAAGTACGCCTACCAGGATATCTCCCCCGGCACCATTATCATAATAATCACTGATGGAAAATTCAAGGGCAGGAGAGCCATTTGAAATCCATTTTCCAAGTACTACCAGGAAAGGAAGCAGGATACCGGTGGCCCCGATCAGGATCCGCAGGGTATAATAGGAAATGATCTGATCGTTGGGTTTACGTGATTCGGAGGTTGACCCGGTTGGTTGCTGAGACATAGTATGATTTTTACAGGAGGTTTATCCTATGAAAATAATACTATTATTTAGAAAATGAAATCACCCTGTGTATTTCTGTATGCGCTGTTGTAGCCTTATCAATGTACCTTATGCTGCTTGTGGTGGCGCCCCAGTTCAATTTCATAGTTGAGTCCGGCCAGCAGAAACTCCTGGTTAAAATGGCCCCAGGTGTACAGAAACTCTGTATGCAGTCCCCATTTACCTTTCTGCCAGACCACACCGGCCCCGGCATTCAGTGACCAAAAACGGTCATTAAGTGCCTCCCCCAATGGCTCCGTGGATACTTCTTTGGAAAAAGTATGGCTGAAACCGGCGATCGGGTAGAAATAGAAATGGTGATGAAGGTTCAGCATATAATGGGCATTGAAGTCAAAATCCCAGGCAGAGAGTTCAGCCTCTTTATGGACGACCGGGAAAAAACGGTTCATCTCCACCCCGGCGGCCAACTTCTCATTGAAATGGTAAAAAGTACTGAGATTGAGTCCGTTTACTTTATGAAAGGTCTGACGGATAGCGGCCAGGTCGAAACTGATTTTTTGCTGAGCCTGTGCACAACCGGCACATAAAAGAAAGAGGACAATGAAAATACGGGTGGGGGTGAAGAACTTTTTCATCCTGCAAAGGATAAAAAGACCTGCCTGTATGGATATGACCTGAGTTGGACTGTCGCCTGATAATGCTCAGTAAGTAACCTGAAATCTCCCGGATCAACTAAACGGTCAATTAAATATAATAATCAGATTTTCAGCCTGTAATCTGGTAAAAAATAATTAATATGAGATGGAATTACGATACAGGTTCCCGCCTTAATTTTAAAGACAACTTCAACAATGGATAAAAAAGAACTATGGCTGCAGCTCCGGACATACTACTTTGACCATGTAGTGCAACCGGGGCTCTTTGACCGTATTGCTGCAAAATTTGGCAATGCCAACCCATCCTATCATGCATTTGCGCATAAGATTGCCCGTAAGCATGGCTGGAAAACCGGTTTCGCCCTGAGGGCATTGAATGAATACAAGAAATTCATTTATTTGGGACTGGTTAGTGATTTCCATGTTACGCCCTCAAAAATCATAGATGTGGTATGGCATGAACATCTTCTCTTCAGCAAGGCCTACCGGGAATTCTGTGACCAGGTGATTCATCAGCCGTTTGATCACTTCCCCGAACTGGTGCCGATGGAAGACCAGACGGGTCGCTTCAGCGCCCAGTACCTCGATACAATCACCCTGTATAAAAAAGAATTTGACCTTGATCCTCCCGTGGATATATGGGGTAATACGAAGTTTGACCAGGAGCAGGTAAAACAAAAAGGATTTACTTCTAAGAAAAAAGAAACTCTGGGGGATAGTGGCAGTATGTACGACAGCACCCCTTTATACAATCATTTTGAATCGGAACCCGCTACTTCTTACCCGGAGTTTACGGGTTTTGGCGAAGGCGATTTTGGTGGCGGTGGCGCCAGTGGAGATTTCGGAAGCGACAGCAGCAGTGATGGCGGTGGAGATAGCGGCGGAGATGGAGGGGGTTGCAGTGGTGGATGCGGAGGAGGAGATTAAAGTTAGTTAGTAGTCGGGAGTTAGTAGTCGGGAGTCAATACATCATACTTTGATTTTTTTCGTTTTTCCCCTGTAATTAAACCAGATAGTCAGGATAAAGCAAAGTAAAAAAATATACAAGGTGGCTTGTTCCACTAAGGTAGTATTCAGATTATGACCGGTTAATTTCAGGATAAGAAAATGTATATAGGAGTTGGAGTAATCATGAATACCCATGGCCGATCTTACCTGCCAGTGCCAGTCCGTGCATACACAATAACCCCAGCCATACCAGATACCTAATATAAACCAGGAAGCTGCGGTAAGCAACATGGTAATTAAATGCCAGCGACGGGTGGACCTGAAAGCCCAACCTGTTATATTAAATAATGTAAAGGCCGTGTGAAAAACAAAGAAAAATATATTAAGTATGCTGTACCACATGATGGTATTGAAGATAAAAAAGAAAAATTGTAGTTGTCATTCTACACGTATAAGTGATCCTACGAAGTTGATTTACGAGAGGTTTTACGACTACGTAAATCACTGATAAGCAAAGTAAGTGTTATCTTTTAGCTTCGCTAATGTTGATCACCGAATTTGTAATATTTGATGCCATTATATTTTGTTTGCGCTATAGTCAGCCGTAGCTTCATGGTGCAATTAAGAACAAAGGATGTAAATCCAACCCTTTGAAAAACCAAACAAAAAGTCCAGATCCAATTTTGAAAAAACCGTCCAGAAACAATGTCCAGACCTATCCAATGAAAACCAGTTAAGTCCAATGTCCAAGTCCGTTTTATCCGGATCTATGAAAACCAAAAGTTCTGTGTCCCCTAAACTTTATGCCCCGCCTCCCGGCGGGGTTTTTTCTTGATTGCCTGCGGCAAATTGGGTGGCCACGAAAACACACAAAAGGACACGAAGGAATACAGAAAGGCGGCCACGAAATGCACTAAAGTGCACGAAAAATACAGGGCCACGGATAACACAGATTCACACGGATTTTTTGCCTTCGGCAAAAAAGGGGTGGCCACGAAAACGCACAAAAGGACACGAAAGAATACAGAAAGGCAGGCCACAGATCACACGAATAAGCACGGATTAATATAAGAACATTCTAAGGAGGTGTATTGACTCCCGACTCCTGACTACCGACTCTTCCTCATATCTCTGTAATTCACCAACCGAAATTTCTCCTGATGAAGCAATGCCTGGAAAGAAGGTGATACCAATGCATCCAGTTCCGCCTGCCGGTGTTTGCTCATATCTTTTGGTCCGAATGGATTCAGGTCTTCCATAGCTGAGAGTTCAGCATCATCAATGCCTACATGAAAAACAAATAATTTGGTGCCGCCTGGTTGCAATGCGCTGAGTTTGCTGCTCAAGGTATCCAGTTTTGATCCCACAGGTGCTGAATAGCCTCCATCCACATCCACTTCATCGTAATATCTGGAGATACCCACTTTATATTCTGCGGCCAGCTTCTCCACAATCTTACGTGTTTCCGGTGTTTGCATCGCCGCCCCCATGTGATAATCGAGATAATCAATTTTTAATCCGGCTTTCAGGGCTTTATCAATCTGGGCCCTTAGCTCAGTTTCAATTTCACTGAGCTGCGGATTATTGGCAAATAGTTTCGCCCGGGAAGGAAAGAAATGCCCCAGTGAATCC
>Ga0209812_10001779_pt1 | contig 13986 bp, 10 predicted proteins | sample JI71714BDNA_FD_187502 | JGI IMG/M metagenome (GOLD analysis project Ga0209812, IMG submission 187502) | Wastewater effluent complex algal communities from Wisconsin, to seasonally profile nutrient transformation and Carbon sequestration -... | ecosystem: Engineered > WWTP > Effluent > Algae...
TAAAATACTTTTATACTTTTTTGAATTTCTACTTTAAATCCGCGTTGTTCAAGTTCAATGCGTACTGCATTTTCATATACTTTTTCCAGAAATCCGAATCCCAGGGTGTTATAAACTTTGTAAAACACTTCAATAATTACGCTTGTAATATTAGCGTGCAGAAATGTATCCGTTTTAATCTGTTCCATCTGTTAAATCTGTGTTCCTTTTCCACATTTTTCATTTTCACAATACAGGAATAACAAATCCTATTATTCACTTAAACGCCGTCGGGTTCAGCGCCTGTCTGCCGCTAGGCAGGTCACTTATTTTGGCGGTTCCATCACAAACCCGCAGTTATCGCAGGTGCGGAGGTCGAGGTTTTCGTAAAAGGAATTCATAATAGCCGGCAATTGATTCACAATATCTTTTAACGGAAAAGTTTCTTCATGTAATTTGTGATTACATTTTTCACAAAACCACATACATGAATCAAATTCTTTTTCAGTGCGGTAACGTTCAATTACTAATCCAATAGTATTTGCCGGGCGACGTGGAGAATGCGGAACATTGGGTGGCAGTAAAAACATTTCACCTTCTTTAATCACAATTTCTCTTGCTTTGCCATCTTCCTGAATACCAACCGTGATATCTCCCTCCAATTGATAAAATAATTCTTCCCCATCTTCAAAATGGTAATCTTTCCTTGAGTTTGGTCCGCCAACTACCATTACTATGAAATCTTCGTTGGCTTTAAATATCTGCTGATTACCTACCGGAGGTTTTAATAAATGACGATTTTCGTCTATCCATTTCTTCAAATTAAAAGGTGCCGCTACTGCCATAACTTTGATTGTTTAATTTTGAAGTAAATTTATAAAGAATAATGAATATCAGTTTAAACAATTTTAATGCAATAGTGTGCGGCAGCACTCAGGGAATTGGCAAGGCATGTGCTTTAGAACTCGCTTCACTAGGCGCAGAAGTAATTTTAGTTGCCCGCGATGAAAAGAAATTGCAAGCAGTAGTAAATGAACTGCCATCCTCGGCTGGACAGCAACACCAATATATTGTGGCGGACTTTTCCTCCCCTGAAACATTAAAATCTGCTGTTCATCTGTTTTTACACTCTTATAATAAGCCCGTTCATATTTTAGTAAACAATACTGGTGGTCCGGCTGCTGGCAAAATAAGTGAGGCTGCAGAAGCACAGTTTTTAGCCGCATTTGATGCCCATTTAATTGGTAATCACATCATGGCAATGGCTGTAATTCCGGGTATGAAATCTGCCGGTTATGGTCGTATCATTAATATTATCAGCACATCAGTAAAAGCTCCACTGCCCAATTTGGGGGTGAGTAATACTATTCGCGCTGCCGTTGCCAACTGGAGTAAAACTATGGCCAACGAGCTTGGGGAATTTAATATCACCGTAAATAATGTGCTCCCGGGTGCCACTAAAACCGAACGTTTAACGGGAATAATCAGCAATAACGCAGCTAAAAACAACAGTTCCGAAGATGTTATCGCCCAAAAAATGATAGCGGAAATACCCATGAAACGCTTTGGTGAAGCCACTGAAATAGCCAATGCCGTAGCCTTTCTGGCATCGCCGGCAGCTGCCTATATCAATGGCATCAACCTCCCTGTGGATGGGGGTCGTACAGCAAACCTTTAATGGTCAGCAAGTCGCTTCCAAACAGGTTTGCACCATTTGTTTATTACAAATTAATGATGATGTCCGCCGGGTCCATGTACATGGCCGTGCTCAATCTCTTCTTGAGAAGCTTCGCGGATGTCCAGAATTTCACCTTTAAAATGCAGGTTAACTCCGGCAAGTGGATGGTTGAAATCCAGCAATACCTCTGCTTCGCCAACTTCAGCAACACGGGCCCTAACAAGGTGACCACCCTGATCGCGTAAGTTAATTACTTTATCTACCTCAAGCAGGTCGTCAGCCAATTGGCCGTCGATCATAAAAATATCCTTAGGCACATACTCCATGGCAGTTTCATCGAACTCGCCATAAGCATTTGCAGACAGGATTTGGAATTCAAAATTGCTTCCAATGAGTTTACCCTCAAGATTTGACTCAAACTCAGGCAGTAAGCCGCCTGCGCCGAAAAGAAACACGAATGGCTGATCGGCTTTAACCACTTCGATGAGGTCTCCGCTTACATTATCTTCCCGCAATTCATACGTTAGGGAAACCACTGTGTTTTTTGAAATTGACATGACTTAAATTTTGTTAAGGCGCCAAAGGTAAGGATAAAATGCCGTTAATATCGCATGATTTTTGCTGTAAAGGGCGGTTGAAACGGGGTTTTCAAACCTATGATTAGGCAGTTTTGAGCAATATCATTACCCTTTATGTTGCTTAAACCCTAATAATCATTAGCTTTGCAGTCCCTTAATTCAATCAAACCTATAAAATATAATTTATCACATATGAAAATGAACATTTTCAAGACTTTAATGCTGCTTGCAGGTTTACTGCTTATCACTTCTGTAAACGCACAATCAACCGGTGGAAATGAGGTATTATTTACCGTTGCCGGACAACCAGTAACGAAGGAAGAATTCCTTTATGTTTACAAGAAAAACAATCCCGACAAACAAAACGATTACTCTAAAGAAAGTTTAGATGAGTACCTCGATTTGTACATCAATTTCAAACTTAAAGTTGCAGAAGCTCGCGCAGAACGCATCGACACAACTGAAAAAGTTAGAGAAGAATTACAGAAATATGGCGACCAGTTAATTAAATCCAACTTCGATAAAGAAGTTTTGGAAGCTGCAGCTTTAAAAATGTATAACCGCCAACAAAGCGAACGTTTGGTATATCATATTATGATTGCTATCGATGCTTCTGCTCCGGGAGCTGATACTACAGGTGCTATTAATAAATTAAAAGCAGCTGCAGAAAGATTAAAAAAGGGTGAAGATTTTGGCAAAGTAGCTGCTGAGGTTTCTACCGATAAAACAAATGCAACTGACCCTGGTTTAATAGGATGGATTACTGCAGGTCAAATTCCGGATGCCAATTTCGAAAATGCGGCTTTCGAAACACCCGTTGGTACTAATAGTAATATTGTTAAATCTAAATTCGGTTATCATATTATTAAAGTGGCTAAAGAACGTCCGTCTTCAGGAACAGTTACCGTTGCACATATATTAATTAAAACAGGTAAAGAAGCAAAACCTGAAGATATAACAAAAGCAAAAGTTAAAATTGATAGCCTTTATAATTTAGTAAAATCAAATCCTGCATCATTTGAAGAATTAGCAGGAAGATATTCTGAAGATAAAGTAAGCGCTGCCAACGGCGGAAAATTAGAAGCATTTGGTACCGGTAAAATGGTGTTGCCTTTTCAGGAAGCTGCATTTGCATTAAAAAATCCTGGCGATATTGCTGCTCCTGTGCAAACTACCTTTGGCTACCATATCATCAAATTAATTGAGAAAAAACCTAACGGCACTTTCGCAGAAGTTAAAGATGAATTAAAAGGTAAAATCGAACGTTCACCTGAATACAAAACTTTGCGCACCGATTTTGTTGAAAAAGTAAAAACAAAATATCCGTTTACTGAAAATTCAGAAGCTAAAAAAGAAATGTTGGCGAAACTCGATTCTAGTTTTGTTAAAAATACATGGTTAATGAGCCAGGCTGCTAATATGAACAAAACAATGTTCTCTATTGGCAACCGCAACTTTACACAAAGCGATATGGCTAGTTACCTGGAAATTAATCAGCGTGTTTCCCGCGATAAAAATATTGAAGAGAAATACAATAAATTATATACCCAGGCTTTAGAACAAACATTAATTGAGTACGACCTCAGCGAACGCAATATTGACTTTAAACGTTTATTGCAGGAATATCGCGATGGTTTACCATTATTTGCTATGCTTGAGCGCAAAATATGGAGCAAAGGTTCAACCGATACAATTGGTTTGAAAAATTATTACGAAGCACACAAAAATGAATACATGTGGGAAGAAAGAATTGATGCCACTATTTATACTTGTGCGGATGTAAAAACTGCCAAAGCTGTTCGCAAATTAGCAGGCAAAAATCAAAGTGATAAATCAATCATGGAGAAATTTAATGTTGATTCAACTGAATTAGTTACTATCAAATCAGCATTATTTTTACCTGGTCAGGACAGCAATGTGGACTTATTAAATAAAACAGTTGGCATTGGAAGTGATATTTTAAACGCAAATGGTTCAATCACCTTTGTGAAAATAAATAAAATTGTTGCCCCGGCACCAAAAACACTTGATGAAGCAAGAGGTTATGTAATTTCTGCTTATCAGGATCAACTGGAAAAACAATGGATTGAAGAACTCCATAAAAAATATCCGGTTTCTGTAAATGAAAAGGTATTTAATTCAATGGTTCGATAAAATAAATTGAGCTTAAAAAATGTTTACATAGCACTCGTATTAAGCACAGTGGTTCTTGGATGTAACAGGCATAAACCTGAAAAAGACCAGGAACCACTGGCTAGAGTGTACGATAAATATTTATACGTTGCCGATATTCAGGGTCTCATCAACGATAAAACTTCTCCTGAAGACAGTGCCCGCATAGTTTCCGAATACGTCGAAAACTGGGTTAGACAAAATCTCATTTTACGCGTAGCAGAAGACAACCTGCAATCTGCACTCGCTAATATCAACAAACAAGCTGAAGCCTATAAAGAATCGTTGGTTATTTATGCCTACGAGCGTCAATGGCTGGCCGAAAACCTCGATACCGTTGTATTAGACGATTCGATTCGCAGCTATTTTGATAACAACAAAAAGGACTTTACGCTAAAAACCGATATCTACCAACTGGCCTATGCAGTGGTTCCTGTGGAAGTTAAGTCGGCCGATTCTATACAATATTGGTTTTCAAGGGGTATTGAAAAATATCGACTGCCAATTGAACGTTACTGTGCAGCCAATTGCCAAAGTTTTTCGCTGAACAGTAACATTTGGTTGAATGAGGACGACTTGTTTAAATTGTTGCCTTACGATATGTACGCCGGCGGTAAGTTTAGAACAAAAGGTATTGTGACTTATAGGGATACCAGTTTCAGGTATTTTGTTAAAGTAGATGATTTTCATTTGGCCGGAGATTTGGGTCCATTTGAATATCAGAAAAAAGGTATTAAAGAAATTATTATTAATAAACGGAAAATGGAATTATTGGATAAAACCTATAAAGACATTTATACCGAAGGATTAAAAAGAAATAACGCAGAATATATAAATAAAGAACAATGAAAAAACCAATAATTACCTGTTTGTTTGCATTTATCAGCGCAATAGCATTTGCTCAACCAACAGCAAATAAACCTATTGTAGATAAAATTGTGGGACAGGTTGGCGATAAAATAATTCTCATGAGCGAAATAGAATCATTCTATTTTGAACAATTGCAAAAAGGCGAAGTGCCGGAAGATTATCGCTGCCAGGTGATGCAGGAATTGGTTACCCAAAAACTAATGCTTATTCAGGCTGCAAAAGATAGTATTGAAGTAACTGATGATGAAGTAGAAAGTAATATCGAAAACCGTATTCGATATTTTATTTCGCTTTTTGGCTCTCAGGAGAAGATGGAAGAATTTTATGGCAAATCGGTTCAGGAAATTAAAGAGGAATTTAGAGATGATGTGCGCAATTTATTATTAATTCAGCGCATGCAGGATAATATTTTTGGTGAAATGTCGGTATCGCCAACCGAGGTGAAAGCGTTTTATAATGCAATACCAAAAGATTCACTGCCATTAATTAATGCAGAAATTGAATATGCACAGTTGCTCATTATTCCGAAAGCCAATGCCGAACAAAAGGCCATCGCAAAACAAAAAGCAGAAGATATTAGAAAACGTATTATTGCAGGAGAAGATTTTTGTAGTCTTGCCAGTATTTATTCCGGCGATGGTTCAAAAGATGATTGCGGATTTTTAGGATGTGAACCACGTGAAAAATATGTTACCGAATTTTCTGCAGCGGCATTTAAATTACAACCCGGCGAAATTTCTGAAATTGTTGAAACACAGTTCGGTTATCATATTATTAAAATGGATAGCCGTCAGGGCGACAAAGCTTGTTTGCGTCACATTTTAATTATGCCACCGGTAACCAACCTCAATTTTGTTGCTGCGAATAAACAACTTGATAGTATCAGAGCGAATATCGTGGCAGGTAAATTAACTTTTTGTGAAGCAACAAAAAAATACAGTGACGACGAAAACAGCAATAAAACTTGCGGTACTGTTGTTAATCCTCAAACAGGAGAAAGTACATTCGAAATTGCAGAATTGTCACCGGACGATTATTACTCCATTGAAAATTTAAAACCAGGTGAAATTTCACAAGTATTACCCTACACCACTCAGGATGGTAAAAAAGCAATTCGCCTTATTAAATTAATCGATCAGTCTGCGCCACACTCTTTAAATTTAAAAGATGATTACGCAAAAATCCAAAACGCTGCTATGTCGCAAAAACAAGTAGCTGTAATGCGCGACTGGGTGGAGGAAAAAGCTGAGAAAGAATATATTAAAGTAGACCCCGCATATAATAATTGTGGTAACCTTGATATATTATTGAATACGGTTAGTAAGTAATGTTATAATGCGTTAATTATTTTTGTTGCAGACAAATATTCAATTGATTTGTATTAATATAGCGGTATGAAGGAATTTAAAAACGATGTGGAAGCTATTGATGCCCTTTCGGCAGATTTTAAAAGGCTGAAGGCGGAAATAGGAAAAGTAATTATCGGCCAGGATGAAGTTGTGCAAAATGTTTTGATGAGCATTTTTGCCGACGGACATAGTTTGTTAGTAGGTGTTCCCGGTTTGGCTAAAACATTATTAATTAAAACCATTTCTGACGCTTTACATTTATCATTTAAACGTATCCAGTTTACACCCGATTTAATGCCGAGTGATATTACAGGTAGCGAAATTTTAGATGATAACCGAAACTTTAAATTTTTAAAAGGACCTGTTTTTGCGAATATTATCCTTGCCGATGAGATTAACCGTACACCACCAAAAACACAAGCTGCATTATTAGAAGCCATGCAGGAAAAAAATGTGACCATTGGAGGGCATCTGCATAAACTTGATTTACCGTTTTTTGTATTGGCTACACAAAACCCGATTGAACAGGAAGGAACCTATCCTTTGCCTGAAGCCCAGCTCGACAGGTTTATGTTTAATATCATTTTAGACTACCCATCTTTTGAGGCTGAATTGAATATTGTTAAATCTACCACTACCGATACCAAAGCCACTTTATCGAAAATTATCGGGGGTGAAGAAATAATTGCTTACCAGCATTTAATTCGTCGTATTCCAATTACTGACAATGTATTGAATTACGCCGTATCGTTGGTTGCGAAAACGCGTCCGAATACCGAAAAAGCAGATGCCAAGGCTACGCAATACCTCAGTTGGGGTGCCGGTCCGCGTGCATCACAATATTTAGTGCTTGGTGCAAAATGTCATGCGGCTATTAATGGAAAATATGCTCCTGATATTGAAGATGTAAAGGCCGTGGCGCTCCCTGTGCTTCGTCACCGAATAGTGCGCAACTACAAAGCCGAAGCCGATGGCATTGGGGTTGACGATTTGATTAAAGGCCTCTTATAATTTAGCCCAAATTAGATGTAAATCTGCACAGTTAACCATGTTGTAAACATGGCAAATTGGTGTTGTACAAGCCTTAACGGGAACTTATCCCTGCTATTGGTGTTTTTATTAAATATTTAAGCTGCTAATTGACTAAATTTGCGGTTCAATTTTCTGAAACATTTATTGTGAGCGATCAAATCAAGCATGAATGCGGCATAGCCCTCATTCGATTATTAAAGCCACTTTCCTACTACCATAAAAAATATGGCACTCCTTTGTATGGATTAAATAAACTCTACCTGTTGATGGAAAAGGAACACAACAGAGGACAGGACGGTGCAGGTATTGCTACTATTAAAATTGATTCGGCTCCCGGTTACAAATTTTTAGACCGCAAACGCAGTGTAGCCCCTTCAGCGATTAAAGACATTTTTGAAGATGTTTTCAAAAAGGCCAGAAAAATTGAACGCAAAAACCCGGAATTATATAACGATACCGATTGGATGAAAAAAAATGTTCCTTTTACCGGTGAGGTTTTGATGGGACATTTGCGATATGGCACTTTTGGCGGAAACGATTTAGACAGTGTTCACCCATTTGTAAGAGAAAATAACTGGATTACCCGCAATCTTATTGTTGCCGGTAATTTTAATATGGTGAACAATGAATTTTTGTTCCAGCAATTATTAGAACTTGGTCAGCACCCTAAACAGTTTACCGATACGGTAACCGTGATGGAAAAAATCGGGCATTTTTTGGACGATGAGGTGCAACGTTTATTTGATGAAAGAAAAGAATATCACGACAACAAAACATTAACCCATTTAATTGCCAGCGATTTAGATATTCAGCGCATTTTAACCCGCGCATCAAAAGATTTTGAAGGCGGATTTGCCATGTGCGGCATGTTTGGTCACGGTGATGCATTTGTTTTGCGCGACCCGAATGGTATTCGTCCATTATATTTTTATCAGGACGATGAAGTAGTTGTTGCGGCAAGTGAACGCCCGGCAATTATGACTACGTTTAATGTGCCTTTCGAAAAAGTAAATGAATTAAAACCCGGCCATGCATTAATTGTTAAGAAAAAAGGTGCTGTTAAAGAAGCCATGGTAATTCCTCCGAAGGAAAAATTATCTTGCAGTTTCGAGCGCATTTATTTTTCGCGTGGTAACGACAAAGAAATTTACGAAGAAAGAAAAAATCTCGGTCGCTTTTTAACGGAAAGAGTTTTACAATCTGTTAATTACGATTTCGATAATACCATATTTTCATTTATTCCCAATACCGCCGAAACCGCATTTTACGGCATGGTAAAAGGTATTGAAGAATATTTAAATAATTATAAGTCGGAGGAAATCAAAAAACTCAATGGTAAATTAGATACTGCTGAGTTGCAACGTATTTTAAATTTACGTCCGCGTGTTGAAAAACTTGCATTAAAAGATGTAAAACTCCGCACATTTATTACCAACGACTCTGACCGTGGTGATTTAGTGAGTCACGTGTATGATGTAACGTACGGACAAGTTAATGATGGAAAAGATACGGTAGTATTAATCGACGACAGTATTGTTCGCGGTACTACATTAAAAGATAGTATTATTGCCATTCTCGACAGATTAAACCCGAAAAAAATTGTGATTGTTTCTTCGGCACCACAAATTCGTTATCCGGATTGTTATGGAATCGACATGAGTAAGATGGGCGATTTTGTTGCGTTCAGAGCGATGATTGAGTTGTTGAAAGAAAACAAAAAAGAACATTTAATTCAGGAAGTATATGACGAATGTGTTGAAGTAAACAAACTCAGCAACGAAAAATCATATAATGCCGTAAAAAAATTATACGATCAGTTTACCGATGATCAAGTCTCCAAAAAAATTGCTCAAATCGTAAAAGCGAAACATATTCGCGCTGAGGTAGAAGTAATTTATCAGTCGGTAGACAGTTTACACTTAGCTTGCCCTAAAAATTTAGGCGACTGGTATTTCACAGGCAATTATCCAACACCGGGTGGAAACAAAGTTGCAAATAAGGCATTTATGAATTGGGTAGAGAAGAAGGATGTAAGGGCCTATTGATGTAAGCAGTTGATATCCCAACTATACTTCACTAATAGGTGTTAGCAAATAACTTAAAATATTTATTATTCGAGTTTAAGCGCTTTTGATTCTGCTGGCAATGCAACAACCCTGATGTGGCTGGTGTATTGGTCAATAGGACGCTATTTAATTTCTTTATTTTACTTAAAAATATAGTCATTAAAAGTTATCTTAGCTTATTGATTTTTTGAATAAACAGATAATTCATTTTGTCTATTTATTACATAACACAACGGCAATATTAACCTAATGAAAAAAGAAACGGCAATTAACCTATTCGAACAAAAACAAGTTCGGTCGGTTTGGAGTGAGGAGGAAGAAAAGTGGTATATTTCAATAGTAGATGTTATTGCTGTTTTAACGGACAGCCCCAACCCACGAAAGTATTGGAGTGTATTAAAAACCAGACTGAAAGCAGAGGGAAGTCAGTTGGCTACAAATTGTAGTCAACTGAAAATGCAATCCAATGATGGCAAATTTTATAAAACAGATGTGGCTGACACAGAGCAGCTTTTCAGACTCATACAGTCAGTTCCTTCACCTAAAGCAGAACCCTTTAAACTTTGGTTGGCTAAAATAGCATCTGAAAGGCTTGATGAAATGCAAGATCCTGAATTAAGTATTGACAGAGCAATGGAAAATTACCTGGAACTGGGATATTCTGAAAATTGGATTAACCAGCGTTTAAAAAGTATTGAAATCCGAAAAGAATTAACTGATGAGTGGAAAAAAAGGGGATTAAAGGAAGGTGAACACTTTGCCACACTTACTGATATTATTACCAAAACCTGGTCGGACAAAACAACAAAAGAATACAAAATTTTAAAAGGTCTGAAAAAAGAAAATCTGCGAGATAATATGACGAATACGGAACTCATATTAAATATGTTAGCAGAAGCTTCAACCAAAGATATTTCAGCAGCTACAAATCCGGAAACATTTGAAGAAAGTAAAAAAGTAGCGAAACAAGGTGGAAATGTTGCCAAAGTTGCCTTGAAGGAACTGGAAGCAAAAACAGGTAAAAAAGTGGTGTCTTCCAGTAATGCAAAAAAAATATTACCGCACGCAAAAGGAAAAATTACAAGCCAAAATAAAAAATAAATTTTATTAATATAGTTTAGGGGATTTATGCAATGGCAAATAAAGCGTTCACGGATTGGCTGTAGGAGATTGAAATGAAAGCGTGTTGATGTAAGTAGTTTGTATTACAACTATTCTTCAGTTATTAGCATACAGTAAATAAATGTTTGAAATTGTTCATGTAAAGAAATTAGGTTTTACCTGCATTGAATATATTTTTTTATATGCGATTAAAAAATCACACCTGACAAATTTGCAGCCTCCGTTTTTAATTTTTTTATGTGTTAAATTTTAGGTTTAAAATCAGAAATCTAATCGCAACAATAATTTAACCGCTTAAGATTTGAATTACAATACACTTGGCAGGTTTTAAGACCTGCCTGGTTTTAAAACCTACCAGGTCTTAGAGCTATATGACAAATTTGCAGTCGGCCAAAAACCTAAAATTAACCCCCAAACCCCGGGCAAGCGATTGCAGCGGAAAACCCGCATCCCGCTTTTTCTGCGGGAGAGGATTTGGAGCGTAAAGCGCGGTGCCGCAGCAGGATGTTTGCTACGGAGGAAAATTGCTCTGCGGCATGCCCCCAAACGGCTTTTGGAACACCTGTTTTTAACTTGTATTTAATCACCATTTTTGTTACCACAATTCCTTAACTTAGCGCCCCGAAGCGGATGGCGATATGGCCACCGAAACAATTGAAATTATATATGAATATTACAACGCTTGAAGATGTAGTCATCAAATTCGCCGGCGATAGTGGTGACGGTATGCAGCTTACCGGTGGGCAGTTTACAACTAACACTGCACTTTTAGGGGCCGATTTGGCCACTTTTCCTGACTTTCCTGCTGAAATTCGTGCACCAATAGGCACTTTGCCGGGTGTTTCAGGTTTTCAGTTACACTTTGGCAGTCGCAAAATTTACACCCCGGGCGATGCTTGTGATGTATTGGTTGCTATGAACGTAGCCGCTTTGAAGGTGAATTTATATGCACTGAAAAAGGGCGCTATCGTAATTGCCAATACCGATGGTTTTGACTCAAGAAACATGCGCCTCGCCAATGCGGAAACCAATCCGCTGGAAGACGGCACTTTGGATGGTTATCAGGTTATTAAAATTGACGTTACGAAACTGACTCGCGAAGCACTCGCCGATATTACAATGGGTGTGAAGGAGAAAGATCGTTGTAAAAATATGTTTGTGCTCGGCTTCTTATATTATATGTATAGCCGCACACTGGAATCTACCGAACGATTCCTGACCTCGAAATTCAGCAAAAAACCGGATGTGCTTGAAGCAAACGTTCGCGCACTGAAAGCCGGTTACAACTATGCTGATACCGTGGAAGTTTTTGCTTCCCGCTATAAAGTAGAAGCCGCAAAACTGGATCCGGGCACTTACCGCAGTATTATGGGTAACGAAGCCGCGGCTATGGGTTTTGTTGCTGCGAGCAAAAAATGTGGATTGCCTCTGTTTTTAGGTTCATACCCTATTACTCCGGCTTCCGATATCCTTCATGCCCTGGCATACAACAAAAACTTTGGTGTGCGCACATTCCAGGCTGAAGATGAAATTGCTGCCATCTGCTCATCTATTGGTGCTGCTTTTGGTGGTCACTTGGCATTAACTACTACATCCGGTCCCGGTGTTGCACTGAAAGGTGAAGCTATGGGTCTTGCTGTGATGTTGGAAATGCCTTTAGTAATTGTAAATATTCAACGCGCCGGCCCTTCAACCGGTATGCCGACTAAGACAGAACAAGCCGATTTGTTACAGGCATTATACGGCCGCAACGGTGAATGCCCTATGCCGGTTATTGCCGCTGCTCGTCCGAGTGATGCTTTTGACGTTGCCTTTGAATCTTGCCGCATTGCGTTACAACACATGACTCCGGTTATGATGTTAAGCGATGGTTATATTGCCAATGGTGCTGAACCTTGGAAATTCCCGAAATCGGCAGACCTTCCTGAAATTAAAGTGGAATTTGCTAAACCGATTGAAGATGGTGCTACCTACTTACCATACAAACGCGATGAAAAACTGAGTCGCCCTTGGGCTATTCCGGGCACTAAAGGTTTGGAACATCGTATTGGTGGTTTGGAAAAAGCAAATGAAACAGGTAACATTTCTTACGATGCCGATAACCATGAATTTATGGTGAAATTGCGCGAAGAAAAAGTGGAACGTATTGCTGATTATATTCCATTACAAACTATTGAAAGTGGTCCTTCGAAAGGAAAAGTTTTAGTAGTTGGATGGGGTTCAACTTACGGTTCAATTCAAAGTGCAGTTAATCATTTATTAGCCGATGGTTATGAAGTTGCTCACGCTCATATTCGTTACCTGAAACCTTTCCCTAAAAATTTAGGTGAAATTTTATTCAGCTACGATAAAGTACTTGTTCCTGAAATTAATAATGGTCAGTTAGTGAAGGTATTAAGAGATAAATATATGATACCTGCTATTCCATATAATAAAATTAAAGGAACGCCGATTACGAGTGGGGAGTTGATTGAGGCTATCATGGAGTTAATGTGAAAATGTGCTGATGTGTTAATGTGCTGATTTAACAGCCGGGTTCGAAGTGGTTATGAAATGTAGCGTTTTAAATGGCATTAAATAGCAGCAGCAAATTGATTAAAAAAATTAAATTAAAAATATTCACTTCGGTGAATGGGAAAAAATAAAAAAATATTATGAGCGAAACGATTCAATTAACGGCGAAAGATTTTGCGACTGACCAGGAAGTTAGGTGGTGTCCCGGTTGTGGTGATTATTCTATTTTGAAACAAGTGCATACTGTACTTCCACAATTAGGTATTCCACGTGAGAATATTGTGGTGGTTTCAGGTATCGGTTGTTCTTCGCGTTTTCCTTATTATACCAATACATTTGGTATGCATAGTATTCACGGTCGTGCAACTGCAATTGCTTCGGGTTTAAAAGCTGCACGCCCTGATTTGAGTGTGTGGATTGTTACCGGCGATGGCGATGGTTTATCGATTGGTGGTAATCACATGATTCATTTACTGCGCAGAAATTTTAATGTAAATGTATTATTGTTCAACAACGAAATTTATGGTTTAACAAAAGGTCAGTACTCACCTACTTCACCTTTAGGAAAAGTGGCCAAATCTACACCAATGGGTTCGGTTGACCATCCATTTAATCCTGCTGCTTTA
>Ga0209812_10001780_pt1 | contig 13985 bp, 7 predicted proteins | sample JI71714BDNA_FD_187502 | JGI IMG/M metagenome (GOLD analysis project Ga0209812, IMG submission 187502) | Wastewater effluent complex algal communities from Wisconsin, to seasonally profile nutrient transformation and Carbon sequestration -... | ecosystem: Engineered > WWTP > Effluent > Algae...
ATCCAAACTAAAGAACAATGGCTACATGGCAAAGAGCATCAGCAGATTGGGCCTTGATGCCTTGTTTGAATTGATATTTCACACCTATAAATACGGCACAGAAGAACCATACAATGATAAGGTTTTCAGGCTAGAGGAAATTTTTGTCCTGTAGCCTGAGTTTTCTTGATGTTGTTAGCACTGTTTTGCTGATATTAAGAACACAAAACATAGCAAACAAAAAAGAAAGGTCTCAAGCCTTTCTTTTTTATTAATTTGACAGAAAACTTATTAATTAGTCTGGAAGCAATATAGGCGTTTTCCATCCTGACACTGTTGAAGAGCTAAAGTATTGGTCCAGCTATTATCAGTAGCACTAGACGAACCTACCACGCCAAGAAAAGCCGCTTGATTATGCCATCCGTCACAGGTACTACCACTTGATGTACCCTCAACAAAAGTGCCCGTCCATACGTCATTAATTCCTCCTACATTAGTACCATTTTCGGTGATACTAATCGGATTTAATAAATTTGCCGGATTAAAAAGTGGGTCACTAGTCGTAAGTTTGTTAGTACCACTATAACCATCGGCAATTTTCATACCATCGACACGGTAATAAGCCCGACTAGTAAATCTACCTACAGCATTAGTTGGAGAACATCCACCTACCAAACCTCCTTGGACGCTAAGCCAAGCTCTATAGGTCCTACCAGCGTGTATATTTGCATATGTACCTGTAGTTACTGCATTTGCAGCATTTTGGCATTTTTCATCAGCTTTACTTAAGCCATCACAGTCGCCACCAGTTACAACCAATGCCCTATCAGACCAGTTGGCATCTTCCGCAAAACTGCTAACAAATGCGATCGGGCAATCAATATCAAACTGATCAATCAAGCCATCACAATCGTTATCAATTCCATCGGTACATATTTCTACAGGTAATACAGCTGGAGGCACACATGCATTGGTACAGCAATCAGTATCCACTTTATTACCATCATCGCAGGTCTCGCCAGCATCTACAGTACCATCGCCACAATAGTGTGCTTCAATTTGACAGGTAGCAGAACAACCATCGTTACTGCTAGTATTACCGTCATCGCATTGTTCACCACCAAAGGCTTGAACAATACCATTACCGCAAACGGCCGTCTCTGTTCGGCAAGTGCTTGAACAACCATCATTATTGTTGGTATTACCGTCATCGCATTGTTCACCACCAAAGGCCTCTAGAACGTTGTTACCACACACTGCTGTCTCTATCTTACAAGTGCTTGAGCAACCATCTACACTAGTAGTATTACCATCATCGCATTGCTCACCACCAAAGGCCTCTAGAACGTTGTTACCGCATATAGCGATTTCTATGATGCAAGTCTTTGAGCAACCATCTACATTGAGGATATTACCATCATCACATTCTTCCCCACCAAAAGATTCCAGCACACTATTACCACAACGTGCTACCTCTATTTGGCAAATGCTTGAGCAACCATCTACAGATAAAGTATTACCGTCATCACAACTTTCACCAGGTTCTATCAACCAATTTCCACAAACCGCAACCTTACAAGTATCAGAACATCCATCGCCGTTGATAATATTGCTATCATCGCATTCTTCCATGAGAGGTATGATAGTTATCACGCCATCACCGCAATATTCGTACTGGCAAGTCGAACCACAACCATCTTGTATTAGGATATTACCATCGTCACAGTTTTCACCTGGGTCTAAAATAGCGTTTCCGCATTGCTCTTTAAAGCAAATCGGTCCGCAGCCATCACCGACAGCATTATTACCATCATCACACTGTTCGCCAGCATCGACATTAGCATCACCACAGTTTTCCAGCTGGCAGGTAGAACTGCAACCATCACCATCTACGGTGTTACTATCATCGCATTGTTCTTTAAGAGTTGGGATAGTTAAAACACCATCTCCGCAATACTCATACTGACAAGTAGAACCGCAACCATCTTGGATTAAGATATTGCCATCATCGCATTGCTCGCCTAGCTCTAATACACCGTTAGCACAACCTTCATTTCGACAGAAGGAGTTACATCCACTACCTGGCGAATTAGAACCATTATCGCACTGTTCACCTATATCAAGAACGCCGTTACCACAGCTTTCCAACTGGCATCTTGAGCTACATCCATCAGCATTTAAGGTATTTCGATCATCGCATTGCTCACCTAGTACTGGAATCGTAACGATACCATCACCACAAAACTCAAACTGGCCAACTGAATTACAGCCATCACCTACGAAACTATTACCATCATCACATTGCTCACCAGCCTCCAATATAGCATTACCAAAGCCTGCTAATGCTTGTATCTGACAGGAACTCGAGCAGCCATCACCATCAATAATATTACCGTCATCGCATTGCTCACCCAGTGACAGCGATATGATGCCATCGCCACAGCGATCTATCTGACAAACACTGCAACCATCGCCGTTGATAAAATTACCATCATCGCATTGTTCACCGGCTTCGATAATACCGTTGCCGCAACCAGGCAATACTTGGATAGAGCAGGTGCTCGAGCAGCCATCACCATCGATAATATTACCGTCATCGCATTGCTCACCCAGTGAAACAGATATGATGCCATCGCCACAGCGGTCGATTATACAGCCACTACAACCGTCACCTACGGTTTCATTGTTATCATCGCATTGTTCACCGGCTTCGATTAGGCCATTGCCGCAGCCAGGCAATACTTGGATAGCGCAGGTACTCGAGCAGCCATCACCATCAATAATATTACCGTCATCGCATTGCTCACCCAGTGAAATAGATATGATGCCATCACCACAGCGGTCGATTATACAGCCACTACAGCCGTCACCTACGGTTTCATTGTTATCATCGCATTGTTCACCTGCTTCGATAATACCGTTGCCGCAGCCAGGCAATACTTGGATAGAGCAGGTGCTCGAGCAGCCATCACCATCGATAATATTGCCGTCATCGCATTGCTCACCCAGTGAAATAGATATGATGCCATCGCCACAGCGGTCGATCACGCAAACACTGCAACCATCGCCGTTGATAAAATTACCATCATCGCATTGTTCACCAGCCTCAATGATGCCATTGCCACAGCCTGGTAATACTTGGATAGAGCAGGTGCTTGAACAGCCATCGCCATCGATAACATTGCCATCATCGCATTGCTCACCTTGTGAGACCGACAATATGGCATCACCACAGCGATCTAACTGACAAACGCTACAACCATCACCGTTTATATTATTGCCATCATCACACTGCTCACCGTTATCCTGAACTTGATTGCCACAAAACTCCAATCTACAGCTAGAGCTACAGCCATCACCAGAACTATTACCACCATCATCGCATTGCTCACCGGCATCGATATTACCATCGCCACATTGCTCAAGCTGGCAGATTGAGCTGCAACCATCACCATCAACCTCATTATTATCATCGCATTGCTCACCAGCAGAAGCAGATAGGATGCCATCACCGCAAAACTCTACTTGGCATTGAGAAGTACAACCATCACCATTTAAGGTATTGCCATCATCACACTTTTCACCGCTATCAAGAGTAAAGTTACCGCAAACCTCAAATCGACATTGGGGATTACAGCCATCGCCAGGGTTATTGCCACCATCATCGCATTGCTCACCTGGGTCTACGAAATTATTGGCACATCGCTCGAAGAGGCAGTTAGCACTGCAACCATCACCAGCAGTGTGGTTACCATCATCACACTGCTCACCTGGGTCATTTCTATAATTACCACAACTTTCAAGCACGCACTGGCTATTACAACCATCACCATTTACCGCGTTGCCATCATCACATTGTTCACCAGGATCCAGTTTGCCATCACGGCAGCTTTCTAGCATGCAATTAATATTACAGCCGTCACCATTGATCGAGTTTCTATCATCACATTGTTCGTTTGGATCTAAAACACCGTTACGGCATTCCTCACGTCGGCAACTGAGACCACAACCATCACCGGTGGTTGTATTACCATCATCACATTCTTCTCTTGCATCAAGCGTACCGTTAGGACATGATTCCAATTGACATAAAGCACTACAGCCATCGCCACTAATAGTATTACCGTCATCGCATCTTTCATTAAAATCTAAAATTCGATTACCGCATATTTCAAAACGGCATAAATCACTGCAGCCATCACCATTGATAGTATTACCATCATCGCATTGTTCATTGCTATCAAGTATGCGATCGCCACAGTATATCAGCGAACTCGATGAACCTAATCCTCCTCCTACTCCTCCTTCTTCTCCACCGCCTGTACCATCATCGATTAATCCACCTGGACCTAAGGGTAGTAATGGTGGAATTAATGGGGGAGGGATAGGAGCTTCATCTATATTATCGTCTTCATGATCTTCTTCAAAATCATCTTTACGTAAAACCACTTGGATTTGAGGTTTGGCATTAGTCTGATTATCATTAGATATCTTAGCGCTTACTTGTTCTTGTTGATCTTCACCGCTTTGACAGCTCACTAATACAAGAATAAAAAGAGCACCTAAGTTATTCCAAAGTTTCATTTTTATCTCACATACAAAAGCTAATGCGCTGTTTTATATAGAACAAATACACAAAAGCTAAGACTAACAACTAACAATAAAATTAAACTATGAAATAAGCAAAAAATCAGCACAGCTAATAAATCAGTCTTAAAATTTACTAGTTAGCTTGATCAAGCTCGCTCACAGTGGCAGATTGACCAAGACCAATTTGGCGGAGGCGGCTATGGCTCTTAGGTATGGTTTAGGGAACTTTATCAATGGTGCTTTTCATCAGGGAACAGTAACGCTGACCAGCAAAAACCCAAACCGCAACTATGAACCCGTATTCAGCACCAGTACTGATTATGACCACCTTAGTCTGGCTGTTAAAGCCGGAAAATCAGCGCTTAAGTCATGGGCTGCACTGAGCCTTAATCAGCGAGCTGAATATCTACAGACACTAAAAGCCTGTTTTATTAAGCATGAGGCTGATTTTACTGAAGCTATCAATCATGAAATGGGGAAAATCTCAAGCGAAGCAGCCCAAGAGGCTAAAAGTCTCAGCGCACGGATTGATCTAAGCATCAATCACGGTGCCAATCGAGTCAAAACTGAACGCCATTATGATATGCGTGCTGAAACTCGCTATCATCAACAGGGTTTGTTAGCAGTATTAGGACCTTTTAACTATCCTGCTCACCTGGTTAACACTCATGTGATTCCAAGCTTATTGATGGGTAATACAGTAATTGTAAAACCCTCTGAACTATGCCCCTGGGTTGGTGAAATCTACGCGCAGTGTTTTCTTGAAGCAGGACTTCCTGCCGGCGTATTCAATCTAGTACACGGTGATGGCCAGATTGGACGAGCACTGGCAGTAAACCAAGATATTGACGGTGTCTTATTTACTGGCAGCTACCAAACCGGCCGAGTTTTACAAGAACTTTTGCTCGATCAACCTCATAAAATTTTAGCCCTTGAGCTCGGTGGTAAAAATTTCGCGCTGGTAATGGATGATGCTGATCTGGAACAAGCTGTACTTGAAGTTATTCAAGGGGCTTTTTTAACTACCGGTCAACGCTGTACCGCAACGAGCAGAGTGTTAGTGCAAGAGTCCATTTTTGAGCGCTTTACTAAAGCCTTAGTGACTATAACTGCTAAGCTGCCAGCAGGGATGTTTGGGCCCTTAGCCAGCAAGAGTGCACTTGATAGGCTTATGGCTGGTTTAGAAAGAGCTCGACATGAAGGCGCACAGGTGCTGCTTGAATCACGCACCAAAGAAGGCGGGGCTTTTGTCACGCCTTCTATCTACCAAGTAGATTCAAATCATCCCATAACGGGCTTTTTAGGTGAAGAATTATTTGGGCCTCATCTTTGTCTTGAATCCTTCATGTCACTAGACCAAGCGATCGCACGTATTAAGCAAAGCCCATACGGTCTATCAAACTCAATCTTCAGTGCTGATCCTCATAACCATGAACGTATGTATAAAGAAACTAAAAGCGGCGTGCTTAATATTAACCGCAGTACTAACGGTGCCCTTGGTACTATGCCATTTGGCGGTGTAAATAAAAGCGGTAACCAACGACCAGCAGGCATCGATGCCGTGCGTTATTCCACTTACCCCGTTGCTATTACTGAACTTGCTTATGGCGAAACCTCAGCGGGAATTGAACTGCAAAAAATGGCTCAGGCCATCATAGGTGAGCAAATCCCACTGAGTATTATCAAACTTAGACATGAAATTGAGGCTATATTTGAGCTTTTTGGTATTAACTCAGACTTAGCTGCTAACGATCGATTGATATATACAACTGCTAGTTTTAATAATCTTGGCTCACACGCAATCGATTTTTTCTCAGGCCTAACCAACATTTTTGGCCAAAACTTGAGCTATGACAAGACACGCCTGGTTTTTTGCCTTAGTAAACTAAACGAGCCCCAGATTTTATTAGCTAAACTTAAAGATTATTTAGAAAACTTTTCCAGCCTATGTGGTCTTGCCATAAGAAAAACTTTAGCACCAGCCATGAATATACCCCATAAATTAGAGCTGCCACGTTCACGATCTATGCTTGACCGACTTTATCATGGCCACCTCGTGCCTAAAGATAAAAAAAGTTTAGTAGCAGACTTATACGCTAGTCGCGGAGCCTACTTAGCGAGTATCGATGATAATCCACTGGTTTTGTTCGATGCGGCTAGCCAAATAGCGACACTGGGTGCAGGATTTATGGCTGACACCTGGCAGAATGCTTATGACAGTGGTGAACTTGATCTAAGCCTCACACAAAACTATGACTTAGCTGAAGATTTAGCTGATAACTCAGAGCTAGCTGTTGACGCCAAAAATGCCCAGCTAAACTTTGAGCGTTTTCTTCATGAGCAAAGCCAGCACCGGTTTTTATCAATTGGCTACGGTGCAGGAGGAGCTGAGGCCAACGAAATTGCCTTTGATCTATGTCGGCAAAACGGCCCTGGTGGCACAAAAATTATTGCCTTTAAAGGATCCTTTCATGGCCGGACTATTATGGCCCTACAAGCTACCTATAATAAAGAAAAGCGTGGGCCTTTTATGTTCAAAGGCTTTGAAGCAAGCTTTGTGCCCTTTCCTAAACATAATAAACCCCATCAACAACCGCCTATTGATGTCCAAGTATTAAGCAGCTTATCTCAAGGCCAAGTGCCAGAACCATTAAACCCAGACGACTTATTGGCATCTGAGCTTCAAAGCTTACACGCTCTTAAAAAAGAGCTGAGCCTAGGTAATATATGCTGTGTCATTATTGAGCCCTTGCAGTGCGAAGGCGGTGATCAATATGCCAGTCATCGCTTTTTTAATTATCTACGAGCATTGACGAGGGGTCTAAAAATCCCGCTCATTTTTGACGAAGTACAGACCGGCTTTCACTTGGGTAGAACTTTTTTCTGGCATCACATGTTTGAGCTGAAAAATCATCGTGGCGAAATCGAGCAGCCAGATTGTGTGACTATGGGTAAAAAAGCTCAGCTTGGCGTCTGCATGAGTGTGTGGGCAAACCCGCGGAGCTATTCTCCTCACGTGGTGCAGCTTAAACGAGGCTTACTGCATGGCCAAGTTTTAAATACTGATCTGGCACTAAGCATGGAGTCTAAAGCTATCAAAGAGCTTAACAGGCTCGAAGAATATTTCCCCAACTTAGTGATGAACAGCCGAGCATGTGGCTTTGCCTTTGCCTTTGATATGCCTACAGCTGCCCTAGCTAACGATTTGATCAACCAACGCTTTGAGCGTGGCTTCATGGCCTATATCGCTGGTGAAAAAACTTTGCGCTTTAGGCTTAACATGACGACTTCTGATCAGGTTATTAAGCAGCTCTTCGAAAAACTCTTTGTGGCACTCGTTGATCTAAGAGACCAGCACCAGGTAATCAGAATCAACGCACCTAAAAAGCCTGAGACTAGCCCAGAAAATAGCCTCACGATTATCGATTTTGTCGAATTAAATATTCATAATTTTGATAGCTATGCTCAAGCGATTGAGGCTTGTGAAGAAAAAACCTATGAGCAAGGACGGCGAGATTCTATAGCAAGCCTGCGCTCATGGCTTGAATACGAACATAGCGTGGGTATTGCCATGCATTGTCTTCTTGATGGTCAAAAGATTTTAGCTGGCTATTCCATTGGTGGTCCTTTAGAACACTCGCAAGTAGATGGACCAAGTAGTGATTCGCAAAGAGGACAAAACAATACTTTTTATTCAGCTAATATTACGCTGGATCATCGCGTGAGAGCCTTAGGTTTAGGTACCAAGCTTAAACATGAGCAAATAAGGCGCCTAATTGCTCTTAAAAATAGCTCAGGACAGGCACGTTATTATTTTATAACCGGCCGTAATCGAGTAGATAAAGCTGGCGCCATGACTTATATCAATCAGCAGCTAGGCGCCTACACTCTTAAGGTCTTTGATAAGCAATATGGCGAGGACAAAGCCCAAGCGCTATATTATCGTTTACCGCTGTTAAAATCGCATCATCAGAGCAAAAAAATAGCTTCAACAAGCCCGCTGATAAACTGCCAGAACTCTTTACAACGAGTTTTTTCACGCACAGCTTTGAGCCTAGAGCAAGCCTTGGCTAATAATCAGTTACGAACTATCGCTGGTTCTAAACTGACTTTATCTAACTGGGCCACACCTAATATGGTTCGCTATAGCGAGTTATTGCGATCAGTGATGCCTAAACCACTCAATCATGCTTATTTCACATCTGGACGAGATGAAGTAGTTGATAAGGGTTTACGAAGCTTACGCTATCACCGGCTTGATGCTGATGTGGTCATTGGTTTTAGCCATCAATGGCTAGGTAATGTTAGTGCCGCAGCTCGTTCCTTAAGCCACTCAGAAAATCAGGCTCAACCATTTAAGTTTTTTGACTGGCCTCATATCAGCCATCCTAGTTTGGTTGGTGTTGAGCAAAGCTTAAGTGAGCTTAAACAGGTGCTGGCTCAATACCCGCCAGAAAAAATCTTAGCTATTGTTTGTGAGCTGATTGGTGAAAAATCCGGTTTTAGTTTTGATGAGTATTTTTTGGCTGAGCTCGATAAAATCAGATCTTCAAGCAAAATTCCGCTGGTTTTTGTTGAAAACAGCTCGGCTTTTGGCCGATCTGGTCAGTCGTTGTTTTTGAGTGAAAGCCTGAAGATCAAACCTAACATGCTGTGGTGGTATACTGGCGGTCAGCTCGGCCATGTTTTTGTTGATGATCATTATTTTGTCGATAAACCGCTAACGCTAATTTCTACCTGGGACGGCGATGATATCTCGATTGCGCGCAGTTATCATAATCTCATGAAAGCCTGCTCGCTAGATTTTAGTATTATCAAGCACTATGGCGAGCGGATAAAAAAACTCGCCCCCCATAGATACTCAGGCATGGGAACCTGGCAGGGCTTCAGCATGGAAAATGTCCAACAACGAGAAAAAGTACGCAAATTTTTACTTGAACATAAAATCTTGTCGGGCCGAGGTTTTAATAATCAATTAATGATTTGTCCTTCACCAGACTGCTTGCCTGAACACTACGAGGCGATTATTGGTGCTCTTAGCAAGGTGATCTCATGAATGCTCATATATTGCCAATCTTAGAGCTGCACGGTGATAAAGCCAAAAGTCTTGGCCATCAGCATGGTGAAAGCTTTCGCGAACAGATCGCTGAGATTGCCGAGATTCGTTTGGAGCGCATGTGTAGCGTATCTAAGTTTAAGCGCAGCAAAGATGTGCTGACGCTAGCTGAACAACATGTGCCGATTTTACGGGCTTTTGACGGTGATTTATATACTGAGCTCCTTGGTATATCAGAAGCTAGCAATATTAGTATGGCTCGTTTAGTAGTCTTAAATCACTATACTGATTTACGCGATTTAGAGCCAGGCGTAAAAGCCATAAAACAACAAGACAGCGGCGGCTGCTCAATTATTTACAGCCCCGGCCCGCAAGGTCCTATTTTAGGCCAAACCTGGGATATTCATGCCAGCGCTCAGCCCTACGTGCTAATGCTCAAAGTACGTGGTGCTCTGGTATTTTCGATCATGGGCTGTTTGGGCATGACCGGCATTAATCAATATGGCGTAGCGATAGCTATCAATAACTTAAGCAGTATTGACGCTAAAATGGGTGTAGTATGGCCGGCATTGGTGAGAAAAGCGCTTAGTCATAAAACTGCTGTCATGGCCAAGCAAGAGATCATCAACGCTCCCAATGGCTCTGGACGTCACTATGCTATCGCTGATGAGCATAATTTCTTTGGTATTGAAACCAGTGGTACTAAAAAGAAAATAATCTGCGATCGAGCTGACCAGCTTTATTTTCATACCAATCACTGCCTAGATCCAGAGATGCGAAAAACTCATATTATTAGGAAAGATTCGAATACGCTCTGGCGTTTTGAGTATTTGGATCAAGTCAGCCGCCAGCAAGATTTATCGAGTCCAGAACAGGTATTTTTGGCCTTTAAGCCAATTTCTATGACCATAGAACATGGCCGGCCTCACCAAACTACCACGTGCGGGACCATCGTCATGGATATCAAAGGGCATCGATTGATCGGCTGTAGAGGCATAGCTGATGAGAGTTTCTTACACAATCAAGCACTAAGCATGGCGATTTAGGAGTTATGATAATGGTTGATAACAGCGCTGAACTTAAAAGACGCTATAAAAATTCACTATTAACACCATGGTCCAAGCAACAAGATGTCGATCCACAGATTATCACTGAGGCACACGGGGTCTATTTGACCACCGATAAAGGCCAGCGTTTACTCGATATGAAATCGCAGTCATTTCACGCTAATCTAGGTCACGCTCATCAAGGTATGATCAAAGCCATTGGCACTGCTGCACAATCGGCACGAGTGCTAAGCTTCGACAGCTTTTGCCCTGATCGTTTGGGTTTAGCAGAAGACTTACAGCGCATTGCTCCAAAAACTGCCAGTCACCAGCTTAGCAAAAGTTTTTTTACACTCGGAGGCGCTGAAGCTAACGAAAACGCTGTAAAAATTGCCCGCATGTTCACCGGTCGTCATAAAATTATCACTCGTTATCGTTCCTATCATGGAGCAACTATTGCAACTATGAATTTCAGCGGTGACTATCGCCGTATACCGATCGACAACAGCATCACCGGCGTGATTAGGTTTCCTGATCCATATCCACGAGGCAGCGGCCAAGTGATCGACACCGTACGCTTATTACAAGAAATTATCGAAGTTGAAGGCCCAGAAACTATTGCAGCCATCATGCTTGAAGGAATTACTGGCGCTAACGGTGTGTTTATACCGCCGCCTGATTATTGGTCTCGCATCAGAAAACTCTGTGATGATTTTGGTATTGCCTTAATCGCCGATGAAGTGTTGTCGGGATTTTGGCGTACCGGTCGTTGGTTTGGCATTGATCATTTTGATGTTGCCCCAGATATCATGACCCTGTCAAAAGGCATTACCGGTGGCTATTTACCCTTAGGTGCTGTCATGGTCAGCCCCGCTATTGCTGATTATTTCAACCAAGAAACCCTCTGGTGCGGGCTTACTCAATATGGTCATCCACTTTCCTGCGCAGCTGCTCGTGCGGCCATCGGTTTTTATGAGTCAGATAAAATTGGCGACAACGTCCTTGCCCGCGGCCAAGAGCTCAGCGACGGACTAAAAAATCTTAGCAAACAGCATGAGATCATTGCCGAAACCCGCTCGATAGGTTTACTTGCAGCTATCGATCTGGGCCGAATCGGCGACAAAAACCAAGCCTTAGTGCCTTACCGTGCTCACGGTGAAGCGCTTAAACCTACCGCTATTTTACAAAAAGCCCTCTTAGCAGAAGGCATATCTACTTTAGTACGCTACTCAACGATTATTTTAGCACCGCCCTTAGTCATCACCGCTCAGGAACTAAAAGAAGGCCTAACAGCCGTGGGAAGAGCATTAACCACGCTCAGAGAAAAGTTGTCGTTAGCAATTATCAGCTAATAACACCACTTATTTGGATCTGCATGGGCAATGTCATCTCGAGTTATAAAATAACTTTTACCGAACACAAGATTTTGCATGCAGCCTAAACCATCATCAAACCACGTAAATAAACTAGTACGACCTTCATAAGGTTTGAGAACAAAAATATCTTCGATATTTTTTGGACTTTTGCCAACAAGAAGCCCGTGATTAACAAATTTAAAAAAGTTACAAACAAAATTATCAGGGTGTGGGCACCAAGCTTGCCAAATTTTTCTCGCGCTTTCATGCTTAAGCTGGGTGTCAATAGATTTTATGGATAGGTCATCTATCTTATAGCCCAAAAATTTATCATGAGGTTGAAATGGCAAGCCACTCATATGCAAAGCTGCTTGTCCTTCATCCATTTCAGCTAGTTTCTGTTGGTAATACAACAACAAAGCACCTAAATGCTTAAAAGACTCTTGATATGCTCTGTTAATATCAGCGTCTGCATGATTTATTAAAAGCGAATAGTCAATAAATTTTACAGCATTGCTTGGCTGGCCTGCATTGCTATTATTCTTAGTAAAATCTGGTCTTCTAGACTGAATCGAATGCTGGCTTGGCAATGTTGTAGACCCATCACAAGCACTAATAACAAATAAGCTGATTGCAGAAATAAATACTAATTTAAAAAGCTTTTTCATACTGATATTTTTGTTTTTACTAGCGCAGCAACTCAAAAGCACTGCGCCCACAAAAACAAAAATCCTACTCTGCGCTTGCTTCTTCTATGGCAGGAGCCTCTTCGTCGTTTTCTTTTTCAGCAAGCACGGGCTCTATAACAGGCGCTAAAATTACCTTGATCTTAGCCATTACGCCACCTTCCAGGCGAACCGGTACTTCATGCAGACCAACAGTCTTAAGTGGGCCGTCTTCTAGCTTAATATCACGGTGATGGATCGTAAAACCATGAGCCTTAGCACATGCTTCAATATCACGAGCTCCAACTGAACCAAATAGCTTGCCCTGATCGCCGGCTTTTACTTCAATAGTAAACTTGGCTACCTCAATACGATCACGCACATGCTCAGAGCTGGCCTTAAGCTTTGCCAACTGATGGCGAACTAGCTCTTTCTGATGTTCAAATTGTTGCAAGCGCGATTTTGAAACAGGCATAGCCAAACGCTGAGGCAATAAAAAATTGCGTAAAAACCCTGGTGCAACTTTTACTACATCACCGACATGCCCCAGATTCGCCACATCACGGGCTAATATTGCTTGAACTCTACTTGTTGACATTATTTGCTCCCAATACCATTAATTATCGTCATCATCTGACATGTCATCATAATCGCCATCATAGTCACGGCCACGACGACCACCATCATAATCGCCGCCATCACGATCACCAAAGCGGCCCCGGCGGTCAGAGTATTCACGTCTTTCTTTAAATATCGGTGGCACTAACACGTCTTCTTCTACTTTGGCCAAAGTAGGATCGATGCCATGTTTAAGAACCATGCTGTGGCGGATCAGGATCTTGTCATCAATACTTAAAGCACGGTCAAAGTCTTTCACGATACCAGGCATACCAAGATATTGGTGATGGATATAAATGCCGCGAGTTTCTTTCTTCGTTTCCCAGGCCAACTTACGACGACCCATGGCAGTTACTTTAAGATTTTTTCCACCAAGTTTTTCGATCAATTCCTTTTTTGCCAGCATCAAATCTTTTGCTGCATTGTCATCGAGCTCGGGGCGCATAACATATATCGTTTCGTATTCGCGCATGTGCTCATTTACTGCCATCTTCTTCTCCCAGTATTCTTGAAAATATTAACGCAGGCAACATATAGCAGATGCGCGGCCGTTGGCAACGAATTGAAGCTAAAATTTTCCGCTATCACTGTAGCTAGCAATATTTTCAATGACTGTCACCATGTCAGCAAAGCGTTCAGATAATTCATAAAACAAAGCGGCACTATGAGCTTATGA
>Ga0209812_10001781_pt1 | contig 13971 bp, 10 predicted proteins | sample JI71714BDNA_FD_187502 | JGI IMG/M metagenome (GOLD analysis project Ga0209812, IMG submission 187502) | Wastewater effluent complex algal communities from Wisconsin, to seasonally profile nutrient transformation and Carbon sequestration -... | ecosystem: Engineered > WWTP > Effluent > Algae...
TTCTCACCAAAAAAAGGGTTTTGTAGGGGTAGTGGATGGTGCGTGCCTACCCCCCCCACCAACCATTTTCCGTCATTTCAGAGATTGGGGCAGCCACGGGGGGCTGCCCCTACAAGAGCAATGTTACAGCCCTGGCCTCGGCCCCCTCTCACTCTTGCTGTGCCTCCTCGATCGCACGCGCATTCCAGTTGTGTGTGTATTGCCATCCACAGCGCGATCGGACTTATCGCCAGACTGAATATTTATTCAGTGCGATCGCACAAGTACCATTAGCCATTACCCAGAACCCCTGTACCTCACCTAACTGAGAAAGGCTATATTTGCTAGCTTTAGCTAATTAATAATTTTATGAGCCCACCAGAACCCGTAAAAATTCTCGATTTCAGCAAAGAAAACGCTTCCGATTTGCTGCTACCCCAACCTGCTTTGCTCAAAAGTTCGGGATGGGATCAAATTTATTTTGAACTCCACCAACAGCCAAAATTCGACACTCCCGAACATCGAGGTACCTGGCACGTCATTGCCCACTGCCCAAACTTCCCGATATCAGGAGAAAGATCGGGAGAAAGGTGGTTGGATGGAAAGCTAAAAACTGAAGCGCGGAATCAAGGAGATATTGCGATTATTCCGGCGGGGATTTCCCAGATTTGCAATTGGCGTACTTCAGCGCAATTTACGATCGTCGCCATTGCACCGGCGCTGTTAGAACAAGTAGGTCAAGATTTAGTCAATACCGATCGCATGGAACTCATTCCTCATTTCATGACCGAGCAAGATATCCTAATTCAAGGTATTATTGCCGCTTTGAGAAATGAAGTGGAATCAACCAAAATCGGCGGCGACTTGCTCGTTGACAGTCTCAAAACAGCCCTAGCAATTCACTTGTTGCGGAACTACTGCACCGCGTCACCTCCCATTTATAACTATGCTGATGGATTATCCACTTCAGGGCTCAAACAAGTGACGGAATATATCAGGGAAAACCTCCATCGAGATTTGAAATTAGTCGATATTGCCCAACAAGCTCAGATCAGTCCCTATTACTTTTTGCGCTTGTTTAAGCAGAGTACAGGCACTACACCCCATCAGTATATTTTGCAGTGTCGGATCGATCGCGCCAAGTATTTATTGCACCATAGCGAACTCAGCATCGCAGAAATAGCCAGCGAAGTAGGTTTTTGTGACCAAAGTCATTTGACTCGATATTTTAAGCGCCTGGTGGGCGTGACTCCCAAACAAATGCTGCGGCGAGCATAAGGCGATCGCAAGATTGTACTAAAACTCGGCAACTTTTTTCTAGAGTTTTGAGGGGCAAAATTTCTAAGCTATCAGCAGATATTCTAGGAGAAACAAGATGCAAATGCCGATCGAGATGACTTTCCCCCTCTGGGGCTTAGCAATTCTAATTTTATGGGCGATCGTACTGGTTATCGCGCTGCTAATCACCAGAATTCGGCATCTATCAGCAGGCGGAACCATCAAAGATTTCGGTACGCCAAACGATGAAAGTTTGCTGTGGAGGCTGCTGCGGGCGCATTCCAACTTAATAGAAAACCTGACTTTGTATGCGGGAGTTGTTTTCCTGCTCACCTGGCGGGCTGTTTCCGGCACAGCAGTAGATTTGCTGATAGTTGCCTACACCGGATTTCGGATTTTACACTCAGTAATTCACATCGCTCGAATCGATCCAATATTTCGGCTTTTATGTTTAGCTATTCAGTTAGGATGTTTGGTGGCTTTAACTGGTTTGGCAGTCTTTTAGTGCCGAAATTAAAGAAAGCAGCGGTTAATTTTGGGTAATTTTCCGTAATCACAAAGGCCGGCCTAGTCCGCCTTTGTGATATTTTCCCCATCTGCGACCCAACACTTTAAATTACTTAATATGGGATCTTGAGGAACCATCAGCCCACATCCAGCAGTCTCAGCATCCAGCAACCAGCAATTCTGCTAAAGTCAGATCGCATATCCCGTGCATCTTGTCCCCACCAGGTATTCAGCATTTGGCAGAATTCTACCCGCAAGCCGATCGGCAATAACTTAAAAATTAAGGTAGCGTGAAAATAATAGCCAAAGTTCCCATAAGCCTTGACATCTGACATACACTCTGTAAATTAAACACTCGCTTCTGCCTCGCCATCCATATATAAAAGATGCCATGTCAACCTTAGTCATCGTCGAATCTCCCACAAAAGCCCGTACCATTCGCAACTTTCTGCCCTCCACCTACCGAGTAGAGGCATCAATGGGCCATGTGCGCGACCTCCCATCCTCCGCCGAAGAAATACCAGAAGCCGTTAAAGGAGAAAAATGGGCCCAACTAGGCGTCAACGTGGAGGCAGACTTTGAACCCCTCTACGTCATCCCGAAAGATAAAAAGAAAATAGTCAAAGAACTCAAAGACGCCCTCAAAGAAGCAACAGAACTGATTCTAGCCACTGACGAAGACCGAGAAGGCGAAAGTATTTCCTGGCATTTGCTGCAAATCCTCAAACCGAAAGTTCCCATCAAGCGGATGGTATTCCACGAAATCACCCGCGAAGCCATCCGCGACGCTTTGACTCACTGTCGCGACATCGACAATCGAGTCGTACAAGCCCAAGAAACTCGCCGGATTCTCGACAGACTCGTCGGCTACACCCTTTCGCCTCTGTTGTGGAAAAAAATCGCCTGGGGTTTGTCCGCAGGGCGAGTGCAGTCCGTCGCCGTGCGCCTGTTGGTACGCCGGGAACGGGAACGCCGCGCCTTCCGCCAAGGTAGTTACTGGGATTTGAAAGCGACTTTGACCCCTCCCAAACCTCCCGCCAGTGGACGCGGTGCCTTTGAGGCCAAACTGGTGACAGTAGCCAATGTGAAAGTTGCCAACGGTAGCGATTTCGATGAAAATACTGGCGGGATTATCTCCGGCCGCCGCGTACTTTTGCTGAATGAAGAACAGGCGCGGGCTTTACTAGAACGCCTTCAAAACAAGCCTTGGACTGTCACCAATCTCGAAGAACGGCCAGTCACCCGCAAACCTTCGCCACCCTTTACAACCTCGACTTTGCAGCAGGAAGCTAACCGCAAGCTGAGGCTGGGAGCGCGGGAAACCATGCGAATTGCCCAAAGTCTGTACGAACGCGGTTTTATCACCTATATGCGGACGGATTCGGTGCATTTATCCGAACAGGCGATCGCCGCAGCCCGCAGTTGCGTCCAAGAACTTTACGGTAGCGAATACCTCAGCCCCCAACCCCGCAAATACACGACCAAAAGCAAAGGAGCCCAGGAAGCCCACGAAGCTATCCGCCCCGCCGGTAGCACTTTTCGGACTCCGCAGCAAACCGGGCTAGATGGCGTTGACTTCCGCCTCTACGATTTGATTTGGAAGCGGACTGTCGCTTCTCAAATGGCCGATGCGCGCCAAACTCACGTCACGCTATTAACTCAGGTAGAAGATGCCGGTTTCCGTTCCAGCGGCAAACGCATCGATTTTGCCGGCTTTTTGCGCGCCTACGTGGAAGGTTCCGATGACCCAGATGCGGCTTTGGAAGACCAAGAGGTGATTTTGCCGCCACTGAAAGTGGGGGATAAGCCTAATTGTCAGGAGTTGGAGGCCGTCGGCCACGAAACTCAGCCTCCTGCCCGTTTCACTGAAGCTTCTCTGGTCAAAATGCTCGAAAGTGAAGGTGTGGGTCGTCCGAGTACCTATGCGAGTATTATCGGCACTATAGTCGATCGCGGTTACGCCAAATTAGTTGCCAACGCCCTAATTCCCACATTCACCGCTTTCGCCGTCACAACTTTATTGGAAACACATTTTCCCGATTTAGTAGACACCAGTTTTACTTCCAGAATGGAACAAACCCTCGATGAAATTGCCACCGGCGAAGCTAAATGGCTGCCGTATTTAGACAAGTTTTATCGAGGGGAAACCGGACTGCAAACTCAAGTCAAAGAACAGGAAAGTCAAATCGATGCCAAAGTTGCCCGGACTGTGGTATTGGAGAATATTTCTGCCAAAGTGTGCATCGGCAAATACGGCGCTTATCTAGAAGCGGAAAGGGAAGAAGGGCCGGTCAAAGCATCGATTCCCCAAGATTTGACGCCGGCAGATTTAGACCCGGAACAAGTCGAGTTTCTGTTAAAGCAAAAAACTGAAGGGCCGGAAAAATTAGGTCTGCACCCGGAAACTGGGGAACCGATTTATGTGCTGATTGGCAATTACGGCCCCTATGTTCAGTTGGGGGATGTTTCGGAAACGAACAAGAAACCGAAGCGTTCTTCTTTACCGAAGGGGACGGATAAGGATAGTGTGACGGTTGATATGGCGGTGAGTTTGTTGACTCTGCCGCGCTTGTTGGGCACTCACCCGGATACGGGGGCGAAGGTGCAGGCTGCTTTGGGGATGTATGGGCCTTATGTGGTGCATGACCAAGGTAAGGTGGGTAAGGATTATCGATCGATCAAACCACCTGATGATGTTTTGACTATAACGCTCGATCGGGCATTGGAACTATTAGCGCAACCGAAAGCCGTTCGGGGTAGCAAATCAACGACACCATTGAAGGAATTGGGCGCACATCCAGAGTCTGGAGAACTCATCAATGTTTACGATGGTCGTTACGGGCCCTACGTCAAACACGGGGATATCAATGCTTCCTTGGCTAAGGATGAATCTGTGGAGAATTTCACCTTACAAAAAGCCCTGGATTTGTTAGCAGCGAAGGAAGCAGCGGGCGGCGGCAAATCTAGCAAGTCGAAGAAGTCAACGAAGACAACTGCGGCGAAGTCGGAAACGGCGGCGAAGAAAACAACTACTGCGAAGAAAACCACTGCGGCGAAGTCGGAAACTGCTGCGAAGAAAACTACTACTGCTAAAAAGGCGACGACTGCGACAAAGACTAAGAAAGAAACTAAGTCAAGTTAGTTGAGTTTTTTGTCAGATTGGAAACCCGGTTTATTAGTATAAAAGCCGGGTTTTTTATTTGGTGTAGAGTTTTTTCGTTTGTCCGCGAGTCCGCCAGGGAATGAATTCCCTGTCTCATAGCGAAAGTCGGTTGAAACCGACTGAATATAATGTAGTATTATAATATACTCCGTTCAAATTATTGCTGAATTTCCCTGCTCGTCGTTTATGGATTAGGGCAGGCTGACATCCTCCCTCCAGCGATCCTTGCCAAAACTCATAATAATGTAGTATTATAATATACTCAGTTCAAATTATTACTGAATTTCACTCCTCATGAATGCCCCAGCCACTACCCTTCAAGCTGCATTACAAAGTCTTCCTCAAGGCGCTTCAGAAGCTATTGTCAGTGCTCACTTTTCACCTCAGTTTTTGCAAGCATTGGGGTTTGACTCTAATGAAGTTGTTCCCGAATATGACACTAATGGTGGTGGAATAGTTGATAAAGCAGCTAGAAAAACTATTGGAAATGATATATTTTTACATACAAAGTCTAATCCGTATCTGCTTTTAGAGCTAAAAGGAAAAGACATCAATCTTACGGAAGGTACACCAGCGTACTTAAAAACAGTTAATCAACTTAAGCGACAGTTACTTGGTTCTAATTGCAAGTCAGCAAAATGGGGAATTATTACGAACTCATCCCATGTTCAACTGTTTAGAAAGCATGGCAAAGTAATCTTTCCAGCTACTCAATGCTTGGCTCTGGAAGTGAATAATGTTGATAAAGTTGTTGCTGAGATAAGGAAGAAGATTGAAGAAACCAGTAGAGCCTTGACAGTAACAATCTATAATAACAAGGGAGGTGTTGGCAAAACAACTACAACAGTTAACCTGGCAGGTATTTTAACTTTTTTGGGTAAGAAAGTTTTAGTAATAGATTTTGATTTTAATCAACAAGATTTAACAAGTGCTTTGGGTATTCCTGTCAGTGATGGGCTTGTTAAAAAAGCTCTTACAGACAAGAACGTAGACCTAAAATCTGCCGTGGTTCCATATAAATTTTCTAATAAAAAATTACAACTCAGTTTTGATATTATTCCTGCTGACAATGAACTGGCTAACGATTCTGAGGCTGAACTTCGCACGATAATAAAACGGAGTATACTGGACAAGAAGCTCGACTTTGCAAGGCAGGACTATGATTATATTTTGATTGATTCATCCCCGAATTGGCGTTTCATTACTCAAGTTGCGGTATATGCGGCTGATGTTATTCTTATTCCTACAAAGCACAACAACCTCTTTTCCCTAGAGAATGCGGCAAAGGCAATTCAGAAATTTATCCCTGAAATACAAGCTGCGAAAGAAGATGGAAATCCTATTGCCTTACCAATCTTTCTTAATGGAGAAAAAATTACACAACCACAGCTAGAAGTTGCTCAACAAGCAATCAACAATATTATTGTAAATGCCAAAAAAGAAGGATTTAACCTACGACCCTACTTTTACCCTAAGTACACCACTGCGAAAAAAGACTTACATATTCATCAAGTACCAAGTTACGCTAATATAGCTAATGCTGCCTTCTCACGCATTCCTGCTGTTTATCGAGATCGTTCTGCCCATGACTACTACAAAGATTTAGCAAAGGAGTATTTTTTACAATGAAAATTTCTAACATTCTTGGCAGTTTGATGCATCTCTACATAGATGAAATCGACCCAGGGGATGCTACTGATGCCCCTGAGTTTTTGATCAAAGCTACTGCAAAGATACTTAAACAAAAGGGTGGACGAAACTGGATTCCAGTTATCGTGAAAGAAACTGGTGAAGATAGGTATCAAGTTATTAGTAATTCCTTTGTTTATGCTGTAGCAGAGGAAGCAGGGCTAGAAAGAGTCTGGTGCATTATTGCTGACGATAATGATGATACTACAACACTCACTAAGATTCTTGCAGGTGAGGAAAAGCCTAAAATCAATCTTTCCACAGCATCCAGAGATGAAGTTATGGCAGCATTGCAATATTTGATTGAACAGCCGAACAGCGAGCTAAAATCCGTTAAACTTGCTGTAGCTACCAATCGAATTGATGAGGCTCCTCGTCAGTATTGGAAAAATTTTGAGCCAATCACCAGTCTGAAATGCGGTATTACCAAAGGCAAAAAACTTGACGCAATTAAGAGTGTATTCTATCTGACTCCCCAATCAATGCCAGATACAATAAACGACGTGACTATTCTCAGAACAATGACTACTGTTGAATTAAAAGCAATAGCCAAGAAAAGAGGAATCGCTGGCATAACTAAGATGAAAAAAGATGCTCTGATTGAGGCTCTCAGCTAATGGATAGCGAAAAAACTGCATTAATCCAGAATTAGAAAGCTTTCTATACCGTAAATTACCCACGCTGGAAAATTTTAATACTTTTACTTAGTAAAAATTGAGATATATCCAATTTGGGAAATTGTTAGTCAGCATAAAGACGCGCCCTTATCTCAATCTTAGTCATTCTCGCGGCTCGCTATTTCAAGTTAAGATTTGAGCTTTGAGATTTGAGATTTGAGATTTAAAATAGGCGATTAAGTGGCTTACTGAATTGTCTTTTCAGTCCTCTTTTAGAGGACTTTCGCTATGAGACGGGGGTTTTCAACCCCCGGCGGACTTGAGGGTGTGCGAGGGGATTTCGATAGTGTTTTTGCCGCACTTTTAATAAAATTTGAATTAAGGGCGATCCTCTTCGAGGGCTTCGCTAACGCATATTTCGAGATTTGGATTGAGGCCGATCGCATATTTTGCGCGAACCATTATGCAGTAGTATTAATTTGTCTCTCTTTGAGTGCACATCTTTCATGCGGCGGGATTCAATTTTCTACAAACTGTTCGGACAAGCGCCCACTTTGCTGTTCGATCTACTGGCGACAACTCCAGCAAATGCTGCCAATTATCGCTTTGACTCGGTTGCAGTCAAAGAACCTAAATTTGAAATTGACGGCGTATTTTTGCCCCCAGAATCTGAGGAACCGGGCATCGTCTATTTTTGTGAAGTTCAGTTTCAGAAAGACGAACAGCTTTACGAAAGGTTGTTTGGCGAATCGTTTTTATATTTTTACCGCAACCGCAGTCGTTACAGCGATTGGCAAGCTGTAGTGATTTATCCATCTCGCAGCGCCGAACAAAGCGATGTGTATCCTTATCGAGCTTTGCTCAACAGCAATCAAGTGCATCGGGTGTGCTTGGATGAGTTAGGGGATATTCGCACCTTGCCTTTAGGAATTGCGCTGATGGTGTTGACGACTGTCGGGGAGACTCAAGCACCAGCAGAAGCAAGGTATTTGCTGAGCCGGGTGCAGCAAGAAGTTCCACCAGCAGCAGGTCGTGACATTATAGATATAATAGCAACTATTATGTCTTACAAATTTACATCGTTGAGTCGAGCCGAGGTGGAATCAATGTTGGGAATTACATTACAGGAAACGAGATTCTATCAAGAAGCTAAGGCGGAAGGCCGGCAGGAAGGACGGCAGGAAGGACGGCAGGCAGAAGCCTGTGCCCTGATTGTCCGACAATTAACCCGTCGGTTGCGGCAAGAAATTTCTGAGGAAATGCGATCGCGCCTTGCCAATCTGCCCTTGCTAGTGCTCGAAGATTTGAGTGAGGCGCTGTTGGATTTTGCTACTATGGCGGATTTGGAGGCTTGGCTGGAGGCGCAGCAGTCGGAAAGATAAGAATTTAGCGAGTTATGAGGGCTTCAATAGCTGATTCACCTTACTCGCTAAATTAAGATATAGACGGCTTCCCAGAACGATAGACTCGAATCAATTGACCTGTTAATGTTTCAAGTGAGGAAATAGCTTCATTAATGTTAGTCGCCATTCTCCCTAAGTCATCATCTGCCTTACAGACAATAATACCAGCATGGTCAGGCTGTGAGCCGTGCAGTCTGATAAAATGACGGCGATTGAGAGTTAAAACAGCTCGATTTTCACAGACTGCAAAAGCTAACACTTCTTCATCAGGAATTTTTTGGTTATCTTTTCCTGCCTCTTGCACTGTCAGCATAATGTTTAACTTTTCCATTATAGATCCACAATTAAAAATCTTCATATCTAATATAAATTATTCTCACCTCTACCTAGAGAAGTATCTTGTTTATTGCCGCAGGCTTTCACCCCCGCAACCTGCCACCTTTCCTGGGTCAAAATTGCCAGCTTGTTACTCAAAAATTAACGTTAATTTAAACTTTGATTTCGATCGACCAATATACAATTCAAGTGTTTGCTTGTGAAATATGGAGTAAACATAAATTACGGACTCCGACAAAGAAACCGGGTTTTTTGCGTGATTTGTGGACTGTAACAAAGTTTTTTCGTAAAAAAGCAGGTTTCTAGGCGCCCATCGTAAGTCCTAATTTCAAAACAAAGTTTACGAATCAATAACCAAAACACAGGATTAAAACGCTTATGATGCTAGGAACGACCGAAATCCCCCAATTAAAGCCGCTTTCCGACTCAGAACTGCACAAAATGAACGCTTACTGGCGATCGGCAAACTACCTTTCTGTCGGCCAAATCTATCTCCTCGACAATCCGCTACTCAAAGAACCCCTCAAACTCCAACACGTCAAACCCAGACTCCTCGGACACTGGGGCACCACTCCAGGCCTCAACTTCATCTACGTTCACCTCAACCGCCTCATCAAAGCGCAAGACTTAAACGCTATCTACATCGCAGGCCCCGGACACGGCGGGCCAGGCTTAGTGGCCAACACTTACTTGGAAGGAACTTATACCGAGTATTATCCGAATATTTCCCAAGATGCTGAGGGGATGAAACGACTGTTCAAACAGTTTTCCTTTCCCGGCGGTATTCCCAGCCACGTCGCGCCGGAAACTCCCGGTTCGATTCACGAAGGCGGCGAACTAGGCTACGCCCTCGTCCACGCTTACGGGGCGGTATTGGATAATCCCGATTTGATTGTGGCGGCGGTTGTGGGTGACGGGGAAGCAGAAACCGGCCCGCTGGCTGCTAGCTGGCATTCTAACAAGTTTCTCAACCCGGTTCGGGATGGGGCCGTGTTGCCGATTTTGCACCTGAATGGCTACAAAATTGCCAATCCGACGCTGTTGGCCCGCATTCCGCGCGAGGAGTTGGAAAGTTTGATGGTCGGTTATGGCTACAAACCCTATTTTGTCGAAGGTTCAGACCCGGAAACGATGCACCAGTTGATGGCTGCAACGATGGATACTGTCATTGGCGAAATTAAGGCGATTCAGGAGAAAGCCCGGAATGAGGGCTATGCCGATCGCCCTCAGTGGCCGATGATTGTGATGAAAACTCCCAAAGGCTGGACAGGACCCAAGGAGGTTGACGGTAAGAAAACAGAGGGTTCGTGGCGATCGCACCAAGTTCCATTATCCGAAATGGCTTCTAAGCCGGAGCACGTCCAACTCCTGGAAGATTGGATGAAAAGTTACAAGCCGGAAGAACTGTTCGACGAACACGGTAAGTTAATTCCCGAATTAGCAGAATTAGCGCCCAAGGGCGATCGACGCATGGGGGCAAATCCCCACGCTAACGGCGGCATTCTGCTGCGAGACTTGAAAATGCCAGGATTTGCAGACTACGCCGTAGACGTGCCAAAACCGGGGACTGTGATGGCAGAAGCCACCCGCGTCACTGGCCGCTTTTTGCGCGATGTGATGAAACTAAATCAGGAAAACCAAAATTTCCGCATTGTCGGGCCCGACGAGACGGCTTCCAACCGCCTCGATCCGGTGTTTGAAGCGACTGGCCGGGAGTGGATGGGTAGTATTTTACCAGAGGATGACGAGCACCTGTCTGCCGACGGGCGGGTGATGGAAGTGCTCAGCGAACATCTGTGTCAAGGATGGCTGGAAGGCTATTTGCTAACAGGAAGGCACGGCTTTTTCTCCTGCTACGAAGCATTTATTCACATCATTGATTCGATGTTCAACCAACACGCTAAATGGTTGAAAACTACTCGCGATATTCCTTGGCGCAGACCGATCGCCTCTCTCAACTACCTCTTAACTTCTCACGTTTGGCGGCAAGACCACAACGGTTTTTCCCACCAAGACCCTGGTTTTATCGACCACGTAATTAACAAAAAAGCGGAGGTTGTACGCATTTATTTGCCGCCGGATGCGAACACTTTGCTGTCAGTAACTGACCACTGTCTTCGCAGCCGCCACTACGTGAACGTAATTATTGCTGGAAAACAGCCGGCTTTGCAATATTTGGACATGGATGCTGCGATTAAACACTGTACTGCGGGTATTGGCATTTGGGAGTGGGCTAGCAACGACAAAGGTTACGAACCTGATGTGGTGATGGCTTGTGCGGGAGATGTTCCGACGCTGGAAACTCTGGCGGCTGTTGACCTTTTGCGCCAATATTTCCCGGAGTTAAAAGTGCGGGTGGTGAATGTGGTGGATTTGATGACGCTTCAGCCTTCCAGCGAACATCCTCACGGTTTGTCTGACAAGGATTTTGATGCTTTGTTCACGACAGATAAGCCGGTGATTTTTGCTTTTCACGGCTATCCTTGGCTGATTCACCGATTGACTTATCGCCGGACAAATCACCCGAATATTCACGTTCGCGGTTATAAGGAAGAGGGTACGACGACTACGCCCTTTGATATGGTGGTGATGAACGATCTCGATCGCTTCCATTTGGTTGGAGATGCGATCGATCGCGTGCCGAAACTCGGTTATGGTGCGGCTTATGCCAAACAGGCGCTACGCGACAAGCTGATCGACCACAAGCAATACATTACCAAACACGGCGACGATATGCCGGAAATCCGCGATTGGAAGTGGCCTCACGGGGGTGCGGTTGAGTCGGAAGCGCCGAAGGAAACTAAAGATTCGGAGGTTACAGGAGATCAAACAGTGCGATCGGGTGCACCGGGTTAGGGGCGATCGCTGTCTGAAAAGAAAGTCCTCAGAAATTGAGGGCTTTTTTAGTTGCTATGAGAAATCTGTCGTTGGTATGCGAGTCCGCCAGGGGTTGAAAACCCCTGTCTCATAGCAAAAGTCGGTTGAAACCGACTATGGATTTGAGATTTTAGATGTTTGATAGGGAATTATTGATTTGAGATTGGAGATGGGAGATTTGAAATGAGGAACTAAGTGGTTTATTTAATTGGCTTTTCAGTCCTCTTTCAGAGGACTTTCGCTATGAGACGGGGGTTTTTAACCCCCGGCGGACTTGCGGGTTAATCGATATTCATGCCTGCGCCATCTGCGTTATAATATCTAAGTCAGATTAGCATAAATCAACCACGATTTAGGATTTGTACATTCAAAAGGAGCGGTAATGCTTAAAGAAATAGAAATCCAAAATTTTAGGTGCTTTGAGCAAATCAAAATTTCTGGGTTTGAAAGAGTCAATTTAATCGGCGGTAAAAACAATGCTGGCAAGACAGCTTTGCTAGAAGCAATTTTTCTCAATTTTGCTCCCGATGCTAGCAGTCTCGTAATCCTAAGAGAGCTGAGAAGAGAGCCATCAAAAGCCCTAGAAGCTATGCCTGATAGAGCCTGGGACAACTTATTTTATGCACTAAAAAAAGATAGATTCATAGTAATTATTGGCAAAGACGACAACAATAACACCGATCGATTAGAAATTAAAGTAGAAATCAATTCAATTAAAAACAAGATAAATTTTGAGTTCATGAGAAACGAAGACCAATCTACTTGGTCATTATCACCGGTTGCTGCCGGAGGTTTACTCAATTTTCGGATTTCTCTTGACGAAGTACCAATCATTCCCTCCTGGCTCAGGATTTCGGGAAAAAAACTCACAGAAGCATACGATAACGCGCGTTTGGATGACAAAGATAGCGAAGTTTTGAAAGCTTTTCAAGTTATCGATCCGGCGATAGAATCAGTAGAAAGTTTTTCAATTGGCGAACCCACGCTATACTTGAGAAGAAAAGGCGAAAAGCGTTTGCCTTTATCATTGTTTGGAGATGCCATTAACCGAGTTGCAGAAATAATCCTTAAACTGGTAAACAGCGAACACAAAATACTGCTAATTGATGAAATAGAGAATGGCATTCACTATACAAACCAGCGGGAGTTTTGGAGAGTCTTATTTCGGTTGGCGGTTGAACTGGATACCCAGATTTTTGCAACAACTCACAGTTTAGAGATGCTTCAAGCATTTGCTGATGTTGGTTTGGAACTAAATAAAGAATGCAGCAGCGCCTATTTTGAACTAGCAAGGAAACTGAAAACAAATCAAATAATCGGAAGTCGGCTCGATTTGGAAACGTTGAATTACGCACTAGAGCATAAAGAAGGAGTGAGAGGTGAGTAATATTGTCATAGTAGAAAGTAAAAATGATAAAATTTTCATGCAGGCAATGGTTGAGAAACTCAACTGCGATATCCAGGTAGCATCACCTATTTATATAGATGATTATCAAAGTTTGGAAGGCTTGAGCGAAACAGAGTTAACCAAAGCTTTAAAAAATTTAGAAAGAAAGATTGACCGAAAAGATATCGAGAAGATTGGAATTATTATCGATATTGATAATTGTTCAGAGCAAGAACGGCTGCAATTCGTAGATGGATGTATAAAACCAGTGTTTGAAGCTGAAAGCTTGTCAAGCACTAAACAATTTATCGATATTTGTACAAAACTTGGCACAAATGCAAAATTGGCTTGTTACTTTACAAATGTTGGAGGTAAAGGCGAACTGGAAACGCTTTTAAAGGCAATAAAGGCGAGAGATTCGACCTATGCTGATTGCTTGGATAGTTGGAAGACTTGCCTAGAAAACCAGGGAAAGGAAATCAACCAGAAAGAGTTTGATAAATTCTGGATTAGCAACTATATTAGATTTGATACTTGCTCAAAGCAAGAACAGAAACAAGCTGGAAGTAAATGCAGTATGTCTAAATTTGATTATGTTATGGAACACAAAAAAGATATTTGGGATTGGGATAATCCTGCTCTCGATGATTTGAAGGAGTTTTTTAAATTATTTTGTTAATTAGACTAAACTAATTTATAAGGACTGAAGTCCTTACTACAAACCTCTCTCTTCTC
>Ga0209812_10001786_pt1 | contig 13952 bp, 6 predicted proteins | sample JI71714BDNA_FD_187502 | JGI IMG/M metagenome (GOLD analysis project Ga0209812, IMG submission 187502) | Wastewater effluent complex algal communities from Wisconsin, to seasonally profile nutrient transformation and Carbon sequestration -... | ecosystem: Engineered > WWTP > Effluent > Algae...
CACAGTTAATCAGGGCCTACAAGGCAGACGGACAATTAGAAACCGAACCTTTTGAGGACGTGCGCGATCGCGAAGTACACCTGTGGGCCACCGCAGTCAGCAAGAAAATCCAAGGAAAAACCATCCTCGTCACCGGTGGCGAAGGATGCGTCGGCCGTTTCTTAATCGAAAAACTCCTGGATTTAGGTGCAAATCAAATCATTTCCGTAGACAAAGCCCGATGTCAAAACCCCTTAGAAACTCTTTCCCTTTGTCAACAAGAAGGTGCTGTTACCTTCTATGCTACCGACATTCGCAACTTTGAAGCCCTTAAACAGATCTTTGAAGTCCACAAGCCAGAAATTGTTTTTCACCTAGCAGCTCAACGCTCCCCAGGGCTAGCGGAAATTCAAATCCGAGAAACAGTGACAACCAGTATTTTAGGAACCAAGCACGTCATCGAACTCTCGGAAGAATACGGTGTGGAACAGTGCATTTTTTCTTCCACGGGAAAAGCATCTCGGTATTTTACTACGGAAGTTTACGCAGCTTCTAAAAAATTTGCTGAATGGCAATTTGCCAGAGCAGCTAAGTCAGGAAAAGTCACCTACGGGATGGTTCGCTTTACTCATATGCTGGAAAACAGCTTGTTCTGCGAACAAATGTCTAAGAAAGTAGAGCAAGGAAAAATTGTCAACGTTCACGCTCCCCACCGCTACGTCACCGCTCAAAATGTTCTGGAAGCAGTCCATTTATTGCTGAACGCACTGGTTTTATCTGTTCCCGGCAAATTGAAATTTTTGACGGTGCGAAATCTCGGATGGCCCACAGAAACTTTGGAAGTAGCTCTCTATAAAATTTTGGAATCAGGTAAAAATCTGCCGATTTATTTTCAAGGACTTTTACCAGGCTATGAAGAACCATTTTTTATGGGACAATTTGACTGGAGCCAACCTACAGAAATTCACCTCTTAATTAATGTTCTGGAAGACCCTTTTAGAAGTGTTGACGATTCTGGCGATATCGTGAGTGCAGAGTTGGCTCCTTTTTCTTTCCGGGTGTTTGATAGACAAGTGTCTCACTTGGAAAGTTTTATCAACGCTTCTGATTTCCCCGAATCACAAATTAAAGAAGTTCTGGTAGCGGCAGAAAAAGAAATAATTGCTTCCTCTTTTGCCTGGAGTTCCGCCTCCGATTTATTGAAAATTTTGCAGTGGGGACTCAATCCGAAGAAATTGCAATGTTACGGAAGTGACATCTATAGCTATAGCGAGATTATCGAACTACTGCTGCAAGGAATTTACGGCAGAGTTGATGCAGAAGTGTTGCAAAAATCGGGAATTAGCGCTGATGAATTTCATGAATTAGTGAATAGTTTGGCTGCACTTGAAGATCGGGAATCGGAGGTACAGTATTTGCGATCGGTGTCAAGATATGTGAGAGAATTGATGCCAGTGGCACAATTAACCAATCACAATTATGAGGGCGCTCGTAGCCGTGATGCAGCCTAGCATCATCAGAAATATTCAGTGAGTTGTGATTTTAACAACAGAACACCTAGAAATCGAGAAGCCCGACTTTTTTAAGAAGTCGGGCTTCTCGGTATGATAATTTTAGGTTAGACTAGGATTGGCCAAATTAAAATAAGGTACTAGAGCGTGGAAAATAGTCAGCTAGTGTTCCTATTTATTGATATCATGTTATGGGCGATCGCGCTAATTCTTCTCATTCCCGTTGCAGTTCTATTTCTAGAATGTACAGCCTCTTTATTTTCAGCTAGTCAATCCACCGCAGATACTAAATCTCCCCGTCCGAAAGTAGCCGTTTTAATTCCAGCTTACAACGAAGCAGCAGGCATTGCAGCCACAATATCCACAATATTGCCACAATTAACACCGCACGATCGCCTATTAGTGATTGCAGACAACTGTACCGACTCCACAGCAAATATCGCCCGCAAATGTGGTGCAACGGTGCTCGAACGCCAAGACACAGAACGCAAAGGCAAAGGATACGCCCTAGACTTCGGCTTAGTTGCGATCGAATCCGACCCCCCAGAAGTAGTAATCATGGTGGACGCAGACTGTATCTGTCAACCAGACGCGATCGAGAAATTAGCCAGAATTGCAGTGGCTTCCCAAGGACCAGTGCAAGCAACATACTTAATGGAACAGCCGCCGAATCCTACTCCGAAAGATTCTATTTCTGCTTTAGCATTTCTAGTCAAAAACTTAGTCAGACCAAGCGGATTAAAACAGTTAGGATTCCCATCATTACTAACAGGAACTGGCATGGCTTTTCCCTGGTCGATAATTCGATCGGTTTCCCTAGCCAGTGGTAATATTGTTGAAGATATGCAGATGAGTTTAGATTTGGCGATCGCCGGACATCCAACCATGTTTTGCCCCGCAGCTAGAGTCACAGGTTGTTTACCCCAGCAGCAGCAAGCAGCCACCAGTCAAAGAACCCGATGGGAACACGGTCACATACAGACTTTGTTAACCCAAACCCCGCGCCTAGCCTCCGCATCCCTACAGCAAAAACGATTTGACTTATTGGCGATCGCCCTCGACTTATCAGTCCCTCCCCTGTCTCTTTTAGTCGCCCTGTGGCTAGCAGCTTTTGCAGCCTCATTACTAGCAACAACCTTGGGAACATCCCCAATGCCAGCCATCTTGTTAGCAATACAAGGATTGTTAATTTTAGTTTCTATTGTCGGGGCTTGGGCTAAATTTGGGCGTGCCGATATTTCCGGTTCCACTCTGTTATCCGTACCCTTTTACATCCTCTGGAAAATCCCTTTATATCTCGGTTTTCTCCTGAAACGCCAAACCAAATGGGTACGCACAGAACGGGATGTGTAAATATAGGTAATTGGTAATTGGTAATGGGTAATTGGTAATGCCCTATATTCTTTCTCAGTTAGGTGAGGTACAGGCGTTCTGGGTAATGGGGAACCCCCCCCTGACCCCCCCAGGGGCTAGGGCGTGTTTTCTCTCCCCGGAGATCCCCCCCAGCCCCCCTTAAAAAGGGGGGAGAAAGAAGCTCAAAGTCCCCCTTCTTAAGGGGGATTTAGGGGGATCAGGATCTGATGGATCAGGCAAGAAAACACGCCCTAGGGGTGAGGCTAGAGACTCCAAAAAAACCTCACCGCCGCACCGGAATCTCGATCGCAAACTCAGTCCCTTCACCTGGTGCGGAAGTACAAATTAGCTTCCCGCCATGTTTTTCAACCACAATCTGATAGCTGATACTCAACCCCAAGCCAGTACCTTTACCTACTGGTTTCGTAGTAAAGAAAGGGTCAAATATGCGCGATCGTACTTCCTCTGTCATCCCAGGGCCATTATCAGCAATATGAATTATCGCCCAGTTTTTGTCAGATACCTCAGTCCAAATCTTAATTTGGGGCTTAAAGATTTTGGGTGACATATTTTCGAGCGTTTGAGTTTTGTGTTGTCTCCCAACTCTTAACTCTACTGCATCAATTGCATTGCTCAAAATATTCATAAATACCTGATTTAAGCCTGAAGCATAACAACTTACTTTGGGAAGTTCACCATAATTTTTAATCACCTCAATTCCCGAACCATCTGCATTTTTTTTCAACTTGTGCTGCAAAATTAACAGAGTAGATTCAATCCCAGAGTGAATATCTACAGGTTTCATTTCCGATTCATCCAGCCTTGAGAAATTCCGCAGCGACAGTACAATATTGCGGACGCGATCGACCCCAACCTGCATTGATTGCAGCATTTTCGGCAAGTCTTCTTGAATAAATAACAGGTCTACTTCCTCTGTTTTAGCAACAATTTCAGGAGTCGGATTTGGGTAAGACTCTTGGTAAACCTCAATTAATTCCAGCAAATGCGAGCTATAGTCGCTAGCGTGGACTACATTGCCATAAATAAAATTAATCGGATTATTAATTTCGTGAGCAACTCCCGCCACTAACTGCCCCAAAGAAGACATTTTTTCCGTTTGAATTAGTTGGCTCTGAGTCGATCGCAGTTCCGACAAAGTAACTTCCAACTGCGAGGCTTTTTCTCTCAACAGCGCCTCCGAATCGCGCAAAGCATCTTCGGCTACCTTGCGCTGCGTAATGTCCTGTACAGTCCCAAATAACTTAATTACCTTATCACCATCAAAAACAGCTTGCGCCTTAACAAAAATATATCTGACATCTCCATCAGGACGCAAAATTTTTAACTCAAACTCAGACGGATTTCCTGATTGAATAATCTCATCTATTCGGTCTAAGCCAAACTGTATACTCTCTGGATGAATCTGCTGTTTGCAATCTAAAAAATTAGGTTCAGCTAGTTGAGTATCGAGACCAAAAATTCGGAATACTTCCTCAGACAAAGTTAATTTATGCACTCCTAAATCAAATTCCCAGTTACCCAAATGCGCCAGTTTTTGAGCTTCTTGCAGCTTGGATTCCTTGGCTTTTAATTCTTGCGTACGTTCTTCTACTTTCACCTCTAGCGTCTGCGAATAATCCTCCAACTCTTGCTTAGCCGCCGATAAATTAGCCACAAGTACCGCATTTTCTATAGATATAGCAGCTTGGGAAGAAAGCATTTTTAAAATCTCCAGCCTCCCTGGAAAAAATGCTTCAGAAGTTAAATTATTTTCTAAATAAAGAATAGCTGAAATTTTACTTTTATTTAGGATTGGAGTACAAAGCACAGATTTAAGTTGCTGGCTTTTAATGTAGGGATCTTGTGTAAATAAACCTTCCTTAGCAGCATCACTTAAAACCACGTCAGAGTGTGTTCTTTCAACATAATTAATTACCGTTATTGGCAAAAACGCCCCTGGGTCGCAGGTCGGACATTCCTCAATTTTAATATCTGAATTCTGCACCGATGCTGCTGCTTGGACAACTAATTTTCCTTCCATTGGTATCAACAGAAAACCTGTTTGTGCTCCCGCATTCTCCATTGCGATTTTTATTAATTTGGCTAACAATTTATCCAGTACAATTTCACTAGCTAAGGCTTGAGATGCTTTCAATACCGTTGTTAAATCTAATAAACTGCTGTGACTGCTGCTGGTGGAAGTAGAATTAGTGCTACCCATAGTGCGATCGCCACTAGATTTTACCACCGATGCAGGGGGTAAAGATATGGGATACTCTGACTCCAAATGTTTGACTTTGGCGGTGGCTCCCCAATGAAGATAGCCGTAGTAAGCCTCTATCAGATAAGTCTCAGCCACTTTTAGCCGATCGCCAGCACGATAAAATTCTGCTGCTAGTTCGTTTGCTAGGGCTGCTTCGTGGATGTATTCATTCTCTGAGGCTCCTTTCACCGCGCGATCGTAATACATAGCAGCTTGTTCAGATTGTCCCAATACTCGCGCTTTTTCGGCTTCTACTAAGTCATACTTATGCTGATAATTTGCCGGAGAATTCACAGCCCAATGCTTCATTTTTTTCTGAAGCGCCCCCACTTTTTTTAAATATTTTTTTTGTTCAGTTTTTGAAACATTTGGATACAAAGCTAACAGCGCTAAGGAATAGTAAAAATTGTGGATAGGAACATACATCATACTCATAACAGCCTCAGAGTAACTTGAAGCTGTCCTGGCATTTTCCGCAGATTTCACATAATCTTTAAACATATAATTTAGCCAAGATTTTGCTAAATACACTACAAATATTACCAGATTGTTTTTACTCTCTATCAAGGCTGGTAGCATAGTTGTTTCATTAAATCTTTCGCCGATTAACAGGCAAGGATTAGTTGTTTTACCTTGCAAATTTAAAACAACCTGCGCCCCAACTAGAGCTTGATAAATCATAAATCCATTTTGATAATTGACCAACATTTGAATGTATTGATTCTGCTTACTCTCCACAATATCCAAAGGTTCGCCACTCAAAAATATATAATTGCTGTAAAAACTTGCACAATAACAAGCATTATTCACATCTCCGGTTTCGATTCCGCTCTGGATACCATCAATTAAACCGATAAGACTTTTCTTAACGTGTTCGGACCAGTGACGTATAAAGCCATTAAAAATCAGTAAAATTTGAGCGTCATGTAAGTTAGTGTGGAATCTTTCTAAAAGTGCCTGAGCCATTTGACCATATCGGTATCCAGAATCCATATCACCTAACACCCCACACAGCATAGTACCGTAGTTTGCATAGCCGAAACTAGACAGTGGCGCATTCCCATATTTCAGGGAAAGTGTCATCATTTTAAATACGATCGGTGGGAAAATATTAGGTGCTACTACAAAAGCAGCGGGAGTCATTTTCGTTAAAATCCGTATCGCCGCAATTTTATTAGCGTCCGTCATTGGCGGCAACTCAGCTAAATTTTCAATCCGTTTGTTTGCCAAAGCTAATTTCGTCCCTACCAACCCCAGAAAAATATTTAATTTAGTAGGTTTTTCAGGGAGATAAACTCCCAGTAATTTCAGAGCTTCTAGAGCTGTATCTACCGAATTTTTTGATTGATTTTGATTGAAATAAAAAACCACTCTCAGCTCGTAGACTTTGATTTTTTCTAGCAAATATTTGGCGCGGAATAAAATCACATCTGATAGCTGGAATGCTAGCTCAAACTCGGTATTTATATAAGATAATTCTAGCGCTTCCAGATGAAGTTCCATAATTAAACTATAGTGATTCTCCCACGCTGAATCTCGTAGCAGTTCTCTACCTGTATTAAAATACTTGAGTGCTGCTTCATAGGCGGCAGAATTTTTAGCTTTTTTGCCAGCTATCCGATTAAAGTTAGCTAGTTGATTTCGCTCTTCCCCCTCGCTGATAAATTCCACTCCGATATTGAGTTGGTTAACAATATCAAAGATATTTTCTGCTATCTCCGATATCCTAGGCGCGGTGGATGGTGTGTGGGTGTCCTTTTCCTTGCGCAGTAGCAGATAGCCAATTTTTAAGTGGGTTTGTTTTTTCTGGGAGTCAGGGATCAGAGAATAGGTTGCTTGCTGGACGCGATCGTGCAAAAATCTGTAAGCAATGGAACTCTCAGCCTGCATTACCTGAAGTCGATCGAGCATTCCAAATTCTCCCCCATCCCCTCCCCGTTGAGATTTGATTTCCTCAACCAGAGGAATTTTGTAAGCATTACTCAGGGGCACAATTAAACCAGCTTGCAGCGCCTCCCATAAATCAGCAGCCGTTTCCGAGGGGGATTTTTCCCTAACAATTGCCAAATTTTCTAAACTAAAATGGTTGCCCATACAAGCAGCTAATTTTAATACTTGCTGCGTCTCCTCCGGTAGTTTTTGAATGTTTCGAGCAACTAATTCAACGACATTGTAATCTACAATACCAGCGGCTTCAATTTCCAGGATATCCCACTGCCACGCAGCCATATTGAAATCAAAAGCTAACAGTTTTTCGTAATGAAGAGTTGAAAGCAGTTGAGTGATAAAAAATGGATTTCCTCCAGTTTTATTAAAAATCAACTCTGCCAGTAACTTTAAATTTTCAGTTGTCTGACCAAAAGTATCTCGTAATAGCTCAGTGACGCTGCTCAACTCTAATGATGGGAGGATAATCTGATGCACCGCAGCACCATACTGTTCAATTTTTTCAACCGTTTGAACTAAAGGATGAGTCAAATTGACTTCGTTATCTCGGTAGGCTCCTACCACTAAAAAATATCGAATATCCGAATCTGTTACCAGCTCTTGAAGCAATTTTAAGGAAGCTAAATCTGCCCACTGCAAATCATCCAGAAATAGAACCAGGGGGTGTTGTGCTTGGGCAAACACATTCAGAAATTCTTTGAACAATCGAGTAAAACGATTTTGAGATTCTGTCGGACCTAATGGGGGTACAGTAGGCTGGGAACCAATTATGAGTTCAAGAGAAGGGACAACCTCAATAATAATTGCACCATTTTGACCTAGCTTTGACAACAGCTTTTCTTTCCAAATTGCCAAATCTGCTGAGCTTTTTGTTAATAACTGCTGCATCAATGACTCAAAGGCTTGAGTGAGTGCAGCATAGGGAATATCTCGTTTAAACTGGTCAAATTTGCCAGCAATAAAATAACCACGCTGCCGTAAAATTGGTTTATGAACTTCATTGACAACTGAGGTTTTGCCAATGCCTGAGTATCCGCTCACCAGCACCATTTCGGTTTTTCCCAATGTAACTCGATCGAAAGCAGCAATTAAATCAGCGACTTCTTTGGTGCGGCCGTAGAGTTTTTGGGGAACCACAAATTGACCAGATTTATCCAGAGTGCCTGGAATGAAATGGTCTATTTTGCCTTTATTTTGTAGCTGATTTAGGCAGTTTTCCAAGTCGGCTTTGACTCCCAAGGCACTTTGATATCTGTCTTCGGCATTTTTAGCTAATAGTTTCATGACAATGGATGAAACCACCAGGGGTACTTCTTTGTTGAGCTGATGGGGAGGAACTGGTGTCACGGCAATATGACTGTGAATTAATTCTAAGGGGTCGGTGGAGTTAAAGGGTAATTTTCCTGTCAACATTTCATAAAATGTGACTCCTAGAGAATACAAGTCAGTTCGGTAATCGACTTCTCGGTTCATTCTCCCGGTTTGCTCTGGGGATATATAGGCTAGAGTGCCTTCTAGGACGGCGGTATTACTATTTTGATAAACCTCTTTAGATAGGCGAGTTGCCATGCTAAAATCTGTGATTTTTACATGAATAAAATCTGGGTATACAATTATATTTGAGGGTTTGATATCTTTATGAATAATGTGGTTTTTGTGTACTTCGCCGAGAGTTTGACTCAGTTGAATAGCAAGAGGTAAAAATTTATTATATTTAATATTTGTCCCCGCCAAATGGTGTCTTAGAGATTCACCGCCGCAGTCTTCTAAGATGAGAGCGAAACTGTTTTTATATTTTTCTAAGCTATGGGGTTTGATAATCCCTTCTATGTTGAGATTTGAGCTAATTTGGTATTCATGTTTCAAACGGGTGAATTCTTCGATGGTGGGATAGTCGCTATTTAGTGTTTTAATGATGACTAAGGCTCCATCTGATTCTCTGACAGCGCGATAAATAATCGATTTAACACCAAGTTGAACAACTTCTGTGATTTTGTAACCGGGAAGTAGATTCATGGTTTTTCTGTTGTGACTAAGTGTTGGCTTAACATCGTGATGGATGTCGATCGAGCAGTGGTGCAACTGTACTTAAGTGTTTTTATACTTATCTTGTGCTTGACGATACACAGCAAACAAAGTAATTAGTCTGTATTTTTCTAGTTTAGTAGATGTAATAAAAATTTATAGAGTAGGAATTGCCTGACAACAGAAGCTCTGGTTGAATCTCCCCCTAAGATGTACAGTCTGATACTTTACGCCGTCGATCTCTACACTATTGTAACAAAGTCAGTGATGTCGATCGCAGATGCTAGTCCACCAATCCCCATCCCATCCAGATTTAGGTCTCAATTAGAGCCTGGTTTCCCAAAACCAACCATGAGCCCAGGGCCGGAATATCGAGTTGGAGGCGATCGAGCCTCAAACTAGATCGGATGTGTATCACCAAAAAACATGATTCAGATCACAGCCTTGCTCTGAGCTAGTTGGTAGCATTTTTCCATAATCAGGTGCATCACAATGGAAGAAGTCCTAGCATTGATTGAAAACAAGAAGCAAGAATTTGCTAAATCTGGGCTATTTGAGTTTATGCGAGACACAAGTATAAACCCAAAACAACGCCTAGCTTTTGCTCCCTGCGTTGCTCCTTTCGTGATGAGTTTTGGTGAATTTAACAAGTATGTCTTCCGAGAAGAACCAACCAACGATCCACTTCAGGTAATAGTCAATAATCATACCTATGAAGACGATCATCACTGGTTGTGGTTTTTGGCAGATTTAGAAACACTGGGTATTAACAAATCTGTTAAGTTCAGTGATGCTTTGAATTTTCTCTGGAATGAAGAAACAAAAGCTTCGCGGTGGGTAACACACCAAATTTTCCGATATGCTTTTGGAGCGAGTCCGATCGCGAAATTAGCAATTCTGGAAGTGATAGAAGCCACCGGTAATGTGTTCTTTTCAACGGCTGCCCCCATCGCCGAAGAACTGCGAACAACTACCCAGAAGGAGTTTCTTTATTTTGGCTGTTTTCATTTGGCTGTGGAAACAGGTCATACTACGGGCACACCGGAAGTTGAGCAATTGATTAGAAACATAAAACTGACTCCTGAAAGCCGTCAAGAGGCTTTTGAGGTAGTTGAGCATTTGTTTGAAGCTTTCACAAAACTAACCGATGAGCTTCTGGTTTATGCAAAAACTCATAGCTTTGAGCAACCTTTTGCCAAGCCTCGCGAGGTTTTGCAACCTTTAAAAGCAGCCTAGCTTACCAGATGTAAAATTTTCAATTTTTGGAAGCCGACAAATCTTAGAATCAGACAAAATTCATTAATTACCAGGAGAGGCATCATGTCAGAATTTAACCCTAATTCTTTAACTGTGACTGAGAATCTGGATATTGCTCATACTTGGACTGAGAATCTGGACATTGCTCATACTTGGACGGAAAATCTGGACATTGCTCATACTTGGACGGAAAATCTGGACATTGCTCATACTTGGACTGAGAATCTAGACATTGCTCATACTTGGACGGAAAATCTGGATATTGCTCATACTTGGACTGAGAATTTGGAAATTTCCCAAAGTTCTCACCTAACTGAAAATGAGAAAGTAGCAGTCGGATAAAAACTGTTGAAAATAACTATTCAGCCTGGGAAGGAGCGAGGCTGAATAGTTATAAATTTGTCTCGTCAATGCCCAAATTTAGCATCTACTACCCCTAAGTGATATGAGCCATTACGACGTTGTGATTGTGGGCGGTGGCCCTGCGGGTTCCACGGCTGGCACTTTGCTCAAGAAATACAATCCGAATTTGAGCGTGCTAATCCTAGAGAAAGAAAAGTTTCCTCGCGATCATGTTGGGGAAAGCCAATTACCTCAAATTAGCGATGTGCTTCAAGAAATGGGATGCTGGGATAAAGTAGAAGCAGCCGACTTCCCGATTAAAATCGGTGCTACCTATCGCTGGGGAACAGATCCGGAACCTTGGGATTTTAATTTTATCAAGCCGGAAGAGTTTAAAGATGAGCGGCGTCCTGCTAAATTTGAGGGACACAGACGGCAAACTGCTTTCCAAGTCGATCGCGCAAAATATGATGAAATTTTGCTCAGACACGCCGAAGAAATGGGATGTTTGGTTAGAGAAGAAACTCCGGTGGTTAAAGTAGATACAGAGGGCGATCGCGTTACAGCTCTACACTTGCGATCGCAGGAAGAAATCACCGCCCGCTACTACATCGATGCTTCCGGCCACATCGGCGTGCTACGCAGAGTTTTGGGTGTCGAAACACACTGTCCGACACGACTACAAAATATCGCTATTTGGGACTACTGGACAAACGCTGAATGGGCCGATTTTATCGGTGTTGGTGGCACCCGCGTCCAGGTAATGAGTTTGAGTCACGGGTGGATTTGGTTCATTCCCTTGGGTCCAACTCGTACCAGCATCGGTTTCATCTGTCCTGCGGAACATTATAAGGAGATGAAACAGCGACCAGAGGAGATATATGCCGCAGCACTAAAGAGCGAACCCCGCATCAGCAAATTAATCGCTAATGCTACCAGTACGGGGAAAATTGAAACTACAAAAGATTGGTCATTTTTGAGCGATCGCACAGTAGGAGAAAACTGGTTTTTAGTCGGGGAATCTGCGGGTTTTGCCGACCCAATTTTAGCGGCGGGCATGACTTTAGCTCACACAGGAGCCCGCGAATTAGCTTACACAATCTTAGAATTAGAGCAGCAGAAACACGAGGCTAACTGGCTAAAAACTCAATACGATGGCAATCAAAGACGCCGAGTGCAACAGCACATTCGCTTCGCCGATTACTGGTACGCTGCCAACGGTCAATTCACTGATTTACAAGAACATTCAATGGAAATTGCGCGAGATTCTGGGTTGAATCTAAGCCCGGAAAAAGCTTTTCAGTGGTTAGCGCAAGGAGGATTCACCAATGATATTTTGGGTCAAGCTGTGATTGCCGGATTTGATTTAGGTTCCATGAAACAGGTAATGCAGCGATTCTCGCAGCAAGAAGTGCCTTGGCTGCTTTCGGCGTACAATGTGTTTCAGTTAGATTTAGTAGATGCAGAAATCGAGTTTGTAGCTGTCTACGAAGCCGGTAAAATTAACAAGATCAAGTGTTATGTGAAGAACGGTCAGCGGTTGCCTGTTACAGGTTTATACGGTTTGCTGATTGATATTTTGAGCCGCAATGAGTACATCGAACAAATTTACCGGCAGTTGGTGCTAGTGTTTAAGGAACGTTTTTCTGTGCAACACGCACGAGTAGCACTGCATCAAGCCCTTGGTTGTTTGGAGGTGATGGTGAGTTCTGGTATCGTCAATGCAATATTGAATCCCGATTTGTCTAAGTTGAATATTTCCATACCGATGGAAGGCGAGTTAATTCATACTCACAGGGATGTTAATTAATGTGCTAAGAAATTGAGGAAGCGACATTGCCCATTAGTGTCAACTTAACTTGAAATATCGCTCTTACCCGAAATACCGCCAGGGGTTTAAACCCCTGGCTAATAGCTAAAGTCCTCTAAAAGAGGACTCAAGAACTCGTCAGTCCTCTTTTAGAGGACTTGTGCTTTGAGGCAGGGGTTTAAACCCCTGCCGGACTCCTGGGATGACTAACGGACTTGGCAGGCTGACAGCTTAAGTTGATACCAATGGGCACGTGCCGTTTCCTAACTTTGCGTCATAATTAATTCCGAAATTATTCAAAACTAAAAATCAGAGGTTGAAAAATTCCAACTTCTGATTTTTACTAACTCCCCGGGTAGGATTTGAACCTACGACCAATCGGTTAACAGCCGACCGCTCTGCCACTGAGCTACCGAGGATTGGTGCTTTTTGCTTGCCACATTTACTAATAGTAATACCAACATCCTGAATTTGGCAAGGCCTTTGACAAACTTTTTTTTAAGTCATACAGAAAGGGGGTTTCAGGAGTTAAGGCAATCCCATTCTCAGTTTAGCCAGCCGCTGTTGGGATTCTGGATCGAGAGAACTGGCGAGAAAGCGACTAGAAGTTTGTTTGCGAGATTTGTGCAGGCGCTCGGAGCGGCGGGCTGTCGATTCGATGTCGGCGGCAAGTTGCTCGGCAGACATCCATTCGGCACCGTAGCCGACGACGGTCAATTGCTGCGCTCGGTCTGATGTGGCGACTATCATGCGACCTTTTCCCGATCGCGATCGCAATTCATAGCGCAAACTAGCACAAGATTTTTCAATATAAGTATCTGCTGTCTGACCGAAGTCAGTGTAGTGCACAGATAAATGTTTTGTAATAATTTCTTTGACGCTGGGAGTATGTCGATAGTGAGCATCAAACACCAGTCGAGCCTCAAAATCTTGAACAGCGCTGTAGTTAACTAAAACTTCTATTAACTCGCGGCGAGCTGTTTCGAGTTCGTCGCGATCGCGCCTCTGTCGGAGTTTAGGCCAAAGTCCAATGATGTTATAGCCGTCTACAAGTAAAACCGCTTGCGATACATAAGGTGGCATGGTTCAAAGCTGAAAATCTCCAGCGCGTATAGGACATTATTTGCATTGTTTATCAAAGCTTTTGTTGCATTTTATTACAAATTGATGTCTAGTATCAAGTTCCGTTGAGTTCTGGGTAATACCAAGTCTGGGGAAAGCTACCCGCTTGAATTTTGACTGTTGACTTTGTTATGTAGCAACCGCCCAAGCGCCTTGGTGACTGTTATGGTTGCTGTTTGGGAGTGATACGGACAAAAAAAATGGCGTTTGTCAAGTGCAAACGCCATTTTTTTTGTTATTGACGCGGCGTTTTATCTTGTTTAAAAGCCGCTAACCATTCGCGAATTTGCTCGGAGGCAATATCGCGCCCGCCCAAACCAAATGCCAGAGCAATCCCTACGGC
>Ga0209812_10001787_pt1 | contig 13952 bp, 6 predicted proteins | sample JI71714BDNA_FD_187502 | JGI IMG/M metagenome (GOLD analysis project Ga0209812, IMG submission 187502) | Wastewater effluent complex algal communities from Wisconsin, to seasonally profile nutrient transformation and Carbon sequestration -... | ecosystem: Engineered > WWTP > Effluent > Algae...
GGGTTTATTCCACCTGACCATTTTATTCCGCTAGCAGAATCTTGCGGGCTTATTCATGCAATAGGCCATTTTGTGCTTGAACAAGCCTGTACTCAGGGGCAGGCATGGTTATCGCAAGGCTTGCCAGCACTACGATTATCCGTCAATGTCTCGGCTCATCAATTTAGTAAAGGTGATTTGGAACAACAAGTCATTAGCTTACTGCAAAGTACCGCCTTTCCCGCACACCTGCTGGAGCTTGAAGTCACTGAAAGCGCGCTGATGCATGACAAAAGTCGGGTTATTCGCACTATGCAACAATTACGGGCTGCGGGTATTCGCTTAGCAATAGATGATTTTGGAACAGGTTACTCTTCGTTAGCCTATTTACAGCAGCTGCCATTAGATTTGCTGAAAGTAGATCGCAGTTTTATTGAAAAAATCACCAGCAATGATGCCGATAAACAAATTAGTAAAGCAATCATTGAACTCGCGCATACTTTACGATTTGATGTATTAGCTGAGGGCGTGGAAACTGCCGAGCAATTAGCCCTCTTAAAAGACATGGCCTGCGACTATTATCAGGGGTATTATTACAGCAAACCGCTCCCTGCTGAGGCGTTCCGGCAATTATTGCTGCAACAGGTTGCAAACCAGCAAAACTAAACGACGCCGACTAATAGGATACCCTTTTGAAACTGCTGCATACCTCAGACTGGCATCTGGGCCAAAGTTTTTTTACCAAAACCCGCAAAGATGAGCATCAGGCTTTTATTTTTTGGCTCTTAGAGCAAGTGCGAATTGAGCAGGTTGATCTGGTGATCATTGCAGGTGATATTTTTGATACTGGCACACCGCCAAGTTATGCGCGAGAGCTCTACAATCAGTTTGTGGTGGAGTTACAAAAAAGTCGGTGTAGTTTGCTGGTTCTGGGGGGGAATCATGATGCCGTGGCGGTGTTAAACGAATCCCGTCAATTACTGGCCTATTTAAATACGTATGTGGTGGCCAGTACCGATCTACCGCCGTCAGACCAAGTTATACCAGTGCACAAGAAAGACGGCACGGTAGGTGCCATCGTCTGTGCTGTGCCGTTTATTCGTGCTAAAGACGTATTACACAGCACAGCAGGTGCTAGCGGACTGGAAAAACGTCAAGCGTTGGGAGATGCGATTAAACAGCACTATCAGCAGGTATACCAATTGGCTGTAGACTTGCGGCATCAGCAAGCATTAGATGTGCCAATAATTGCAACTGGTCATTTAACCGCGCTCGGCGTTAGTCAATCAGAAAGCGTGCGTGATATCTATATTGGTACCTTAGATGGCTTTGCCGCTGACGGTTTTCCACCGGCTGATTATATTGCGTTAGGCCATATTCATCGACCACAGAAAGTCGCAAAAACGGCACATATTCGCTATAGCGGCTCACCGATACCGCTGAGTTTTGATGAGCTCAATACCGAAAAACAAGTCGTTTTAGTTGAATTTTCTGGCCGCGAGTGTAAACAAATCACCCCTATTGCGGTGCCGTTATTTCAACCCATGCAAGTGCTGCGCGGTGACTTAGCGACACTTGCTAAGACCATCCCTGAGAGTGCTGCTGCGCACCCCGAGCAAAGCGTGTGGTTATGTTTAGAAGTGGCGAGCGAGGACTATCTCCCCGATTTGCAACAACGAGTACAACACCTCATAACAGGGTTAAATGTGGATGTATTGCAATTACGCCGCTTACGTAATCCCCAACGACAAGCCTTAACCGCAGCGCAACAAGAAACGCTCGCAGAACTGACGCCACAACAAGTGTTTGCTAAACGTTTGCAAATGGAAGATTTCAGTGATGAGATAGCACAAGCCAGACGTGATCGAATACAACAACACTTTAGCCAGTTGCTTGCAGCATTAGAGGTGGAGCGCACGCCATGAAAATACTCACGCTGCGCCTAAAAAACCTGAACTCATTAAAAGGCGAATGGAAAATCGATTTTAGCCAAGCGCCCTTTGTTGAAAACGGGCTCTTTGCTATTACCGGACCCACCGGCGCCGGTAAAACCACGTTATTAGATGCAATTTGCCTGGCGCTATACCATCAAACTCCCCGTTTAGGCCCAATTTCGACGTCGGCGAATGAAATTATGACCCGAGGCTGCGCCGAATGTTTGGCCGAAGTGGAATTTGAGGTTAAAGGCACAGCGTACCGAGCTTTCTGGAGCATGCGTCGTGCCCGAGGTAATCCAGAAGGCAATTTACAACAAGCCGATGTCGAGCTGTCGCTTGTGACCAGTGGCAAGGTTCTGGCCAATCAAGTGAGACAAAAAAGCGAAGAAATTGAGCGTATTACCGGACTAGATTTTGGCCGCTTTACCAAATCGATGTTGTTGTCGCAAGGCGATTTTGCGGCGTTCTTAAATGCTAATGATGGTGAGCGCGCGGAATTACTTGAAGAACTTACCGGTACCGAAATCTATGGACAACTGTCTAAACGGGTGCATGAGCAATTTACTGAGGCCAAGCAAAGCTTGCGAGAACTCAGTGCCAAAGCAGACGGCTTTCAGTTACTCAGTAGCGAGCAACTGGAGACGTTAGTCACAGAGCAAGCAGAATTGCTACAACAACAACATCGCTTACAGCAGCAGCTTAGTGAAGCACAAGCACACAGCCAATGGTGGGAGAAACTCACCGCCGCGCAATTACACCAACAGGATGCCAGCAGCCAGCATAGCCATGCTCTGCAACAACAGGCGGCAGCAGCGGTAGATTTACAACGTTTAAGTCAAAGCGAACCCGCCGAACGACTGCGGATGCCATGGACGCTTTATCAAAATAGCCAGCACGATTTGGATCAGCGTAACACTGAGCTAAGCGTACAACAGCATGCCAAAAGGCTTGTCACTGCAGAACGTGAAGAGAATGCCGAAGCGCTAAAACACGTGACCCACAATTTGGCAGAGGTTCGTCAGCATAATCATCAGCTAGAAACGCTGATCACCGAGCAAATATTACCCCTGGATCAGCAGCTAAAACATGTGCAACAACGGCAAGCTGAACAACAGCAACATGTCGCGCTACTGCAACAACAGGCGTTAGCGCAGGCAGAACAACAACAACAGTTGCAACGCGAGCATCAGGCATTACAGCAACAATTGGCCAGCGAACAACGCTATCTAGAAGCACATCAAGCCGATGCCAATGTGGCCACGCTGTTAACAGGCTGGTCTCAGCAACTGATGCAGCTTAATAAAGACCAACAGCACATTAGCACCCTACACCATGCACTGAACCAGCTCGAACAACAGCGCACAGCACAAACGACACACTACCAGCAGCAAGCGGCGCATGCACAGCAACAGCAAGTAAAGGTGCAACAGGCACAACATCTCAGTGAGCAGCGACAACAGCAGTGGCAACAGTTAACGAGCCAACACGACGAGCAAACAATTGAGCAACATCTAAGTACCCTGAACCAGCGCTGGCCGCTATTCCATCAGGCGCAGGCGCTGCAAGCACAATATCAGCAACACCAGCTAGAGCAACAACAGTTACAGAGTACCCAGCAACAGCTGCAAGTACGCCAGCACCAACTGAGCAGCCAACGTACTGCGTTAGCCGAGCAATATAAACGCGCCCAACAACAACTAAAAGATTTAACTCAGCTATTAAGCCAAGAAGAACAACTGGCGCATTTCCGCCAGCAATTACAGCCAGGTACCGCTTGCCCGCTGTGCGGGGCTATTGAGCATCCGTTATTAGCCGAGTCTGCGCTAGATGTTCCCGAAACACTGAAGCGCCAACAAGTTACACAGGCCTTATTGGAACAAACCCATGAGCAAGGACAGCAATGCCGGGAAGCATTAGACAGTTGTCAGCGGCAGTTAACTGAAAGCACAGCACGTTTACACCTCCTTGCGCAGCAACAAACCGAGGCACATTCACAATGGCAACACCTGCTGCCCACACTGAATAGCACAGCAAGTATTGAGGATTTACCCGCTTTGGCGTTACTGCAAGAGCAGATGCAGCAACGTGCCGAAACGCTTAGTCATCAACAAAAAACGCTGCGCCAGGCCGAAAAATTAGCCCAACACGCGCAGCAAGAACGCGTCGCCGCAGAAAGAGAGCTGGACAAACTGCATAATGCCCTCACCTTATTGCAGCAACAACAGCAAAGCAGCCAACAACAGCACGAACAGCTCAGCAGCCAGTTACAACAACAGCAAGAACACTGCCAGCAACTGCAACAGCAGTTGTTAACACAGATCCAGCAACAGGGCTATGCGCCACTTATTACTGAACTGGCTGAGTGGTTGGCGCAAAAACAAGAAGATGTTACCCAGTACCAGCAGCATCAACAACAATGGCAGCAATTACAACAACAGCATATCGCCAAAGAGACGGAGCTGAAGGGCATTAACCATCACGTGCAACACCTAGCCGAGCAACTGACGCAGCAGCAACAGCAATTGGCCATGCTTAACACGCAACTGAGTGAGTTAACACAGCAACGTTTACAGCTGTTTGGCAACCGTCAGGTGGCGGAAGCACGACAACAGGCGTTGGCGGCATTTAACGAAGCAGAGCAGCTATTCACCGCGCAGCAGCAACAGGAACAACAGTTACAGCAGAAAGACAGTGAACTGTCTGCCATTATTACGACGCTACAACAACAAGCACAATCGTTAAGCCAAAGCACAGCTGCGCGACTACACGACTGGCAACAACAACTGATCGCCAGCCCATTTCAAGATGAAGCAGCGTTTAAGGCTGCGTTATTACCTGAGACAGAGCGAAGCCGTTTAGCCACGCTAAAACAGCAGCTAGAGCAAGCAATACAAACCCGACGCTCTTTGCTGCAACAGGCCGAGCAGCAATTATCAGCCTTACTTGAGCTCCCTCAAGCGGCATCATGGCAGTTTATTAGTGCGGAACAGGTAACAGAAAAACTCACATTTATTCAAACCGAACAAGCCCAGCTACATAGTCGGCTGGGGCAAATTACCCAGCAATTGCAACAGCAGCAACAAGAAAAGATACGCCAGCAAACACTACTAGAGCAGATTGCCATCCAGCAGCAACAGTACGATGATCTTAGCTATTTGCATGCACTTATTGGCTCGGCCAGTGGCGACAAGTTTCGGCGTTTTGCGCAAGGCCTTACCTTAGACAACCTCGTCTATCTGGCCAATAAACAACTAACGCGTTTACACGGCCGCTACTTATTAAAACGGAAAGAAGCAGACAGCCTAGCACTGAGTGTATTGGATACGTGGCAAGGTGATACCGAACGTGATACTAAAACCTTATCGGGCGGCGAAAGCTTTTTGGTGAGTTTAGCGTTAGCACTGGCATTGTCAGATCTCGTTAGCCATAAAACCAGCATCGACTCACTCTTTTTAGATGAAGGTTTTGGTACGCTGGATGCAGAAACCTTGGATATTGCCTTGGATGCATTGGATAACCTGAATGCCTCCGGCAAGATGATTGGCGTCATAAGCCATATTGAGGCCATGAAAGAGCGCATTCCCACCCAATTGCGCGTCACGAAAAAGAGTGGCTTAGGTGTCAGTCAATTAGATAGCCAATATCGGCTTGCACCTTAACTCGACTGAATCACTCTTCGAGACTTAACCGTGGGCAAATGCTCTAAAGCCACGGCCTACCATGCCAACGTTAAGGCGTTTCGGCCGTATTTAGCTTGGGTTTAGCCAGAGTCGGCCGTAGTTTACTCACCAGTAAATAGACCGCTGGGGTGGTATAAAGTGTTAGTAGCTGGCTTACCAATAAGCCACCCACGATGGTAATACCCAAAGGCTGTCGTAACTCCGAGCCTTCGCCCACGCCCAATAATAATGGCAATGCCCCGAGTAAAGCGGCAAAATTGGTCATTAAAATAGGCCTTAGCCGCTGCTGTGCGGCTAAGGCAACGGCGTCTTTAGCGGATAATCCCTGCTGGCGTTCCGCAGCCAGCGCAAAATCTACCAGTAAAATCGCGTTTTTCATCACAATGCCAATTAACAAAAATAACCCAAGTAACGCAATTAAATTAAAATCGGTATTGGTTAAATACAAAGCTAACAATGCCCCTAAACTGGCACAGGGTAGCGTCGATAAAATGGTAATAGGCTGCAATAAACTCTCATATAACACCCCTAGTAACAAATACACCGCGACAATGACAGCGATAATTAGCCAAGTTTGATCATTGCTGGCAAACATGGCATTGCGTTGATTTTCACCGCTGGTCGCCACTATCGCACTGGGTAACATGATCTCGGCTAAAGCCTGATCAATCGCCATAGCCGCTTGCTCCATGGTAATGTCTGCCGCTAAACCATAACCTATATTTGCTGACGCAAACTGACCATCATGCTGCACCCGATCGTTCACTAAGCCATATTGATAACTCGCTATAGTGGCCAGTGGAACCTGTCTACCATCAGCGGTAATAATTTGTAATTGCTGCAATACCTCGGGCTGCGCGGTATACCCCGGCAGCAACTCCATCACGATACGATATTGGTTTTGTTGATCATATAAGGTGGCCACTTGCCGCTGTGAAAAGGCATTGTTCAACATACTGGCTACCGTGCGCATATCTACCCCTAAGCGCTGCGCCGCCTCACGATCTATGGTCAGCACAATCTGCTGAGCATCCTCGCCGCCAGGTGTGTCAACGTCCACTAACTCAGGTAAATCTTGCAGCTTTTCGCCTACCACCTTGCTCCACTTCCGCAGCAAGGCCAGATCATCTGACAGTAACTGCACTTCATAATCACTGCGCCCAAACGGTGACGATAAGCGAATATCTTGATCCACGTTCATAAATAAAATGCCGCCAGGGACTTTTGGTGCATTAGCCCGTAAGCGATCTACCACTTCTCGCGCAGACACTTTACGCTCGGCGAGCGGTTTTAAACGCACCCGCATCCACGAATTACTGACACCGCTGTTGCCGCCCGCTGAACCCGTAACATCTGCCACGGCAGGATCTTGCAGAACATACTGACGAAAAGCTTCAATCTTCGGCTGCATCATTTGAAATGACGCGCCATCATCACCGCGTACAAACCCATTTAATTGGCCAGTATCCTGTTCAGGTAACAATCCCGAAGGCACCTTACTATATAGCCAACCACTGGCAGCAAAAAGCAGTACCATGAGTAATAATAGCCACCGGTAATGCGTTAAACCCACGTCAATACTCCGCCGATAACCTTGCTGTAATCGCCAAAAGAATCCCTGCTGCGTGTGTTTCCGTTCTGGTTTACGCAACATTAATGCCGACATACTGGGCGTTAAGGTTAGCGAAATGAGTAACGAAATGACCATGGCAGCCACCAGCGTAATCGAAAATTCGCGGAACAAACGCTCTACCAAACCGCCCATAAAAAGGATGGATAAGAAAATCACAATCAGTGCCAAATTCATCGCTAGTAGGGTAAACCCCACTTCGGCCACGCCTTGTCTTGCCGCCTGTAAAGGCGTTAAACCACGCTCTAAATGTCGACGAATATTTTCGACCACCACAATGGCATCGTCTACCACTAAGCCGGCGGCGACAATCAGTGCCATTACTGACAGGTTATTTAGCGAAAAACCAAACACGTACATTACGCTAAAGGCCCCAATTAACGATACCGGAATCGCCACACTGGGAATAAGTGCACTGCGTAAATTACCTAAAAAGGCCCACACCACCAGCACCACCAAGATCACCGCCAAGGTTAAGCTGATCTGGGCTTCGGCTAAGGTGGCACGAATGACCGGGCTACGATCCATCACCACAGCTAAATCAGCCCCCGCAGGTGTTAATGCCTGCAGCAGCGGTAATTGCGCATAAATAGCATCAATCGTTTCAACAATATTGGCCCCGGTGCGGCGGCTAATCATTAAAATCACCGCATCTTTATCGTTATGAAACCCCGAGCTATAGCGGTTTTCAGTAGAGTCTGTGACCAACGCCACATCGGCTAGCCGAATAGGTGCGCCATTCACATATTTAATAACCAGATCTTGGTAATCAGCAGCCTGCCGTAACGTTTCACTGGTGGCAAGTTGCCAGCGATGCGTCTCGGTTTCTAATACGCCTAATGGTACAGAGGCGTTGATACTACTAATCGCGGCACGCACCTCATCCAGTGCCACGCCATAATTGGCTAGCATACCCGGATTAAGTTGGATCCTTACGGCAGGCAGCGACGAGCCTGTGACTTCTACCTCGCCCACCCCAGTGATTTGTGCCAATTTTTGCGCCAGTACCGTAGAAGCGTTGTCGTACAGTAAACTGCCAGCAAGGTGCTCTGAACTTAACGCCAAGGCCATAATAGGGGCTTGTGATGGATTAAATTTGCGATACACCGGATTTCCCGGCATGCCAGAGGGTAATTGTCCTCGAGCCGCATTAATAGCGGCTTGTACCTCACGCGCCGCATCATCGACATTGCGATCTAACTCAAACTCTAAGCGAACTTGCGTAGAGCCCTGACTGCTAGACGAGCTGATGCGGCGAATACCTGAAATACTCCCCAGCGCCCGTTCCAGCGGAGTCGCTACCGTTGCTGCCATGCTCTCAGGACTGGCACCCGGTAAACTGGCTGTGACCACAATCATCGGGAAATCAATCGCAGGTAACGGCGATACCGGTAGCAAGCGCCAGCTTAATAAACCTAGTAATAAAATTGCGGTAGCAATGAGACCACTGGCCACTGGCCGCTGAATAAAAGGCTGGGCTAAGTTCATACGGCGTTTGCCTCTGTCGTGGCAGCTTGCGGTTTTTTGACCAATTTATCAAACCATAAATACACGACCGGTGTGGTAAACAAGGTTAACACTTGGCTGACCAATAAGCCGCCAACCATAACCAAACCAAGCGGTTGGCGTAATTCAGCGCCAGAGCCGGTAGACAGCATCAGCGGAATAGCGCCAAACAATGCCGCTAAAGTAGTCATTAAGATTGGTCTAAAGCGCATCAACGCCGCTTGATAAATAGCCTCTGCCGGCGTCATACCGCGATTGCGCTGAGCATCTAAGGCAAAGTCGACCATCATAATGCCGTTTTTCTTCACGAGGCCGATCAACAGCACGATACCAATGACAGCAATTAAATCGAGCGGTTGATTGGTGATTAACAACGCTAACAAGGCTCCCACGGTCGCTGAGGGTAAGGTTGATAAAATGGTGACCGGATGGATCAAGCTCTCATATAAAATACCCAGCACAATATACATCGTTAATACTGCGGCAAAAATTAGCCATAACGTATTACTTAACGATGCCCGAAACGCCTCGGCCGCACCCTGGAAGGTGAGCTCTACTTCTGGCGGCAATTGTAATTGCTGTTTCACGTCCTCAATTGCGGCTACCGCTTCGCCCAACGAATAGCCTTCGGCTAAGTTAAACGATAAGGTAACTGCCGGAAATTGCCCCTGCTGATTAATCAGCAATCGCGTGGGCCGCTGACTGACCGTTGCCACGGCAGATAACGGCACCGTCGCCCCGCTGCTGCTGGTTAAATACAGTTTATCCAACGCATCAATACCTTGCACTTGGTCAGGATCAACTTCTAACACCACACGATATTGATTTGATTGTGTAAACAAGGTAGAAATTTGTCGCTGACTATACGCACTTTGCAACACTGAGCTGATTTGTGACACACTCAAACCCAAGCGAGCAGCCGCATTGCGATCAATATCAATGTAAGCTTGCAAACCTTGTTGCTGTAAATCATGTGCCACTTCAGACAAAGCGGGTTGCTCCGCTAACGCCGCCACCAACTCTGGCAGCCACTGCCCTAACACCTCGTAATCGGGCGTACTTAACGTAAACTGATACTGGGTACGGCTTATCCTGTCCTCAATACTGAGTTCCTGCACCGGTTGAAACCAGCCTTTAATCCCCGGCACACTACTCACCTGCTGTTCTAACTCACGGATGATCTCAACCGCCGTTTGACTGCGTGCATTGTGCGCGTTTAGATTAATCAGAATGCGACCGCTATTAATACTGCTATTACTGCCATCGACGCCAATAAAAGACGATAAGCTGGCTACCTCAGGATGTTCCAGTAACCGCGACGCTAACTGTTGTTGCCGTTCGGCCATTGCCTGAAAGGAAATATCTTGGGGTGCTTCAGTGATCACCTGAATCACTCCGCTATCTTGTACCGGGAAAAAGCCTTTTGGTACCGCCAAATATAATGCGGCAGTCAACGCAATGGTGCCCAACATGGTGGCCATCGCGAGCGGCTGATGACGCAATACCCACTGTAACATCAGGCCATAGCGCGTAATGATCCGGTGCATCAGATCATCTGGATTATCATGTGCTGGCATCGCCGTTAACAAACGCGCGCACATCATTGGCGTTAATGTCAGCGAGACCACCAACGAGATCGAAATCGCTACGGCCAGCGTGACCGCAAACTCATAGAATAACCGCCCCACAACATCCGCCATAAATAACAGTGGGATCAGCACGGCAATGAGTGACACCGTCAAAGAAATCAGCGTAAAACCAATCTCTTTTGCCCCTTTTAAAGCTGCCTCTAAAGGCGATGCACCTTGCTCCCGATGCCGAGCAATATTTTCCAGCATAACAATGGCATCGTCTACCACAAACCCTGTGGCAATGGTAAGAGCCATTAATGTCAGGTTATTGACCGAGAAATCTAGCCAGAGCATCACCGCAAACGTGCCTACCAGTGACAAAGGCACCGCTAAGCTTGGAATGATGGTTGCGGGTATGGTTTTTAAAAAAACAAAAGTCACTAAAATAACCAAGCACACGGCAAATACCAGCTCTTTTTGAACATCACGTACCGAGGCCCGAATGCTATTAGTGCGATCAGTGAGCACCACCACATCAATGGCCGCGGGCATCGTCGCGGTGAGTTGCGGCATTAAAGCACGCACACGATCCGCGACTTCAATGACATTGGCACCCGGCTGGCGTTGTATATTCAGTAACACGGCCGGCTGCTGATTAGCCCAAGCCGCTAAAAAACGATCTTCAGCACCTTGCTCTATCCGCGCCACATCACGCAATCTCACCGGGGCGTTATCACGCCAAGCAATAATTAATTCTTGGTACTCTGCTACATCCCGAATTTGATCATTGGCATCCAACATCGTTGAGCGAAAAGGCCCATCAAAACTGCCTTTAGGTTGATTAGTATTTGCCGCGGCAATGGCAGCTCGCAAATTCTCCAAACTTAAATTCATATTGGCCAGCGCACCCGGATTCGCCTTTACTCGAATCGCAGGACGTTGCCCGCCCGCTAAACTCACCATACCCACACCAGGAAGCTGCGCCAGCTTTTGTGCCATACGCGTGTCCACCAAGTCATACACTTGCGGCAGTCGCAATGTGTCAGACGTAATAGCGAGGGTGAGAATGGGGGCATCTGCTGGATTGACCTTGCGGTAAATCGGCGGCGTGGGCATATCTGCTGGTAATAATGACGATGCGGTATTAATCGCAGCTTGCACCTCTTGCTCGGCAACGCCCATGTCGACAACTAAAGCAAATTGCAAGGTGATCACTGAGGCGCCGGCAGAGCTGTTTGAGGTCATTTGCTTTAAACCAGGGATTTGGCCTAAGCGTCGCTCTAAAGGCGCAGTCACCGTTCGCGCCATAATATCTGGGCTGGCGCCTGGGTTAAAACTAAATACCTGAATAATAGGATAATCAACCTGCGGTAACGCGGCTACCGGCAATTGCCGCCAACTCAAAATCCCGGCAATCAACAGTGCCAACATCAGTAATGAGGTGGCAACTGGCCTTAAAATAAAAGGTTGGGATAAATTCATTACCCGCTCCTTAATTAACCGTCGCCGGTATATCAGCAATCACTTCAACCGCGCGGCCAGGTCTTAAACGATCTAAGCCCTCAAGCACAACCTGAGTACCGGGTTCCAGCCCAGATTCAACCGCTACTAAACCGTTATCTACTGCCCCGAGTTGTACTTGGCGTATCTGGGCTTTGTTCTCTTCGATAATATACACATAGGTGCCGGCGGAACCATATTGCACCGCATCTTGCGGGATCGTCACGGCGCCCTCTTGTACAGCAACATTTAGTCGCACATTAACAAACTGGTTGGGGAATAATTCTTCTTGTTCGTTGGCAAACTCGGCCTTTAGGCGCAGGGTGCCCGTAGCCGCATCAATTTGGTTATCCAACGTGGTCAATGCCCCGGTACTTAACAATTGACGCTCTGCCCGATCCCAGGCTTCTACCGTTAACGCTGTACCGCTACGAAACGCGCTGCGCACTTGCTGCAACTGACTTTCCGGAATAGCAAACACCACGGTGATAGGCGAACTTTGCGTAATGGTCACTAAACCCTCGGCATTATTCGCTTGAATAAGGTTACCGGCATCCACCCGGCGTAACCCCAAACGGCCATTAATTGGCGCGTGAATTTTCGTGTAAGACAATTGCAACTTTGCGGCATCAAGCTGTGCTTGGTTACTTTTTAGCGTACCTTTAAGTTGCTCAACTAACGCCACTTGGTTGTTATATTGCTGAGCAGAAATAGAACTTTGCTCACGCAGTTTGGCATAAAGGGCTAAATCGGCTTCCGCATTTTTTAGCTGCGCTAAGTTCTGCTCAAGCTGACCTTGGGCTTGACCCAACTGCACTTGGTAATCCGCGGTATCAATTTCTGCCAACAACTGACCCTGCGTTACTTTATCGCCTTCATTAAAATGCAAGGTTTGCAGCGGGCCAGATACTCGGCTTTGTACCACTACCGTATTTAACGGCGTTACAGTACCAATGGCTTTTACTTGTACGCGTAAATCGCTAGGTACTGCAGCCACAACACGGACTGGCACAGGCATAGCCCACGGATTCATTTGCCGCTGAGCCGCTGCCGCAGGGGCACTTGTTTTGGGCCACAGCCAGTAGGTACTCCCGCCGACAACTGCTACCACTACCGCCGCTAACAACGCTTTTTTCTGCCATGCCATGTTCTGAGATCCTATTACCCTGCTACTAAATTGGCGCCAACTATAATGCGCTGCCTTGAATCGCTCAATGCTCGTTACGTCAAGATTTGGTAAAGATGGCAACGCTTTCGATAAAGCGCGGTATTACAGCGGCAAACCGCGCAAGCGGATAGCGTTTATACCTGCTATCGCTGACCCGCTTAACAATAAAACAGATTAATTGTGCGTTACCCTTGAAAGTCTCACTGGTCGAACCAACCTTGATAACACTTGCCACACTAAGGAATACATGATGTCTAAAACACTAGAGTTATTGAATTGGCGCTATGCCGCGAAAAAGATGAAAGCGGGCGCTGCAGTGCCTGCCGACAAGCTAGAGGTTATTTTAGAAGCCATTCGGTTAAGTGCGAGTTCAAGCGGTTTACAGCCTTATCAAGTGTTGATCATAACGGACCCGGTGATTAAACAACAGATCCGCGAAGTTGCGTGGAATCAATCACAAGTTACTGATTGCTCTCACTTACTGGTCTTTGCTGCTTGGGATAACTACACCACCGAGCGCATCAATATGATGTTCGACTTAGTAAACACGCAACGCGGCTTTAAAAATGAAGGCTGGGAAGCGTATCGTCAAAAACTGCTGGCGTATTATCCACAACGCCCGGCCGAGCAAAATTTTGAACATGCTGCGCGTCAAGCCTATATTGGTTTAGGATCTGCACTAATTGCCGCAGCCGAACAACAGGTAGATACCACGCCGATGGAAGGCTTTGAACCTGAACACGTCGATAACATTTTAAACTTGGCAGAACTGGGATTAAAATCTGTTTTATTACTGCCGTTAGGCTATCGCGAAGCTGAGGGTGATTGGCTAGTTAACTTGAAAAAAGTACGTCGCGAACAAGCCGATTTTATTATCAAACGCTAACAAGGCATTATGACTTGGCAGCGTGTTACGCGGCTTTAACGAAAAACCTCGCTAAAAAGCGAGGTTTTTTTATATAAAGTGTTAGATCAGAACGG
>Ga0209812_10001788_pt1 | contig 13950 bp, 10 predicted proteins | sample JI71714BDNA_FD_187502 | JGI IMG/M metagenome (GOLD analysis project Ga0209812, IMG submission 187502) | Wastewater effluent complex algal communities from Wisconsin, to seasonally profile nutrient transformation and Carbon sequestration -... | ecosystem: Engineered > WWTP > Effluent > Algae...
ATCACAAAACCCTCCGCACATATACAACTCGACTGGCGCGTACTGAGCTTTTCCCAGATGACGCATGGCAGCCATCAGGGTCCCGGCGTCACGGCCGCGGCCGATGAAGTCGAGCCTGCCAATGTTGAGCTTTCTGCGGCGGATGAGGTATTTGATCGGCGCTTTTCCGGTATTGCCTTTGGTAATGCCCTGCATCAGGTGTTGGAAAACACCCGGGTCGACGCGTGGGCAAGTCATGCTCATGCGGAGACGGCGCCGGAATCGGATTTGCCTTTATTGCATCAGGCCCTGCTGCGCCATGGCTATCTGCCGGATGAACTGGAAGCAGGCGTCGCACAATTGGCCCCGCTGGTTTTCAACACATTGCGGACGCCGTTGCCGGAGGGTTTGCGTTTATGCGATCTGCCGCAAAAGGCACGACTGAATGAAATGGAATTCCATTTTTCCCTGCGCGATTGCGATAGCCGGCAATTGCTGGAGGTATTGAAAGAGCATGGTGTTTTGCAACAGCGGGAAGACTTTCCATCGCTGAGGCGCCTGAGTGGCCTGATGACCGGCAAGATTGATTTGACGTACCGGCATGACGGCCGTTTTTATATCTGCGACTACAAATCCAACCGTCTGCCCGCCTACGACATCGAACATTGCCTGCAAGCGATGCGTAACAGCGAATATGATTTTCAGGCATTGATCTATACCCTGGCACTGCATCGCTGGTGCAAGTTCCGGTTGCGCTCGGATTACGAGTATGAAAAACATGTTGGCGGCATTCGCTATTTGTTCTGCCGTGGCCTGAATGCCGAACGGCAGGATGGCGCGGGAATCGTGGCGATGCGTTTTGATCTCGCGCTGATCGAGCGACTCGAACTCCTGTTGCATCCTCTCGCGGAGCAGGCAGCATGAGTCAGGCCCTGTTGTTTTCCTTGCTGAAATCTCGCCATATCCGCGATGTCGATCATGCGCTGGCAATGAGTCTGCAGCGTCTCGATCCGGAGACTCCGGAGCTGGTTGCCGTTGCCGTTGCCCTGGCATCGAAAGCCCATAGCCTCGGGCATAGTTGCCTGCCATTGGACCGCCTCGATGATCTGCTCATTGAAGCCAGCGCCGGCCCGGCGCCACAAATGCCGGAAGTAAAGGCATTTCTGGAGGTGCTGGAAACATCGGCCTGGGTGGTGAAAGGCGAATCGCTGCAAAATTGCGTTCTGGTGCTCGACCAAGACACGATCGCCTTGAAGCGATATCGGGATTATGAAAATCGTCTGGCCTTGAATCTCGTTCAACGCCTTGCCGCCGGAACCAAATCGATATCGGCCGACATGGAGAACTTCAGGGCGGAATTATTTCCGGAGACGATCGAATCGGCACAGGCCGTCGCCGCGAAGCGAGCCTGCGAAACCGGCTTCTTTCTCTTGACCGGTGGGCCCGGTACCGGCAAAACCACGACCATTGGCCGCTTGCTGCAACTGCTGCAATATCAGGCGAATGAAAATGCGTCAGTACTTCGAATTGGTCTCGCCGCACCGACCGGAAAGGCGGCAACGCGCTTGAGTGAATCACTGCGTACGGTAATGGGTTCCGGGCAATTGTCCGTGCCTGTTCCGGTGGAGCAGATGGAGGCCAAAACCCTGCATCGTCTGCTTGGCAGCAAACCCAATTCCGTGCAGTTCCGGCATGATGCCGGGCATCCATTGCCGCTGGATGTGCTGATCGTGGACGAAGCTTCCATGATCGATTTGCCACTGATGTGCAAATTACTCGAAGCCTTGCCGCTGCAAGCGCGGCTAATTCTGGTGGGCGATCCCGACCAGTTGCCATCGGTGGAAACCGGCAATGTGTTGAGCGCCTGCTGTGATGCGATTGCACTACGCTCCGACAGTGAGCGGCATCGCGTACATCTGGAACGCGTCTATCGACAGGATGCCGATTCCGATATCGCTGTGGCGGCGCAGACGGTTTTGTCGGGCGATAGCGGACGCTTTATTCAGGGCTTGCAGCAAGGGCACTTTCGCGGAGTGCATTGGCAGACAGGCAGCGGGCGTGCACTGGAAAAAATAATCGCGGACGAAGCGGTATCGCATTATCAAAAAATACGGCGAGCGATTTCGCTCGAACAGGCGCTGATGTTGAGCGGCGAATTTCGGGTATTGTGTGCCGCCCGCGAATCTGGCGCCGGCAGTATCGCGATCAATCGTTATATCGCCAATCGCCTGAAGAAAAAAAGTGATGCCGATTTTTATCAGGGTCGTTTATGCCTGGTCACGGAAAATACCGCGCGGGAAAAATTGTTCAACGGGGATGTCGGACTATGCTGGCCTGACGAACAAGGCATTCTGCGTATCTGGGTCGAAACTGCCGCAGGCTTGAAAGCCTGGCATCCGGCCAATTTTCCGGCCCATGAAGATGCATATGCGATTACCGTGCACAAGTCGCAGGGCTCGGAATTCGAACGGGTATTGCTGGTCTTGCCTGATGCCAGCCATCGGGTGCTTTCGCGCGAACTGCTCTATACCGGAATCACGCGCGCAAAAAAACGCATTGAAATTTGTGCTGATCAGACCAGCATGATGACGGCCATTTCTCGACAAAACCGGCGCTGGAGCCTGCTCTCGCACCGTTTGTCGCAAAATGGCCACTAGCCATTTTTACCCGGTGTGCCTACCATTCCCTCAGGGCGACTCCCGTTGAATCCTGTTTTGTTGCGATACTGCATTGCGAGGGCGAATGATTCTTTTCCACTCTGCTTTAATGCGCGCGGTTTTGTTGCCCGCGCCTCATCTTGCTTAGAACAGTGAATTTACAGAAGCGCCTATGAAAGATCTTCGAAACCTGCTGATTGATTGCCGCATCGAACTGCGAAAGTACATCAAGGATTTTCACAAAACCGAAATGTGCGACAAGCTGGATGCGGCCATCGCCAGTGCAGGCAGACCACAGGCCGAGACGGTGGTGGCGGAACCGGCCATCGGTGCGAACAAGACACTGACTACGAACCAGGTTGGTCTAGCCTGGCAGCGCGCCGCACGCGACCTGAAATTTTCGCACCCGGATCTTTATGAAAAGCTCGGCAATGACGTGATGCGTCTGCTGGATACCAAGACTCTGGTGGATCCCGGAACGGAGCTGGAGAATCTCGGCGTCGAAGTCGAAAAAATGAAACAGGCACAGGAAACATTGAAAAAGCAGCAAGACGCCATTGCCGCCGAACGCGATGCCTTGCTGGGTGCATTGGCAACCGCCGTGCCGGAACTCGACGATTCGGCCGATCGTTTTGCCACCGCACTGGCAAGAATTGAATGGCTGCAAACCGCGATCGCCAGCAAGCAAGTGGTTTCCGGAAAAAATACCGGCAGCCAGGCGCCATCGGAAGGCCCGGTTCCCAGCGATGAGGTCCTGGTCGCGATCATTGCCGGTACTCGAAATTTCAGCAAAGACCAGTTGGATTGGGCTCTTGGCGAAGCCATGGTGTTATGCGGTTTTCAATTTACACCGCACGAATTGATCGAGCAGGGACATCCGCATATCGCGCAAATCATCCAGGATGCGCGCAGCAAATAAGGAATCACGATGATCAAGTTTCGAGTGTTGGCGGCGGTATTGCTTCTGTCGTGCCTGTCGGGCTGCGGCTTGCTGCGCCCGGATGAAACCGCCATGAAAACCGCTATTGGCGATTATGTGCTGCAACAGGAAGAATATCCGCGCGAATTTGTGCTGGCCGAGAATTTCGTTTTCAGCAATCTGGTGAAAGTCGTCGATAGCGATCCGGTGCAGTACAAGGTGGATGCGGAATTCGACTTCACCTACAAGGCGGATGGTGACGTGATTGTCGCGGCACTGGATGAAAAGCGCAGGAAGGAAAGGGAAAAGGAAAAACGCAGGACCAATAATCCCTTCGAGGAAATCAAGGGTGCCGTGAGCGGAGCGTTCGAGAACCTGCGATACGAAAATCGTTTCAAGAATGTCCGTCTCGGCGATCAGGACCACTACAGCGGGAACTTCACCTTGTCGCGCAATGCCGACAATAGCTGGCGCGTGAGTGACGCAAGTTACCAATAGCTTCCCGCTCTAATTTTGCAGGAATCGCTGCAAGCACGGGGCAGTTGATTCCAGCACTGGCAGGACAAAACACGCATCGTTCCCGATGCGGATCCGCTTCGTCCGACCTTGTCATCGCAAAAGCCGTCGTGCTTTTGTGTAAAAATACGATCAACTACTCAAAACTAAAGACATCATGGCCGGATCCAGTTTGCTTGCCCTCATCGACGATATCGCGACACTGCTGGACGACGTGTCGGTGATGACCAAGGTCGCCACCCAGAAAACCGCCGGCGTACTGGGTGATGATCTTGCATTGAATGCACAGCAAGTGGCCGGCGTTGCCGCCGACCGGGAGCTGCCCGTGGTCTGGGCGGTGGCGAAAGGTTCCGCGATTAACAAGGCGATTCTGGTGCCGTTCGCACTCGCATTGAGCTTCTACCTTGAAGCTGCCGTGGTTCCCCTGATGATGATCGGCGGTGCGTTTCTGTGTTTCGAAGGCGTCGAGAAAATCGCGCACAAATTCCTGCATACCGATGCCGAAGACAAGCAGCATCACAAGGACATGCTCAAAGCGCTGACGACCGATAGCGATCTGGTCGCATTCGAAAAAGACAAAATAAAGGGCGCCATCCGCACCGATTTTATTTTATCGGCGGAAATCATCGTGATCACCCTGGGCACTGTGAAAGAGGCGACATTCACGCATCAGGTAGCCGTACTGACTTTGATTTCGGTCATCATGACGATTGGCGTGTATGGCCTGGTTGCCGGAATCGTGAAGCTCGACGATGGCGGCGTGTATCTTGTCGAACAGAAAGGTGCCCATGCCTGGGCGCGTTTCAAGCAGCAGCTGGGCCGGCTCATTCTCTGGTTCGCGCCTTACCTGATGAAAACACTGTCGGTTGCCGGCACGGTGGCCATGTTTCTGGTCGGTGGCGGCATCCTGACGCACAACGTTCCCGCCCTGCATCATTTCATTGCCGGGCTGACGCCAAAAACCGAACCCCTGGGCACGGTGACAAGCTGGTCGGCCGATGCGGCAATCGGAATTGTGGTGGGCATTATCGTTTTATCAATGGTCCAGGTTGCCAGGAAGTTCTTTCTGCGTAAGCGCTGATTTAATCAAAGCCTTTGGCAAAATATTACATGCTCATGGTGTCTTGACTGCTTCTGCTGCAGAGGCTGGCGCTTTGGCCGGAGTCGTTGCAGGCAAAGCAGCGGGATTCAGATATTCGGCCAGAAATCCGGCAATACTCTCCCATGACACCTTTATGCTGTAGATATTGGTAAAGCCATGCCCTTCATTTTTGAGAGTCAGCATCACAGGCGGATTTCCTGCCACCGTTAACATTCTTTGCAGCCGAGCGGCATGTTCGTAGTCGACACGCACATCGTTTGTCCCGTGAATAAGCATCAAGGGTGTTTTCAGTGTTTTATAGGCATAAAGGGGCTGTTCGCTCTTCATCTTGGCGAGATCGACCAGCGGATTGCCAAAATAATCTTCCATCCATTTTCGTGTTGAATCTGAAAGTACGCTGTCGCTTGCAGTAAAACTCAATATACGGTCCGAGACCCCGGAAAAGGAAATGGCACATTTATACCGGCCAGGCCAACGCATTGACGAAACCAGCGCAGAGTAACCACCATAGCTCATGCCGATAATGCACATGCGGGATTTATCGATAGGGTAGCTAGCCAGTGCATTGTTGAGCGATGCATCGATATCGTCCTCGATAGCGGTACCAAAACTGCCTTTGCCCGCTTCGCGAAATTCCTTTCCGTAGCCTTCGGAGCCGCGAAAATTCACTTGCAGCACGGCATAGCCCTGCGATGCAAGGAATTGTACGTCCCGGTCGAAATGCCGGGCGTCTCTGATGCCGATAGGCCCGCCATGGGGCATCACAATCAGCGGAAAACTCGTGCCTTGTTTTTTTTCCGGAAGTGTCAAATAGGATTCGACAGACAGGCCGTCTTTTGTTTTGGTTTTGAGTACGATGCTATCGCTGAATTTATATTTCTCAAGCCAGGGTGCTTCATCGTCGATTTTTTCGACCTGCTTTTTAATCGTGTCAAACAGGTAGACCGCTCCGGGTGCCGTGCTGCCGTCGACATAAAGCAACACAAAGGCATTGTTCTGGTCGCGATCGATTATCGAGATATTCTGATTGGGAAATACCCTGGCAAGCTGACGATTCAGGGCTTCTGACGCCGGGTCGAAATACTCGTTCTTTACCTGCCCGTTCACATAGTATTCAACCCCAATCGGTTGACGCTCTGCATCCAGAATAACCGAGCTTATGTCGATCTCGTCTTTTGAAAAGATCGTTTCAACATTGGCGCCGGTCGCCAAGTCCATCTTGACCAGATCCTGCTGCGTACGGTTTTCATCCGTCAGGGCGAACAGTTTTTTGCCATCCATACTGATGGCAATAGGTGAAAAGCTTTCATCGCTATCGTCCGGCAGCTCGCGAATTTTTTTGTATTGCGCGCCGGATTTCATGTAAAGGAATGCCTTCGCATCCTCGGCAACCACCGCGGCGATTATGTTGCCGGCTTTGTCGGTAATCCAGCCCCTGTCATTCTCAAGATTTAGATTGAGCCGGTTGCGGGATGTGTAGTTTGCAAGCTTGTGAAGATTGCCGGGATCGGTTTTGCTCAATTTGAAAACATAGACTGTTTCATCTTTCAACTCGGCCCAGCTCGCAAACAGAAAATAATTCGGATCCGACAGCATCGGATTGATTACATTTCCGTTTCTCGGGATTTCGGTGGACTCGAAACTAAGTTTTCCCTTGTCATTGCCGATTATGCGGACAAACCGGACCAGGCCGTTTACGGACAACACAAAAGCGTCTTTGCTCACCCAGGTAAGACCGTAATTTTTCTTGAATTCGCTGTGTTGCGTTATTTCACCGGACTTCAAATCGATCACATTCAGTTCTTGCCGGTTGTCACCATTGTTGACAATTTCCGTGATGTAGCTTGCATCCGGACTTAACTGGATCGACTGAATTTTCCCTCGTCTCCATAAAACTTCCGGACTTAGGTTCAAGCTTGGCGTCATAGGCAGTTCTTTCGACCTGCTTTCCGGCGGTATGCCTGTACCGATTTCCGATCTGTAAAATGCCGGAAAGGGATCGGGATACTCGCCTGAGTATTGCAGTACGTATTGCTTGTCAATTTCCGGATGGTTTTTTGCAACCCAGTCCATCAGCTGCAGGCTTCGGTTGGCCCTGTGAATGGCGGGATGACCTGCAAGACCGAGTTTGAATATCAGATCACCAGGATAATTCAGCGCTCCTGCCTTTACCTTGAAACGGAACTTCCCGCTTTTTTTCAATGCATAGTAGATGCTGAACAGATGCAGTTCCGACCATGTATAACTGCCTTCCGGTGCAATCAATAAAACAGTCGATCTGCCGGCAGGCGGGGCGGGAAGAATATAACTACCGCTCCCTCCTTCCCGGACGATGCTTACCTTTTCGACATTCGTAAAGCTGTCGAATACCAATAGCAGCAAGCCTTCGCCCGGTGCCAGCGTAACGGATTGTCCCGGTTTTACTTCGCGTATACCGGCCATGGCACTGGTCGCCGCAAGCAAGAAGGCAAGTATCAGAAACAGTTTGGCAATTTTGTTCATGTCGTCAGGCAGCACCGTTTATACAGCTGGCAAAAATGAGCGTGTTTGCTAGTGAAGTCAAACAGCAATATCAATCCGGCGTGCCGCAAGCCGGATAAACTAAACCAGACTTGTATTGAACTTCGCCGTCGTCTTGCCGCGTATTTCCTCCAGCGTGACACCCGGAGCCAATTCGATCAATTCAAATTCGCTGTGGCGATCGGGGCGTGAAAACACGCCAAGGTCGGTGATCAGAACATCCACCACATTCTGGCCGGTCAGCGGTAGCTCGCAGGCGGGTTTGAATTTCGCGGCGCCATCCTTGTTGTTGTGTTCCATCACGACGACCACGCGTTTGACGCCGGCGACCAGATCCATCGCGCCGCCCATGCCCTTGACCATCTTGCCGGGGATCATCCAGTTGGCGATGTCGCCGCTTTCGGAAATTTCCATCGCACCGAGAATCGACAGATCGATATGACCGCCGCGAATCATCGCGAACGAATCGCTCGATGAAAAATACGAAGAAATCGGCAGTTGGGTAATGGTCTGCTTGCCGGCATTGATCAGGTCGGCGTCGACTTCGTCTTCATAAGGAAACGGGCCCATGCCGAGCATGCCGTTTTCCGATTGCAATACGACCTTCATGCCGTCGGGAATAAAATTGGCCACCAGGGTGGGAATGCCGATACCCAGATTGACGTAAAAACCGTTGCGCAGTTCTTTCGCGGCACGTTGCGCCAATTCATCGCGTGACCAGGCCATTATGCAGTCTCCCTTTTGCGTACGGTGCGTTGTTCGATCGGTTTCTTGTAGGCGGAATTGACGATCATGCGCTGCACGAAAATTCCCGGCGTGTGGATACTGTCGGCGTCGAGTTGTCCGGCTTCGACGATTTCCTCGACTTCGGCAATCGTGATTTTCCCGGCGGTCGCCATCATCGGATTGAAATTGCGGGCGGTCTTGCGATAGACCAGATTGCCTTCGGTATCGGCCTTCCAGGCTTTGACGATGGATACGTCGGCGACCAGTCCGGTTTCCAGCACATATTTTTCGCCATTGAATTCGCGCACTTCCTTGCCCTCGCTGACCAGCGTGCCAACGCCAGTCTTGGTGTAGAAACCGGCAATGCCGGCGCCACCCGCACGAATGCGTTCGGCGAGCGTGCCCTGCGGATTGAATTCGAGTTGCAGTTCACCGGCGAGATACTGGCGTTCGAATTCCTTGTTCTCGCCAACGTAGGACGAAATCATCTTCGCGATTTGCCGGGTCTTCAACAGTAGACCCAGTCCGAAATCATCGACACCCGCATTATTCGAAATGAAGGTCAGGTTCTTGACACCGGAATCGCGCAGGGCGGCAATCAGGTATTCCGGAATGCCGCAAAGCCCGAAACCGCCAGACATAATGGTCATGCCATCGCGGAGGCAGCCGTCCAGGGCCGCTTCCGCATTGGGATAAAGTTTGCCGCTCGATATGCTCATAACAGGCCCGTGATTGTGCTTGAAAGGTAAATGGTAGCATTTCATTGTACTTGCCCTTATCGCAGCGGCTACCGTACCAAGGAGTAGGTATCGCAATCGGGATGGGCGTTTTATCATGTGCGAATGAGTACGAAAATTCCGCGTTTGTTCCTGATTCTTCTATGTCTTGGCCTGAGCGCCTGCGCCGCCACCCGCCCCGATTTGAAGCGCCTGTATGCACGTGAAGTGCAGAACACGGCACAGCCGCCGATCATTATCATCAATGGCCTGATGGGGTCGACCCTGGTCGACAAGGATACCGGCGAAGAATTTTATCCGCGCTCGGCCCGGGCGGTCGCATTGAGCGATTATCAGGATCTGACAATCAGTCCGGTATCGACAGCCGGTGACAACCTGGTGCCAGGCAAGATCCTGCGAGATATCGCGGGCATCGATTTTTACGGTGCATTGACCAATGTACTTGAAAAAGACGGGCAGTTCGTCGGTTCCGTTCCGGGGCATCCGGTCGGAAACCAGAAGCGCCGTTACTACACGTTTATCTATGATTGGCGCCGCGACAATGTGATCGCGGTGAAACACCTGCATGAATTCATCAATCAGATCCGGAAGGACTACGATGATCCGAATCTCAAGGTCGACATCATTGCGCACAGTAATGGCGGTTTGCTGACCAATTATTATCTTCGCTACGGTCCGAACGATGTTCTGGACCAGAAAGAATTCAGGCAATGGGATGAAGGTGCCAAGCGGGTAAGACGCGTTGTATTGCTTGGTACACCCAATCTCGGTTCGGTGACGAGCGTTGAGCGATTGCTGCATGGTTTCCGGCTCGGCTTGAGGCTGATTCCGGTGGAAGTCATGGTCAGCTTTGAAACGCCATTCCAGGCTTTGCCCAGCCCGATCACCCAGAGCATTGTGGATACGCATGGCAATCCGGCCAAGATCAATATTTACGATCCGAAGCTATGGCAGGAAAACCAGTGGTCGGTGTATTCGCCCGAGTTCCTGAAAATGCTGGAGAAGCAGAGCAAGACACCCGAAGAAGCCAAGGCCAGGCAGGCCGTTTTGCAAGAGACTTTTGTCGGCCATTTATTGCGGGCAGAACGTTTTCAGGCATCGCTGACGACACCCCTCCGGCACGAGGGCGTCCGCATGGCGGCGTTTGGCGGCGACTGCGAACTGACGCCCAATCGAGCCGTCATCGATGTCGCCGATGGCAAGACCTTCCTTGCTTTCAAGGCGAAGGATGTCGTCAACAAAGTCGAGGGAATCGACTACGACTATCTGACGCTTGCGCCCGGCGACGGTTTGGTCACGCGCGATTCGCAGGATGCGAACCAGTATGATTTTCTGCCACTGCACCAGAATTTCTTTCTTTGCGCGCGCCATGAATTTCTGGTCAACAATCCGTATTTCCAGAATAATTTATTGTATTTCCTGATGGCACGATGACGATTTCCGTGGGGACGGTCCATGAATCGCCCCGACGCGAGATTCTTTTTAATCTGTTTCATTTGCGTTAGATTCAACTGCATATTGCTTCGACCGGAGGTATGCCATGGGAAAACGTGATCCCCGCATCGATGCCTATATCGAAAAATCCGCCGACTTCGCCCGGCCGATTCTTGAACACCTGCGTGCCGTCGTGCACGAAGCCTGCCCCGATGTCGAAGAGACGATGAAGTGGAGCTTCCCGCACTTCATGCACCATGGCATTTTGTGCAGCATGGCCAGCTTCAAGCAGCATTGCGCGTTCGGTTTCTGGAAGGCCAGACAAATGGCCGGGCTGGAGGGAAATCCGGAAACGGCGATGGGGGATTTCGGACGCATTACCCAGATGAAAGATTTGCCCGGTAAAACGATATTGAAGCGCATGATCAAACAGGCCATGGCAATCAATGCCACGCCGATGCCGGCAAGCACCGAAACGAAACCGAAACGCAGCGCGAAGCCGCCATTGATCGCCCCTGAGGCATTCCTGAAAGCGCTGGCTAAGAACAGCAAGGCAAAAACGACATTTGATGGTTTCAGCCCGAGTCATCGTCGTGAATATATCGAGTGGATTCTGGAAGCCAAGCGCGAAGAAACCGTCAAGAAGCGGATTGAAGCCAGTATCGAAATGCTTTCCGAAGGCAAGCCGCGGAACTGGAAATACATGAACTGCTAAGCAAACCAATGGCCCATGGCCAAACAGGCCAAAGTTGCTAAGCTAGCCGCTCCATCCGAGGAGCCTCATTATGAAACGCAGCTGGTGCAGTTTTTTATTGATCACATTCCTGGCAAGTCCCGCCATTTTCGCTGCCGAGAAAATCCGTTACGTCATCCTGGTCGATGGTGGCAAGCAGGCCGGTGAACAAGTCGTCGAACATGGCGACGACGGATTGACCAAGGTGCATTTCATCTTCAAGGATAATGGTCGCGGCCCGGAACTGGACGAGGAATTCCGGCTTGCCGACGACGGCACCTTCAGCGAATACCGTGTAAAAGGTAATTCGACTTTCGGTGCGGTCGTTGATGACCGATTCACGCGGAAAAACAATGTTGCCACCTGGACGTCAACTTCCGAAAAAGGCAGTGCCAAAGTCAGGGGTGCCGCATTCTATATTCCCCTCAATAGTTCGTTCGAGGTGTTTTCGGCCAGTCTTGCCGCGATGGCAAAACAAGCGGACGGCAAGTTGCCCTTGTTGCCTTCCGGCACGCTGATGCAACGCACGCTTGATGAAGTCGATGTTGTGCGTGATGGCAAAACGCAGAAGGTCCGTTTGCTGGCCGTGACCGGCCAAGGTTTGACGCCGCAATTTGCCTGGACCACTTTAGGCGAGAAGCCACGCTTGTTCGCGATCGTGTCACCCGGCTATCTGCTCGCCATTGAAGATGGCTGGCAGGCCAACGGACCTGTACTCGAGGAGCATCAAAAGAAGGCCGAAGCGAGCCTGCTGAAAGACATGGCGACCCGCTTGCAAAAACCGATGCAGGGCATGACCGTCATTCGCAATGCCCGTGTATTCGACAGTGAAAACGCAAAACTGCTGCCCGCTTCCGACGTGTATGTATTGCGCGGGAAAATTACCGCGGTATTGCCGGCCGGATCGCCAAGCCGCGGGGCCGATAATGAAATCGATGCCGGTGGCCGCGTGTTGTTGCCGGGCATGTTTGATATGCATGGACACGTTGATCGCTGGCAAGGCGGCCTGAATCTGGCGACGGGCGTCACTACCGTGCGCGACATGGGCAATGACAACACCACCTTGCAGCAAATGATCGATGAAACCGGTGCCGGCCAGTTGCTGTCGCCGCAAATCGTACCCTGTGGTTTTCTGGAAGGCGAAAGCCAGTACTCGGCACGCAACGGGTTCGTCGTCAAGAATTTGCAGGAAGCCAAAGACGCAATCGACTGGTATGCGGAGCATGGCTATCCGCAACTGAAAATCTACAATTCGTTTCCGAAGGAAATCCTGAAAGACACCATTGCCTATGCACACAGTCGCGGTATGCGTGTCAGTGGCCATATACCGGTATTCCTGCGGGCGGAAGAGGCGGTCAATGCCGGCTATGACGAGATCCAGCACATCAACCAGGTATTGCTGAATTTTCTGGTAACGCCGACCACCGATACCCGCACGCTCGAACGCTTCATCCTGCCGGCCGAGAAAGTCGGTGATCTGGATTTTAATTCCAGGCCGGTGAAAGATTTCATTGCCTTGCTGAAACAGAAGAACATCGTGATTGATCCAACCGTGGTGACCTTCGAATTCCTGCGGCAGCGTGATGGCACGGTACCCGAAGCCTATGCACCGGTAATGGCGAATTTGCCGATTGATTTGCAACGCAGCTTCCGGGTTGGTTCGATGAAAATCGCCGATGACGCAGCCGCCGAAAGATATAAAAAATCCTATGGCAAGATGCTGGAATTTGTCGGCATTCTCTACAAGGAAGGCATTCCGATCGTGGCCGGCACCGATGCCATCCCGGGTTTCAGCCTGCAGAGCGAACTGGAGTTTTACGTCAAGCATTCCGGCATGACACCGGTACAGGCTTTGCAAATCGCGACCCGCAATGGCGCGCTCTATTCACGCACCAGCAGTGACCGTGGCAGCATCACTCCCGGCAAACTCGCCGATCTGGTGTTGATTGACGGAGATCCAACGACGAATATTGCCGATATTCGCAAGGTCGCGCTTGTCATCACGCAGGGCAAGATCATTTCACCCAACGAGGTTTTTGAAGCCCTCGGCATCAAGCCGTTTGTAAGCAATCCGCCAGTGTTGAAAGCGGTGATAAAAGACAAGGTATCGCAACGCGGCAGTGGCACCGGTTTGCCCGCGATGTTTGGTACTGCCGGGCACGAGAGCAGGGAATAAGCCGCAGGCGGACATCACGCGCTTTCAAGCCCGCGATGTCCGCTAGTTCCGCAAATAGCTGATCAGTCGTCCACGAAAGGGCGAGACATCGTACTCGTTGAATTTGCAGCGGGTTTCCGCGATACGAAATCCCTGTGCCAGCATCGCGCGACTGAACGCTGCACTCACGCCACGACCGGGATCGGTGGTGATTATTTCGGCAGCAGGTTTTGCATGCCGCAAAATCAATTCCGACAACATCTGCGCATGGTCACGTTCGTAAAGAATATCGCTGCCGATAATCAGGTCGAATTGCCCCAATGTTGCATGCGGTTTTTTCCAGGATAAATCGACATAGGTCGGGCGTTTCAGGAAATTGATGTCGGCATTATGTTTCAGAAACGAGGCAGCCAAAGGATGGTGGTCGCTCGCGGTGATATCGGCGGCGCGCCTTTGCAGCACCAAACTGGAA
>Ga0209812_10001790_pt1 | contig 13936 bp, 12 predicted proteins | sample JI71714BDNA_FD_187502 | JGI IMG/M metagenome (GOLD analysis project Ga0209812, IMG submission 187502) | Wastewater effluent complex algal communities from Wisconsin, to seasonally profile nutrient transformation and Carbon sequestration -... | ecosystem: Engineered > WWTP > Effluent > Algae...
CCGCTACCCGTCGGTGCTGGAACTGGAGAAGGACCTGCGCCGTTGGCTCAACGACCAACCAGTCGAAGCGCGTCCCACGTCGCGGATGTACCGGGTGCGCAAGTTCGTGCGGCGGCATCGGGTTGGAGTCGCGCTGGCCAGCGTGATGACGTTGGCGCTGCTGGCGACGACCACCGCCGCCGTCATTGGTTTTGTGCGCGCGGATGATGCGTTGCAGGCTTCGCGCAAGGCGACTGCCGAAGCGGAGATGGCCGCCGATTTCCAGGTCAAGCAGCTGCAGTCCATCGACCCGGCGGCGATGGGCCTGAGCTTGCGCAGCGCCTTGATCCAAGCGGTCCAGACAGAAGGCCCCGGGCACAGAGGTGTTCCGGCGACCGCCGCGCAGCGCAGGCAGCAACAAGAGACCCTGCTGATAGGCGTGAACATGACCGATCTGGCGCTCGGTCAGCTGGACACCCATTCGATTCAACCGGCATTGGCCACGATCAAAAAGGACTTCGGCCACTCGCCGTTGCTGCAGGCGCGCCTGTGGCAAACCATGGCCGACACCCAATTCAAGCTGGGCCAACTTAAAGCGGCGGTCGAACCTCAGCAGCTTGCGCTCGAGCAGCGACGTCGCTTGCTTGGCGCCGATGACCCACTGACGCTCATTTCGTTGCGCAACCGTGGGGAACTGCGCGGTCAAATGGGTCAGTTCGACGAGGCCTTAACCGATCTGCGCGCGGCGACGACTGGGCTGCGTCGTGTACTGGGAAGGGATCATTCGGAAACAATTGTATCGATCACAATTATGGCTACCGTCCTGATGCGGCAGGGCAAAACCGAGATGGCATTAGCGCTGCTTCGCGAGTCGTACACGCGACAGCGTCGTGTGCTCGGTAACGACCATTTAGACACGCTAAAAACAGCGGGGGCTCTATCGTTTACACTTTCGAAGTCTGGAAAATCCAAAGAAGCGCTGCCGTACGCGGAAGCGATGTTCAACGGATATCGCCGAGCGCTGGGCATGTCTCATATACAAACCCTAAGTGCAGCCAACACTTTGGTATTCGCGTATTTGGGAGAGGGCCGGTTGGCTGACGCCGAAGCGCTTGCGCGAGAGGCGCTCGAAGCGGGGCGGCAGTCAAACGGCGACAAGCATCCAAGGACCCTGGCATTAATAAGCAATCTTGGCGGTGTGCTCGTGAGAATGGGCCGACGGGACGAGGCTGAAGCGTACTTGCGGCAGGCGCAGGCGTTGACGCTCGCAATTTACGGCACCGAGCATCAGCTAGTACCCATCGCAAAATTCCAGGTTGCAGATGTGCTGGGATTGCGAGGAAAGCACGCTGAAGCCGAGGTAATGATGCGCGAATCAATCGCCGATTATCGACGGCTGTCTGGAGAAGACAATCTGACTATGAGTGAGATGGCCCAGCAACTAGGGTGGGTCTTGGCCGATCAAGGTAAATTTGATGAGGCGGCCGCAGTCCTTGGCAAGCAATTGGCGATACAACGCCGTGTCTATGGAAACGAGGATCGCGACGCGTTGTATATGATGTATGAATTGGCGTCGATATTGCGGATGAAGGGCGAGCTCGGCGATGCCAAGACGATGCTTCAGGATGCGCTGAAAACACAGCGTCGGACCTTGGGTGACATCGCCCCGGAAACACTGTTGTCGATCAGTGAGTTGGGTGAAGTCGCGCACGCAGAGGGCGATCTCACTCGGGCCGATACGCTGCTGCACGAAGCCCTCGTCGGTCAGCGAAAAGCGCGTGGCGACGGCCATGAAGACACATTGATCACCATCGAACGACTCATTCAAGTCAAACGCAAACGCGGCGCACTGGATGAAGCCGCCGCATTGGAGCGAGCGCTGGTCAAGTCCTCGCAACCCGCGTCCAACGCCAAGCAGTGACGCGCGCCGGCAACCCCGGAGACCATACTGTGCGAGTCACGCCGCCATCGGCAGCGTGACCTGTTGCCGATAGCAGGCCGCTTCGGCCTTCGCTTGCCCGTCTTTGCTGCCGAGATGTTCGCGATCAGGCCAGTCGTCGTCAGTGGTTGAACCAGGCCACCCAGTCCACCGTGGTCATCTCGACCCCCGGCAGCCTTTTCCACGTACGGCAGTGGATCACCTCCGCTTTGTACAACCCGTTGATCGTCTCTGCCAGCGCGTTGTCCTGGGAGTCGCCGACGCTTCCTACCGATGGCTCGATCTCCGCTTCGGCCAGCCGCTGGGTGTCGCGTACCGACACTCACGTATCGACACATACCGCATCCTGTGATTGCTGTGATGGATTCAACCCGCCCTATGCCGGCCGACGGGCATGCAGCGTCGCTATGGCGCGTCCAGCACGAAATCTGTCTTCGAGAAAGCAGACAGCTTCCAGCCCACGCTCCGCAGCGCGAACACGTCGGCCACGAACACCACGTAGACGAAGCCCGCCTAAGTGGAGAGGTTCGTAACGTCGCTTGCCCACAACGGGTTCGACCGCTCTGCTCGAGACTGCCGGTTCCCCGGTCCTGCGGATAGGCCAGCGCCTGGTCCGTGATCGTCGTCTTCACGCCCTTGCTCCGGACCGCACGCTCCCGGACTTCCGGCGAGTACTGCGATGACTTATTCGTCACTCCATCCTCTCAAAGGAAAGCGTCTCCGCGAAAGGCGGCGCAATTCGGCGCAAATGCGGGCGGCGGCTCTTCCATGGGCATCGAACATTCTCGATTCCGAGGCCAGAAATCTTTTCGAATCAAAGACTTGTATCTCGATTCTTCTCGACTCCTCCCGGTTGTCCTTGTTTATCGTCGATTCGGCGCGCAGGCGGATGGATTGATCCATGCCGGCTGCTAGAACGACAGCGCGGAAGCAATCCACCGGTGACCAGAAACCCGTTTCATCCGAGCCGAAATGCGAAGGACGAAACACGACGGGAAGTGTCGTTAGGACCATGGGTGGCCTCCGCAAGGATGCATTCGGCTTCCGATAAGCACATTCCGTGCGCTCCGCACAAATCAACCATCTTGAGGACAACATGAACGTTCAATCACCGAAAAACCGCATCGCCCATTCGATTCTTGCGCTGAGCATCTGTGCGATGGTGCCGCTGCCATCGCTCGCAACGGATTTTCTCAACCCGCCGGGAAACTACGACTACTATCATTGGTTTGGTGCGGGCACCAACGTGCCGACTGGCGTCACGCGGCCGAATTACACGACCGGCACAAGTGCGATCAAGCTGGGAGAGGATTACTACATTGACGGCAAGGTGATCGGGAAGAAAATGGCTTCCTCGCTGCCCACCGATTCCTTTGGCTACCGAGCCAACAATCGATACGGCATCCTGGTCTACAAGGCCGGAGACCCGGTCTTGGGTTGCAGCAATTCATGCACCATTACCGTAGAAGCTGCAAATGAAATTTGTACATCGTTTGAATTTCAATTTGGTATCGATGGCCAAGGCAGTACGCCCAATGTGCCAGGTGTGACATTGACTTTATCGGCCTCCGCCAGCGCCAGCGTGTCGGGGTGCCTCGGGCGGACCAATGGTTGGCAATTCACTTCGGGTTACAGATCGTCCTCAACCTATCTCCAGGCTGTGACAGGCATCGAATACAAATACGCGCGGGTGGCTACCACTGCCAGAAAAATACATTTCCGACCCAGCATTGTGTCGGCATCTACGTCGGATGCAAAGTTGATTGCGGCGCATAGGCTTTGCCTCCAGCAGGGGTGGGCATCATCGCAATCCGACTCCTTTAGGAACAACATTACTTTGTTCAAGCAGACAATCGCGTATACCGGCGGTTATTGCTATGTGCCGAATTCGAATCTGACGGTATATGTGTACGGACCGCATCCCGATGGCGCTGTTTTCGCCGAAAGCTATGCCACGAGACGGGTCGGGAAGGGGGATTTCATTACGTCTTTTGAAGACGCGGAAGATATCTATTGATCGGCGACAGGGCGTCTCCAGCCTAACGTCGAGGCCGACTCGCGAGCCCGGTTCGCCGGGCTCGCGTCGTAATCGGCGCCCGGAGGCGCATTCAGTGCGGTCGAACCCCGTGAGGGCATGGCACGCACGCGATTCATCGATTCCGGCAGAATTTCAGATGCGCATCACCGACAGAGGTTGTCCCGTCATCTTGCTGGCCGTACTCGGCCTGATCGGGCTTTCGTTCGTGTGGTTCCAGTACGTATCGAGTGGTTCGGTCGCGGGGATTGATCGCGCCCGGCTGGATGGAAAGCCTGACCCCGCGCACATGGAGAGCGAAAACGCATGCTCAAGCGCGTCTGCGCGAAGTGGTTGCGTTTCGTTGCGGAGAAGCGATGCGGGATTCGCCCGCCGCCCCTTCGCTTACGACGAGAAAGCGAGTCTGTATTCGCAGCTGCACTCGCTGGAAGCGAAAGCGGATCGGGGCGATCCTTACGCATCTTGTGTATTGGCGAGGGCACTCGACATCTGTCTGAACGAAGAACATCTTCTGGATCTCGAAAGCCTGGAGGAAGGCATCGATGCGGCCGATGAGGACGCATTGAAATCCATGGAAGGCATCCTGGCGTTGAGCCGTTCGGCAAAGGCCATGTGCGAGGGCCTGGATGAAAAAGAGCGATCGACGTACTTCCAGAGGTTGATAAACTCCGCGAGCCTGGGTGACGTCAAATCGATGTCGCGCCTCACTTCGTTTCAGCTGACGGCTGTCGATGGCGTCGATGCGATCGCGCAGAGATACGAATCGTTCTACAAGAATAACGCGGAGCGAATGCTAAACGACTCGGCGCTGGCCGGCGAACCCGAGGCCATCCTCAGCGTGTATCACGCTTATTCATCCGGTCAATTCGCCATCCTGAACGGCTTCATCTCCGTAGATGTCGATATGCCGAAAGCCTTGGCGGCAGCTCGCACATTGGCCGCGTTTTCGGACGAGCGCCAGAGTGAGGAATTGCGTGCATTCATCGACAGCGCCAGCCGGCTTCTCATTCCTTCCGAGGCGAAAAGGATGCAAGCCCTGGAGTCGACATACCGTCGAAACTATCGAAAGAAAACCAAAGGGAAAGCGATCCATTCCATCGATAGGGAAGATTTCCCGGATGTGTACTGCGCGAAAGGCAGATTCTAATGCGTCGTAACGAACCGAAACGGGACGAACCGAAACGGGACACCCGCAATTCCCCATGCGATAACCCAGAAACGATTGTCGGTAGCAGGCAGCTGTCGGATTCCGATCTGGCCAAATGAGTGCTTTCGGTTGCGATCCGGCATCAGGCCATACGCACAGTCGCGATTGTGCGGCGAAGCGATGGCGTCATCGCACAAAACGCCGTGGTTCCTCTTGGCAGGCAATGACGCAATAAAACCGCTTTCCCGAGACCAAGCGTAAGACGTTGATTCGCAAGGAAACCGAAAATCATCGCTTGCACTCGACAAGCATGCTTGACAAGCATGAAGTCCAAGGGGGGACGGAGAGGAGAGAGGGGGGGGGCGAATTTATCGCCAATGATGGCGATGTCGCGCGAGGTCGAAGTCCAAGGCCAAAACACGAAACCCCTGCGGGATGCAGGGGTCGTCGGGTCCGCAGCGCGCGGTTGTCGCTGTCGAATTGGCGCTCCCTACGGGATTCGAACCCGTGTTTTAGCCTTGAGAGGGCCACGTCCTAGGCCTCTAGACGAAGGGAGCTTAGAGCCGAGGTGCGAGCTTCGATCGAAGTTCGATTCGGGAACGGTCGCCGCAACGACGACCGGGACAGGCTGTTAGTATACCCGGTCCCCCTGCCCGCGACACCTTCCCGATCACGCAGACGACCGAAGACCCCGTTTCGATGAACGACCCGACGCCACAGCCCCTTTCGCCTTCGGTGACGCCGGTCGCGACCCCCGTCCCGACGCCGGCCAGCGACGCGATGACGCACTCGGAGATCAATACGATCCCGCGCGATCGGCATTCGATATCTCGCAAGGACATCAGTCCCAGCGCGTTGCGCGTGTTGTATCGGTTGCGCGAATCGGGGTTCGGCGCCTATTTGGTCGGCGGTGCGGTGCGCGATCTGTTGTTGGGGTTGCATCCGAAGGATTTCGACGTCGCCACCGACGCCACGCCGGAGCAGGTCAAGCACTTATTCCGCAATTGCCGATTGATCGGCCGCCGCTTCCGTCTCGCGCATGTGGTGTACGGCCGCGAGATCATCGAAGTGGCGACGTTCCGCGCCAACACCGACGACGGCAGCGGCGATCGCGAGTTGGGCGAAGAAGGGCGCGTGTTGCGGGACAACGTCTACGGCACTATCGAAGAAGACGCAGTGCGCCGCGATTTCACCGTCAACGCGCTGTATTACGCGATCGAGGATTTCTCGGTGCGCGATTACCTCGGCGGTTTCGACGACGTGATGCAGCGCGTGCTCAAGTTGATCGGCGACCCGGAAACGCGCTATCGCGAAGACCCGGTGCGCATGCTGCGCGCGGTGCGCTTGGCCGCGAAATTGAATTTCCGCATCGATGAGGCCACCGCCGAGCCGTTGCCGCGCTTGGCCTCGCTGCTGGGCGAAGCCGCACCGGCGCGGTTGTTCGAGGAATGTCTCAAATTGTTCATGTCCGGTCACGCCGAAGCCAGCTTTTTAGGCTTGGAAGCGAACGGCTTGTTGCCGGCGTTGTTCCCCGAAACCGCGGGCGCGCTGGCCGCCAATCGCAGCGGTGCGTTGCGGCGCATGCTGCTGCAAGGTCTGCGCGATACCGACGCCCGGGTCGCCGCCGACGAGCCGGTATCGCCGGCCTTCCTGTTCGCCTTACTGCTGTGGCCGGCCTACTGCCGCACGCTGGCGACGCTGCAGGCGCAGGGCATGCATGCGACCGAGGCCGAGCGTCGCGCCGCCGATCGCGTCACCTTGCATCAAGTCAACACGGTCGCCTTGCCGCGGCGGTTCTCGCTGCCGATGCAGGAAATCTGGTTGCTGCAATCGCGCTTCGGGCAGCGTCAGCGTCGCCGCGTGATGCGCGTACTCGCGCACCCGCGGTTCCGCGCGGCCTTCGATTTCCTGCGTTTGCGTTTGGCGGCATCGGAAAGCCACGCGGCCGATGTCGCGTTCTGGACCGAAGCGCAGCACGACCCCGAGCATGCCGTCGCCTTCGCGGTGCCGGTCTCGGCGGACGAAGACGGCGAGGGCGCACCCGCGTCCACCGGCCGGCTGCGTCGTCGACGGCGGCGCCGTTCGACCGATGCGTCCGCCGGTCCGGTCGCCGATGTCTGAACCCGCCCGTCGCACGGCGCCGCCCTCGAGGTTCTTCGGCGACGCCCTGACGATTTCGTTTCGATGATGCCGCGATGACCGCCGGCTCGAACGGAAGCATCGTTGTTTACGTCGGCCTGGGCGCGAATCTGGGCGATGCAGCGGCGACGTTGCGCGCGGCGTTCGGGCATCTGAACGCGCTGCCATCGACGCGGCTCGACGCCGCCTCGCGGCTGTATCGCACGCCGGCCTGGGGCTTGCGCGATCAACCGGACTTCGTCAATGCCGTCGCCGGCCTGATCACGGGTCTTCCGGCGCAGAAGCTGCTCGACGAACTTCTGGCGATCGAACGCGTGTTCGGGCGCCGACGGGCCGAGGACGGCAGCGACCGCTGGGGGCCGCGCAGTCTCGATCTGGATCTGTTGCTGTACGGCGATGCGCGCATCGATCTCCCCGGCCTGCATGTGCCGCATCCGTATCTGCATCGCCGCGCGTTCGTGCTGTGGCCCTTGCGCGAGATCGCACCGGATGCGGCCGTGCCGGGGCTCGGTCGCGTTCGCGATCTCGCCGACGCACTGCCGGCGGAAGAGACCGGCGGCATCGAGGCGTTGGCCGACGCCTAGCGAGTGGCTGAATAGGCGCATCGCCGACGAAACGCAGCGTCTACCGGTGTGTGCGGAATCGGCCCGGTTCGACGGCTTCGTCGCGGCCGCAACCTGCTAGGCTTAGCGCCCTCTTGGGACCGGCGTCCGCGACCGGCGACGTCCCGCAGGCCGTTCGTTCGACGTAGGAATCTCATGTCCGTTCACGACGACTCATCCGCCGACGGCCACGCCGACACCGTCAAGACTTGGAGCGTGCCCGCGCTCGCCGACGCCAAGCGCGCCGGTCGGAAGCTGGCGATGCTGACCGCCTACGACGCCGTGTTCGCGCGCGTGTTCGACCGCAACGGCGCCGATCTGATCTTGGTCGGCGATTCGCTGGGCATGGTGGTCAAGGGCCTGGGCTCGACGCTGCCGGTCAGCGTGGACGACATCGCGTACCACACCGCGGCGGTCGCGCGCGGTTTGAAGCGCGCCTTGCTGATCGCCGATCTGCCGTTTCAATCCGACGCCACGCCCGAACGCGCGCTCGATGCCGCCACCAAGCTGCTGCAGGCCGGCGCGCAGATGGTCAAGCTCGAAGGCGCGGGGCATAAGCTGGAGACGATTCGGTTTTTGGTCGAACGCGAAATTCCGGTCTCCGGGCACCTCGGTCTGACGCCGCAGTCGGTATTGCGTCTGGGCGGTTTCAAAGTGCAGGGCCGCGAAGAGCGCGCCGCTGCGAAACTGCGCGAAGACGCGCTCGCCATCGCCGATGCGGGCGCGTCGCTATTGGTGCTGGAATGCGTGCCGAGTTCGCTCGCCGCTGCGATCACCGCCGCCAGCCCGATCCCGACCATCGGCATTGGCGCCGGCCCCAATTGCGATGGGCAAGTGTTGGTGCTGCACGACATGCTGGGCCTCGACAGCGGCCATCGGCGCCCGAAATTCGTCAAAGATTTCCTCGCCGAAGGCGGCTCCGTCGCCGGTGCGGTGCGCGCGTATTGCGATGCGGTGCGCAGCGGCGCGTTTCCGGGCGAAGAACACGGCTACGATTGATTCAAAGCGCGAAAGAAGAGCATCCGTTCGTGAGCCGAGTCGCTAATGTCGTTCTGGTAACGGCCCTCGAAAACGAAAAGATAGCGGTTTCGCAAATGAACGCATATCTTCGATCGAAGTTCGGGGAGCATGTGCTACTCAGAAACGTTCGCGAATATGCGGGTGGCGGAAAGCGGTTGGAATGCGATGTTTTTATTGTCGCCGTCAGTCATCTGAATATCCCGGATTTTCTCGACGTTTTCCGTCAGGCCAGTTGGAATTGGCCGGAAGAAGTGCAACTGATGATCAAGGACCAAGAAGATACGATTTTCTCGATTCATAGCCCCGCTCGATGAACGATCGATCTGCCTTTTTGACCCCCGATTCAAATCAACATAACGAAGCGCCCTAACGACCGATGATCGACACCATCACCTCCCTCGACCGTTTGCGCGAACGCATCCTCGGATGGCGTCGCGAAGGTTTGCGCATCGGTTTCGTGCCGACGATGGGCAATTTGCATGCTGGGCATTACTCCTTGGTCGCATTGGCGCGTAAACACGCCGATCGCGTGATTTCCAGCGTGTTCGTCAATCCCACGCAATTCGGCCCGAGCGAGGATTTCACGCGTTATCCGCGCACGCCCGAAGCCGACACCAGCGGTTTGCAGGACGCCGGTTGCGATGCGTTGTGGTTGCCAACGGTCCAGTCGATGTATCCCTTCGGCGTCGATCTCGCCGTGCGCATGCGCGTGCCGGGCGTGGCCGATGTGTTGGAAGGCCGGCATCGTCCCGGGCATTTCGACGGCGTCTGCACGGTGGTCGCGCGTTTGTTCAATCAAGTGCAGCCCGATGTCGCCGCGTTCGGCAAAAAGGATTTTCAGCAACTCGCAGTGATTCAGCAGATGGTCACCGATTTGGCCTATCCGCTGACGCTGCTGCGCGGCGACATCGTGCGCGAAACCGACGGGCTGGCGATGAGTTCGCGCAATCAATACTTGTCGCCGGAAGACCGCGTGGTCGCCGCCGAGATCCATCGCACGCTGCAAAGCATGCGCGAACGCTCGCTCGACGGCGCGCCCCGGAGCGTGGTGGAGGCCGAGGCCGCGCTGCGGCTGGCGCAAGCCGGATTCTCGGTCGATTACACCGCGATCCGCACGCCCGATTTGATCGAACCCGACGCCGCCCCCGAGCGCTACGCGCAGGCGGGACCGCGCGTGGCCTTGATCGCGGCGCGCTTGGGTCGCACGCGTTTGATCGACAATATGGAGTTCGAGGTCGGCTGATCGCCGCATCGCGGGATAGGGTATCGACCGCTCGAAGACGCCTCGTCGCGTGTGTGGTCGCGGCGATGTCGATATCGGCGTGCGTATGACGGGCTGACGACGTTTTCAAGGCCTGCCATGGCCGTCGGTAGCGCCGATGCGGCCGCTTCGGTGTGGCAACATGCGCATCGCCCCATGGCCGCCATGGTTCCCATCGCCGATTCGGTGACTCCGACATGATCCATTCCGCGCTCGAACGCCTCCAAACCCACGCGCTGCGATTGCAGTCCGAGCCGCTGTCGCGGCGCATCGCCGACGATCCGCAGCGCGCGTTCGATTTCGCCTGCCGCGTCGGCCCGCTGTACGCCAGTTTCGCGCGCCAAAGCTACGACCGCGCTGCGCTCGACGCCCTGTTCGCGTTGGCCGAAGAGGCCGGGCTCGCGCGCGCGATGCGGAGTCTGATCGACGGCGACACCGTCAATATCACCGAGGGCCGCGCTGCGCTGCATACCGCGTTGCGCGGCGCGCACGGCGACAGCGACATCGCGCGCGATGCGGCGACGCAAGCGCTCGACGCGCGGGTTCGCATGGCCGAATTGATCGGCATGCTCGACGCCACCGACGTGACCGACATCGTGAGCGTCGGCATCGGCGGCTCCGATCTCGGGCCGCGTCTGGTCGTCGATGCGCTCGCCGATGCGCACAGCGCGCGCTTCCGCGTGCATTTCGTCTCCAATGTCGACGGCAATGCCGTGCGGCGCACCTTGGCGAGTTTGGATCCCGCGCACACCGCAGCGGTGTTGATCTCGAAAACCTTCGGCACGCAGGAAACGCTGCTGAACGGCGGGATCGTGCGCGATTGGTTAGGCGCGCACGCCGCGCGCGACGGCGGACGCGTGTTCGCGGTCAGCGCGAATGTCGAACGCGCCGCGGCGTTCGGTATCGATCCGACGCGCATCTTGCCGATGTGGGACTGGGTCGGCGGCCGCTATTCGCTGTGGTCGGCGGTGGGATTTCCGATCGCCTTGGCCATCGGCATGGAAGGCTTCGAACGCCTGTTGGCCGGCGCCGCCGAATTGGATGCACATGCACTGCACGCCGCGCCGCGCGAGAACATCGCGATGTGGCATGCGCTGACCGCGGTGTGGAATCGCAATGCGCTGCATGCCGGCGCGCAGGCGGTGTTGCCTTACGACGAGCGCCTGCGTTTGTTGCCGAATTATCTGCAGCAGTTAGTGATGGAAAGCCTCGGAAAATCGGTGCGTTTGGACGGCGGCGACGTGGCTGCGCATACCGTGCCGGTGTGGTGGGGCGGGGCCGGCACCGATACGCAGCACAGCTTCTTCCAAGCCTTGCACCAGGGCACGCAGATCGTGCCGGCCGATTTCATCGGCGTGATCCGCGCCGATCACGATCACGCCGACAATCACGCCGCGCTGCTCGCGAATCTGTTGGCGCAGACCGAAGCCTTCGCCAATGGCCAGCGAAACGACGACCCGCATCGCGCCTACGCCGGTAATCGTCCCAGCACGCTGTTGATGTTGGATGCGTTGACGCCGGAAAGCCTGGGCATGCTGATCGCGCTCTACGAACACAGCGTCTATCTGCAAGCCACGATTTGGGGCATCAACGCGTTCGATCAATTCGGCGTGGAATTGGGCAAACAAGTCGCGAACAAACTGTTGCCGGCGCTGCGCGGCGACAGCGAAGCCGACGACCCGGTGACGCGCGCGCTCTTGGCGGAGATTCGCGCGCGCGGTTGAGAAAAGGCGACTCAGAGCTTGTTCAAAATCTCAGAAGAGGCATGCGCCGAGCGCATTTTCCGAGCGGATCGGCGGCCCTTCGCCGGTACCATTTTTAATCCCTCTCCCCGCCGTGCGGGGAGAGGGTGGCCAAAGGCCGGGTGAGGGGCGCCTTTCTCGTACGGCTTGATGCGCACGGTCGGAAGCACGCGAATCAAGCGTAATGCCGGCCCCTCATCCGGCGCGTTGCGCCACCTTCTCCCCGCTTGCGGGGAGAAGGGAAAAGGCATGTTTCCCGCTTGCGGGGAGAAGGAAAAGAACACGTACCGCTTGCGGGGAGAAGGAGGCGACACCCCCGCTGGGAGATGATTTTGAACAGGCTCTCAGCCGTTCGGCGTCGCCGCGCCCGTGGGCACTTCGTCGTGCTGGGCGTCGTCGCCGGCATCCTGACCAGCACTCTGACCATCGGTCGGATCGATGTCGTCGTTCGCCGCGCCGCCGCCGCCCTGGTTGGGCAAGTTGTTGCTCGGGATCGGTTTGAACGCGACCCAACCCGACACCGTCAGCAGCACCACCGCGAGAAACAATCCGAACACCGTTCGGTTCGCTTCCGCGACATGCGGAAATGCGGCGTCGAAGGCGGTGGTCCGCTGCAGCATCGTCCAGGCGACGAACGACAGCGGCGGAATCGCGGCGCACACCCAGTCGAGGAATCGCAGTTGGCGATACCAGTACCACCCGCTGACAGGCGGTTTCGCCGCTTTCCAGGCGTCATAGCCGCGCGGCACCAGGTACAGCAATAGGCTGAGTACGATTAAGGCCCAGAAAGCGGCCTTTAGCGTTCCGGGCGCGGTGATCGTGGCGATGGATGCGGCGGCTTCGGTGGATTTGCTCGCGACTGTGGTCGCAGCCTTCGCCGCTGCCGTCGCCGTTCCGGACGCGGCAGGCGAAATCACTTCCATGATCTTGTCGTGCGCGGGACTGCCGGGCGAAATCACCGTGGTGGTCACCGTCAGCGTCAGCGCGTGAAGCGTGAGCACTTCCGTCGGAATCATGCCGGACAGCGCTTCGACCAATTGGCCGATGCCTTGGCTCTTCGATTTCGCCGCCTCTTCGTCGGTTTTGTTCGGCTGTGGCGCGTCTTCCGCAGGCAGGCCCGCTGCGGCGAGCGGTAGCCCGTCGGCGCCCAGCGGCGGTAGACGTTGCCGGATCCGTGGGGCCTTGGCCGCTTGTTGCGCTTGCTGGGCCGCATCTTCGGACGCCGCACGGTCGGCCGCCATCTTCGCGAACATCAACGTACTCATCGCACTTCCCCCTTTTGCGCTTGCAGAGCGTGCCGGGCCGATGCCGTCCCGGTTCCTTGGGCTTCCGATCCGCATGCCGCGCGCGCAGCGCGACAGTATCGGTGCCTGCCGAGCATAAAACGAAATGCCGAGTTCTGCGGCGTCGAAGCGGGATCGTTCGCGCTACGCCGCGCCGTGGCGGCGCAAGGCCCAGTCGATGTGTTCGCGCACCATCGCCGCGTCGTCGCTCGCGCGTTCCGGGGTGGTGGAGAATGCCGATGCGTCCAAGGCGCGCCGCGACGCCAGCGCGCCGAGCGTTGCGGGCGTCGTCGGCGCATTGCCCAGTGCGATGGCGAGATTGCGCAACCAACGCGCGTAGCCGCTGCGGCGGATCGGCGAGCCTTCGGTGCGTCGCAGGAATTCGGCTTCGCCCCAGGCGAATAAGTCCGCCAGCGTCGCGTTGTCCAAATCGTTGCGCGCGCGGAAATCCGCTTCGTCGGTGCGTTTGGCGAATTTGTTCCAGGGGCAGACGAGTTGGCAATCGTCGCAGCCGAAAATGCGGTTGCCGATCGCCGGGCGCAGCGCTTCGTCGATCGCGCCTTCGTGTTCGATGGTGAGATACGCGATGCAGCGCCGTGCGTCCAAACGATACGGCGCGACGATGGCGCGGGTCGGGCACACCTCGATGCAACGCGTGCAGGTGCCGCAATGCGCATCGGCGGGCGGGTCGGTCGGTAACGGCAGATCGACGTAGATTTCGCCCAGAAAAAACCAGGAACCGCCGTTTTTGTCGATCAAGCAGGTGTGTTTGCCGATCCAGCCGAGCCC
>Ga0209812_10001793_pt1 | contig 13898 bp, 6 predicted proteins | sample JI71714BDNA_FD_187502 | JGI IMG/M metagenome (GOLD analysis project Ga0209812, IMG submission 187502) | Wastewater effluent complex algal communities from Wisconsin, to seasonally profile nutrient transformation and Carbon sequestration -... | ecosystem: Engineered > WWTP > Effluent > Algae...
TGGACCGGGAATTTCTCCTGAAGAGATGGAGAGTTTATTTAAACCTTTTGCACAAACTGAAAGCGGGAGAAAAGCTCAAGAAGGAACTGGTTTGGGCTTGCCAATCAGCAAACAGTTTGTGAATTTAATGGGAGGGGAAATGAGTGTGGTGAGCACGGTGGGTGAGGGCAGTATTTTTAAGTTTGATATTAAAGTTTCTCTCCCTGATACCGTGGAAATTCAGATTACTCAAACAGCTCGTCGTGTCGTCGGTATTGAGCCGGGACAGCCGGAATACCGAATTTTGGCTGTTGACGATCGCCTGGAAAGTCGCTTATTGCTAGTGAGAATGCTTTCATCTTTGGGTTTTGCTGTCCGGGAAGCGGAAAATGGGGTTGAGGCGATCGATGTTTGGTCGAGTTGGGAACCTCATCTGATTTGGATGGATATGCGGATGCCGGTGATGGATGGTTATGAAGCTACGAAACGGATCAAAGCGCATTTGAAAGGTCAAGCCACCGTAATTATTGCTTTGACGGCTAGTGCTTTTGATGAAGAGCGATCGGTGATTTTGTCTGTGGGTTGCGATGATTTTGTCGCGAAGCCTTTTCGAGAGCAAGTGATTCTCGAAAAGATCGCAAAATATCTAGGAGTCCGCTATGTTTACGATCGCGAACTTGCGGGTAATTCTCACGGTAGTCAGTTTGCTGGGGGTTTGTTTAATGGCGAAATGGGTGAAAATGAAAATATGGGAGCAGCGGATTTACCTTTTACGCTGAGTGCTTCGTCCTTTGAAGTGATGCCTGGTGAATGGATTGATGAATTGTACGAGGCGGCGGAAGAAGTGGACAATGATTGGATTTTCCGGTTAATTTTGGCGATTCCTCCTATTCATGCTAATTTCGGCAACGCGATCGCAGAATTGGCTAATAACTTCCGGTGCGATCTGATTATTGATTTAATTGAAGAATTGAGAAATTATTAAAATTATAAATATGCCAGAATAATTACAGCTTGTGCTATGATATCAAATTGATAACTTTTTTATATTGGCAATTACATAACAAAAATCAACAATCGATGACTCAAAATATTACCAAAGAGAATAGAGGCAACATATTAATTGTTGACGACACTCCAGAAAATTTGCAGGTTTTATCAGCCACACTGTTAGATCGAGGATATAAAGTTCGGGGTGTAATTAATGGTAAAATGGCAATTAGAGCTGCCAAATCGAGTTCTCCCGATCTAATTTTACTCGATATCAAAATGCCGGAGATGAACGGCTATGAAGTCTGTGCTAAACTCAAAGCCGATGGGGAAACCTCAGAAATTCCTGTAATTTTTATTAGTGCTTTAGATGAAGTTTTAGATAAAGTAAAAGCTTTTCAAATTGGTGGGGTGGATTACATCACCAAACCATTTCAGGTAGAAGAAGTTTTAGCAAGAGTTGAACACCAACTGACTATAAAAAGACTACAAAAAGAACTAATTGCTCGCAATAATCAACTGCAACAAGAAATTGTCGAACGCAAAAAAGCCGAAGAACAAGCAGCCGCTGCTTCTCAAGCAAAAAGTCAATTTGTTGCTAATATGAGCCACGAATTAAGGACTCCCCTGAATGCGATTCTGGGTTTTACTCAAGTAATGAGTCGTGATTCTTTACTGAGTAATGAAAATATAGAAAATCTCAGAATCATTAACCGTAGCGGGCAACATTTGCTGGAATTAATTAATGATGTTTTAGACTTGTCAAAAATTGAAGCTGGAATAGTTGCTTTAGATGAAAGTAGTTTTGATTTATATCAAGTCTTAGACACTTTGGAAGAGATGTTTCAAATCAAAGCTGAAACTAAGAATTTACACCTCAAATTTTCCGTACAATCCCAGGTTCCTCAATATATTAAAACCGATGAAAAAAAACTGCGTGTCTGTTTAATTAATCTGCTGGGAAATTCCATAAAATTTACTGAAAACGGTGGTGAAATTTTGCTAAGAGTGGGTCTGGAAACAGTTCCCTTCCAGTCAGGAGAAACAGAAATTGATTCTAACTCGATTCCCAACGAACGATGTGTAATATTTTTTGAGGTTCAAGACACTGGAGTTGGCATAGCAGCCGAAGAAATGGACACTTTATTTAATGCTTTTGTGCAAACAGAAGCGGGTAAAAAAGCGGCTGACGGCACGGGTTTGGGTTTAAATATTACCAAAAAATACGTGGAAATTATGGGGGGTAATATTGAAGTAAGTAGTATTTTAGGCGAGGGAACTACTTTTAAATTTAACATTAAACTATGTGCGGTGGCTCCCTCAGAAGTAAATATCACGAAATTGCAACGGGTGCTGGGGCTAGAACCAGAGCAGCCAATTTATCGAATTTTAGCAGTGGATGATAATACTGAAAATCGGCTGCTGCTAATTAAAATGCTTGCACCCATTGGCTTTGAAGTCAGAGAAGCTGAAAATGGTAGACAAGCAATTGAAATCTGGGAAAGTTGGCAGCCGGATTTAATCTGGCTGGATACGCGAATGCCAGTAATGAATGGTTTTGAAACTGTGGCAGAAATTAGAGCTAGGGAGAAAAATACTCGATCGCATACTGTAGTTATTGCTCTGACTGCTAGCATTTTTGAGGAAAGAAGAGGCGAAATTATCGCAGCAGGCTGCGACGATTTTGTGCGTAAACCTTTTCAAGAACAAATCATTTTTGACAAAATTGCTCACTATTTGGGAGTGCGCTATATTTATCAAGAGTTGTCTGTACCTTTTGGAGTAGGAGGGAGGCGTTATTTGAACGGCGAAAAACCAGATTCATTTTTTTTACCACTGCTGGCAGAGATGCCAAAAAGTTGGTTAGAGGAACTGGACGAGGCTGCTAATGATGTTAATGAAGAATTGGTGATTCAAGTTGTCGATCGCATTTCCGAAAGTCATCCAACTTTAGCTAATGCTTTAAAGGATTTACTTGAGGATTACCGACTTGACAGAATAGTGAATTTAACTAAATCAATTTTAGAATAAATGGATCATAGCGGAATTAAAATATTGATGGTTGACGATCAACCGATTAATCTGCGTTTTTTATCTAATTTACTAAGCTCTCATGGCTATCAAGTTTACAGAGCTATTTCTGGACAACTAGCTTTGAATGCAGCAATCGCTTATGCTCCTGATTTGATTTTGTTGGATATCAGAATGCCAGAAATGGACGGATATGAAGTATGTCAGAGGCTAAAAAAAATACCCGAAACAGCGCAGATTCCTGTAATTTTTTTAACCGTTTTAGATGATATTAACGATAAAATAGAAGCTTTTCGAGTGGGCGGATTAGACTACATTACTAAACCTTTTCAAGTGGAAGAAATTTTAGCAAGAATCGAAAAGCAAATTGATTTACACAAGCTGCAACAGCAATTAAAAAACCAAAATGTTCAACTGCAACAGTCGCAATTGTTGCTAGCAAGCGTGTTGAATAGTTCCCTAGACGGTGTGGTAGCTTTTTCTGCTGTTCGCAACAGTCAGGGAAATATTGTTGATTTCAAATGGATTTTGTTGAACCGGGCTGCGGAAAAAATGCTGAGTATGGTGTCCCCAAATTTAATAGGAAAGTATTTGTTAGAACAAATTCCTCAAGTCTGCAAAAATGGTCTATTTGATGTGTACGTTTCTGTGGTAGAAACAGGAGAAACAGTAGAGCGAGAATTTTATTACGAACACAATCGCAAATTCAGTGCTTGGCTGCACATTGTGGCTGTCAAATTAAATGACGGTTTGGCTGTCACATTTCGGGATATTAGCGGACGAAAACGATCGGAAGCAGCCCTTCGCGCCAGCGAAGCTCGCTTTCTGGCCCTGACTCAAGTCTCCTCAGATATGATTACCCTGGCGGATGCCAATTGTCATGTCATCTATCAAAGTTCAGCCGTAGAAAGAGTTTTGGGCTATTCTCCAGCAGAATTTATGGGTAAAATGCCTTTGCAAGTGCTGCACCCTGATGATTTGGCTTCCCAAAAAGAGGCAATTGCTTGGATGCGAGCAAATCCGGGTATTTCTAAACTTATGGAATATAGGTTGCGCCACAAAAATGGTAATTGGGTATGGCTAGAGGGAGTTGCTACTAACTGGCTTGAGGATGCTGATATTGGTGCTTTTGTGGTACTCACTCGCGATATTAGCGAACGCAAACAAGCAGAAATTACTCTCACTCGCTATGCTCAAGAATTAAGTCGATCTAATGCAGAACTACAACAGTTTGCTTATATTGCTTCCCATGATTTGCAAGCACCTTTGGGAACGATTTCCGGTTACGCTAAATTATTAGAAAGGCGCTGTCAAGACAAATTCGATCCTCAAACTTATAAATTTATTAGTAATATAATGAGTTCTTGTACAAGGATGCAGAACTTGATTGATGATTTACTGGAATATTCACGAATTGGCAGAAGCCAGAAACCTTTTGCATTGAGTGATTGCAATTTAGTGTTTGAGGAGGCTTGCGCTAATTTGGAGTGGGCTATTCGTAAGAATCAAGCTATTGTTAGTAGGGCGGATTTGCCGATGGTTGTGGCTGATAGTTCTCAATTAGTGCAACTATTTCAGAATTTAATTGGCAATGCTATTAAGTACCGGGGTGGCGATCGACCGATGGTCCACGTAAGTGTTTCTCGACAGGGGGATAACTGGCTGTTTTCTGTAGAGGACAACGGTATTGGTATTCCAGAGCAGTATCAGGAGAGTATTTTTCAGATTTTTCAGCGCTTGCATACTCAAAAAGAATGTTCGGGAACTGGTATTGGTTTAGCGATTTGTAAAAAAATTGTCGATCGCCACGGCGGTCGAATTTGGGTGCAATCAGGACCCAATCGAGGAGCGATTTTTTATTTTTGTCTTCCTGTAGGGGAGTGAAGGTAGAATTTATAAGCTCTAAGCTGCTGCGGTTTGGCTCTGGTTAAAAATCAGGATGGAGGAAGTAACAGAAAGGAAAAAGTAATAGCTTTAGTGATTTTGGAAAAATATATTTATATTTACTTTACATAATTGTGAGAAAAATGTAGCATATTTACTGATGACAAAAAACAAATAAATGGCTGATAATTAATTTATTAACTCAAATCTTGTAAAAGTTTAAAATCAGCGGTGCACGGCAGAATTTTCAATTTATTTCAACTGTATCGAGAGTTTCTTACTTTCCCCTACAGTAATTTAGAGTATATTTCGGGGGCAAGCCTTGGTGATAGTTCTAGTTGTGTGGGTTGTGCATTTTTTAAAAAAATGCTAAGTGAAACAAGCATTAATGACAATGGTTTGCCTGCAAGGCAAAGAAAAGAATTTTTGCTACACAAACTCAGCCTGGTTGGTCAAACCAGCAAAGTTAGGGCAACAGATATTGGCATATCCTCGGATATTTGTTCAATTTATACCAGGCTACAGCATTCGTTGGTAGTGAGTGAAAGCAGTGAATAATAAAAACAAAACATTCACTATTTTAATGGCTAATGATGACGAAGATACCCGTTTTTTCGTGCAGGAATCACTCCGAGAGATTCCCATAGCAATTAGAATCGAATTTGTGGAAAATGGGGAACAAATGCTAGACTATTTATACTGTCGTGGCTCCTATGCTGATGCGAGGAATGGGCGCTTCCCCGACCTGATACTTTTAGATCTGAATATGCCGAGGCTGGACGGGCGAGAAGCGCTAACTTTGATTAGATCGGACTCCGACTTGCAACATCTCCCGGTGGTGATACTGACTACATCGCAAAGCAGCGGAGATATTTTGCTTTGTTACCGCTTGGGTGCGAATTCTTTCATATCCAAACCAGTGACTTTTGAAGGGTTGGTTGAAGTAATGAAGACTTTGTGTCAGTATTGGTTTGAAATCGTTTCGCTCCCGTCGGAGGCTCTATAAGCTAAGTTGTAGGGGTAAGGATTCGGGGAATTAATCTCTGAGTAAAGCCCAAAGTTTTCTGCCCCAAGGCAATTTTCCCTAGGGGAGGTTTCCAAAGATGAGATGGTTTCCGTTGCTAGTCGCTATGTCGGCTATTAGTTAGAAGTTCTAAGTAGTTGTTGTCAACCCGCTCGAATTGCTATAGTTGTGTTAACGTCTAACCACTCGATAAAAGTTTTGTTGGTGGAGGATAACCTCGCAGATGCGACTCTGATTGAAGACCTTTTAGGGTCATTCAGTGACGCTACATTTATGCTTGAAATTGTTAAGTCTATCGAAGAGGGAATACAATATCTGCAAGGAGCAGAGTTTGATGCCATACTATTAGATTTGTCCGTGGCAGATTGTTTGGAGGGAAGCGATCCGATCGCGATGCTGAAAGCCCGATCGCCCACAGTGCCAATTGTGGTACTAACAGATATGAATGATGAACATACGGCACTGTCAGTATTGCGATCGGGCGCTCAAGATTGTTTGGTGAAGGGCAGATTTCATAGAACTCTTCTGGTGCGGGCAATCCACTATGCGATCGAACGGCAACGCATAGAGGAACAATTGCGACAACAAGCCCAAAGAGAGCGACTTTTGGCTAAAATGATCGAAAATATTCGCTCGTCCATCGACGCTACAAGTATTCTCCACAGTACCGTGGCAGAAGTACGTCAATTTCTGAAAACAGACCGGGTTTTAATTTATCGCTGTCACAATTCTGCGACACAACTCGACAGCGAAGAGCAAAAATGTGAGATTGTCGCAGGTGACGGATTGCCACAAGGTGATATTGAAAACCAAAATATTTGTTCTGCTTTGGCGGTATCCTGTCTTTTTTTGGCGGAGTCTCAGTCGGTACAAGCAATATCAGATGTCAGGGAGACGGAATTGACTGGTAGTTGTAAAAAATTGCTGGCTGATTGTGAAATTGCAGCAGTTTTAAGTGTTCCAATCTGGCAATCTGAAGGCAAGGAAGGGAAAAATAAAATATCTTCAGGCTCTAGGTGGGAAGAAGAACAAGATGAGGATTATTCCGAAGATTTAATGATGCTGCTGTGTGGTGGGACACCGCAGATAATGCTGAAAAATGAATCTGAGTCTGGCACAGAAAATAAAAATTATTTGTGGGGAATGCTGACAGCATACAATTGTACCGGAGCTAGGCAGTGGCAGGCATGGGAAATAGAATTTTTAACACATTTGGCAAATCAAGTGGCGATCGCGATCGAACAATCTGAACTTTACCGCAAGTTAGCAATTGCCAACCAAAAATTGCAGCAACTGGCAACTACAGACGCACTGACACGGATTGCTAACCGCCGCCAGTTCGATCGAATTTTGAGGTTGGAGTGGCGTAGGCTAGCAAGAGAGGAATTGCCCATGTCTTTGATTCTGCTTGACATCGACTTTTTTAAATCTTACAACGACTTTTACGGGCATCTTGCCGGCGACGACTGCTTGTATCAAGTTGCTGGGGCGATCGCCTCTGCTGTCAAGCGGGCTGGAGATTTGTCAGCCCGTTATGGTGGTGAAGAATTTGCCGTACTACTTCCCAACACTGAAGCCGAGGGGGCCTACGTTGTCGCCCGGACAATTTGCGATCGCCTCGATGCGCTAAAACTCCCCCACGCGCGATCGGAAATCGAGCCCTACGTTACCCTCAGTTGTGGGATTGCTACCACGATTCCTTCTCCACAGCAATCTCCCGACAGCCTAATTCACAGTGCTGACAGAGCTCTCTATCAAGCTAAAAGTGAAGGCAAAAATCGCATTTGTCACTCTGAAATCTCAAATCCCTTGACTGTCTAAAATCTGAAATCACAAATCTCAAATCCCTTGACGGATCGGTATTTCGATCGCAAATTCTGTCCCCACCCCTAACTGAGAATTGCATTCCAAAGTTCCGTGATGTTTTTCAACTACGATTTCATAACTAATAGCCAATCCCAATCCCGTACCTTTTCCCACAGGTTTCGTAGTAAAAAAAGGATCGAACAACCGCTGCTTTACTGATTCGGGAATGCCAGTACCGCTATCTGCAAACGTAATTCTCACCCGCTCCTCCTCCACAACTTCTGTGTGAATCTTAATTGTATAAACAGAGGATTCAGCATCAGCCGATTCCAGCTCTTTAGCCTTTTCTTCCAAAGCATCAATCGCATTGCTCAACAAGTTCATAAACACCTGATTTAATTGACCAGAGTAACATTCAACCAAGGGTAAATCCCCGTACTCTTTAATTAGCGAAATAGTAGCGTGTTCCCGTTTTTGCTTCAAACGGTGAGCCAAAATCATCAAAGTGCTGTCAATGCCTGCATGAATATTAACCGCCTTGAATTCTGCTTCATCAAGGCGAGAAAAAGTACGTAAAGATTTAACAATTTCTTGAATTCTCTCAGCTCCAACTTCCATGGAATCCAACAGCTTCGGCAAATCTTCCCGGATAAAATCTAATTCGCAGTCTTCAAGTGCTTCCTCAATTTCTGGCCTAGGTTTAGGGTAAGCTACACGGTAAAGTTCCAGAATTTTTAGCAAATCTTTGGTATAATCTTTGGCATAGGTAATATTCCCAAAAATAAAACTGACAGGATTATTGATTTCGTGGGCGACTCCAGCAACCAATTGACCCAAGGAAGACATTTTTTCACTTTGGACGAGCTGTGCTTGGGTATTACCCAGAGTGTTAAAAGCTAATTCTAATTCCACTGCTTGTTCTCTGAGTCTAGCTTCGGATTCTCGCAGTGCCATTTCTGCTGCTGTGCGCTCGGTAACATCGACACCAATTCCCCAAAAATCCCAGCCGGGAACTGAAAATTCAGCGGAAATATTAGACCAAGCAATTGTTTTGACAGTGCCGTCAGCGGCCTGTATTTCTACTTCTAAATCTCGAAAATTATGTTCGAGTTTGACAACTTCTTTAAACACTTTTTGGCGGTATTGAAAATCCGGTATTAATAGTTGTATTGCTTGCTGATTGGCGACCATTTCTGATGTACTGTAACCCAAAACTTGTTCGCATTCTCGGTTCCAGACTATAATATTGCGTTCGGCATCAACAGCGCTGAGCATTACTGGCATATTTTCGAGAATTAAGCGTAGCCTTGCTTCACTTTCCCTGAGAGCTTCTTCAACTCGCGCCCTCTCCGTGATGTCCACAGAAACGGCAATTAATCCTGGAATTTCTCCTTTTTCATCGAAGATTGGGGTGCCACGAGTTTCGTAAATGTTACCAGAGAATTCGGCTGACCAAATTTTTTCTTCGCCAGCCAAAACCAAATTAATATTTTCGATAATTTGGGGGTACTTTTCGTACAGTCCGTACACGGATAAGCCCACTACTTGTGCTGGAACTAATCCTAAAGGTTCTAACCCTTTTCCTTCCGAAAGTGTAAAGATGCCTCGGCGGTCAATGCAAGACAAAATTATGGGTGCATTGTTGACAACGGCACGGAGGCGTTTTTGACTCATTTGCAGTGCTAATTCTGCTTGTTTGCGATCGGTAATATCGAGGGCTGCTCCGAATAATTTGATGACTTCTCCTTGATGGTTTTGGACAATTTGTCCCCAACCGATTAGATATCTCATTTCTCCGTTTAAACGGTAAATGCGGTGGTCAATTTCGTAGGGTTGGCGGTGGGCGATGGCGTCGTTTATAGTTTGTTGAAAGCATTCTCTATCGTTAGGATGAATTTGTTGCACCAGTTCTGGATAACTTGGTGTTGGTGCGTTTATTTCTAGAGCGTAAATTCTTTTTAATTCATCAGACCAAGTAACTTCGCCAGTAGTGAGGTCGAATTCCCAGTTGCCGATATGGGCAACTTTTTGAGTTTCTTCTAGTTTTTGCTGGTATTCCAAGAGTTCGTTAGTGGCTTTTTTACGTCCGCTAATATCCGTCGCCGTACCTATAAATCCTTGAAATTTACCTGCTGGTGTCAACTTAGGAACTACTGTTTCTTCAATCCACCGATATTCGCCATCGGCTCTTTTGAGGCGGTATTCTCTCTGGAATTTGCTAGGGGAATTCCAAGCAGTTGCATATATTTGTTCCCAGCTATCTAAATCTTCGGGGTGGATGTTTTGCGTCCATCCGCGGGCTGAAATTTGTTCGTGACTAAGCCCTGTAAATTCTGTCCACTGAGAATTAAAGTAATGACAATTGCTATCTGCATCTGCTATCCACAGCATGGTTGGTACTAGATCTGCCCACTCGCGCCAAGAATTTTCGCCGACATCTGAAAAATTGGCGATCGGGGCTTGTTTGGGTAGTTTAGCTTCCCTGGGAGAACCAGTCATAACTTGACAAGGGGTAAGTTGACATTTGCTGTTTTTATTGTGACACTGAGATGCAATTTCATGTAAAAAATCATCGGCTTTTCATAACCAATATATCAATCCAAATTCCTCTAGGTTAAATTTTGCTGGACTGGAATTTCTACCACAAACTCCGAACCCTCTCCCACCGTGGAAGTACAGCTCAATTTGCCACCATGTCGATCGACTATAATTGAATGAGAAATCGATAGTCCCAAACCAGTCCCCTTACCCACAGGTTTAGTGGTGAAAAATGGGTCAAACAGCCTAGACTTAACAGATTCTGGTATCCCCCCTCCATTGTCAGCAATTGATACCGCTACAAAGCCCACAGCCGTCAAATAAGTGCGAATAGTGATAGTGCTGGGAGGTCGATCGCACTCCTGCATGGTCTCCTGGTTATCCCGTTCTTCCAAAGCATCGATCGCATTAATCAAAATATTCATAAATACCTGATTCAACAGACCAGGAAAACATTCCACATTTTGCAGTTGTTGGTAATCTTTAATTACCTGAATACCCGCAGAGTTGCTGTGAGATTTCAGGCGATTTTGCAAAATCATTAAACTGCTATCAATTCCCTCATGAATATCCACCGACTTCCCAGCGGATTCGTCTAACCGAGAAAAGTTGCGGAGGGATTTCACAATTTCTACAATTCGCTCGGTTCCTACTCGCATAGAACTAAAAAGTTTTGGCAAATCTGCCCTCACATAATCTAAGTCAATTTCCTGGATTTTTTCCACTACGCCCCCCGCCGGATTGGGGTAGTTATCCTGATAGGTTTTAATCAAAGTTAACAAGTCTAAAGTATACCTACGAGCTGGTCCTAAATTGCAGTGAATAAAGCTGATCGGATTATTTATTTCATGAGCTACACCAGCAACTAACTGCCCCAAACTTACCATTTTTTCATTTTGCACAAGCTGAGATTGAGTTGTTTTGAGCTGCTTAATTGCTGTTTCTAATTCTAGGGCTTTGGAACGTTCTCGCGCTTCCGATTCCTGCAAAGCAAACTCTGCTTGTTTGCGATCGCTAATATCTTGATGAGTGCCGTTCATCCGCAGTGGTGCGCCCCATTCATCGTATTCTACTACCTTACCCAAAGCCATAATCCATTGCCAATTTCCCGATTTATTCAGCATCCTAAATTCAATTTTATAAATATCATTTTCCCCTTCAAAATATGAATTTAAAGCAGCCATGACCTTGATTTTATCTTCGGGGTGTAGTAAATCTTCCCAAGATTTAACATTATTTTCAATTTCATGTTCTTCATAACCTATCATTGCTTTCCACTGGGAATCAAAATAAGTAGCGCCTGTAGCAATATTCCAATCCCACAGCCCCAGGGAGCTACCAAAAACTGCTAATTGCAATCTTTCTTGACTAAGTTTTAAGGCTGATTCTGTACGTTTTAGTTCTGTGAGATCGGCAATGATTGCCATCATTCCTATGGGTTGATTATTACTATCTTTAATGCAATTTGCTCGCAATTGAGTTTCTATAATTTCGCCATTTTTAGCTTTGACTTGGATTTCACCACTCCAGGATAAGCCTTTCCGCAGCACGATAAATAATCTTCTCAATTCTTGATATTTGGTGTACATGACTGCGGGTCCACCACTATTATTTAGTTCCTCAACTGTATAGCCGTAACGCTGAATAAATGCGAGATTATGATAAATGGAATAACCATCCAGATTGGCGATCGCGATCGCCTCACTAGCGCTATCTACAGCTTGAGTTACTTGCTGCAAAGTCAATTCAGCTTGTTTGCGATTAGTAATGTCAAACATCACTCCATCTCGCCACAAAACTTGCCCTTCTAGATTGTAAGCCGGTCTACCTCTTTCAGAAATCCACCGCGTCGCGCCATCAGCCCGAACAATCCGGTATTCTAGATAGTAAGGCTGTTTTGATGCCACTGCTTCTTTGATTTTGCGATCGAGCATTTCCCGATCTGCATCATGGATAATATCACCAAAACCGAAGTTGCTTCGGGACATAAAATCCGCAGCAGAATAGCCACTAATTACCTCAATCTCATCGCTGATAAATTCCATCTTACCCCGCACATCGTACTGACAACGGTAGATAGCACCAGGAATGTTTTTAACTAGCGATCGCAATCTTTCTTCCCTAGTATTTTTTTGCCATTCTGCTTCCCGTCTGTGGCGGACAATAGCGCATTGTAAAGTACGGATCAGCAGCCGACTATCTAGTTGTCTTTTCACCAGATAATCTTGGGCACCTGCGGCAAGCAACTCAATGGCTAGTTTTTCGTCATCGGAGGAAGTGAGAATGACTATGGGAATATTTATACTATAATTTTGCAGATTTAAGAAAGCATCGAAGCGTTGGCTATCAGGAAGTGAAATGTCTAACAAAATTACATCAAAAACCCGATCGATTAAATTTTCTATAGCTTCCTGGAGTCCGATAACATGGGTAAAATTTATCGACCCTCTCAGATTGCTTTCTAACAACATATTTTGAATGAGTTCCCCATATTCTGCACTATCTTCTACCAAAAGAACGTTCAAATAAGCAGGTATAAAAGTTGAATTAAAAACAGAGATCATTGGTTAAAATTCAATATAAAAATAAGTTCGCGCTCGGTTAATAATTGATAAATTCTGTATGGGCATTTGGCCTAAGAGCTCTGATTGTTTAGGGGATGACTTCTTCCTTCTTCGTTCCTCCCAAGGGGGGATGACTTCTGCCTTCTTACTTCCCCCCTTGGGGGGGTTCTTCTGCCTTCTGCCTCATTCTACCTTCAATATTACTGCCGTTTTGGCAACACAACTGTAAATATGCTACCCTTGCCGAGATTACTGCTAATAGCAATCTCGCCCTTAAAAGGTTTTAGCAGTTCAATACAAGTATAAAGTCCCAGACCAGTTCCTGTGGGTTCACCCTCTTTTTGTTCCTCGCCTTTAGCTGGTTTTGATGTGTAAAAAGGATCGAATATTTTTGAAAAATCTTCTGGTGCTATCCCGCATCCAGTATCCGCAATCTCCAGATAAATTTTCGATTCATCTTGTCGAGTCACAATAGTTAGTTCTCGGCTTTTTTTATCCCACATAGCATCCATGGCATTATTTATTAAGTTGTAAAATACTTGAGAAATATAGGAATAAATTAAGGGAATATTTGGCAGTTTATCGTCATAAAAATATTTTTTCTTTATTTTATTTTTAAAATACATATTTCCTTCCAATAGCTGAATCTCTCGCTGCACTAATTCGTTTATATTAACAAGTTGTAAATCTTGCTCTTGCTCCTTTCTGCTTTTCACCATCAGAGTGTCCATAATCTGATTGACTTTTGTGATGGCTTGTAAAATATACTTAGTGTAACTAAAAAACGAGTAGTCATTAATTTTTGTCGCTTTTGTTTCAATGAGATCGACGCTAGTCTGCATAACTTGCAGCGGACTTTTCAAGTTGTGTACCATGCCCTGAGTCAAGCGACCAATGATGGCAGTTTTTTCTTGGTCGATGAGTTGCTTACTTTTTTGTTCGACAAGTCTTTCCAAATTTTGGTTGAGGTGAGCAAGCTCTGCGTTTTTCTCTTCTAGTTTTTTTTGTAAACTACGAATAGTCAAGTGAGTTTCAATTCGGCTCAATACTTCTTCGTGCTGGAACGGCTTAGTGATGTAATC
>Ga0209812_10001794_pt1 | contig 13896 bp, 16 predicted proteins | sample JI71714BDNA_FD_187502 | JGI IMG/M metagenome (GOLD analysis project Ga0209812, IMG submission 187502) | Wastewater effluent complex algal communities from Wisconsin, to seasonally profile nutrient transformation and Carbon sequestration -... | ecosystem: Engineered > WWTP > Effluent > Algae...
GTTTGAATGCTCTGCGATCGCCATGACCTTAAAACAACAGCCGATGCGCAGAGGCTTGGTCAATGCAGACGTCTGGCGGCAAATCCTCGACAGTCAGGACTCCGCCCTGTGCCAACAAAAAATGACTGATCTGGCCGCGGCCGGTTTGTGGTGGAGCCCAACGCTGTTAACACTGCAACTGGGAGCCAAAGCCGGCGATGCGGCCTTCCGGCAAGATCCGCGGCTGGCGCAGGTGCCATGGGTGCTGCGCCAACTGTGGCAAGGTGATGCCGATGGCATGCTAAAACACGGCCAAGACCAGCACGGGCAAGGGGTCCATCAAGACTTGTTGGCGCTGGCGCAGCAACAGCTCTATCAGGCGGTGCAACTGGGTGTTGGCGTGATCGCGGGGACTGACTCCCCCGACAGCTTTGTGTTTAGTGGCAGTGGTTTAATCGATGAGCTGCAACTCTATGTGCAGGCCGGGCTCACCCCGCTCCAGGCTTTGCAAAGTGCCACCTTGTGGCCGGCGCAAGCTGCAGGACGGCTCGATAGTGCAGGCTCGATCGAAGTGGGCAAAGAGGCCAATCTGGTGTTGCTGAACGCCGATCCGCTGCAGGATATTCAGGCGCTGCGTCAGGTCCAAGGCTTAGTGCTGGCAGGGCACTGGTATGACAAAAGCGCGCTCACGGCGCTAGAGGCATTTAGCACTGGGCAAGCCGGCAGCATTCAGCTCAATCTGCAGCTGGCCTGGTCGGCCCTGCGCAGTGCACCGTTTCGTCAACAGTTCGCCGACTAAGGCACTTGTCAGTCATCCGCAGTGCTTTTTGCCTGATTACGCGCCGAGACCGGCTTCACCGCCGGTTTTCTGGCAGGTTTTGCCACAGATTTTTTCGTAGTCTGTGCCACCCGTACCGAGGTCTGTTTGGTCTTACCTGCGGCTTTTTTAGTGCTGGCCGATGGGGTTACCGCTGTTTTTTTCGCGATGGTTTGCCGCGCAGCAGATTTTTTTGCGTCAGATCTGGCGTGTGCGGTCTTGTGCGACACTGCTTGACGACTAGCAACCCGACCCGCCGGCGCTTTGCTGGCGGCCGCCTGACGCTGCATTTCCGCCAGCGCCTGTTTGCGTTCGCGCGGACTCAACGGCAGCAAGGCTATAGGGTCTTGCGGCACACTGCCGCGCCAGAGCTCAAAATGCAAATGAGGCCCCGTGGCGCGGCCAGTCTGGCCAACCAGACCAATCTGCTGACCTGCTTCAACCCATTGGCCAAGCTCGACATCCAGCCGCGATAAATGCGCGGATAAACTGGTCAGCTGGTCGCCATGTTCAATCAACACGGCATTGCCAAAAGCTTCACTCAGACTGGTGTTATCCGCGCTCAACACGACGCCGGCACTGGCAGCAAATACCGGCGTGCCGGTTGGCGCGGCAAAATCAACGCCATGATGCTGACGATTGCGGCTTTTGATGATGTAACGGGCAAATGAGGCGCTGATGCGGGCACCAGGCAGCGGATGCACAAAGGTCACAGGGCCCCGTTGTTGCACCACGGTTTTTTCAACCACCGGCGGTGCTTTCACCGGCGGCGCGCTGGCACAGCCAACCAGTATCAGCAAGCAGCCAAACAGCAAAGCCGGGCGATACCTGTGCGGATTTCTAAAAAATTGCCACATGTTGTGTTGTTCCATCAGGCCAGATAGTTCGGCCGACCATGCTTGTTCCGACCCGTCCGCATACGCGGTTCGCTGCGGCCGCTACTCTGAGAACAGTGTCGCCGGAACAGGTAGCGCAGGCAAGTCAGCGAACGGCAATGTTTGGGAAAAACATCCGGAAAATTATTCGTTTCGGCGAAAAGGCGGCGTAGATCGCATGTAGCCGCAGGCTAATCATCCCGGTTCAGCGCTTCGAGCAGTTCAATGACAAAGGTCAGATCTGAATGTGGCGCGATCATCGTGCCGATTTGGCGCTCACCATAGGCCAACGCCGCCGGGACTTGTAATTTGCGCGTGCCGCCAACCTGCATACCAATCAGGCCCTGTACCCAGCCCTGGATCACGCGGTTTTTACTCAGCACCGTTTCAAACGGTGCGCCGTGCCGGTACGACGAATCAAACTCGGTTCCGTCCGCCAGATAACCACGATAATGCGCTTTGATCAGCGCGCCGCCTTTTTTGACTGTGTTGCCGCTGCCCGGTATCAGGTCTTCAATGATGAGTTCGGTCAGTGCCATCGCGAGTCTACCTTCTTTGCAAAAAACCGCAGTATATCGTAAAGCCGGCTGTATTCGCTGCGATGCCGCAACGCTGTGCACCTCTGGTTACAAACCGGTCTGTGACAAGCCGAACTCGCTGTGATACCAATAACATCAATACAACCGAAAGAAGGTACCCTGATGAAAACGCTTGGACTGATTGGCGGCATGAGCTGGGAATCGACAGTGCCGTACTACCGGCAGATTAATCAACGGGTGAACCAGCATTTAGGCGGCTTACACAGCGCGAAAATTATTCTATACAGCGTGGATTTTCAGCAAATTGAAGCCTTGCAACGCAGCGGCGACTGGCCGCAGGCTGGGCGTTTGCTGGCTGAAGCGGCGCAGGCCTTACACCGCGCTGGCGCCGAGGGCCTGGTGCTTTGTACCAATACCATGCACAAAGTCGCGACGGCAATCACCGCTGCCACCCCGCTGCCGTTATTGCATATTGCCGATGCCACAGCACAACAAATCCGCCAGCAGGGCCTGCGGCGCATCGGTTTATTGGGCACTCGCTTTACTATGGAGCAGGATTTCTACAAAGCCCGGCTAGCAGAACAAGGCATTGAAGTGCTTATCCCGGATCAGGCCGGGCGTGATCTGGTGCATCAGGTGATTTATGAGGAACTCTGTTTAGGTCAAATCAAGGCGGATTCGCGCCTAGCCTACCAGCGCATTATTGCTGATTTAGTCGCAGCCGGTGCTGAAGGGGTGATTCTGGGTTGTACCGAGATTGGTTTACTGGTGCAGCCAACTGACGCGGCAGTGCCGTTGTTTGACACCACCGCCATCCATGCCCGCGCGGCGGCGGACTGGATGTTGGCCGATCACGGCTGATTAGAAGTTCAGTGGCGGCAGATTGGCCGGTTGCCAGCTGTCGCCCGGCTCACTGGTCCACACCACCAGCTCCAGTTGCTGTGCCATATCGGCTTCTTTGAACTTCAGACTGTATTGCTGCGTGGAACGGATCACCAGATGACCGTCTTCCAGACTGCTCACCGCACCGTAGATCGGCGCCAGACTGCCATACATGATGAGCCCGCCGTCGCTGTCAATTTTGCCCTGACCGGCATAGAGCGCTTTGGCGTTGTCGAGCAACATTTTACCGGTTTCATCCTTGGCCTCAGTCGGCACTGCATCGACGGTGTAACTGAACTTACAGATCTCCTGCGCAGTGCCGCTACTGTTATCGGTCGCACAGACAATCGGCCGGGCGTGCGTAATGTCGGTGTCTAAGACAGTGCCGTTACTGCTGATCTGTGCTGTTTGATCGCCACTAACCGGCACTTCCAGTTCAACTTTCACAGAATAACCCTCGCCAATGCTGGATGGTTCCGGCGCCCAAACGCGAAAGCGTCCCTGCGTAACCGCTACCGGCTGTGGCCAGGATGCCTGCATCTGATAATGTTCAGTCAGAGTCGGGTCGGATTTAAAATCGGTCTTGCCGCTGGCTTGCAACTGGCCCTGCACTAAATCCTGCTCAAACACATCACTAAAGCGCGCGCCGAGGCCAGTGCCGGTGACCGTGATCGGGCTTTGTAAATGAAAGGCCGCCTGGATCTGATTCGCCGAACCAATGGCAGGGGTTGACGTCTGATCTTTCACATACAAGCGGGCGTGTAACACCAGTTGTTTGTCTTGCGGTAACGCGTCGGCAGCCTCAACGGCTTCAGATGCCGCTTCATCTACTTGCGCTGTGGCCCCTTCAGGGGCCGGTGAACAGGCGGTTAAAGCCAATAAAGTCAGGCCAGCTGACGGATAAAACAATGGTTTAGGCAAACGAGACATGGTTCCCTCCGGAAAATGTGACGACTGAAAGTTCAGACCCAGTGTTTGCAGCCGGGCCTGAATCGGCGGTGAATCAGTTTTCAGTGACGCCAGACATCGCAAGTGAGCATTGCGCCTTACCAGTGCAGCTGCGCGACCGCATCCGGCACTTCACCGAGTAACACCTGGCGGATGGTGCCGTCGGCGCCAACGGTGACCAACTGCGGAATACCTCTGCCAGCAACCTGCTGATACAAGGCGCGCTGCGGATCGGCCACTAACGCAAAGTTCAGCTGATATTCGCTGCGAAATTTCTGCAGGGCAGGGATTTGTTCTTCGCGGCCAATGCCGACGATTTGCAGATCTTGCTGACGCACCAGCTCAGACGCCATCAGCTGCGACATTGCGCGCTGCGAGTCATGGCACCAGGTGGCGAAAAACACCAGCAACTGCCGTTTACCAGGAGCAAGGCTCACTTCGTTGCCGTCGATAGTGCGAAGCGTCTGCCACGGCAACTGCGCACCAGCGCGAATAGCAAATGCAGCAGGAGCCGGGGTTGAGACTGACTGCGCAGCAGTTGCCGGCTGGGTCGCCAACGTGGCAGACGTCTGACTACAGCCACTGAGGCTCAGCATCGCACCGACCGCGACGCCAACACGGAACATTCCCGCTTTATGCATGATCCATCCTTGATGTTTTTGCATGGTGATGAAAAACCATCTTAAGGCTTAGCAAGCACAAAAGCTTGGAAAATATGTGCGGTCAGTCGCCACTGTGCCACTACAGTGCTTAGCGCAGCTGTTGGCGAATAAACTGATCCATTTGCTGCCGAAGTTCGGGCATTTGTCGGTGCAGACTGTGATCACCACCCGGCACTATCAGCAGTTGATGCGGCTGTTTGCGTGCACTCAGCAGCTGCGCAATCTGATGCGCATTGCGGACATCCACCTGTTTGTCTTTATCACCATGCACAATCAGCACCGGCAGATCGGCGCGGATTTGCGGCAGAAAATGACTGACCGAGCGTTGCTGTAACGCTGCGGTTTTATTGCTGGCGTAGTCCGGCATACGAGCCTTGTAGACGTTTTCCATGTCAGGACGCTCTTGCAGCTGTGCCTCTAAATCCGTCACGCCGGCAACAATCACCAGCGCGTCGAGCTCTGGCCATTGCTTGGCCGCCAGCCAAGTCTGCATGCCACCACGGCTGTGTCCCATCATTGCCACATGCTCAGGATTTGCCGCAGGCACTTGGTTCAGCAGTGTTTTAAATGCCAATACATCGGCTACATCGGCGCCACCAAATTCGTCGTTGCCGGTTTGCTCTGGTGGCAATTTCATTGGATTGTGATTGCCGCGATAGTTACTGGCGAAGACCACATAGCCTTGCGCTGCTAGTGGCATCAGTTGTTTGAGGATAGTTCCCCCAAAAATCAGCTGGCCGGTATGGCCATTACCACCACGGTTGTACACCAGTACCGGTAACGATTTGGCCGCCGCGTTTTTGGGCTGGATCAGATACCCCAGCACCTGCACGCCATCGACATCATAGATAAATTTTTCGCAGTGCAACTGCTGCTGATACTGTTCAAATTCGGCTTCGGAGAAGTTCGCTTTGGTCGCGGCTTGTACTTTAGGCTTGTCCTGATTGCGTGCTAACAGCATGCCGATAAAACTGTCATAGCTTTTAAATGGACCCGAAAAACAGTTGATGGATTTTGCCATCAGCGGCTGAAAGTCTGCGTTCGCCGCTGATGTCGTGGCCAAAGCCAGGCTTGCACAGAACAGAAAAGCTGCGCTGCAAAAAAACGGTAATAAATTCTTTAATTTCATTAAGATAACCCCACTTCCATTTGATTCGTGAGAATAACCTAACAGAGATAACGCGTTTTATGAAAGGTTTTATTTACTTTAAATATACATTTTAACGCTTTGGATAAGTGCTCCCGTACTGGTCCCCCATGCCGATGATGATCAGGCGGCGGCACCTGCGCAAAGGCTGAGCGTGGTTTGCTACATGCTCGCAAGCCATGCTTCATTTCAGATTCACGTTGAGCACGGATGCGCTGTGCTAAGGTTAATATTCTTATCGCCCGGTGCTCTACCCCGGAGGTGTCCGTTGTTCCGACTCATCGCGACTGCTCGCTACAACCGGCTGCGGCACATTTTTTTCGCCCTGGCAGCACTACTATGCCTGCGATTGCAGGCGGAACCCGTCTCATATTTTTATTCTGAGCTACCCCCTTATGAATACAGTAACTCAGCAGGTGCCGCTGAAGGCATCGGTATCGAGAAGGTTAAAAAGGTTTTACTCAGCGCAGGTTTCCAACCGGCCTTCCAGTTTTATTCGGTATCGCGTGGCTTAAATGCGCTACAACATGACATTGATTTCAGTGCCGTGGTCGCGCCCACGGACGAACAACGGCAGCAGCTGAAAGTCAGTGCGGCCCCGATTTATCTGGCTGAAATCGGCGTTGTCCGCTTGCGCAGCACTGAACCGCTCAACACCCTTGCGCAGTTAAAGCAATATCCCTACGTTGCCCTCAGCGACACCCGCTTTGCCTATCTCCAGCAAAGACCAGCGCTGGCTGGTATCAATGCGAATCGTTATGAAATCAGTAACCCGCAGGATGCATACCGCTTGCTCATCAGTGGCCGTTATAACTATTACCTCTGTTATCACGCCAGCAGCGTTGCGCTCAGTAATCCGATGCTGATTTTTGACAGCCTTGAACAGATCCCGGTTTATCTGGTGCTGTCGAAGAAAAATCCAGACGTCGACCGGCTGATGCAACGAGTTGATCAAGCCATGGCGAAGCTGTGACCCGCCAGAAAGACCGCAATATAGCCATCCTGACGCTCAGATAGTTGATGCTGAAAACAGCAAGGCTGGTTACAATGCCCAGAAAGTATCCGGCAGTTTTCGCCAAGTTTGCGCGCCTGACACCGGTTCAAAATACCCGCGCGGCACAGCGCAACAAGCACCTTTGGATCCAAACAATTTCAGATAAAGGGCCAGACCGGCCCGTCAGAACACAGCAGGAAAAGAGAAATGGCAGCATTCGGTAGTGTATTTATGCCTGAAATGGCAATGGCGCAATTTGATGGTAACGCTTGGGGCCCATCGGCTATTGTCCCGGCCAACAGCATCAGCCTGCATCCGGGCGCGCACGTGCTGCACTATGCAAGTACTTGTTTTGAAGGCTTAAAAGCATTCCGCCACGAAGATGGCACCATCGCCATTTTCCGCATGGATAAAAACGTCGCCCGCATGCTGCAAAGCTCAGAGTTATTATCGTTACCAGCCTTCGAACCGGCATTGCTGAGCCAGATGATTGTTGATGCCGTGCGCCACTTCGCCGCCGACGTACCAACCCCACCGGGTTCTATGTATATTCGCCCAACCCATATCGGCACTGAACCTGCGATCGGCAAAGCTGCAACGCCAACGCTGACGTCGATGCTGTATGTATTGTTATCCCCGGTCGGCGACTATTTCGCTGGTGGCAGCCGCGCGCTGCGCCTGCTGATGGAAGACAATGCCCGCTGCGCGCCGCACATGGGGATGATCAAAAGCGGTGGTAACTATGCCAGTGCGCTGCAACCAACGATGCAGGCCAAAGCGAAATATCAGGCAGACCAAGTGCTGTTCTGCCCGGATGGTGATGTGCAGGAAACTGGCGCCGCCAACTTCCTGCTGATCGACGGCAATGAAATCATCACCAAAGCGCTGGATGCGTCGTTCCTGCATGGCGTGACGCGTGATTCAATCCTGACACTGGCGCGTGATTTGGGCATGACCGTATCTGAGCGTGACCTGACAGTGGACGAATTACTGGAGCGCGCCGCCAAACCAGGCACTGAAGCCGCGTTATCTGGCACTGCAGCAGTACTGGCACCGGTCGGCACGCTGATCCACCGCGGCACCGAATATAAAGTCGGCAGCGGCGAACCAGGCCCAACTACAGCCCGTCTGCGTCAGGCACTGAACGACATCCAATGGGGCAAAGCCGAAGATAAACACGGCTGGCTGACCAAAATCTAACGTCACTATTGCTGACATGCGACAACACCAAAGCAGGCCCAGAGCCTGCTTTTTTTTACGCTGCTGCAAAGCCTCATGCTTGCGGTGCTGCAAAGTTTTCGATAGTGTAAATATATTGTGTTATTAAATGGAATTTAATCGTTGAACCTATTGAATTATCGAGAAAAAGACTTTCGTGGTGACGTCCAAGAACCAGGGCTTAGCGCTATCACTGCCGGTTGGCAGTCGCTAAGTTATCAAGGGAAGTGGTGGTTTACTCTGTTCTTTGGCTTGCTGGCAGCTCTCCTGATTCTGAGCCAACTGCAACGCAATCAGCCACTGATGATCGGCTTTTACCTGATCTGCTTGTCGGTTGCGGCCGGACATTATTTGCGCTCACGGGTGTTACCGCAGCTCACGGCGCAAAGCCTGCTGACTGATTTAAGCGTCAAAGACAGCCAAATTTGTATCGCAGATTTCAGCTTCCCTGCCTCTGTACAAAAACTGGTGCTTGGAAAACAGAGCAAAAAGGGGCCGGCGTTCTTACAGCTGGCCTTTAACGGCAGTGAATTATGGCTATTTCCGTTAGATGAATTGCCGCAAGTCGAACAGTTTATCCGCCAGCATGCGCCGCACATTGAGATCATCCGCGAGTAACAGAGCAGCTGAAACCGCATCGGCTAGTCAGGACCTAGCCGATGTTCAGTATTGGTCAACATTCCCCGCCCGGATCAGCCGGCCAACCAGCGCCGCATCCTCAGGCAACATATAACGTTGATGGGCCTGCAGGAAGGCCTGTTCCTTATAGAGATCCAATAATGCGAGATTGACCTGCTGTAGAAAACGTTCACTTTCCGCAGACTTGTTACACATTAAATGACCTGCAATGACCGCAGGTGCGCCAGCAATGGCATAACTTCGCACCGGCATCGGTAAATCAGCATGATAATGCTCTTGGATTGCCGTCGGAAACAGCACCGCATATTCAGCGCGTTTTGCCAGAAACATCCCCAGAAACTGTTGGTAGTAATCGGACGTTGTCACCACAATTTTTTTGCCCGCCGGGACTTTGCCGATCTCAGCATCTAAATAAGGGCCAAGGGAAAAATGTGCAGAAACCAGCAACCGGCTGCGGGGGTCATCGGTAAACAATGCGCTCAGACTACCAACCTCGCCCTGCTCATTCAGTACTGGCGGCGCAAGTGGCGTCAGATCCGCCCGCTGATACAGGCGGTAACCCAGGTAGAAATTGACTGGGTAGGAAAACAGATACTTTTTTTGCCGTTCGGGGGTTTTTATCCGATCCATGGTGCAATGCACGCCCGCACCTTGCATTTCCAGCTCAATCCGGGCGAATGGCAGTTCAGTCACAGTTACTGCTCTGGAAAATTGCTCTAATAACAATTGGTTGGTATCGGTGGTGATGGTATGAGATACACGCTGATTGATAGCAGCGACATATTTGGCTTCATAGCTGTACAAGCGAAATTGCGCGGGGACTTCAACCACAGCAGCAATGGCTGACGCACTGCAAGCAAACATCAACAATAACCACTGTTTCATCTTTCACCCCGTTTCGCATCACTAAACAGTGTGCGACAAAACAGGATCAATCGCAATGAACCCGACAGCGGGGCAGTACACAAGGCTTTATCAGAAAGATATGTTCGCAGTCTTTGTTCCACAAGCGCGAAAGACCGCATATTTTGCTGACAAGTGGCCTTCTATATCATCAACCATCATGTGCTATCAGTCAGGATTGTTGCCACTTGTCAGCGACACGCAAATACTCTACATTGTAGAAAATATATCAACGCGGGCCAGCGATGACACAGGATAAATTTATCGGCGAGCTTGAACAGATGCTGTTGCTCTGTGTCCTGCAGCTGAAAGAAGACGCTTACGGCAGTCAAATCCGCAATTTTCTCGCCGACAAGGCGCAGCGTGACTTAAGCATCGGCGCCCTCTACACCACCTTAGAACGCCTCGAGCAAAAAGGTTTACTCAGCGGCCGGCTTGGCGAAGCCACGGCGGAACGCGGCGGCCGTGCCAAAAAATACTACAGTGTCACCGGCGAAGGACGCCAGGCGCTAATGCGCAGCAAAGTTGCTTTGGAACAGTTATGGCAAGGTTTGGCCCTGCAGCAGGCACCTCAATTCGGTCAGGGAGGATTTACCCGATGAAATGGTCTCCGCCACCACTCCCGCCCGGCCCGTTACCACCAGCAATGCAGCCTCCCATCATCAGTCAGCTTGTGCTGGAATGGGTATTGCCGGAAGCGCTGCAAGAGCCGGTACTCGGCGATTTACAGGAAGAATTTATTCAACGACAACAGCACAACCGGCAACACGCGTGCTGGTGGTACCGGCGGCAAGCCTTCACAACTTGCTGGCACTTTCTGCATCAAACCAAAGGAGATTGGCTGATGTTCATGTTCAGCATGTTGTTTTTTATCGGTGTATCGGTCTTGGCCATGCTGGTATCTGCGCCAGATAACCCATTGGCATTTTACGACTTCATCTCGCTGGTGTTGATCTTCCCGCCGGCGGTGTTATTTGCGGTTGGCGCAACATCCCGACTGACCTTAAAACGGGCTATCGCGTTTCTATTTCACCCGCAGACTGGCGCCGATCCACAGGACTACCAGCAAATCCGCCATTTTTTCCAGGTCATGGGCAACGCTGGACTGTTATTGGGCTGGTTCAGCACTTTGATCGGTGCCATCGCTATCGCCCAACAAACCAATGCCGATAACTTTGCCGACACATTTGGCCCTGCTACAGCGGTCTGCCTACTGACCTTATTGTATGGCGCCGCATTAAAAACCCTGTGTTACATCGCTGCGGAAAAAGTCAGTTTTGTCGCGCAAAGCAGCGCGCAACAAAGTGGCATGCAGGGCTGACGAATTAACTGCTACGCAACCGCTCACGCAGAAAATCGAATAACAGCCGCACGCGCGCCGGCACTGGGCCGCGCTGTGGCCGGTATAACGACAACGGCCATGGCGTCGGTTCCTGAGCCGGTAGCAGGCGCACCAGCTCGCCTCGTTCCAACAGCGGTTGCGCCAGAAAATCAGCGATTTGGCCAATACCGAGGCCAGCCGCTACTGCCGCCAGTTCCTGCTCGGCATCATTGACCAGCAACCGCACCTGACGCGGCTGATAGATCTCGCCGTCGCAGAAAAACCAGGCCCAGGGCCGGCCCGTGCCCTCATCCAGCAAGCTGACCTGCTGATGGTTGTGGAGCGCAGCAAGGTCCGAAGGTGTGCCATGAGCCGCCAGATAGGCCGGGCTTGCCACCAGATACAGCGCCACTTGCGATATTTGCAGCGCGACAAAACTCTGGTCGCGCAATAAGCCAGCACGGATGCCCAAATCTATTTGTTCATCGACCACATCGCTGTGCTGATCTGACAGCCGCACGTCCAGCCGGATCTGTGGATGCAAGGCGGCAAACTCGAGCAATAACGGAGTTAAAACCGGCCGTAATGCCGCAGGCGCTGCCAGCCGGACCAAACCCTGCGCGTCCTGCGTTGCCAGCCTAGGGCTGAACAGTTGCTCCAGCTGTGCCAGCTGCAACCGGCCATCCTGATACAGCTGTTCGCCAAATTGTGTCAGCCGCACCTGGCGGGTATTGCGGTGAAACAGCACTTCGCCGGTCAGTTGCTCCAGCTGCTGCACTGCCCGCGTCACGGCTTGTGGCGAGAGCGCCAGCTTGACCGCACAGGCTTTAAAATTGCCCAGTTCCGCTGCGCAGCAGAAGATCCGCAGCAATTCGAGTTTATTCAGCGCCATCGTGATTATTCCTATTTATGGAATTCTGAAAGCTTAACTATTCCATTCTAACGCAAGTTCAGGCCAATTAAACTGCCGCTGCAGTCAAACAGAATCCTTCAGAACGGAGCAGCAACAGATGAATACGCAACAACATCAAGGGATCAGTCAGAAAGTGGTGTTAATCACCGGTGCCAGCAGTGGTTTAGGCGAAAGTACCGCCCGGCTGTTGGCCAGCCGTGGCGCCAAACTGGTAGTCGTCGCGCGTCGGGCCGACCGGTTGGCCCAGCTGGTCAGCGATATTCAGGCCGCCGGTGGCGACGCTGTGTATCAGGTGGTGGATGTCACCAAAGCCGAAGATCTGCAGGCTGCTGTGCAGCTGGCACTCGACAGCTACGGCCGCTTGGATGTCATCATCAATAACGCCGGGCTGATGGCGATTGCGCCGATGAGCGAGCGCCGCACCGACGAATGGGACCGGATGATCGACATTAATATCAAAGGCGTGTTGTACGGCATCGCCGCGGCATTGCCAGTGTTTGAAGCCCAGCAAAGCGGCCATTTCATTAATATTTCGTCGGTGGCCGGCGTCAAAGTATTCAGCCCGGGCGGCACTGTGTACAGCGGTACTAAGTTTGCGGTACGGGCGATCAGTGAAGGCTTACGCCATGAAGTCGGCGGTCATATTCGCACCACAACCATTTTACCTGGGGCGGTCGAATCCGAACTGAAACACGGCAGCAGCCACGGTGCCAGCGCTGAATTTGTTAATGCGTTTTACCAGCAAAATCAAATCCCGGCCGACGCCGTCGCCCGCGCCGTGGCCTATGCCATCGAGCAACCAGACAATGTCGATATCAACGAAATTGTGCTGCGCCCGACTGTGCAGGAGTTTTAATTAACACGCAGGTATTCAGTGCAAGAACGGATGGATAGCGGCGCTGTGTTTGCGAGGACTAACATGCCCGGCGGCTTTGGTCGCCGCACGCAAGCGCAGCGACGCTATACCTGTGCCGATGCAGCGATGGAACCTGCTTCAGTGTTTGCTGCTAAGCGGAGCCAGAGGCTGCTTTCAGCTCTGCGCTGTTGCCGGCGAGTAATTCGACATACAACAGCAAACCCAGCAGGTGCAACAGCATATCTGGCAGGAATATCAACAACGTCGATGCCCAATAGACTGAGCCAGAATTGGCTGCCCCTTGATCAAACAGAGTCCAGGCAGTCATAACAATCAGCAACAACACCGTGGTATAAAACAACACTTTCGAAGTGCTGCTGACTCTGTGCTGCCACCATAATTTATTGCGTGTGCGTCTGTCGCGGATTTGCATCATAGTCAGCTGCGATTCTGGTGACAGAATGATAATGACCAATAAAAATGCGCTGAAGATTGGTGAGAGATAAGTCCACAGCAGATAAACATCTGAGTTCAAAGCAGATGTCAGATCGCTGCCCTCTATTGGCAAAACGATGGACAAAGGGATGGCTCCCTGCATGCGCAACAACTTCCAGCCTAAGGCAAGGACGATCAGCAAGACCAAAATCTTATTGCCATGAGTCAAACCTGAGAAGCGTTTGGCACACTGCACAGTACAGTAAGTGACTGCGGTGACCATAAACAGCAGCCACAGGCCTAACCCCACATTAATCTGCTGCACACTGATGAGTACCACAGCGGTCAGACAAATTCCGAGCGCCAGTAGTTGCGCCCGATGCGGCAATCTGTTGCGATAAAACTGCATGCTTCACTCCCTGAATTGAAATCGAGCCACTAGGAAATCGATGCCAAAGACTCACAAAAATCCAAACTCAGCGGCTTTCTGTTGCTGCACTCTGGTTCCTTCACTCCGGATACTGCAGCGCCAGCACCTGTGTATACAGCTGCTGTGCTTGAGCATTGGGGATCGCGGCCAAAGTCAGATCGCCATTAGCGGTTTGTAGCTTCACGCGCACCATCTGGTGTTGCTGAAAAAAAGCTGTTTGTTGCAGCCGGACCTGCTGCACCTGGATCAGCGGCAGCATGTACCAGCGCCGGCTCAAACCACCTTGCCACAGATACAGCACATCGCCATGCACCCGATAGCCATGCCAGCGGTAGTTC
>Ga0209812_10001802_pt1 | contig 13847 bp, 7 predicted proteins | sample JI71714BDNA_FD_187502 | JGI IMG/M metagenome (GOLD analysis project Ga0209812, IMG submission 187502) | Wastewater effluent complex algal communities from Wisconsin, to seasonally profile nutrient transformation and Carbon sequestration -... | ecosystem: Engineered > WWTP > Effluent > Algae...
GTCCGCCACGCCTACTTCCCCGGCGCGAACGACCCCTACAAGGCGCTGAAGACGACCCTGAAGGCGGAGATCGACGCGGACGCATGGGAGAGCCTGAACCGGACACGCTCGCGGCCGTTTGTGAGGCCGAAGGACGGGCGCGTGGCGGTGAAGGTAATCAACCACCTCGGGGACGAGGTGATGCGGGTGTTGGAGGTTTAGGATGCTGTTTCAGAACTATGGCTTGTTCTGGCATGCGGATTACATTCAGTGGGGCAGCCCCGGGAAGGGCAATCAAGGCCGACTTTTGGGCTACCAAACCAAGACTGCCGGTCCGGTCGATTTTCGACCTCAGCGCGGCGTTTATGCGCTTTACGATGAGGGATATCAGCTCCTTTATGTAGGGCAGGCGGGGTATGGCAACAAGCGCCTGTACGATCGATTAGACAACCATATGAGCGACCATCTTGCGGAGCGATGGCAGCGATTTTCATGGTTTGGCATCGACCCTGTGAGAAGGGTCAAGAAGTCATTGCAGCTGGTTGAAACGGAGCCTGAGGCTCCGCAAGTGAACCACGTATTGAACCATATGGAAGCAATTCTGATCGCGGCTGCTGAGCCGAGGTTGAACCGGCAAGGTGGGAAGTTTGGCGATGCTCAGCAATTCAGGCAATGGGAAGAGGATGAGGACGGCGACGACCTAGCACCACGTTTGGAAGCAGTAGAAGAAACGCTGAAAGAGATAGCCCAGAAGCTCGCCAGACTGTGAATCTCATCTACGCCTCGACGTTCGCCGATGCGCTCGATAAGCTCGCGCATCCGGAGCAAAAGCAGGTCAAGATCACCACGGTCGACCTGATGATGAACCTCAAGGGGGCAGGACTCAGCCTCGAACGGATCAACCGGGCGGCCGACACCGACATGTGGTCCGCCCGGGTCTCCCGCGACCTGCGGATCATCCTGAAGCGCGACGGCGAGGATCTGGTGCTCGCCTATGTCGGCCACCACAACGATGCGTATGCCTGGGCTGAGCGACGCAAGATCACCCGCCACGAGCGCACGGGCGCGATGCAGATCGTTGAGGTGATTGAACAGAAGGCCGAAGGCAAACTGTTCGACTGGACTGCCGGCGTCTCGACAGATGAGCCGGCCCCCGCCGGTCAGGCACAGCCCTTCTGGTCCCTCAGCGATGACGATATGCTCGATGTTGGCGTGCCGCGCGACTGGCTACAGCCTGTGCGAGAGATGGTCGAAGACGAGCTGGACCGCTTGTTCGACCACCTCCCGGCGGAAGCTGCCGAGGCGCTGTATGATTATGCGACCGGAGGAAAGCTCTCCGACCACAAGGTCCAGCCCGCTGCTGTAGCGACCAACGCCTTCGCTCACCCGGATTCCCAACGGCGGTTCCGCGTGCTCGACAACATCGAGGAATTGCAGGCGGCATTGGATGCCCCGTTCGAGAAATGGGCCGTGTTTCTTCACCCCGCGCAGCGGGCATTGGTCGAAAAGCCTGCCACTGGACCAACGCGTGTTACCGGATCGGCCGGGACAGGGAAGACGATCGTAGCGCTCCATCGCGCGGTTCATTTGGCGGAGCAGGATCACGCGACCCGCGTCCTGCTCACCACATTCTCGGCAGAGCTTTCGGAAGCATTGGAGAAAAAGCTCGCCATTCTTACCGAGGCAACCCCAGAGCTCCGGGAACGGATCGATGTGCGGCCGCTGGATGAAGCTGCAGTTGAGCTCTACGCATCCGTCCACGGACACCCGGCGATTGCCGATAAGACTGAGATCGCTGAAATCGTCGATACAGCCAAGGCTATGGGTCTCGGCGGTGATCTGTCGCGCGAATTCCTCTCGGAGGAATGGACAGAGCTCGTCGACGCGTGGGGCGTCGATAGCGCGGAAAGCTATGCTAACATACCGCGGACCGGGCGCAGGACGAGGCTTGGCCCGAAACAGCGAGAAGCTGCGTGGGCAGTATTCGAGCACATCAGGAGCGCGCTCTCGGAAAGAGGGTTGGTCACACACCCTATGATCTACAGTGCGTTGGCCGACCTTGTCCGAACCAATGTCGCCTTGCCGTTCGCACATGTCGTCGTCGATGAGGCCCAAGATCTGACCGTGCCGCAAGTGCGTTTTCTTGGCGAGGTAGCAGGTTTGAAGCCTGATGCGGTGTTCCTTGCAGGTGACATTGGCCAGCGGATTTTCCGGTTGCCGTTCAGTTGGGTCAGGCTTGGGCTGGACATTCGGGGAAGAAGTCATTCCCTGAAGGTCAATTACAGAACCTCTCACCAGATCCGCACTATGGCAGACAGGCTGCTACCGCCGTCGATCACGGATTCAGACGGCTTGGAGGAAGGGCGCCGGGGCACCGTTTCAGTGTTTGATGGACCTGAACCGGAACTGATTTTCGCAGAGGGCGAGCACGACGAGGCGCAGCTCGTCGGCGCCTGGATCAAGGAATGCTTGGCCGCGGGTATCGCCGCACCTGAAATTGGAGTTTTGGTGCGGAGCGAACTCCAACTGCCCCGTGCCGAGTTGGCACTTCGATCCGCTGGCTTTGAGGGGCCAGGCACGAAAATTCGTTGTGCTTGCATGCACGCTGCCAAGGGCCTCGAATTCCGCGCGATAGCCGTGATGGCATGCGACGAGGATGTCATACCTCTGTCAGAGAGGATGGCTGGAATCGGTGATGTGGCCGAGCTCGAGGCGATTTATGAAACGGAGCGACACCTCCTCTACGTCGCGTGCACGCGAGCGAGAGACCGCTTGCTGGTCAGTTGTATTGAGCCCGGTTCAGAGTTCCTCGATGACCTCGGCAAAGGAGCAGGGGCGGGGTGATGTCGCAGCATGAGCCCGATTTTCGTTCCGCTCGCCGGACCGTGGAGTGGCCGGCGACGAACATGCACAAGTCGCCCTCTGCTTCCACTGCTTCCTCAGCCTCTTCCCTATGTGGATCATTGAATCTAAAGCTTTAATCGCCATCAGTCGAATGGTGGTAGGGGACTGGCGGCGGTCGGCAAAGAGGGTGCGGGGGAAGTTCGTTGGTTCAGGGACGTGATTACCAAGCTGAGATCGACGCGGCGCGAGGCGACCCTGTTCTGCTCCGAAAGATTGCCTCCGAAATTCATCAGAATGGTGGCCCTCAGGTTTTGATCATCCGGGCAATCCAACGCGCCAAGGCTGCTGAAGCGGGTCCTCATCCCCTTGGCCGCGTTTGCGATGCACTGGGCTTGCCGAGGCCGAATGGCAGGCCTCTCTATCGGTACAAGCTTTCGCCTGGAACATTCGAGCGCATTGAGAAGAAGCTATCGTCGAGCCTGCAGTCTCAAGAGCTTCACCCGGCGCTCGCCCCTGCGTTTGTTTTGTGGGCCGCTGACTGGTTTCGCCGTTCCTATCAAGGCGGAATCCAGCGGTGGGCAGATATTGAGGATGCGCTGGGTCTCAGGTTCCCCCAGAATGTTTGGCGCGACCTGACGGACAAGGGGTTTCGGGCTTGGAAAATCGAGCCGCTTATCACCAACCATGGAAACCAGCGTCTGTCGAACCTCGCGCGACATGGTGGCTTTCCGGCCGCAGCTATGGCCATCGGAGCAAGTTGGCCGCGAAAATTTCTGGAGCGGGTCGTTGGCGAGCTCTTGGGTTCGAATATGCAGGACATCAGCACCGCGGTCGCCATCTGCGAGCGAAATGAATTCTTGCTCCCATCGATTTGGCGCAGCCCAGAGATGTATGCGGTTTGCGGGGAACTGGCACTGACGATCGTCGATCTACGGGCATTCGCTGACAGGGAGGTGCCCGCCGACGGCCGCCCCTACTCTGTGCGCCTCGATCAGTGCTACGAGGACTGGCGTGACCAGCTACCGATGACCCTCGAGGGCGCGGCTACGGCGCTGATTGATACCTTGCTCGAAGCGAAAAGGCTTTCGAGCACCGGCACCATTCGCGTGGCTAGAGTGATGTCGCAGCGCGACGGGATATGGCGTGAATATCTTGAGTTTCACCTCGATGGTCGATGGGATGACAGCGCTCACGCGCTTTCGCCGGAAGACCATAGCCGGGTTTTTGTCCAACCATCTGATGGTCTGGCTGACAGAATCTCCGGTCGATTGGCGTACCTTGAGCATGAGGATGCGAACCGTTGGATCGCTAGGCCCATGCGGAGCGATGCATCAATCGAGTTTCCATTCGACCTGCCGGTCATGGTCGAGTTCCACGCTAGGGGAGAGCGCCTCGCTCCCAGCTTTATCCTACCGGGCGGTAAGCCTGTAAGTGCTGGCCTTCGTGTCTTTGAGCGGCAAGGTTCCCATGCCCAAGAATTGACTTTCACCCTGACAGGCCAGGGGTCGGGTGCGTACCGTGCGGAACCAGTTTTTGTCGATGTGCCCGATGACTGGTCATTGAGAGGGAAGGACGGCAATTCCGAGATTGAAGTCGAAGACTTTGCCTTTGCGCCTGGCCGCTGCCTTTACCGGTGCGCTGGTACGATTATCGCACAGAAGACTAACGGAGACCGCTTTCTGATCCGCACCGGCCAAAGCGCCGACCGCAAGGATCGTCTCTTTATTGTGGCCGACTCCGCCCATGGGGTTCAGACACCGGGCGGGGAGCAGCTATTCAAGCATCCGCTGCATGCGCAAGTTTCTGATGGTGTGTCGCGACGTGTTGCCAGTCGCGGTGAGGTTTGTTGGCGGCGGGTCGGTACACGTGAATGGCTCGATGATCTGGACAATGCAGGTCCTGGCTTTTGCGAATTCGCGTGGCTCGATGGATCAACAGGGCATCTTCGCGATCGGCTGACAGCCATCGTTGTGCCAGCTGACTTCGCGTTGAAGCAACAGAGCAATGGCAGCCATGCCGAGATCGAGCTCAGCGGTTGGGACGGGGACGCTGAGCTTGGGGATGAAGCTCCGCGTTCGCCAAACAACTGGCGAGTGCGGATCGACCCACCGCGCCGAGCGTTGCTGCCCCTCCGTCTTACAGGTGCGCATGTCCCAGCTTTTGAATTGCTGGTTCCGCTTCGTTCGAAGGAATGGCTCACGACGTGGAGCGGAGAACTTTTGCCCCGAGACACTGTGCTGGGGCTTGCAGACCTTCGCGATACAGTTGCGCGCGCGCCGTCGACGTCACGCCTGATGGCAGACGTCCGGCAGCATTCCGGCGCTGCGCTGGAGGCAAATTGGCTGATTGATGGCGCGCTGGGACTTTCGGCACTGCGAACGGATATCGCTGCCCTCATGCGCCCTCTTGGCATCGACGCGCAGGTCAGGCTCGATTTCCACAACGGGAGTGATGATCACTGGTATGTCACTGAGTTCGGGAATACTCTCGAGTGGGAGCCTAACAACGGTCTGCGCCCCAAGACTGCAATAGTCGGGGACAATGTTCGTATCTGCGGCCGCTCGCTTGGTGCCCCTGAAAAGGAGGTCGATTTCGGTTTTTATGAGGGGCTACAGAGCGGCCTTGGAGGGCAAGTCATTCACTTGCCACGCCTCAAAGGCGCTTGGCTGATTTATCTTCGCGAGGGTTCACGGGTTCTTACGCGGCCGCGATTTGTGTCGGGAGACCTCGACACACAAGTTCCACAGCACAGGCTTGGTCGGGCTATGGTGCGGCCAATCGAGATGGCGAAGGAGGAACTGAAGTCACTCGTCCACGGAATTGCTGAGGATCCGACCGCCCCAGAGGTGATCGAAACCATACAGACCGTCTTGAAGCTAGCCCTATCGCTCAACGGGCTTCCTCCCCAGACGTTCGAGATATTCAAGATGTTTGAGGAGGCGGGACCTCTTGCCCCGTTGCTGTTGTACCGGTGTGAAGAGCAGCATCTCTCGACAATCCTTGAGTTGTTCGAAGGCCTTTGCACGAGCTGGGTCCTAATGCCTCACGCGTCGTGGCGTACCGCCTTCGAAGCCCAAGGCCACTACCTCGTCAGCCGCCTCGATGACCCTCAATGGGCATTGATGAGGATTACCGAGCGCCAGAATGAAATCGCTGCACGATTGCCGCAGTTGGCTCCGGTGATTTGTCGAGACTTCTCCGCCGCCACCTGGGACGAAGTCCGCGACCATTTCACGGGCCATACCAGTGAGAGCATCAATACCGACGGGAGCGGCTTCAACCCCTTCCGCCCTGCCTTTCGCGATCTTCTTCCGAGCGAGAACTTCCTCGAAAGCCTGATGCGTGTTTTCGATGCGCCGTTCGCAGCGGCCTTGGCAGCGATGGGGCGGATTACCCTCGACAAGGTGCAAATTCTCACAGTGAAAGACGTCGAGCGACGTCACCCGGCCTTTTTTGCCAAAGCTTATGGCTACGCCCTCAAGGAACTTAACAATGATCGCTGATGATGTGTCCCAGCCAATTCGACTGTCGCCGATGGATGTCCACCGGCGCCTGCAGGCTGGCCTTGCAGAGGCGGTCGTTTCACGCGCTGGCATCAGGCATGAGGGGCTGAACGCGTTCCTCCGAAGCAATCTTGCAAGCACGGATCTTTCGAATGGAGCGCTGCTGTCTGAACAGCTCTTCCAGGCAGCGCCCGGCTATGTTTCGTCAGGGAAGAGGCCTGACGAACTCGTTTCGTTACTTCATGATCGCACAATTCAAGCGATCACGCGAACGCCGGATCAAGATCTGCGCTTCGATTATCCCGCCTACGCTCACCAGTTGAAGGCCTGGCAGCTGCTTGGCAGTTCCGATCCGCAATCTGTACTGGTTTCCAGCGGGACCGGATCGGGGAAGACCGAGTGCTTCCTGGTGCCGCTGCTCGATGATCTTGTGCGCGCCTCGGAAGTCGAGGGCCAGCTGACTGGCGTTCGGGCGCTCATGCTGTACCCGCTCAATGCCCTGATCGCGAGCCAAGAGAAGCGCCTCACCGCGTGGACCAAGCCGCTCAACGGTGACGTGCGCTTCGCCCTCTACAACGGCTTGATGGGAACGGCGCGCAAATCAAATCGCGATAAGGCCGAGCACGAGGTTTCGCATCAGGTCCTGTATCGTGAGACGCTCCGCGCAAATCCGCCGCCTATTCTGGTCACGAACCAGACGATGCTGGAGTACATGACCATCCGGCGCGAGGATCGGAAGATCCTTGATGCATCGAAGGGCAAGCTGCGCTGGATCGTGATCGACGAGGCGCATAGCTACATTGGTTCCGCTGCCGCGGAGCTCTCGCTTCTGCTGCGGCGCGTCATGAAGGCATTTGACGTTACGCCTGACCAGGTTCGGTTTGTCGCTACCTCGGCTACCATCGGATCGGCTGATGATCTGGAGGCGGTCGCTTCACTCCAGCGTTTCCTGTCCGACATCGCTGGTGCTCCGCTCGTCCGAACCCATGTCGTAATTGGCAAGCCGCAGCCTGTCGACCTCTCGAGGGTAGAGAGTGTTTCTGCCGACCCTGCGGCTCGCCTTGTGGCTGAGATGCTCGAAGAGAAGCCGCAAACCCTCTCATCGTTGTCTACGGTGGCAGGGGCGGCCGAGAAGGTCTTGCTCGATCTAGCCGCGCACAATGCGAAGGAATCCAAGCCCGTTCTACCGATGAGAGCGCACAGCTTCACGCGCGCCATTCCAGGCCTTTGGACGTGCATCAATTCGGATTGCGTCGGCGGCACTCGGCCGAAAGATTGGCCGTTCGGACCGGTACTTTTCCAAGAGACTGACAGTTGTCCGCATTGTCGTTCACTCGTGTTTGAAATCCAGAGTTGCCCCGATTGTGGCGAGCCGTTCCTTCCTGCTGACGATATGGGTGACAAGATATTGCCCCGGCGGAGCGACAAGGATGCCGATGAGTTTCGCGAACAGAGTTACCGTGATCGTGACCATGAGGATGACGATGATGAGGAAAACCAGACAGATGGCATCGCACATTCCCGCCTGATCGCCATCAACGCTCAACCCCATGCGAACGAGGTTGAATTTGATGTCGTAAGCGGCGCGTTGGCAGATGGTGCCGCCAAGGTCGCAATCACACAATTGAATGAGGGGCGCTGTCCTGCATGTCTGAGCAGCAAGCGCCATGGGCGTCCGGCGATGCTGTCTTTTCGCTTTGGCACACCCTTTCTCACGCAGAATGCCGCGCCCATCCTGCTTGAGGGTGTCTCTCCTCATGAGGCAGACCACGCCTTACCATTCGACGGGCGTCAGCTGATCAGCTTCTCGGATAGCCGACAGGGGACCGCGCGTTTCGCCGCTAATATCGAGACCAACGGGGAGCGAGGCTTCGTTCGCGGCTTCATTTATCACGCGGTGCAGAAAGCCGCTCATGGTCTTAGCCTCCCAGAGGAGGAGCGGCAGAAACTGATGGAAAAGCGCGCCAAGTTGGCGAGCTTTGTTCATGAGATGCCATCCTTCAAGGACGACATAGCCAAGATCGACGCCGAGTTAAGTGGGGCAGGGGCCGTCGGCATCAAATGGACTGATCTGACATCTGCTTTGGCCTCGGAGCCGACGATCGGCATGATGGCGAAGGTTTGGGACCTTGATCGCAGCGAGCGCTATCACGATAACCGGGAGGCGCTCGCCCGCTTCATGCTGCTGCGCGAACTCGCCCGTAGACCGCGAAATGCAAACGCTATGGAAACGCTCGGGCTTGCTCGTTTGCGGTTCCCCGCCATCGAACGGATCGGGAAGGACAAACTACCCGAAGCGGTGTCCGCCAAGGGCTATCTGATTGAGGACTGGAGGGATTTCCTCTACTTCATGGCCGACTATCTCCGGAGCTATTTCGCGTTGGAGGTGGATGATGGCGACGCTAGGTGGATGCCCGGCAGGGCAAGACCTCGTAACGTCATCGGACCCGATCAACCTCCCGGCTCGAAAAGAGATATCGTCTGGCCGTTGGTCAATGCCAAGGGCACACAACCGACGGCGGTCCTTCTCCTCGCAACCGCCTTGGGTCTGGACTTGTCGTCACAGCGTGATCGCCACGAGATCAACCAACTTCTCCGCACGGCCTGGGAGCACATGACGCCGCTTCTCGAAGGTGTCGGCGGCACATTCAGCCTGCGCCTCGAAAAGACTGCTGAGGTTGAAGCCGTGACCAAGGCTTGGCAGTGCCCGCTTACGCGCCGGGTGTTGCCCCGTCTCGTGTTTGGCCGTTCGCCCAATCTTGTCACAGCAGCCACCGGAAAAATTGATGGAAGGAAGGTTGAGTCTGTCGAGTTCCCGAAGCTGCCGCATACTCGCCCGCTGAATGGTACGACTAAGCGAGTGATCGCTGATTGGCTGGTTGATAACGAAGTGGTGCGAGCTCTTCGAGCTACGCATCTATGGACGAACATCCACGATCAGGCTGCGCTGGCGACCCCCTACCTTCGGGCCGAAGAGCATAGTGCACAGCAGCCGCCGCACCGGCTGCGGGATTTTGAGGAGCAGTTCAAGCAAGGCGATATCAATCTGTTGGCCTGCTCAACAACGATGGAAATGGGCGTCGACATAGGCTCGATTGAGGCGGTCTTGATGACCAACGTGCCGCCCTCGATTGCCAACTACAACCAGCGTGCAGGGCGGGCGGGGCGTAGAGGACAAGGGTTTTCGACCAGCCTTACGATTGCTCGCAACACCCCGCTCGACCTCGAAACTTTCTCAGATCCCGCAAGCTACCTTGCTCGCAAGCTTGCGTCGCCACGCGTTTCTCTGGATTCAGATCGGATCGCCCAGCGCCACGCGAATGCCTATCTGCTCGCGCAATGGTTCCGTGAGGTCGACGGTGAATTCGCCCGGACGAAAACCGGCGATTTCTTCGGCTGCCGCGCCGACCTTCGGCCGTTCGAGGGGGTACCGCCTGTTGATGCCTTCTGTGAATGGGCCCGAGGACCGGGCACCAAGGCGGCAAATGAGCTTGGCCTAAAGCAACTGCTCAAGGGCACCGGGCTGGAGTTCGACAGCGAGATCTGTGAGCATACCGCTGCGATGTTCGAGCAGGAAGCAGCAAGCTTTCGGAGGACTTGGCAGCGGCTCAAGGAAGACATCGAGGCACTCGACGGTCCCGCCAAGAAGGCGATCGAATTTCAGGCACGTCGTCTTTGCAAGGAATTCCTGCTCAAGGAGTTGGCGAATCGTTCACTGATACCCGGGAGTGGGTTTCCCACCGCGGTTGTGCCCTTCGATACCTTGTGCGCTGAGACGCAAAGGGCTCAGGAGCGTCTTCGGTCCGACGAGGAAGGCGCGCGTGATCGGCGCTATGAGTGCCCGACGCGCAATGCCGATATCGCCATCCGAGAGTATGCGCCCGGCGCTGAAGTCGTTGTCGATGGTCTGGTCTGGAAATCTGCTGGCGTAACATTGAATTGGCTTAGCCCGATCGACAGCGGCCAGCGAGAGCCCCAGAACTTGCGCTGGGCATGGTGGTGCGATCAATGTGGCGGAGCCGGCTCGGATCATCAGATGGCGGAGAGCTGCCCTCATTGCGGCGATCCAAACGTCAAGACTGAGCAATTTCTTGAGCCAGCGGGCTTCAGGGTCGATTGGAACGCCCAGCCTCACGCCGACACCGACCAAGCGGTCTACATCGAACCCAAGTCCCCGAAAGTCAGTGTCGGGGACGTTTCGTGGCAACCTCTTTTGCAACCGGGGACCGGCCGAGTGCGCGCGTCGCACGATGGTTACATCTACCATCATTCACGCGGGCCGAACGACAAAGGTTATGAGATTTGCCTCGAGTGCGGACGAGCAGCTGAGGCAGGTACTGATGCCCTCAAGGAGCACAAGCCGCTTACGCCGCGCGATAGAAAAGCGGCGGATCGGTGTCCGGGTAACGATCAAGGATATGCGATCACGCGCGCGCTGGCGCTTGGCCACGAAGTTCTCACCGATGTCGTCGAAGTGCAATTGCCGGGCCTCGAGAGTGATGGCGCGGCATGGGCACTTGGTGCCGCGCTGCGCGAGAGCCTTGCTCGCTGGCTTGGCATTGAGCCGCGCGAATTGGGCATTTCGGTTGCCGCCCGAGAAGGCGAGTTGGGCCGGAAGGCACCCTCTATCTATATCTTTGATGAAGCGTCTGGGGGTGCCGGATACGCACCGAGACTGCTCGACGACATTTTCCATCTTTTTGAACGAGCTTCGCACGTTCTCGATTGCCACAGGGAATGTGAAATGGGGTGCTCGGCTTGCGTGCTGGCGCCCGATCTTCATCAACAGCAAGGCCGCCTTGACCGCCGTGCAGCATTGACTGCTATCCAAGCATTCCTTGAGAAGAACGCTGAGCTGCCAGAGGAGGACCGAGCAACTGCGGACGCCAAGGCGGTCAACGATGCAGCGAACGCCCTCATGCTGCGCGCCCGCGGTGGCGACAGCATCACGGTACTTTTGCCGAACGCTTTTGACCTCGCGGAATTGTCCTCGATCAAGATGCGGTCGCTGTTTTCGTCTGCCTCGGCTCGTGGCATCCCGGTGACGCTCGTTCTGTCTCACAGTTCCTTCGGCAATTTGGCCGAAGTTGAGCGACGGTCGCTACGCGATGCCGCGGTACGCAATGATTTGCTCCTTGGCTTGGGGCTGGCGAAAGGTGGCCCTGCAGGAAATTGCCGGATTGCTGAGCTGGTGTCGCCCTCGGGGACCAAGGCCTTCTTCTCCCGAGATACGAGTGCTGCGCAGCCTGGTGAGCGATGGGGTGTTGGCGAAAGCCACGCCGTCGTTGTTGGCAGCGTCGCTTCTCAGACATCCTTCGCGCCGATTTCTCCAGACGACCTTGAGCGCCAAGTGGCGCCAGGGGACAAAGTTGAAGTGATGCAGGGATTTGGCCAATGCCCGATCACGCATTTCGGAAACCGTTTCGGGGCTAAGCTGAAGCAGCAAATGGAAGCCGCAGGCATATGGCATCCGGGTGCCTTGGTCCGAATTTCCTATTCGGATCGATACCTTAATGCCCCGCTGCCCATGCTGCTTTTCCTCCGCACCTGCGAGTTTCTCGCCTCAGCGCTGAAAGGTGATGCAACCGTTGAAGTCGATATTGTCGTGCAGCCGTTGAAGAAGGAGCGGGTGCCCTACCGGATTTTCAACGATTGGGATCATGAGGGTGATCGAGAGGACGTGGTGCAGCTGCTGGGCGACAAGCTCGGTCTCGATGTCGCGATTGATGTGACGGCAAGTGGCATGCACGGACGCAAACTTGAACTCGAATACGCCAATGGCGCCAAGGCCATCGTGCTTCTGGACCAAGGATTTGGCTACTGGCGCATCGCTGGGAACTTGCCTCGGTATGACTTCAATGCGCCGCCGGCAGTGCAGGCCAGTGCCCTGTTCGGACTGAGCGCCACAGTATCAGGAACCGGCGAAAGCTATTTTGCTGTGACCAAAAAATGATGAGGTAACTGCCTGGCATCACCTCAGATTTGGGTCGCTAGATCACGGCCTGTTGGGCCTTGTTGAGGAGGGCGCGCTACCAAGACCTATGGCTGTGGACCATCCCCCCGACGGATCGTCCGATATACGGTCGGCCGCGAGACCTTGAACAGCTTGCCGAGGTCGCTGATCGAGTATTCGCCGGTGGCGTGCATCTTGAGGAGCTCGCGCTGCTGGAGGTCGGACAGCTTCGGCGGCTTGCCGCGCAGCTTGCCCTTGTCCCGGGCTATCTTCATGCCCTCGCGGGTTCGCATGCGGATCAGGTCGCTCTCGAATTCGGCGAAGGTCGCGAGGATGTTGAAGAACATTCGGCCCATCGGGTCGTTGGGGTCGTAGACCTGCTTGCCCAGCGAGAGGCTGACGCCGCGCTTCTCCAGTTCGTCGGCGATCGCGCGCGCGTCGGGCACGGACCGGGCGAGGCGATCCAGTTTCGGAACGACCAGAGTTTCGCCCGTGCGCACCGCGGCCAGAGCTTGGGCGAGGCCAGGGCGATCGCGGTTGCGACCGGTCAGGCCGTGGTCGGTGTAGATGCGGTCCTCGGGCACGCCGAGTTCGATCAGCGCCCGGCGCTGGGCAGTGAGGTCCTGCTTGTCGGTCGAGCAGCGGGCATATCCGATGAGAGTGTTGGTCATTTGTAACGGATGAGGCCCCTGTGTGAGAAATTAAAGCGTACCACCCTAATGAGAGAGCGGGCAAGCCGGATTTGCGGAGGCGAGGGGGGTCTGACCTCCGGTTCTTGTCGTTGCCTCAAAAAGTGTCCGGTGAGCGATCCGCTGTGATCACGAGCACCTTTCTTTTTTTCGATGTATTGGGCCTTCGCTTGATACAGGAGCTTGGAGAGTGTATCTGTCAGCAGATTGTACAGGAAGGTGACCCATGAACGTGCAGCGCGGAAGACTTGTTTCAGGGGGACGGCTGCAATTGCCGGTCGAGATCCGGCGTGCGCTCTCTCTTTCCGATGGCGACACGGTATTACTCGAAGTGGTCGATGGCGAAATCCACGTGCGACCCTATCGTGACGCTGTGGCCCGGGTTCAGGCAAAGTTGCGCACGTATGTCGAGCCAGGTCGCAGCTTGTCCGACGAATTGATAGCTGAGCGTCGGGCTGCCGCAGACAATGAGTGATGCACGCTACATGCTCGATGCCTCCGCAGCGCTTGCGATGATGCTCGGCGAGGCTGGCGGCGATAAGGTTAGAGAGCGGCTTGGTTCCAGCCAGATCAGCACCGTGAATTTGTCGGAGGTTGTTGCCAAACTACAAGAAGCTGGCGTGCCCTATGAGGTCATTGCGTCCAGTCTAGCCGAGCTGAATTTCGATGTGCTCGCGTTCGACCAGAGTCAGGCTGTGCGTGCCGGGCTGCTGCGTGCCTCGACGCGAAGCAACGGATTGTCGTTGGGAGATCGAGCGTGCCTTAGCGCAGCCGAGTCGTGCAATGCGGTGGCAGTGACCACCGATCGGGCCTGGGGTAAACTCCAGCTTGATATCGCCGTCGAAGTTCTTCGCTAAGTTCCGCTGTCGACCCAATGTG
>Ga0209812_10001803_pt1 | contig 13846 bp, 7 predicted proteins | sample JI71714BDNA_FD_187502 | JGI IMG/M metagenome (GOLD analysis project Ga0209812, IMG submission 187502) | Wastewater effluent complex algal communities from Wisconsin, to seasonally profile nutrient transformation and Carbon sequestration -... | ecosystem: Engineered > WWTP > Effluent > Algae...
AAGGGCTATCTACATAGACCGGAATTGGAGGCAATAAGCCGGCGTGATGCAGGCGATCTAGGGCGTATACCAATTCTTGTGTTCGATCGACAGCAAATGCAGGAATTATCACTTTCCCACCGCGGTCGACACACGTTTCTCGGACAATTTCCAACAAATTCCCTTCTAGGTCAGGTGCGGTTGAATGCAAACGATTGCCATAAGTAGATTCCATGATGATATAATCACTCGGCGGAAAAGGTTCTGGGGAGCGTAAAATCTTATCCCCCGCTCTCCCGATATCCCCGGTAAAAAACAGCGACTTGGGGCCTGAGTCTTCCCAAGCGATGTGAATACCCGCACTGCCTAGGATATGGCCCGCTTGAAAAAAGCGAACCGTCAGTTCATCGAATAACGTGACGGGATGGTGGTAAGCGACATTACGAAATAAGCTTAAAGTATTCTGGACATCTTGTACGTCATACAACTCTTCTAAGATAGGTTCGCGACGCTTTTTTCGGCGCTCATTGATTCGAGCTAAATCGCGTTCTTGGATCATCGCTGAGTCTAGGAGCATGATTTCGCATAAGCTCTTCGTGGCAGGCGTAGCATAAATAATTCCTTGAAAGCCTTTTTTCACGAGGCGGGGAAGTAAACCCGTATGGTCGATGTGGGCATGAGAAAGGAGGACGACATCCACTTTGGCGGGGTCAAACCCGAAGGATTGATTCAGCGGCGTAGTGCCAATGCCTTGAAAAAGGCCGCAATCCAAGAGGACTTGGTGGCCTTTAGGTGTTTTTAGCAGGTGTTTACTTCCGGTTACACGTTGGGCTGCGCCCCATGAGGAAAATTCCATATAATCTTGCTCCAGCGATTAGCGTGGAGCAAGATAGGAAAAATATCAATTAGTGCAAGAAGTGGCGAACACCCGTCATGACCATGGCCAGGTTATGCGCATTGCAATAGTCGATCGACAGCTGATCCCGGATTGAACCGCCGGGCTGAACGACAGCTGTGATTCCCGCGAGATTTGCGATTTCGACGCAATCGGGAAAAGGGAAAAATGCTTCGGAGGCCATCACAGCTCCATCGAGTGATAAACCTAGCGCAGCGGCTTTGTCAAGCGCTTGTTTCAGAGCATCGACTCGCGAAGTTTGTCCGACACCCGAGGCTACCAGTTGACCATCTTTTGCCAAGACAACGTTATTTGATTTGAGGTGTTTGCACACTTTGAGTGCAAAGGCTAGATCTTGCGTTTCTTGGGGCGTGGGTTGTCGGTCAGTAACGACCTTAAATTGATCTGGCGTTTCGGTAGACAGATCTTTGTCTTGTTCCAGAACGCCATTTAACAGCGAGCGGAATTGACGTTTACTGGCCACCATTGGCTTTCTCACCAACAAACGGCGGTCTTTCTTTTGTGCCAATAAGGCGAGAGCGTCGGCATCAAAGGCTGGTGCAATTAGAATCTCAAAAAATAAGGAATGAAGTTCTTGCGCGACGGCGATATTGACAGGCGCGTTGGTGATGATGACACCCCCAAAGGCTGAAACGGGGTCACAGGCCAGTGCACGAAGGTAAGCCTCTTGAGCGGTCTCGCCGGTGGCTACACCACACGCATTGTTATGTTTCACGATCACGTAGGTAAGTTCAGCAAACTCATCGACAAGGCGTACGCAAGCGTCAACATCCATTAAGTTATTGTAGGACAGTTCTTTACCGTGTAATTGGTCAAACATTTGGGTCAAATCACCAAAAAATACGGCGGCTTGGTGAGGATTTTCGCCGTAGCGAAGGGGTGTGACGGTTTTGGCTCGAAAATTTCCGGCGCCTTCCCATCCGGCAAAGTAGCCATGAATCGCGGCGTCGTAGTGTGAGCTTACCCCAAAGGCTTCCTTCGCCAAAGTTTTCCGTTGTTCGAGGGTTGTCGTACAATTTTGGTCGGCCAACATGGTGTAAACCGCCTCGTATTGAGTTCGAGACGAGACGATCACGACATCTTGGTGATTTTTTGCGGCGGCTCGGATGAGTGAGATCCCACCAATATCGATTTTTTCAATGATATCATCTTCCGAGGCACCAGATGCCACAGTTTCTTCAAAGGGATACAGATCCACAATAACGAGGTCAATGGGAGGTATTTTCCGTTGTTGGGCCGTTTGAACATCATCTTCGACCTCGCGGCGGTATAGAATCCCACCCATTACCTGCGGATGCAGCGTTTTGACACGCCCCCCAAAAATGGAGGGAAATTGAGTTAAATCCTCCACAGGCGTGACAGGAATACCCAGATCCTCAATGAATTTTTGAGTTCCACCGGTGGAATACAGTTGAATATTGTGTGCATGAAGTAGCTGCACAATGCGGTCAAGGCCGTCTTTGTAAAATACAGACAGAAGTGCGGATTGGATGGGCTTGGACATACAAAGGAAGTCGGGATGGTAAACGAAGTCGCAAAGGTACGACAAAAACAAGAAATTGAAACCTTCTGGAGGTCTCCCTTGTAGTAGATTAGGAAAACCAAGCTACCTGTTTTATGTCGTCACACCATATCGTTCGCGAAAAACAAGAACCCGCTTTATTGATTGCTAATGGAGAATCTTGTCGATGGGAGCTCTTACAGGAGTTACTGGAGTGGAGTCCTTACATTGTGGTATTGGATGGCGCGATGCCAAGGGTGCAAGCCTTGGGGATAAAGGTAGATGTTTTGTTAGGTGATTTTGACCGAGACGAATTAAATATTGAACAAATCCAAGAATCTCAATACCCAATTGAAGTTATCCACACACCAGATCAGGATAAAACAGATTTAGAAAAAGGAATAGAATTCCTAATAGCAAGGGGTTTCCCTGCGGTAAATGTGGTCTGGGCTACTGGCCGGCGGGCAGATCATACACTGGCGAATTTGACCAACATCGTTCGGTACAAAACGAAGATAAAGATCACTTTACTAGATGACTACTCCCGCGTTTATCCGCTACTTCCTCGTCCAGCTCGGTTTGAGAAATGGTTTGTTGGAGGAACTCCCCTATCCTTGATGCCAGTTGGCGAAGCTACTGATATTCAAACATCTAACCTTCAATACAATTTATCGGGTGAGGCATTGGTCCTAGGGTATCGGAATGGGAATAGCAACTCTGTAGCCCAGGATGGCATCGTGCAAATTGACTATAGCACCGGCGACTTGCTTTTGCTCGAATGCCGGGATTCACCGATGAATCACTAAAAAATGATTCCATGTTAATTGAATAACGTTTTCCACACGGATGTAGCACATGTGGAAAAGCCAATCTCTTTTCCACCATAATTTGTGGATAACTTTTTATTGGATTTTTTCAAGTCGCACATTGATAACATATTGATAATAAAGCCCTGCCGTTTACCTATTTAAGGATGCTTGAAAAGTTCCCCAGTTGTCTATTTTTTCAGGGTTCATTTTTCTTTATTTTTACAAACCGGTGCATCGACGAGGTCCTCGCGCCCATTGTCCCAAACCTTTTTTCAAACTGCTAATCCCATTGCTATACAATGTACGTCATTAAGAGAGATGGCCGGCGTGAGTCGGTAAAATTTGACAAAATCACTGCACGGATTGAGCGTCTGTGCTATGGACTGGACGCTGTATTTGTTCAGCCAATTGAAGTGGCCATGAAAGTGGTATCTGGCATTTATGATGGTGTAACCACCTCAGAGTTGGACAATTTGGCGGCTGAAACTTCGGCGTCGATGACAACCAAGCACCCCGACTACGCCATTCTAGCGGCTCGCATCGCCATATCCAACCTGCACAAGAATACCTTGAAATCGTTTTCCGGAACGATGAAAATGCTGTACCATTACTTGGATCCTAAAACAGGGGAAAATGCAGCCTTGATTTCGCACGAAACATGGCAGGTCATTAAAGATAACGCAGCGCTGTTGGATTCTACGATTATTTATGATCGTGACTATGGATACGATTATTTTGGGTATAAAACCTTGGAAAAATCCTACCTACTTAAAATGCACGGCCGGATTGTTGAGCGCCCGCAACACATGCTCATGCGTGTGGCCGTCGGGATCCATGGCACTCAGATAGACAAGGTACTGGAGACCTACGAACTCCTCTCGGAACGTTGGTTCACACATGCGACCCCGACGCTTTTCAATGCGGGCACGCCCAAACCCCAGCTTTCCTCTTGCTTTCTTTTGACTATGAAAGAGGATAGTATTGATGGCATTTACGATACATTAAAACAATGTGCCAAAATCTCGCAATCGGCTGGTGGAATTGGCTTAGCCATCCACAACATCCGGGCGACGGGATCCTACATCAAAGGGACCAATGGCACGTCCAATGGCATCGTACCCATGTTGCGGGTATTTAACGATACCGCCCGGTATGTCGACCAAGGCGGTGGAAAACGGAAGGGCTCCTTCGCCATCTACCTCGAACCTTGGCATGCCGATGTATTCGACTTCCTTGACCTCCGCAAAAATCACGGCAAAGAAGAGCTCCGTGCACGAGATCTATTCTATGCCATGTGGATTCCCGACTTATTTATGAAACGAGTAGAGAGCAACGGGGAGTGGTCCTTGATGTGCCCTAACGAATGTCCGGGCCTTAGCGACTGCTATGGTGAAGAATTTGAACGCTTGTACACACAATACGAACAGGCGGGTAAAGCCCGTAAAACCATCAAAGCGCAAGACTTGTGGTTTGCGATCCTAGAATCGCAGGTTGAAACCGGAACGCCTTACATGCTCTACAAGGATGCAGCCAACCAAAAATCGAATCAGAAGAATTTGGGCACCATCAAATCGTCCAATCTCTGTACCGAGATCATGGAGTATACTGCCCCAGACGAAGTAGCGGTCTGTAATCTAGCCTCGATTGCGTTACCTAAATTCATCCAAACAGATGAACAAACCCGCCTCAACACCTTCGATCACCAGGCATTGTACCAAGTGACTAAGGTCATCACACGGAACCTGAATAAAGTAATTGATGTGAATTACTACCCCGTGCCTGAGGCCGAAAAAAGCAATAAACGCCACCGCCCTATTGGCATTGGTGTGCAAGGGTTAGCCGATACCTTTATGTTGCTTCGGATGCCGTTTGAGTCAGAAGAAGCACGCCAATTGAATAAAGACATCTTCGAGACCATCTACTTTGCGTCCATGGAAACATCGATGGAATTAGCTCAAGAGGAAGGCTACTACGAAACTTTCCCAGGCAGCCCGATTTCACAAGGGGTATTCCAGTTCGATATGTGGGGCGTTACCCCAACCTCCAAACGATGGGATTGGGAAAGTCTCCGCGAAAAAGTAAAAACCCACGGCGTACGGAACTCCCTTTTATTAGCGCCGATGCCAACGGCTTCTACGTCCCAGATTTTGGGTAACAACGAATGCTTTGAGCCGTATACGTCCAATATTTATACGCGCAGAGTACTTTCCGGTGAATTTGTCGTCGTCAATAAACATTTGTTGCATGACTTAGTCAAGATTGGACTCTGGAATGACAACATGAAGAATAAACTGATTGCAGCCAATGGCTCGGTACAACAAATCGCTGAAATCCCACAGAACCTCAAAGATTTGTACCGTACCGCTTGGGAAATCAAGCAAAAAACCATCGTCGACATGGCCGCTGATCGGGGCGCCTTCATTTGCCAAAGCCAGTCGTTGAATATCTTCATGCAAGATCCAAACTTCGGTAAGTTAACTTCCATGCACTTCTATGCCTGGAAAGCTGGCCTCAAAACGGGTATGTACTACCTCCGCACCAAAGCGGCCTCGGACGCTGTGAAATTCACCGTCGACCGAAAAGCCCTGGCCGAGAAAACACCCGTGACCAGCAAAGTGGAAGAAAAACCCCTAGATTACGCTGCCTATGCCCGAGAAAACGAAGCCAAAGCTAAAGCTGCTTCAAGTTTTGATTCGGATAATCTAGCCGCCATTCAATGCTCCCTCGATGACCCCGAAGGCTGCGAAATGTGTGGTTCATAAGCACATATTGTTGTATTCTAAAAAAGTCCAGCCTATTCGGTTGGACTTTTTTAGTGTGTAGCCATTCCTTATTGGCTCGACCACACTTCTTGCCATGCGGATAAAATCAAGTCCGACTCAAAACCTTTCGCAATAAGGGCGCGAAAGACCCGTTGTTTTTCGGTCAAGGTATTCTCCTTACTCCGTTTTTCTATTTCGCCACACAACGCTTCCCAATACGCATCGGGATCAATTTCCTGCATGCCTGCCTGAACACAATACGCCGATAAGCCTTTGGTTTTAAGCGCCGCCAGGATTTTCCGTCGTCCCCATCGGTTGACACGAAACTTGCTGCCGGCATAGATTTTCGCAAAACGCTCTTCATTGAGGTAATTTTCAGTGATCAAAAAAGCGATCAACTCTTCTGCCTCATCCCCCCAAACTCCCAAGGTCTTGAGTTTAGTCCGTACCTCGGCTTGGGTCCGTTCTTGGTAAGCGCAATAACTGGCTATCTTGATCTTAACTTGATTATCCATAACGTAATCACAAAGGTAAATGTCCTCATGCCTTGAAAAGTCCCCTTTATGAAAAAAATTCACCACTTGTCCAATCTTGTCCATTCTACTTATTAAATTCCTGTTAAATTTGGTTAAGTAATTCAGATTAAAACACTTTCAATCCTATTTATACATGGCCCAGTTTTTTAAATTTGTACTCGCGACGATCGTCGGCCTGTTTTTGTTCACCATCGTCAGTTTCTTCTTGCTCATCGGAATCGGCAGTGCTTTATCTTCTTCTTCTACAGAAAAAGCTGTGGCGGACAATTCAGTATTGAAGATTAACCTCAACCAGTCCATTGTTGAAAATGCGGCGGGAGAAGATCCATTCGCTGAGATTTTTGGTGAGGGCGCTGGCCAGATTGGCTTAGTCGATATCAAAAGTTCCTTAAAAGCAGCCGCCAAGGACCCTAAAATCAAGGGAGTTTACCTGAAGTTGGAATACCCAATGGCTGGATATGCCACGTTGGAGGAGGTTCGGAACGCATTACTTGAGTTTAAAAAATCCAAGAAATTCATTTATACCTATGCCGAAGTCATGACAGAACCCGCCATTTACTTGGCTTCTGTAGCGGATCGTTCTTATCTGAATCCGGCCGGAGGGTTGGAGTTTAATGGGATGAGTGCTGAAATTACATTTTTTCAAAAAATGTTTGCAAAAATCGGGGTAAAGCCAGTCATTTTCCGCGTAGGTGACTACAAAAGCGCGGTCGAGCCTTTTATTCGGAACGACATGAGTCCGGAAAATAAAGAGCAAACCTTATCTTACATTACGTCAATCAGCTCCCATGTGTACCAAGGAATTGCCAAATCTCGTGCTATTCCCATGACCGAACTCACACGATTACTGAACGAAAATGCCATTCAGAGTCCACAAGATGCCGTAAAATATAAATTAATCACCCACACGGCGTATTGGGATGAGGTGGAAGATGCCTTCCGGAAAACATTGAAATTAAAAGAAGAGGCTAAAATTTCATTTGTTGACATTTCCGAGTACACCCAAAGCAGTACAGATACAGAAGGAAACCGGGATAATCGCATTGCGGTGATTGTATCAGAAGGTGAAATATCTTCGGGTGAGAGCTCGCAAGGAACCATAGGTTCGGAGGGTTTCATTAAAGAGTTACGCAAAGCGCGGAAAGACAAAAAAGTCAAAGCCATTGTATTGCGGATAAACTCCCCAGGTGGTAGTGCATTGGCGTCCGATGTTATGTGGAGAGAAATTGAAATTACTAAAAAAGTGAAGCCCGTATTCGCTTCGATGGGTGATGTAGCCGCATCAGGTGGGTATTATATGGCCATGGGGTGCGACACGATCGTTGCACAACCCACAACCATAACAGGTTCGATTGGGATTTTTGGGATGCTTTTCAATGCCCAAGAACTTTTGAACGATAAAATGGGCATTACGTTTGATGGTGTCAAAACCCACGCTTTCGCTAATTCGCCATCCTTGACACGCGAAATGAGTCCAGTAGAAAAACAGTTCATTCAGAATTCGGTAAATCAAGGCTACGAAACGTTTACCTCAAAAGCAGCTAAAGGACGGAAAATGTCCACTGAAAAACTAAAATCATTGGCTGGTGGACGTGTTTGGACGGGTGAACAAGCCAAAGCCAATGGCCTAGTCGATGTTTTGGGAGGATTAGAGGACGCCGTAGCGATCGCCGCGAAGAAAGTAAAATTGAAAGAGGGCGATTACCGTATTCGGTACTATCCTACCCCTAAATCTGAATTTGAACTGTTGATGGAAAAATTCAACAAATCAGGTGAAGATGCTGTCATTCGTCAATATTTCGGCATTCTAGCTCCTGTGATCAAGGAGGTGAAAAATCTCGAAAAAGCGGAAACCCTGCAAGCGAGACTACCTTATACCCTCTCCATTCAATAAACGATTTTTATTCCTAAAGCAAAAAAGATCTGGCGAAACGCGTCAGATCTTTTTTGCTTTAGGAGGTATCCAACTCTGTAAATTTAACTTTTTTAAGTTTACTGAACAGGTTTCAAAATTCACATCTAAACTAATTGTCTTAACAACATTGGATAGATACCATGTATAACTACATTTTTTCAAGATAAACCTCCTAAAACCTCGATTTCATCGTTTTTGTTTGAATTAATAATAATTATTAAAAAATTTAATACTACATTGACCGAAGTTTTAACAAAAATTAACTAACAAACTACGGTATGAGAAAAGTTTTACTCGCTTGCTTGCTCGTTGGAATAAGCCTGATTGGCTTTGCCCAGACAGCGGCAATCACCGGGACTGTCACCTCAGGGGAAGACGGTACTGCACTACCCGGGGTCAGTGTGATCATCAAGGGGACCTCAACGGGAACCCAAACCGATGTGAACGGAAAATTCAGCCTGTCGGTTGCCAAAGGGAAAACTTTGGATTTTAGCTTTATTGGTTTTGAAACCAAGAGTGTGTTGGTTGGCAATGAGTCGATCATCAATGTTGTTTTGGCTCCAGATAATCGCCTATTGCAAGAGGTTGTTGTCACTGCATTAGGCCGGGTAAAAGAAGAAAAAGCGGTAGGAACTGCCATGCAGACAGTAAAAGCCGACAAATTGACTTTTGCGAAAGAGACCAATGTTGCGAGTGCACTTTCTGGGAAAATTGCCGGGGTAAAATTACAAGGAGCCCCGTCCACTTCCTTCCGGGAACCAAACTTGTTGATCCGGGGAGCTACGGGATTATCGATCTATGCTTCTCCTTTATATGTTTTGGATGGTACGCCTGTCGACTTAGCGGCGGTCAACATGGACAACATCGAAGCGATTTCCGTTTTAAAGGGAGCTGCCGCAACGGCTATTTATGGTCAACGTGCCGCCGATGGGGTGATTGTTTTGAACAGTAAAAAGGCAAAAAGAGGCCGGATGCAGATCGATATTAACTCGGCCACCACATTTTCTAAAGTTTATAACCTACCTCCTTACCAAAATGAATACGCGGGTGGGTATTCACAGGATTGGAATCAGTTCGAATTCAACCCAGCCATTCACCCAGCGAGTTGGGCATCTTTCAACGGACAAAAAATGTTGGAGTATTACGCGGATGAATCTTGGGGCCCTAAAATGGACGGCACCCTATATCGCCCATATTACTCCTGGTTTCAAGCTCATCCTGACTTTGGCAAAGAGATTCCATTGAACCCACAACCCAATAACGTTCGGGATTTCTTCCAAACGGGAGTAGATTTGAACAACAATGTGACCATCGGGGGAGGTTCAGAAAATGCCACATACCGGCTGTCGTACACCAACATTGATCGGACATTACCTGTACCGAACACGCAGTTGAAGCGGAATTTCATCACCATGAATACCACATTCAACCTATCAAAAAAACTAACTGCGGGTGCCAATATCAACTACTTAGTTGAAGCGCAACGCGGACGGCCATTAGAGGGGTATGGACAAGGACTAGCCGGCTCTTTCAACCAGTGGTTCCAACGTCAATTGGACATGGATATTTTGAAAGATTATAAAAATCCGGATGGGACATTTAACTCGTGGAACATCAATGGACCAGAAAATACTCGTCCTCTTTACTGGGATAACCCCTATTATGATGTGTATGAAAACGTCTACAATGCTTCTCGGGATCGCATTTATGGAGACATTAACTTAAAGTATCAGTTTACGGATAAGATATCGATTCAAGGTTGGATCCGGAACAACAGCCGTTTTGTCAATGATAATTTCCGGATAACCACAGGTGGGTTGAATCAAGATGGATTCTTTACATCGGATGATCGTTTTTCTGAATGGAACTATGAATTTTTGGCCGACTACCGTGAGCGTATTGGAGATTTGACGATTGATTTGTCAGCTGGAGGAAACTTACGGAATGAAACCCGTCTTTTCACGGCCATGAGTACAAACGGGGGACTATCGATTCCTGATTTCTACAATATTTCAGCCTCAAAAGACCGCCCGGCTGTAAACTACCGGACGACTCAGCGCCAAGTTCGTTCAATCTATGCATTGGCTTCATTTGGCTACAAAGGATTTTTGTACATGGATGCGACCGTTCGGAATGACTGGTCGTCTACCCTTCCAATGGGCGCGAACTCCTATTTGTATCCGTCGATTGCCTCCAGTTTTGTTTTCTCGGAATTCATGAAAAACCAACAGATTTTATCTTTTGGTAAATTGAAAGCCTCTTGGGCAACTGTGGGTAGCGACACTAATCCTTACCAAATTTACCCTGTTTATTCAGCAACTGCTGCTGGTAGCCTGCCTATCATGAGTTTACCTTCGCAATTGCCAAACGTAAATTTAAAACCTACCTTATCTAAATCGTATGATTTAGGAGCCGAGGTGCGGTTCTTAAAAGATCGGATTGGATTTGACTTTACCTATTACAACCGGGAAAACATCAACCAAATCTTGCCTTTGTCGGTACCCTCGACAAGTGGGTATAACACCGCGCTTGTCAATGCCGGTAACATTACCAACTACGGTCTAGAATTAGCGGCTACATTTATTCCAGTGAAGAAAGCCAACTTTGAATGGGAGGTTAACTTCAACGTAGCGCGGGCACGGACTATCGTCAAAGAACTGGCGGAAGGCTTGAATAACTACCAGCTGCCTACCTTTGCAGCCTACGGCGTTGGAACCAACGTATCGGGCTCATCCACAGCATTCGGACCCACCGTGAATGCACGGGTCGGAGAAGCCTTTGGTTTGTTGGTAGGTCGTGGTTTCCGTCGCTTCCAAGCACGTGATGCTCAAGGCAACCCCATTGACAACCCGAACAACGGTCGTCCTATTGTGAACGCCAACGGAACATTTGCTTTCGATGACAACCAAGTATTGGGCTCGATCCTTCCTGACTTCACAGGAGGTTTAGTCAACACATTGAAATATAAAAACTTGATTTTGAACTTCAACATCGACTTCCAGAAAGGCGGAAAAGTGTATTCTGTTTCTCGGATGTTTAACGCCTATTCAGGCTTAGGTATCGAAACGGTTGGTCTGAATGATAAAGGTACAGAGCAGCGGAATTCGGTAGCCGAAGGTGGTGGTATGCGTGCAGATGGCGTCTTGGCGGATGGAAGTGAAAATACACGCTACTTAGAGGCCCCGATCTACTGGACTTCTTTGTTCCGGATGCACGAGCGTTGGTTGTATGATGCCTCATATGCTAAGCTTCGGGAAATGAGCATCGGATACCAAATCCCAACCTCTGTTTTTGAGGGTCGTTTGCCCATTCGTTCCTTGTATGTCGGTGCCGTAGGACGGAACTTGTGGATCTTGAGACAACCTGTGAAAGGCCTCGATCCATCGGAGTTGGAAAGTGTTTGGTCGGAGGGTGGACAGCTCCCAGCTGCACGTTCGTATGGCTTTAATATCAAGGTAGGTATCTAATCAAGCTTAATCAATTGCATGCAATGAAACATATTAAATTTCTTTACACAGCCGCAGTAGCTGCCTTTTTACTTGCCAGCTGTGACCCCGCCGACTTCGGGGACATGAATGTCGATCCCAACAATCCTTCGAAGCCCATTGCTTCGTCGTTGTTAACCCGTTCGGAAAGAACCATCGCGGACCTCATCACCGCGGAGCAAGGATCACTATACAGCCAACAAATTGCCAACAAGCAATACACCTCGGCTGACCGCTATGAGACGATCCAGTGGAGCTTTAATGGCATCTATGCGGGCCCTTTGGTTAACCTTCAGAAAATCATCGAGCTAAATACAGATCCAACCACAAAAGGCGATGTCGCTGCATATGGTTCCAATAACAATCAAATCGCCGTAGCCCGAATCTTAAAGGCGTATTATTTCTGGCATATGACAGATCGTTGGGGTGATTTGCCCTATACACAAGCATTGAAAGGAAATGATAATTTCCGCCCTGCATATGATACGCAAGAGTTCATTTACAAAGATCTCTTCAAGGAGTTGAAGGAGGCCGGTGCTCAGATCGATGGAGGGGCGCCTGTGAGTGGCGATCACCTACTGAAAGGCAATATGACCAAGTGGAAGAAATTTGCCAACTCGATGCGGCTACTGATGGCCCTTCGTATGTCCAACATTGATCCAGCCTTGGCACGCACCGAATTCAATGCAGCCTTAGCGGATGGGGTAATCACCTCCAATGCGGACAATGTCGTGTACCAATTCTTAGCCGAGGAGGACAATGACAACCCGTGGGAAGATCGCTTCCAAACACGTTTAGACTGGACCGTGTCGGACAAGATGGTCAATACCTTAAAGCAACTGAAAGACCCACGGGTAGCAACTTTTGCTGATAAGGCTTTATTGAAACAAGATTTCGTCGGAATGCCCTATGGATTACTAGAAGCGGCTGCTGGCGGCATTTCCAATGGAGATGTATCCTTTTTAGGAATCAACATGCGTCGCCAAACCAGTCCTGGCTTTGTTATGACAGCTGCTCAAGTGAACTTGGCTATTGCTGAGGCAATCACGCGGGGTTGGACGACAGGAAGTGCGGAACAATTCTACAATGCAGGCGTAACCGCTGGCCTAGACCAGTACGGCTACGGCTCACAAGCTACAGAATACCTACAAAATGCTGGGGTGAAATTTGAAACAGCCAATGCGCTTTCACAAATCGCAACCCAACGTTGGATTACCTTATTCTCTTATGGATACGAAGCATGGGCTGAATGGAGAAGAACCGGTTTACCTACATTATCCCCTCCTCCACTAAACTTCAATCCAGGTGGAGCTATCCCACGAAGACAAGCCTATGTAGTCACTGAGCGGGATTTGAATGGTGAAAACTACACTGCTGCTGTTGCTCGTATGGGCGGTAAAGATGACTTAAACGGTCGTGTTTGGTGGGATAAATAATCTCATTCCCATTTAAAAAGGAGGTTGTCTTATCGGCAACCTCTTTTTTTTGCTTTTGGCAAACCAACTCGCTCGGAATTCCGTTCCTATGGTAGTCTTTTCACACTCAAATTTTTTCCTTATGGCAATTCAATCTGGCGATCAAGCCCCTGCATTCACGCTCGTAAACGCAGAAACTAAAGAGGTAAGCCTTGCCTCCTATTCAGGCAAGAATGTGGTTATCTTGTTTTTCCCTTTAGCATTCACCGGTGTTTGTACGACGGAATTATGTGACATGCGCGATAATCTCCACATTTATTCGGGTCTAAATGCCGAGGTGCTTGCTATCTCTGTAGATTCTCCCTTTACTTTAGCTAAGTTTAAGGCAGAACAAAACCTTCCCTTCGAATTATTATCGGATTTCAATAAAACCACAGCAGAAGCCTACGGTGCTTTATACCATGACTTCGTTTTGGGAATGAAAGGTGTAGCCAAACGGTCGGCGTTTGTTGTTGATAAAGACGGTGT
>Ga0209812_10001806_pt1 | contig 13822 bp, 12 predicted proteins | sample JI71714BDNA_FD_187502 | JGI IMG/M metagenome (GOLD analysis project Ga0209812, IMG submission 187502) | Wastewater effluent complex algal communities from Wisconsin, to seasonally profile nutrient transformation and Carbon sequestration -... | ecosystem: Engineered > WWTP > Effluent > Algae...
GAGGTGGTAAACGCAGAGTATCCTTTTTATGGGGACGTGTTTTTCAGGGATGAAAAACCTGAGCGTACAAGGAGGTATTCACAGCGGTCCCCTAAAAAGCGATACGCCGCGTTTCGCCGCCGGATGCAACAGGACAAAAGCTGACGTTGAAAAAGTGACACTGTGATCGGAATTAAACTAAAAATAATTAGAAAAATACGCGAAACAAGGGGGATATCTAAAAAGATCATTTTGTAATTAAATTCTGGGAGAATGGACAGTGATGCAGGATTTGAACCTGCGACCCTTTGGATTTAAAGCACCCAAACCAAGTGCGCTACTAAAGCATTTTGTAGAATGGTCGGTGATGCAGGATTTGAACCTGTAACCCTTTGGATTAAAAGTACCCAAACCAAGTGGGCTACCAAAGCATTTGTAGAATGGTCGGTAATGCAGGATTTGAACTTGTGACCCGTTAGATAAAAAGCACCCAAACCAAGTGCGCTACCAAAACGTTTATAAAATGGTCGGTGATGCAGGATTTGAACCTGCGACCCCTTGGACCCAAACCAAGTGCGCTACCAAACTGCGCCAATCACCGAGCAAGAAGGGGATGGGGTGGATGATGGGGTTCGAACCCACGACAACCGGAATCACAATCCGGGGCTCTACCAACTGAGCTACAACCACCACATTTTAAAACATTTACGCCTAAATGGCGCGCCCGATAGGATTCGAACCTATGACCCACGGCTTAGAAGGCCGTTGCTCTATCCAACTGAGCTACGGGCGCACATGTCAAACGCCTAACAGGGTTGGAAATATGTTGCTTTTAAAACTGTTCGATGATGCAGAATTTGGATTTGTGACCCTTTAGATCAAAAATACCCAAACCATGTGCGCTACCAAACCGTTTTCAAAGTGGTCGGTGATGCAGGATTTGGATTTGTGACCCGTTAGATCAAAAATACCCAAACCATGTGCGCTACCAAACCGTTTTTTTAAAAGTGGTCGGTGATGCAGGATTTGAACCTGCGACCCCTTGGACCCAAACCAAGTGCGCTACCAAACTGCGCCAATCACCGACAATATTGCACTGCTGCAACGGGGCGAGATATTAACGCTCGCCATGCACACCGTCAAACCTTTTTTTTGTAAATCGCACTGTTTGGCTATTATTTGAACCTAATTCAAGTAAGCACAGATTACAAACACCGATGATAGCCTTCTTCTAGTAGCTGTGCGAAAATATCAACATATTTATCAAGTGGGAAATCAGCAGGCATGACAGCTCAAATTATTGACGGCAAAGCGGTTGCGCAAGCAACAAAAGACAAAGTAGCAGCACAAGTACGTGCCAGAATTGCTGCAGGCAAACGTGCACCGGGTTTAGCCGTCGTACTGGTTGGTGTAGATGCGGCTTCACAAGTTTATGTTGGTAGTAAACGAAAAGCGTGTGAAGAAGTGGGTTTTCACTCTGTCTCCTATGATTTACCCGCAGATACCCGCCAAGCACAATTACTAGAACTTATTGATAAACTAAATGCAGATAACAGTGTTGATGGTATTTTAATTCAACTACCTTTACCCGCGGGCTTAGATGCCTCGGCGATTTTAGAACGTATCCACCCTCATAAAGATGTCGATGGCTTTCATCCTTACAATATTGGCCGTTTAGCGCAGCGTATGCCGGCATTACGCCCATGTACGCCCAAAGGGATTATGACGCTATTACAAAGCACAGGTGTAAATATTAAAGGAATGGATGCGGTTGTGGTTGGGGCCTCAAATATTGTAGGGCGCCCCATGGCATTAGAACTCTTACTGGCTGGCTGTACCACCACCGTGTGTCATAAGTTTACTAAAAATCTTGAGCAACAAGTTCGCCGTGCTGATTTACTGGTTGTGGCGGTAGGACGGCCGGAATTTATTCCTGGCGATTGGGTAAAACCAGGTGCATTAGTGGTTGATGTGGGCATTAACCGCTTAGATAGTGGTAAATTAGTGGGTGATGTTGACTATGCCAACGCCGTAAAACAGGCGCGTTATATTACCCCCGTACCCGGTGGCGTCGGCCCTATGACCGTGGCCAGTTTAATTGAAAACACCTTAGAAGCCTGTGAGCTCTATCACGACAACCACGTTTTCTTTCCAGTATAATCCACGGGCTTAAAATAATTTTTGCCTCAATAAAAAACCGCCTTTCGGCGGTTTTTTATTAAAACAACACCTATTAGCCTTTACGCCAAGTCGTGATGCCATTTTTATCTTCTACAATAATACCTTTAGCTGTAAGCTCTGCTCTGGCGGCATCCGCTGCTGGCCAATCTTTGGCAGCACGAGCGGCATTACGTTTTGCAATTAACGCTTCAATTTCAGCAACATCATCAATCGAAGTACCACTTTGTAAAAAGTGTTCGGCATTGCCTTGTAATAAACCAAGCACGCCCGCTAACAAACTTAATAACCCAGCCAACTCAGCGGCTTTGCTCGGTTCAGTTTCTTTAAAACGATTGACCTCACGCGCCAGCTCAAACAATACAGGTAGCGCCTCTGGCGTATTGAAATCATCATCCATCGCCGCTTTAAAACGGGCAATATAGGGACTCTTTAAATCAATACTCTGGCTTGGCGTAATGTTACGCAGTGCAGTATATAAACGGCCTAGGGCCGCATGTGCTTGCTCTAAGTTTTCTTTAGAATAGTTAAGCTGACTACGATATTGGCTGGACAATAAGAAATACCGCACCGCCTCGGCGTTAAACTCGGCCAATACCTCTTTTACCGTAAAGAAATTGCCTAATGATTTAGACATTTTCTCTTTATCAACCTGCACCATCCCTGTGTGGATCCATGTGTTGACATATTTATGACCATGCGCACAGGTTGATTGCGCAATTTCATTTTCATGATGCGGGAATTGCAAATCAGAACCACCGCCATGAATATCAAAATGCGCGCCGAGGTGTTTTGCACTCATCGCCGAACATTCAATATGCCAGCCAGGACGACCATTCCCCCAAGGCGATTCCCAAAATGGCTCACCGGGTTTCGCCGTTTTCCACAGCACAAAATCTAACGGATCATCTTTATTATCGGCCACTTCAACTCGGGCGCCCGATTGCAGCATCTCTAGATTTTGCTGACTTAAGGCACCATAGGCCTCATATTTACTCACATCAAATAAGACATCACCATCGGCCGCTTGATAAGCATAGCCTTTATCCAGTAGCGTTTGAATGAGTTCAATAATCTCAGCCATATGCGTTGTTACGCGCGGCTCGATATCGGCAGGTAACAAACCTAAGGCGGCAAAATCGGCGTGCATAGCTTCCGTAAAACGCTGCGTTAATGCATCACAACTTTCATTATTTTCAGCTGCCCGCTTAATAATTTTATCGTCTACATCGGTAATATTACGTACGTAAGTCACGTCATAACCACTAAAGCGCAAATAGCGATTCATGACATCAAACGCCACGTACGTTCTGGCATGACCTATATGACAATGATCATAAATAGTAATGCCGCAAACATACAATCCTACTTTACCCGGAACAATGGGGGTAAACACTTCTTTCTGACGGTTTAAGGTATTGTATATCTGTAACATTATGTCCTCTGACAAACTTTAAGTGGCTAACACAGTAATAGGCTAAATAGTTTATCACTGGCAGCGCACTGCCGCTATCCTTGCTTTATGATTTGCTCACAGTGCGCTAGAATAGTGGCCTTGCAACTACAAGGATATTGATCATGGTCACGTTACATACTAATTATGGCGTTATTACATTACATTTATTTGCCGATAAAGCGCCAATTACAGTGGCTAACTTTATTAGCTATGTAAAAGACGGCTTTTATGACAACACGATTTTCCACCGTGTTATTGACGGCTTTATGATCCAAGGCGGTGGTTTTACGCCAGATATGGATCAAAAAGAAACCAAAGCGACCATTAAAAATGAAGCAAATAATCGTGTCGCTAATAAAAAAGGGTCTATTGCTATGGCACGTACCAGTGATCCACACTCAGCAACCTGCCAGTTTTTTATTAACGTAGCCGATAACAGCTTTTTAAATTTTAGCGCCGAAAATTCGCAAGGCTGGGGTTACTGCGTTTTTGGTGAAGTGGTAGAAGGTATGGACGTAATTGATAAGATCAGAGCAGTTCGCACAGGCCGTTTTGCGGGTCATAGCGATGTACCTATTGATCCCGTATTAATTGAACGCGCGGTGTTAAACGACTAAGTGAACGGACATACGTTATTCATTGCCGACTTACATTTGTCGGCACAACGGCCTGATATTACGCAGGCCTTTTTAACGTTCTTGCAGCAGCAAGCACCCGCTGCTGACGCACTCTATATTTTGGGTGATTTATTTGAAGTCTGGATTGGCGATGATAATCCAGAGCCACTGCTAGACACGCTCGCAAAAGCCATTTACCAACTGAGCCAGCGTATCCCCGTCTACTTTATCCATGGCAATCGTGACTTTTTATTAAAGCAAGCTTATGCTCGCCGCGCAGGTATGCGGCTCCTTCCACCACATAAAGTGATTGACCTTTACGGTACACCAACCCTGATTATGCATGGGGATAGTTTATGTACCCTAGATATTAAGTATCAAAAATTTCGTCGATGGTGGGACCAGCCTTGGTGGCAGTGGTTAATGCTCTCGTTGCCATTGTGGTATCGGCAACGATTAGCCGCCAAAGCCCGAGCCAAAAGCGCTATGGCCAAAGCCAGCTATAAGGCCACGGGCAGTAGCAATATTATGGATGTCACCCCTGAGGAAGTTCCAAGGGTTATGACAGCATACCACGTAAAGCACCTCATCCATGGCCATACTCACCGACCGGCCATTCACGATGTTCTCGTCAACACTACGGCCGCTAAACGTTATGTTTTGGGCGATTGGTATACACAAAGTAGTTATCTAAAAGTGTCTGCGACAGAATGGCAGCTTTATTTTACGCCGCTGCCACCGTCGTAACAGGTACGATAGTCTCTGCTGGCTGACCGCTGTGGAATTTAAAATCGATATCTGTACTTAAAATCAACTCAGCTTCTACTTCACCAAAAAAGCGGATGCGCTCGCTAATATCAGTACCCGCAATTTGCTCAGCTAATTGCAAATAATCCTGATAATGCCGCGCTTCAGAGCGCAGTAATGAAATATAAAAATTACCGATATCGACGGGTAGTAGCGGGGCTAACCGCGCAAAGCGCTCACAAGAACGTGCTTCAATATATGCACCACAAATAAGCTTGTCTACCAGTGCATTCGGTTCAAACGTACTAACATGACGTAATAAGCCTTTTGCATAACGGCTAGAAGTGATTTTATCGTAAGGGATCTGATAGCGTTGCATCATTTCGAGTACTTGATAAAAATGATGTAACTCTTCCTTAATCAACAGCACCATTTTATCAATCAGCTCTTGTCCATATGCAGAATGAGAGTTAGGTAACATCGATTTTTTCAGTTTAATGTCTGCAAGTGCCTGCCAGTCGCCTTGCTGACGATACGTAAAGTCTTCATACGGTTTTAACCATTGCAATAATGCTTCAGCACTTTGTTCATCCACTGCGTAGCGTCTAATTAAATACATCGCTGATTGCGCTGCTTTTAATTCGCAAATTAAATGATCCGTGAGGATTACGCTTAGCTGTTCTGGTTGTTGCGCCACAACAAGCCAGCTTTGGGGAGTATCACACTGTAAAAACTGTTGAATAGGCGCTAATAAAGACTGGTATTCGTTGCTTAACATAAAAAGATTCACCCACAAAATGACCCCTTGATTATACCCGAAGCCAACAATTGACTCCAGCGACACAGTGTTCGGTTAAATTTTCGTCGTTTCCTTGACGAATTGGCAGAGTTCAACCATAACTGATGTACGGGTAAAAGTGACTGTCCTAAATTGCTTAAGTTGTGTGCGTTAAACAGCAAGCAGATAATGGGGTAACAACTCCCGTACTAAGGCTTAGTCGTGCGATAACAAGGATAATAATTATGATACTAAACCATTTATGGGGCTTGTACGCCCACCCGAAAGAAGAATGGCATACCATTGATGCTCGGCATGAAAGTTTCCGTTACAGTATGATTCACATTATGTTAGTAGCCTTAATTCCGTCTATTTGCGCTTATTACTCAGCAGTGCATCTTGGGTGGAGTATTGGCGTAGGCGATAAAATCTTTTTAACCGCAGACAGCGCACTTATGCTATCGGTTGCCATGTATATTGCGTTGATCGTGGGCGTATTTGTGCTTGGCTTATTGGCACACTGGATGGCGCATACTTTTGGCTCAGAACCAACCTATACCCAGACATTAGAGTTAGCGTCTTATACCTCAACGCCCCTGTTTATGGTGGGTTTTGCAGCACTTTACCCTGAGTTGTGGTTTGTTATGATGGTTGGATTAGCGGGTCTGGCTTACTCAGTGTATTTACTTTACGTTGGGGTGCCTATTTTGATGCACATACCTGAAGAACGTGGTTTTATTTATGCCAGCTCTGTAGTAACCTGTGGTTTGATTTTGTTAGTTAGCGTAATGGCTGCTACCGCTATTTTATGGAGCTCAGGCTTTGGCCCGGCGTTTACGCACTAATCTACCATTTACGCACTAGCAAACAACAGATAATAAAAAAGTAAGACAAGGTAGTAAAACGGCTGCAATTGCAGCCGTTTTTTTTCTTAATAAGATCGCTTAACCTTCGTTATACGTTTCTAAGTTAGCAGACATTGCCATAACAGACGCAACCTTGGCATCGTCGCTGCGCATCTGATCTAAACGGTTAAGGTAGTCTTGGTCAATATCGTTAGTCACATAGTAACCATCAAAAACTGAGGTTTCAAAACGGCTGATTTCAGCGTTTTCAGTACGAACCGCCGCAATCAAATCGGGCAAAGATTGAAATATCAGTCCATCTGCGCCAATGATCTGACAGATACTCTCTACATCATGCCCATGGGCAATTAACTCTGTTGCAGAAGGCATGTCAATCCCATATACATTAGGGAAACGGATTTCTGGTGCGGCTGAAGCAAAATACACTTTCTTTGCACCTGCCTCTCGTGCCATCTCAATGATTTGGCCAGACGTTGTGCCGCGCACGATGGAATCATCGACTAACAACACATTTTTACCTTTAAACTCTTGCCAAATGGCGTTTAGCTTACGTTTGACGGATTTTTTGCGTTGGGTTTGGCCCGGCATAATGAAAGTACGGCCAATATAGCGGTTTTTAACAAAGCCCTGACGATAAGGCAACGCTAATACATTGGCAATTTCCAATGCAGCATCATTACTTGTTTCAGGGATTGGGATAACTACATCGATATCTAAATGCGCCCACTCACGTTTGATTTTCTCACCTAAGTAAGTTCCCATGGCAACACGTGACGCATACACCGAAATGTTATCCATGGTGGAATCAGGACGAGCAAAATACACATATTCAAAAATACAGGGCGTATAGCTGGGATTTTCTGCGCACTGCATACTGTGTAACTCGCCTTGCTCGGTAATATACACCGCTTCACCTGGCGAAATATCACGTAGCACGGTAAAACCATCTGCGTCCAAGGCTACACTTTCAGACGCCACCATATATTCGGTACCGGCGGCGGTTTCACGTTTGCCCATCACCAAAGGACGGATCCCGTTAGGATCACGGAAGGCGACCAAGCCATGGCCAATAATTAACGCTACAGCAGCATAACCACCACGCACTTTACGATGCACATTGGCTAACGCTTTAAAAATTTGTTCAGGCTGTAACTGCATATTTGGCTGTAAAGCGAGTTCATGTGCTAGCACATTCAGCAACACTTCTGAATCAGAGGTCGTGTTGACATGACGGCGCGCTAAACGGAATATCTCATCTTTAAGCTCGTGAGCATTAGTGAGATTACCATTATGCGCCAAAGCAATACCGAAGGGGCTATTAACATAAAAAGGCTGAGCTTCCGCCGTGCTTGAAGAGCCCGCCGTAGGGTATCGCACGTGGCCAATACCAATATTGCCTGCTAAGCGCTGCATGTGTCGCGTTTCAAACACATCCTTAACCAGCCCATTGGCCTTGCGCAAACGCAAGGTGTTGTTATCCACCGTTACGATACCGGCAGCATCTTGCCCGCGGTGTTGCAGTACTGTCAGGCCATCATATAGCGCCTGATTTACGGGAGACTTACCTACGATACCAACAATACCACACATTGATTCATCCTCGCCGGCTATGGCTTTTGCATAAAACTGGAATGGTTCTGTAAATACTCAAAGAACCATTCAATGATAAATCCGAACTCCGGGATCAGGCGCGATTGGCGCCACCAATCGGCAGAAGCCGCGGGAGTGAAAGCATCGCTAAAAAATAACACCGCACTCACAACTAAAACGCCTCGCAGCGCACCAAAAACTAACCCTAAAATGCGATCAGTTCCAGATAGCCCCGTTGATTGAACTAGGGTACCAATAAGGTAATTAACTAAAGCGCCAACGATTAGCGAAGCAATAAATAAAATGCTAATGGCAGAGGCATTGCGAAGGGTCGTGTCAGAGATTTGAGTGAAGAAACTAGCAAGATAGGGATAATAGGAGCTGGCAATAAAAAAAGCCGCGATCCATACGGTTAGCGATACTGCCTCTTTAACAAAGCCGCGAACCAAGCTCACCACAGCAGAGAGTGCGATGATGGCTAAAATGACGAAATCAACCCAATTCATTTGCTACCAAAGGATGCTTAATGACGGCGCGCATTCTATCAAATTGCATAGGAAAATAGCTAATTATTTTCAGTTGGTTGATAGTTACTTATGGTAAGCCGCTCAATGCCAGTGAGTTGCTGTAATTTGCTCAAGCCTTGCTCTAACCGCTCTTTCCGAAGTTCTGGCCCGACAAAAACGCTGGTCAGTGGCTGGCCGTTAGCATTGGTAATACTGCGCGTAAAGGTCGCAAAACCCGCTTGACGTAATTTAGCCACTAACGCATTCGCATTTTGTGGATTACTAAAACTGCCAACACGGACCACCCACGCTGCTTGACCAATGCCTGGCGCTGGCGGCGGACTTACCGTAACAGGTCTCGTTGACGCGGGCGCTTCAGTCACTGCGGTATTACTCTGCACCGCCACAGGTTCTGAAGTGTCAACCGGATTGGCATTGGCTGTTCCAACGGTCACTTGAGCAAACTGCTGCGACGGTAAACTGTCGGTTGCGGCTGGAGGATCGGTTGCAACACCGGCTGCTACGTCGTCTGCAACCACAGTATCATCGACAGGTTCAGCTGTTACTGCTTGCGCTCTGGCGGCAAACGCTGCTTCATCAAAGGGTGTAACTTGCTGTACACCAGCAAATTCCGGCTTATTAGGAATAGCTTGAAAATCGTCTTTGATCACCTGCTTTTCGCCATCAAGCAAATCGGGCAAAAATATAATACCTACCAGTACCAAGATGCTGGTGCCTAAAAGCCGATGTTTAAATTTTGCTGTCATTGCTACTCCTGCCGCATTGCCAGTACTGCGGAAACGGTAATAAAAGAACCAAAAACAACTAATAACGTGGATGGTTGCAAGGATTGCATGATAGCAGGATACGCAATTTGCATACTGTCATGTTGCTGTACTGCCAACAGATTACCTGAAGATGCCAAGGATAACGCCTCAACAAGCAGCAAATTATTCGCTCCACGCGTTCCGGGTAGGCTAGCAAGATGCCACTCATCAATACAAGCCGTCAAGGGCGCTAAGGTTTGTGTTACGTCTTTATCTTTTAGCATCCCAACCAAAGCGATAATTTTGTTATAACGCGGTTTAATAATCTGCAGCTGACTAGCTAAATAGGCAGCAGATTGGGGATTATGTGCCACATCTAATAACACATCAGGCTGTTGTTGCACAAATTGCATTCGACCAGGTAAGCGCAACTGCGTTAGGCAGGCATGTAATAATGCCTCCGATGGTAATTTACCTAACTGCTCCAACACCGCCAAACTGGTTGCTACATTTTGTACTGGCACCCGAGGTAATGGTAGATTAGCGTAACTGCTGGAAACCCCTTGCCAATGCCAATTATCTAAGGCCTGATGATAATGAAAATGCTGGCCTACTTGTAATAGATTAGCTCCTTTTTCCAACGCCACCGCCAAAATAGCCTGTGGCGGTTCTACCTCACCTGATATAGCGACCTTTCCGGTGCGAAATACTCCCGCTTTTTCTCTACTGATGCTTTCTACATCATGCCCTAACCAATCTTGATGATCTAAACCGATAGTGGTGATAACACTGACATCCGGTTCAATGATATTGGTCGCATCCAATCTACCCCCTAAACCAACTTCGATGAGACAATACTCAGGGGAGTGCGCTTGCAAAATAGCGAAAGCAACCAACGTAGTGAATTCAAAGTAGGTCAGAGAGGTATCTTGACGTAAAGCATCTACTAACGCAAAGGCGTCAAGCCAATCTGCATCAGCAACATCCTGTCCATTCAAGCGCAAGCGCTCATTAAAATTTTGCAAATGTGGTGATGTATATACGCCAACAGTATGGCCTTGCGCTAAGAGCACTTGTTCTAACGTGCGTAGTGTGGTGCCCTTACCATTAGTACCCGCTACTAAGACCACTTTACCTGGCAATAATGTTAAATTACCACGATCGGCCACACGCTTCACACGTTCAAGCCCCATCTCAATTTTATCAATTGGATGGCTTTGCTCAATATAGCAAAGCCAATCGGCCAGCGTGTGGCGCGATTGGCTATTCAGATTTTCGACAGACATAAATCCTTAAGCGGCGCTGCTTTTGACAACCGGCAGCGGCAATTGCATAAACTTAGCGACTAGTCGTGCAATTGTATCGCGCATTTCACGGCGGTCAACAATCATATCAATCGCACCGTGTTCTAATAAGAATTCACTGCGCTGAAAGCCTTCAGGTAACTTCTCGCGAACCGTTTGCTCAATAACACGTGGTCCCGCAAAACCGATCAAGGCTTTAGGTTCACCAATATTAATATCCCCTAACATCGCTAAACTGGCTGAAACGCCTCCCATCGTTGGATCTGTAAGCACAGAAATATAGGGTAAGCCTTGCTCGCTCATTTTCGCCAAGGCAGCACTGGTTTTCGCCATTTGCATTAACGAGAACAAGGCTTCTTGCATCCGCGCGCCGCCACTGGCAGAAAAACAAACAAAGGGGATGTTGTGTTTCAGCGCGTATTCCACCCCTGCCACAAATTTTGCACCAACCACTGAGGCCATCGACCCGCCCATAAACTCAAACTCAAAGGCGGCAGCAACCACAGGCATACCATGTAAGGCACCGTGCATCACCACCATCGCATCTTTCTCGTTAGTGTCTTTTTGCGCCGCAACGAGCCGATCTTTGTAACGTTTGCTGTCTTTAAACTTCAGTAAATCTTGTGGCTCTAACTCTGCAGCTAATTCTTTAGTGGAGCCAGAGTCAAAAAAGTTTTGCAAACGGCTGCGCGCAGTCACACGCATATGGTGATCACATTTTGGACATACGCCTAAGTTACGATCTAAATCTGCTTTATATAGCACCGCATCACAAGACGTACATTTGGTCCATACCCCTTCTGGAATATTACGACGACCTGACGAAGAGGTTCTGGGGAGAATCTTTTCTAACCAACTCATAAAGGCTTCCTAATTCTGATCATGCTGATAATAGTTGATTATCTGAGCATAAAATACGCTAAAACCATCGAAATGGCGCAAATGCGGCTATTAAAACACAAATATAGGCCCATCGAATACAGAAAACTGGTCTTAGTAGTACGCGTCGTTAGCGCTTCTGCGCCTGCGGCTTAGGTCGGAGGCAGAAACAAAGGGCCTAGCGCCACTTTCGGGATCTGAAAATGTGCTGGATAATCGACATCTACCAAATATAACCCACCGGGCTTTGCCGTTGCAGCTGCTAAATTACGGTTTTTACTCGCCAGTAGCGTCGCTAACCAATCGGGTGTTTGCCGTCCCATACCAATTTCTAATAGGCTGCCGGTGATATTACGTACCATATGGTGTAAAAATGCATTGGCTTTAATATCCAAGACCACATAATCACCAAAACGTTCCAAACGTAGATGCTGTACATGGCGAAACGGCGTATTTGATTGGCATTGAATCGCCCGAAAGGCACTAAAGTCATGCTCCCCCAGCAAGGCGGGCGCAGCCTGTTGCATTAAGGCGATATCTAATGATTGATGATAATGACTGATACCGGAGCATAAAATAGCAGGACGATATTTGTGATTATAAATAACATAACGATAACGTCGAGCCGTCGCACTGAATCGTGCATGAAAATCGTCGGGGACCACTTTCGCCCATCGAACGGCTATTTGATCAGGTAACTGGGTGTTAGTGCCCATCACCCATGCTTTCTCATCACGTATAGATGTGGTATCAAAATGCACCACTTGCCCTGTCGCATGCACGCCAGCATCTGTGCGACCGGCACAAAACACTTCAATAGGCTGATTGGCCACTTTTGCTAAGGCCATTTCTAACTCTGCTTGCACACTGGTTACTTCACGTTGGCGCTGCCATCCAAAAAAACCAGTGCCATCGTACTCAATACCTAAGGCTATCCGCATTTTCTACCCTCAATTAACTGCAGCGATTATACCGCAGCGATGCCGATATGCCCAAACACCTTAAACACGCCCTACTCTGGTTTTAACGCGGTTGCTTTATCTTTAACATAATCAGGGGCATCCGAATTCATGACTTCATCAATAAGGGAGAGCGCGCTCTCTGGTTCATCCATTTCGAAATAGGCACGAATTAGATCAAGCTTACCCGCAAAACCGGCGTCTTCTTGATCAACATCTGTTTTAATGTGTTCACCAATTATGTCAGCAAATTCATCAAGCCCCACATCCACATTCAATTGGGTAAAGCGTTCTTGATCTTCTTCAGTTTGCTCCATGGCATTGAGCAAATTATCGATCTCGACAAAATCGTCATCTGATAATACCGGTTCGTCGTCGTTATCAGACGTATCAGAGATTGCAGCACTTAACCATGCTTCAGCTTCGGCATCGGCCTCGTTGGCTGCAGTATCTTCTTGTTTAATCGCTGCAAGCTCATTTAGCAATTCATCAAATTGACTATCATCAAGCCCTAACGCCAAGTTATCGTCGTCATCCGTTATGGCGTCAGTACTTTCACTGTCTTGCCACACTTCCGTATCCGCCAACTCGCCAGCATCTAGGGCATTAATGTCAGCGTCTGGCGCAGCATCCAATTCATTATCAATGTCTAAGGCTAAATCAAGGTCAGTATCGGCCTCAGCTTCTAGCGCTAAATCCGTGTTAGGATCTGTATCAGGCTCCAGATCAGGATCGCGTGTGAGTTGCTCAATTTGTTGCGCTAACTGACTTAGCTCCGCCGCCTCTTTTGCCGCAGTAGCCGCGTCATTATCTAACTCATCAGTCGCTTCTGGCGCCGCAGTCGCCGCGTCATTAGCTAACTTATCAGTCGCTTCTGGCGCCGCAGTCGCCGCGTCATTATCTAACTTATCAGTCGCTTCTGGCGCCGCAGTAGCCGCGTCATTATCTAACTTATCAGTCGCTTCTGGCGCCGCAATAGCCGCGTCATTAGCTAACTTATCAGTCGCTTCTGGCGCCGCAGTAGCCGCGTCATTATCTAACTTATCAGTCGCTTCTGGCGCCGCAGTAACCGCGTCTTGATCATCAAGAGCCAAATCTAGCTCAGGATAACTCTCAAGCATTTGGCTTGGATTCTCAACCGATAAGGCCGCTTCGCTTGGCCTGTTGACCGAATTATCTTCTGCTGTATTCAAATC
>Ga0209812_10001807_pt1 | contig 13820 bp, 8 predicted proteins | sample JI71714BDNA_FD_187502 | JGI IMG/M metagenome (GOLD analysis project Ga0209812, IMG submission 187502) | Wastewater effluent complex algal communities from Wisconsin, to seasonally profile nutrient transformation and Carbon sequestration -... | ecosystem: Engineered > WWTP > Effluent > Algae...
ATCTAAAGGATGGTAATATTTCATCAATCGGTGTGGGGTACAAAATCAAAGATGGCAAAAGGACGGATGAACTTACCATTCAATTTACGGTAGACGCAAAACTGGAAGCAGACCAACTCGAAGCTGCTGGTACTACCATGATTCCTGAATCTATTGAGGTAGATGGCATGATCATTCCTACTGATGTATTGCAGAGGACTTACAATCTGTCTTACACTATTGTAGAAGACGTAGTACCGAATAATCGTAAGATAAAAATAGATCCGATACGTCCTGGGGTCAGTATTTCAAATATCCATGGTACTGCTGGGACACTCGGATGTATTGTATATGATAGAGTGACAGAAACGCCATATATTCTCAGCAATTGGCACGTTTTGCATGGCAGTCAGGGCAATATTGGTGATCCAATAGTCCAGCCAGGTCCATTGGATGACAACAGGATTCACTTGAATAGTTGTGGACAATTGGTCAGGTCATATCTTGGCATTGCAGGCGACTGTGCATTATCTTCTATAGAAAATCGTGCTTATCGCGAAGACATTTTACAGTTGAATACACCGGTGAAAGATATCAGTGATCCAGAGTTGGACGATAAGGTAGTGAAAAGTGGGCGTACGACCGAAGTCACTTATGGCGTCGTAGTCCGAACAGATGTGATCACCAAAATTAATTATGGTGGTATGACTGGTGTAAAAGAGATAGGTTGTTTTGAAATAGGCATAGACAATACAAGACCACCATCAGGAGGAGAAATATCAGAAGGTGGAGATTCAGGTTCTGTTTGGATGATTTTGAAATCAGATAATAAACCGTCAGACATCATGGCGGGCCTACATTTTGCTGGTGAAGGTCCTGCAAATCCTTTGGAGTACGCTTTGGCTTGCTACCCTAAGTCTGTTTTTGAAAAACTAGGTATCAAAACTTCCAAAACAATCGTAACAACACCCAATGCTGGTAAGGCTTATAATCCTGATTTTCTAGGTGTGAAAGTAGAAATACCAAAACTAGATGTGGCAAGTGTAGCCTACAAATTAAATGGGTCTGAAGTCATCGATTATACACATTTTTCATTAGCCCTGCACAAGACTAGAAAGATGGCTATTTGGGTTGCTTGGAACATCGATGGTGGTAGTATCAAAAAACTAAGTAGATCCAATATTTCATTTAAGACGGATCCTAGAATTCCGAGTAAGTACCAAGCTGGTGAGTCTCTATACTCCAATAATGATCTAGATCGAGGCCATATAGCCAGACGTGCTGATTTGTTATGGGGTAGCTTGGAAGATGCGAAAAAAGCAAATATAGATTCATTTTTCTTTACCAATATTGCCCCACAAATGAATGATTTTAACCAAAGTGGACTTGGTGGTATTTGGGGCGCATTAGAAGATGCCGTATTCAGAGATGTAGACGTAGATGATCTAAAGATAAGTATGATAGGTGGTCCCGTATTTAATGAAGATGATCGTACTTACCGTAAATTAAAAATACCAAGAGAGTTTTACAAAGTTCTATTTTACAAGGTCAATGACGAATTAAAATCTAAAGCATTTTTACTAACACAAAACCTTGAAGATTTAGAAACCCTAGAATTACAGGCCTTCAAAGTATATGAAGTCACACTTTCGGAATTGGAACTCAGATGCAAATTCCGTTTTGCTGAATCCTTAAAATCAACCATGCCAGAAGCAGTATTGGAAGGCAGCCGTTTAAGACTTCCGATCACGTCATTAGACGACGTCTCTTGGTAATCATCATCGTAAAGAAAATACTTTTGGTGCGATTCTAATTTTGATAGTAAGATAATCTCCCATACATGATGGCATCTTCCGAAGTAATTTTGGAAGGTGCCTTTTATTATCCAGTCCTGTCAGGGACAATATATCGGGAGCAAATAATCAAAATACAATCTCCTAAGTGCCTTTAGGTAAAAAACAATTAATTAGCGAAATCCACAATAATTAGCGTCAAATCAATTCCCAAATTAATTAGCGAAATCTGCGAGAATTAGCGTCCAAAAAATAATAATTTGCCTAAGTCATTATTACCCAGTCCCGTCAGGGACAACATATCGGTAGCAAATAATCAAAATACAATCTCCTACGTGCCTTTAGGTACGAAACAAATAATTAGTGAAATCCGTGAAAATTAGCGTATAAAAATTCCCCTAAAGGATTAACGAAATCTACGAAAATTAGCTTCAAAGGATCATCACAACCACCTTAATCCATCACTCCGCAAAAAGCGTCTTTACTTTATTGACTATATTCTGAAGAATGGAAAATATTGCATCCGAAGCAAAACCACCTAGCAATGCCAAAGTCATTTTATGGACTTCTACCGATGATCCCATAATGGTCGATGTGAATGTAAAAAGTTCTGAGATAATAAAACCTGAAACAATACCTATCATAATGGAAATATTGAATGAAAAGATATCGACAGGTACTAAAGTGAAGTCATCTATTTTATCTTTGATCATCTTCAATACAAAAAACATCACACCTAATAAAGATGCAAAAAGTATCACACCCAAATTTTCTAATAAAGGTAGACCTTGCAATGCTAAAATTCCTTTTTCCTGATTTTCAGCGGTGACGTTTGGCAGTAAACTGAAACCTATCAATCCGAGCAAAGCCAAAATACTGAGCGCAATATATTTTTTGACGACAGGGATTTTCCAAGATTTTAAATCCGCTATTTTGCCTTCAAATTCCTTCCCTATAAACACTATGGATTCAGGTGTCGAAGGTAGAATAGCGGTAATGACAGCATTGTAATCTGCTGTCAAACTGGCAGTATTTACATCAGTGACATCATTCGTCAATGATTGTGCGGACAAACTATTAGGCAATTTGATACCTTTATGGTACATAAAATCCAAGATTACTTTGATCTCAGTAAGGAGATTATTTTGAGTGACGGGTGTATTTGGTGTGGAATTGTCGGTAGTATCCATATATTTATTGGTTTGAAAGATTGTAAGCAAAAGAAAAAGAAAGCCATGGTTTGCCTTGATAAACCCATGATTGTGAAGCTGTACCACTTATCCAATCCCATCCACCTACTAGCCCAAACTGAAGGTCATTGATGTCAAATAAAATACCACCACCTGTACTAATGCCTAGGACGGTATTCTTATTTGTAGTGCTGTCACTTTGGTTGGAAGGGTTTAGGTTGATCATCGTAGGTGTACCGAAAGCACAAAAAGTGGTTGATGTTTGAGTTGGTTGGGAGGTAAGGTTAAAAGATTTGGATCCTTTCTGAAATCCGAAATATGGACCGATGGCCACATCACCCAAAAACTGAAGTGGATTGTTATTAAGGATAGGTCTTATTTTGATAGGAATCACTAGTGGACTCAAGTCGAAATCTGTAAATCTTAGTTTGTCGGTACCTTCACTGATAAGGATATACATGACAACATTTTCTTTTTGTACCCTTTTGAGCAAATCATTATCTGGAATGTCCACTTCGCCAAATCGTTTCAGTTCGACAAAAATCGTATCTGCATTCACCTTAGAAATTCTGATAGGATGATTTTTGAGCATTTTGAAGGTGGCTGTATCATTATGTACCACACTGTTTTTGATGATAGCATATTTGGCATCAAAAAATTGCGACTTGGATGCAGAATTCGATTGGCAAAACAAAGAATGACTTACAAATAGAAAAAAAGATATCACAAAATAACACAAAAAGTTTCTGATACTTTTCATACCAATGGTTTTGAAAGTGGTAAAATGGGGCTACTTAAAATTCAATCGCTAATACCTTACATAGCTAGTTTGATCTAATTATTGGACAGAATAAACTAACTACTTTGACGGTTACAAAGGTATTCAGTGTCATTGCATTATATTAGCGTATTTTTACTTGTTTTTTTGATACGTAGTAATACTTAAATGATGAAGTTTATAAATAATATAAGTTAATTTTTTAGTTGGTAAATCAATAATTTCAAAGAGTTGTTGGCAATGGCATATAACAAAAGTTATATATTGGGCATGAAATCTTTACTTTAACTTTGCAAGATTATTTTTTACAGTCAAATATTTTTATCAATTTAAAACAAAACACCAATGAGTAACACACACAAATCAATTTGTACAATTCTATTAATTGGAATCGTATTTTCGTCCGTTCTTTCTATTACATCATGCAATAATAAGGCTAAAGCACAAAGTGCACCTTTTGCTGCTTTAGTACCCGAAGGCAAAGACTCTATTGAACAAATAGCTTATATAGCAGAAGCAATTCAATTTTATAATAAGTATCAAGCATTAAAAACCACAGCCGCTCGTGTAGGACATCCTATTTCTCAGGCACTTTCCGATCAAATTACAGCTCCAAGACAAACCAATTGTTTAGACTCGACTAAAGCAGTATTTTTTTCCTTAGCAAATATTTTAGAATCAATTGAGCTAATACCAGATACTGTTCCACAAAACCCAGGTATTGCAGTTGTTTTTGGAAAATATCCAGATGTCATCGAAGGTACTTTCAAAACAGAACTTATGGCTAAAGGACTGGATCCAGCTGATTATGTGGGTAGATCAACCGTAGTTTTAAAATATGTAAAAAATCTAACTCCTGGATTAGATAGCACGACTTATTTTGGTAAAACTGGATCAAATGGTCAAATTGTCACTAATATAGGGATGCCGTGTCCTAAAAGATGCCCTGAAGGAACTAATTGAAATTAAAAATTAATTGAAATGATTACAATTGAAGGATTAATCAAATTTTACACGCCTTATCATTATATAGGTTTATTAGCCTTAGTTGTGGCTGTTTATGTATACATTACTAAGAAGAAGACTTTTCCACTTTTTATTCCGTTCTTATTTGTCAATTCTTTTGTGGAAATGTTTTTAGTATATTATTTTGGTGTAAAGATTAAGAATTCACTTGTAGTTTATAATTATTTTACTATCTTAGTGATACTTTATTATTTTTACGTTTATTATGATTTTTTTAAATCGAAGTCGTGGTCAAAATATATTGTTTTAGTTGCTGTTATTTGGATCATTTACGTCATTTATGTGATTTCTAACGAAGACATGTTTACAAGTTTTAAGAATTATTATTTGATTGGCCTTGTTATTATTTCACTTCTAATATTTATATTTTTCAAAGGATCACTAGAGAGTAAATACTTGACTGATATCACAAAGCTTCCAATGTTTTATTTTTCTTTGGGGATTTTACTTTTGTTTTTTTCATCGTTGACCATTTTTGCATTTCCCGATAAACTTTTAATTAACTCTGAGTCAAATTTGTACCCATTGTTGATTATTTTTTCAAATTTTTTATTAAATTTAGGATACCTTGGTACTGCATTATGCGTGAAGAAGAATTAATTGTCGTTACTGCATTTACTGCTTCATTATTACTTTCAGCCCTGCTGATATGGTTTTTTATTTCCTATCAGAAAAGAAAAAATGAATATGTAAATAGTCAGAAAGATGCCCAACTCCGCGAACAAGAACTCATCATCCAAAATCAATTGAACTTGGAAAATGAGCGAAATAGAATAGCGTCAGAGATGCATGATGATCTTGGTTCTGGACTGACTGTAATCAAATATCTAAGTGATAATATCGTCTCAAATACTTTTGACAATACGATCAAAGAAGATGTAAATAAAATAGCAACTTACAGCACCGTTTTGGTCAAAAATATGTCTGAGATCATTTGGGCCATGAATAGTCGGTTTGATAATGTTCAAGGTCTTATCAGTTATCTTCGTCGTTTTTCGGTTGAGTTTTTGGATGACAATAATGTAAGCAATACCTTTAAAGAAAACGATCTCAATTATGATATCAATATCTCTGGCGAAAAAAGACGTAACTTGTTTTTGGTGGTAAAAGAGCTTTTGCATAATAGTGTAAAGTATTCAAAAGCAAAAGAGATCAATATCAGTATTACAGGACAACCTGATTTAGAGATTGTTATCATAGAAAAACAATCGGTAGGATTTGACCCTTTAATTATGAAAGAAAAAGGAAACGGACTCTTCAATATTGAAAAACGAATGGCCAATATTGAAGGTAAAATTTCTTACAAAAGGGAAGATAATGATATGATTATCAAAATATTTTTGCATCTTGAGCCTGAAATTAAAACCAACTTTAAATCTGAATGAGCGATGGATACTCAAATGATCAAAATCTCTATTATCGAAGATATTAAAGATGTCGCATTTTCCGTACAAGCTATGATAAATAGCCAATCGGACATGATTTGCGACCACATTTTTCATAATGCAGAAGAAGCTATGATGTTTGTACCACATCAAGATACAGATATTGTCATAGTCGACATTGGATTACCAAGGGCAAGTGGCATCGATGCAATCACAACTTTAAAAGGCAAATGTCCTAATGTCCTTTTCTGTATGTTTACAGTATATGAAGATGATGAAAAAATCTTTAGGTCATTGCAAGCAGGTGCGAATGGTTACATATTAAAAGGCGCATCAAAAGACAAAATACTAACTTCCATCCGCGAGTTAGCGGAAGGTGGTTCGCCTATGAGTCCAACTATCGCAAGACGTATTATTGAAACATTTACAGAAAAAAAAGTCCAACCTACTAATAATGCATTGCCATTAACCACTAGGGAAATGGAATTGTTGCAACTACTAGCCAAGGGCATGCTGTATAAAGAAATTGGTGAAACTTTATCTATCACAACGGGTACGGTCAAACAACATATTCATAAAATTTATGAAAAGCTTCAAGTGACCAATAAGACAGAAGCGATTAATAAGTTGAATGTGAATGGGGTCGCTAATTAACGGATGGAGTAAATAAAGTAATAAGCAATATCCCTTTGTCAATACTTGGATATCGTCTTACATCGCCACATCTTTTTTTTTAGAAAAATAGATAAAAACATACTTCTTTTCCTTTAGACGTGGTAGTTAAGTATGGATTTTCGTGTTTTATCCATTTTTTTATTGTTTTGGTCTTTTTTTTGGTGTTATTAATACCTTTTAATCTTATTTTTGTTTCAAATAATCATAAACAACGAATAGCGATTTTTTTCACAACCAAAACAAAAATAAAATGACCCGTATTAAAAATTATTTTACTCTTCTACTGTTATTTTCTTCCTATATGCTGTCTGCACAGACAGCAGAGAGTATCATCGAAAAATACATGGAAAACACCGGTGGTAGAGAAGCATGGTCTAAAATTACCTCTATGAAATCTACAGGTAGTGTAAAGGCTCAAGGTCTGGATTTTCCTACGGTTATGCTTTCTAAAGGAAATAAACAAAAACTTACATTTACATTCCAAGGGAAAGAGATTGTACAACCAGCATTTGATGGACAAGAAGGATGGCAAACAAATTTTATGACCATGAAGGCTGAAAAGATGGAAGCAGAAGATAGTGAAATGTTGAAGGCTGAATATGCTGATTTCCCAGAGGTTTTTTTAAAGTATAAAGAAAAAGGATATACAGCCGAGCTTCAAGGAAGCGAAACGATAGAAGGTACAGATTGTTTTAAAGTTAAACTAACTAAAAAGCCCATTAAAATAGATGGTCAAGATGTGGAGAATGCATCCTTTTACTTTTTTGATAAAGAAAACTACGTCCCAATATTAGTGAAATCCGAAATTAAAAAAGGTCCAGCTAAAGGGAAGTTTTCTGAGACGTATATGTCGGACTATCAGGAGACAAATGGTTTGATTTTGCCATTTTCTGTGGATCAAAAATTTGAAGGTCAGGTACAAGCATCCATCAAGATGAATACCATAGAATTTAATGTGGAGATAGATGACAAAGTATTTTCTTTCCCTGAGCAATAGTAAATTCTTCCTTTTATTTGTACATAAGACATAGCATTTGAGAAGGATATGTGTAGTTTTATATTGGTGGTACATGGATAAGCGGTGCGAATCAGGTAAGACATAAGGAAGATGAAATATTTTAAATCCATTATGTGATCCAATGTAGAAATGGTCATCCTGCATCGAAAGGCAAGAACATTTGAAAATTTTTATTGGTATTCAATTTAAAATAATCTATACTTTTTATATATGAGAAGTTTAATGGTATTTACTTTTTTAGTTGGCTTCATAAGTCAATCTATCGGGCAAAAATCTATTCCCGTAAAAGGAGACGAACTGTTTGGAGCCATTAAGGCACGACAAATAGGTCCTGCGGTCATGTCAGGTAGGGTAGTAGACTTGGAAGCCCATCCAAAGGATTCCAAGGTGTATTATGTCGCTGCTGCAGGTGGCGGTGTCTGGAAAACGGTTAATGCTGGAGTCACATTTAATCCGATATTTGATAAACACACACAATGTATTGGTTCAGTTGCAGTGGATCCGTCTGATCCAGATAAAACGATTTGGGTGGGTACGGGTGAAACATGGACTAGAAACAGTGTGAGCATTGGAGATGGTATCTACAAATCAGACGATGGAGGCCAAAATTGGAAAAAAATGGGTTTGGAAAAATCTGAACGTATAAGCAATATCATCGTCCACCCTAAAGATTCTAAAACCATTTTTGTAGGTGTCTTGGGAGCACTGTGGGGTGATAGTCAGGAACGTGGTGTGTACAAATCTGATGATGGTGGCAATACTTGGAATAAGGTCTTATATGTCAATGAAACCACTGGATGTGCAGATCTGATCATGGACCCTATGAATGCAGATATTTTGTATGCATCATTTTGGGAGTTCAGACGTACAGGATATTCTTTTAATTCAGGTGGTGTATATTCTGCATTATATAAATCTATAGATGGTGGCAAGACTTGGAATAAGATTCACAATGGCTTTCCATCTGGCAAAATGGGAAGAATAGCGGTGGCAGTAGCCCCTTCCAAACCATCCATTGTTTATGCTGTACTCGAAACTGAAAAAGATGCCGATAAAGGACTCTACAAATCTGAAGATAGCGGTGCATCTTGGAAAAAACTCAATGGTGATTTTGAACTAGTGATCAGACCTTTCTACTTTTCGAGAATTGTAGTCGATCCTAAAAATCCTGACATCATTCTGAAAGCAGGTCTCCAAGGATATATGAGCAAGGATGGCGGTAAGACTTTCAGAAGTATAGGCGGTGGCATCCATTCAGATTTTCATGACTATATTTTTGATCCTAATGAATCTAACAATATAGTCGTTGGCACAGATGGTGGCGTGTACAAGTCTAGAGATGGTGGTGTCGTGTGGGAAATGGTAAAAGGATTGCCTTTGTCGCAATTTTATCATGTGTCTGTGGATAATCAAAAGCCATACAAAGTGTACGGTGGTTTGCAAGATAACGGATCTTGGGTTGGTCCAAGTAATAAAGTAGGCGGTATTCGCAATAGTGACTGGACATCCGTAGGATACGGTGATGGCTTTAGAGTATATCCGCATCTGAATGATCCCAATACCGTGTATTCTGAAATGCAGGGCGCAGAAAATATATGGAGGGTCAATGTGGCAAAAAGTCAAGCTAAAACCATAAAACCATATGCCGAAGAAGGTGATCCGAAACTCAGGTTTAACTGGAATGCACCTTTAACTACCAGCTTGCATTATCCAGATAGAGTATATGTGGGTAGTCAATTTGTTCATGTTTCTGATGATAAAGGGGAGACTTGGACTAAAATGTCTCCGGACCTAACCACCAATGATCCTAAAAAACAATTGCAAGAAGCATCTGGTGGACTGAGTGCTGATAATTCAGGTGCTGAAAACCATTGTACTGTATTTACGATTAATGAATCACCCATCGATAAAAATATCATTTGGGTCGGTACAGATGATGGAAATGTGCAGGTAACCAAAGATGGAGGAAAGACATGGACCAATGTTACTTCCAAAATTACAGGTGTTCCAAAAAATACATGGACGTATTTTATCGAACCAAGCAATTTTGATGCAAATACAGCTTATGTTGTTTTTGATGGTCATACCATGAGTGACTTTAAGCCATATGTGATGAAAACTACAGACGGTGGTAATACTTGGAAATCAGTAGTTAACGATCAAATTCCAGTGTTTGCAAGATGCATCAAAGAAGATCATTTGAATCCAGATATTTTGTATCTTGGTACGGAGATGGGATTGTACATATCTTTGGATGGAGGTAATAATTGGGCAAGATTTGACAATGACATGCCACAGGTAGCCGTTCACTATCTCGCCGTACAAAAAGAGGCAGATGCGTTGGTGATGGCGACACACGGTAGAGGAGTCATCATAATCGATGACCTGAAACCACTAAGAGCGATCAATGAATCATTACTCAGCAAAGACCTTGAATTTATCACTTTAGATCCTGCTGTGATCAATGAAAATGTCACTTTTCAAGAATTCCCAGCTGTAGGCGAATATCTAGGTAATACGCCGACGACATCAGCCAGAATCGTGTATTACATGAACAAAAGACATACTTTTGGCAAAATGACGATGGAAGTTTTTGATGAAAATGGTTTAAAAGTTGCGGATCTAGCACCTGGGAAAAGCAAAGGCATCAATGAAGTCCTTTGGAATTATACCCTTCCATTACCAAAAACAGCAAAAGGCAAAACCTTTACTTTTGGAGGATTTGCTGCACCTAAAGTACCTGCTGGAAAATACACGGTAAAAATCACCAAAGGCAAGGAAGAGTACACACAAGACCTAGTGCTAAAATATGATCCTAGCTCCATCCATAGTGAGGAAGATCGCAAAGTAAAGGATGAAAAAGCCATGGAACTCTATAGAATGATGGAGTTTCTCGCAGATGAAGTGGACAAAATAGATCAGTTGCAAAGTACATCAGAATCTATCAAAGGAGGTTTGAAAGATAAAAAAATGCTCAAAAAAATTCAGCTTAATGAGTATGTCAAAGAGATCGAAGATTTGAGAAAAATTCTAGTAGTGACCACAGGTGATAACTACGTGGGTGCTGCTGAACCACAACTGAGAGAAAAAATTGCCAATCTCTATGGCCAAGTCCTAAGTTATGCAGGTAAACCTACCAATGCTCAACTAAAAAATCTCGACTTGCTCCAAGGTAAACTGAATGAAGCCAAAACGAAGATTAAAAATCTGGAAGTAAAGGCTGAAACCATCAATCAACTTTTAGAAAAGAATAAAATCGTCGGTAAAATCAGTACGGGTAAAACGGTAGGCGCATAAGAGACTTTATTTTTTGAAATTTTTGTGAAAGCAGTACTTTGGAAACGAGGTGCTGCTTTTTTTTAAAGTCGTCAATTGAAATATTAAATAGGGTCTGCTGAAAAAGTCAGATGTGCTTAAGATACGAAACTTCAAGCCGCAGATAAGAATCCCGTTAAAAATCGTGATACGAAATCACGATTTAGGGATGAATTGCGACCAACTGGATCGCAACTACTTCATGTTTAGTCATTGACACTAAAAAGGTTGAGTACAGCTGACTTACAAAAATAATTTAAACCTGGCGCAAGGGTTTTGAAGATATTCTTTTAATAGTCGTGCTTTTAATTTTGAAAACTTAAATATATTTAATTGATAATCGATTATTTTGTGAATTTCAGCAGACCCTAAATATTTTATCTTTATAGAGATATCTTTTTATTGCTGTAATATGTATGTTTATTTAAATAAAAGGAAGGCTGTTTTTTTTTCAGTCACAACTTACCAAAAATGGCACTTTCGATAGTAACCTTTCTAAAAAAAAGCAGGATGTTTTGAGTAAGAAAGGTCAATAGTCCAATATAGATCAGTGGAGACTCACATTACATTGAAATAATGTGTGGTCTTCACTTTTTGTCCTGAAGGTGACAAAAATTAAGTTGCGGATTTGATGAAAAAGCCTTTTAGCACTTAACGAAGGTTGTCAAGCACTCAAAGAAGCTTGTGAAGCACCTGAAAAACCTTGTGAATTACTCAAAGAAGCTTGTTAAGCATTTAAAGAAGCTTGTTAGATACGTAAAGAAGGTTTTGAAGCATCTGAAGAAAGTTATCAAGCACTTAAAGTAGGATATGAAGTACCTGAAGAAGGTTGTGAAGCACTTGAAGAAGCTTGTTAGGTACTTCGAGAAGGTTATCGAGTACTCAAAGAAGCTTGTAAAGGAACGTGTAAAAAATTATATGCACTCCAAAACAATGATCATACAAAGCACAAAGCCAAATGATTTCTCACTTGGCTCTATGGGTATGGGTTAGCCCGAAAACCAACCCATTTTTTATATAACTTTATCGGCCAACTATCTATTTAGCTGCGAAGATAGGTCACAATGTAGATATCTAGTATCATTTCTTTTGAAAATATGTAATGTTTTTTTTATCGTTTACACAACATATGAATGCTATTCGATCGGCATTTAAGAATCATTACATTCGAAAAAAAAAATAATATATATCAAAATAATTAAAAATTATCTACCATTTAGGATGTAACTTTAACAATATTCATCATACATAGAATAGTTTTCTTAAATTAAATAAAACTTCTTGCTTTTTTCTACAGAAGGGAAAATTATTTTTTTACCAAGAAACGACATATTAATTTATTTAAATATATTGAATCACTCATTATTAATTAAATGTATATATTAATTTTAAATTTTAAAAAACTATTAAAAAATACACAATTATATTTTATATTTATAACTTTGCCCTATTAGTTAATTTGTCTACTATAAGGAGACAACCTATCAAAATTTTATTTATAATATAACTTAAATTAAAATGTATAACTCTAACTTAATCAATATTTTTGATAAATCCATCTTGAAATCAGTTTTACAAAATCATATGAGATAGATAGTGTAGTTTATGGGCTTGCCATAAGTACCTAACTTTTGTAGGTGATACTTGTGGATACGGTATTTTTCATAAACAAACATTATTTGATATGCTTGAATAGACCATGTTTTGTGATCTCAAAAGATTCATGTTGAAATATTAATTTAAAATTGGCTTTAGCAGAAATTATTCATTTATTCTTAAAATTTATTCATTTTACCTATGAAATTTAATAAAAGTTATTTCATTTATCAGCCCATGAACACATATACTTTCAGGGATAAAATTTCCCAAACATTATGTATTTTCAATCCTTTTCGTTTGAAAATGATGCTTCAACAAACTGCTCTGATGTTTGTTTTTTGTGCAGGGTTCGCATCTTCTTTTGCCGCCACCCTTACAGTTACCAATGGTAGTAACACAGGGGCAGGAAGTCTGCGCAATGCGATTTCGTCAGCTACAAGCGGCGACATCATTGTTTTCTCGGGTGTGACTACGGTAACATTAACTAGTGGGGAGCTTATTATCAACAAAAATTTGACCATCAGTGGTGGTAGCGGAGTAACGGTTACCCGTTCAGGAAGTACATTATTCCGTATATTTAATATTAGTCCGGGTTTTGTGGCAACCTTAAACAATTTAACCATTTCAAATGGTTCTAGTGATTATGGAGGGGCAATTCAAGTTCAGGGAAGTGGTGCATCACTGACTTTGAATAGCTGTACTGTTCAGAACAGCTTTGCAACCCAAATCGGAGGTGGTATTTATTCATCAAATGGAGCACTTACTATAACCAACTCAACAATTAAAAATAATACATGTACTAATGGGGCTGCCGGATTGTTTACACCAGGGGACTTTTCCATGACTGGTTCTACAGTTGAAGGTAATACCAATTCGGGAACTTATGCTATTCTGATTCAAACAGGAGGAAGTGCAACTATCTCTATGACCAATTGTACGGTTTCGAACAACTCCTCTTTCGCAATGGGATATTTTAACCCATCGGGAACAGGGACGATTACTAATTGTACTTTTACCAATAATGGCTTGGGTTTATATATCTATAGTGGATCACTTATAATG
>Ga0209812_10001808_pt1 | contig 13816 bp, 14 predicted proteins | sample JI71714BDNA_FD_187502 | JGI IMG/M metagenome (GOLD analysis project Ga0209812, IMG submission 187502) | Wastewater effluent complex algal communities from Wisconsin, to seasonally profile nutrient transformation and Carbon sequestration -... | ecosystem: Engineered > WWTP > Effluent > Algae...
CGGTACCGGGAAAACCCTGGCCTTTCTGACCGCTACCTTTCACTATTTACTGAATCATGAACCAAAAGGTTCAGGTCAACCGCGCGCTATTATTATGGCGCCAACCCGTGAACTGGCCGTACAAATCCACAATGATGCCGAAGCGCTGGCAAAAAGCGCCGGTTTCAAGCTTGCTTTGATCTATGGGGGCGAGGGTTACGATTCTCAACGCCAGATGCTGGAAAAAGGTGCCGATATTCTGATCGGGACTACCGGCCGGCTGATCGATTATCTGAAACAAGGTCTATATGATTTGTCGCAAATCCAGGTGGTGGTGCTTGATGAAGCAGACCGCATGTTTGATTTGGGTTTTATCAAAGACATCCGCTTTATGTTCCGCCGGATGCCACCGGCCACTGAACGCCTGAGTCTGCTGTTCTCCGCCACTTTATCCTACAAGGTGCAGGAACTGGCGTTTGAACAGATGAATCAGCCGGAGCACATTCATATTGCACCGGAGCAAATGACCGGCAGCCGTATCAGTGAAGAACTGTTTTACCCATCCAGCGAGCACAAAATTCCATTGTTGCTATCGCTGATGGAAGAAGAGTGGCCGGATAAAGCCATTGTGTTTGCCAATACCAAACACTGGTGTGAAGACATTTTCGCTTGGCTCGAAGCTGACGGCCATCGTGTCGGCATGCTGACCGGCGATGTGATCCAGAAAAAACGCCTGAAAATTCTCGATGATTTCACCAGCGGCAAACTGGATATTCTGGTCGCCACAGACGTCGCCGCCCGCGGTCTGCATATTCCAAAAGTCAGTCATGTGTTTAACTTTGACTTGCCTGACGACTGCGAAGATTACGTGCACCGGATTGGCCGGACTGGCCGTGCCGGCGAAAGCGGCAAAGCCATCAGCTTCGCCTGTGAGCGTTACGCGCTGAATCTGACCGCGATTGAAGACTATATCAAGCACTCAATTCCGGTGACTCAGTATGACGCCAGCGCGTTGCTGACTGATTTAACCGTGCCGAAAGCCCGCGTGCGCCGCCGGATGGGACAACCAAGACCAGGCCAAAACCGTACCGGTGGCCGTGGAACCCCGAATGGACCAAGACCAGCTCGCACCCGACCTCGTTGAGACCGGTTTTGTTCTGCCGGGCAGCACACAGCATCAGGATATCTATGCTGTGATTGATCTCGGCTCCAACAGCTTTCACATGCTGATGGTGAAAGTTGTTGGCGGCAGTGTACAGGTGATTGGCCGGGTCAAACGTAAAGTGCGCCTGGCCAGTGGCCTGAATGACAACCTGGTGCTCAGTAAAAAAGCCATGACGCGCGGCTGGGAATGTCTGGCGCTGTTCGCTGAACGGCTGCAGGACATCCCGTCTCAGAACATCCGGATCGTGGGAACCGCCACACTCCGCCTCGCCCACAACGTTAAAATATTCCTCACCGAAGCTGAAAAAATTCTTGGCCATCGTATTGAAGTCATTTCCGGTGAAGAAGAAGCGCGGCTGATTTATCTTGGCGTCGCGCACACGTCCAGCTCTGACAGCAACCGTTTGGTGATTGATATTGGCGGTGCTTCGACTGAGATGGTGATAGGCCATGGTTTTGCGCCGTTGCATCTGGCCAGCCTGCATATGGGTTGTGTCACCTACCTCGACCGTTATTTCCATGACGGTTTACTCAGCGAAGACAATTTTAATGCCGCCATCGCTGCGGCAGAAGCTGAAACGGCAAATGTTGCCCAGCAATTTCTGGCTGCGGGCTGGCAGCTTTCTGTGGGTGCTTCCGGCACAGTGCAGGCGATGCAGGAAATTCTGGTTGGCCAGGGCATGGATGAAGTCATCACGCTGGCGCGACTGGAAACCATCATGCAACAAAGTATTGCCTGTGGTCAGGTCGACAAGTTAGATATCATTGGCCTGGCGCAAGAGCGCAAGCAGGTGTTTGCTTCAGGCCTTGCCATTTTAATCGGTTTGTTTCGTCAGCTGCATATTCCCGGCATGACCTTGTCCGGTGGCGCGCTGCGCGAGGGTATTTTGTATGGCATGTTGCCGCAGCTGCAGCATACCGATGTGCGCAACCGTACTATTGCTAGTTTGATGGTGCGTTACTACATTGACCAGCAACATGCAAACCGTGTCGCTGAGATGGCGCTGCAACTGGCCAATCAGCTGCAGGACCAGTGGAACCTGGCCAAATTCGAAGGCCTGAGCATGCTGCGGGCCGGTGCCCTGCTGCACGAGTTGGGTTTGCTCATCGAATACAAGAATCACCATCATCATGGCGCTTACATCATCAGTCATACAGAGCTGCCGGGTTTTACCCGTGCGCAGCAACAATTGTTGATGGCACTGGTGTTCAACCATCGGTCTGATATTCAGCGCGATATTATTGCCCGCCAGACGATGACTTCAGTGTTGTTGGCGGTGCGCTTAACCCGATTGCTGCGCCTCGCCGTGATTTTATCGATGCGGCGTAAACACGAAGCACTGCCTGAAGTGCAAATCAGTGCGCAGGCGGAAGTGTTGACGGCCCAACTACCGAAAGGCTGGCTGGAACAACATCCGCTGATGCGGGCCGAGCTGGAACAGGAAGTGGCCTATCAACAGGCCGCAGGTTGGCAGCTGCAAGTACGATAGTGTTTTGCACCAGATACAACAAAGGCCGCAATCGCGGCCTTTGTTGTATCTGGCGTTCTGACGATCAGACCGACTGTTCTTTCAGCCAAATCGCGACTTTTTTCGCGAAATACGTCAGGATTCCATCCGCGCCAGCGCGTTTAAATGCCAGTAGCGATTCCATCACAACAGGCTTTTCTGCCAGCCAGCCGTTTTGAATTGCTGCCATGTGCATCGCATATTCGCCGCTGACCTGATAGGCAAAAGTGGGTACGCCAAATTCATCTTTAACCCGACGGACGATGTCCAGATAAGGCATGCCTGGCTTGACCATCACCATGTCGGCACCCTCTTCCAAGTCCATCGCGACTTCGCGTAAAGCTTCATTGCTGTTGGCCGGATCCATCTGGTAGTTCTTTTTGTTGCCGCCTTTTAAGTTGCCGGCAGAACCGACTGCATCGCGGAATGGTCCGTAGTAACTGGACGCATATTTGGCAGAGTACGCCATGATCCGCGTGTTGACATATCCTTCCGCTTCCAGCGCTTCGCGGATAGCACCGATACGACCATCCATCATGTCGGACGGTGCGACGATATCGGCACCAGCCGCAGCATGCGACAGCGCTTGCTTCACCAGCGCATCGGTAGTGATGTCATTCACCACATAGCCTTTGTCGTCGATGATGCCGTCCTGACCATGCGTGGTAAAAGGGTCTAACGCGACATCTGTGATGATGCCGAGTTCAGGTACGTGTTGTTTCAACAGACGCACAGCACGTTGTGCCAGGCCATCCGGGTTCCAGGCTTCTTCGGCTTCCAGTGATTTTTTGTCTGCCGCGGTGACCGGAAAAATAGCGATAGCTGGAATGCCTAAATCGGCGAGTAAACGTGCTTCAGTCAACAGCAGGTCGAGCGTCAGACGTTCAATACCCGGCATGGAGGCAATGGTCTCGCGGCGATTATCGCCATCGATGATAAACATCGGGTAAATCAAATCATTCACGGTTAACTGGTGTTCGGCCATCAGCCGGCGGCTAAAATCGTCAGCACGCATCCGGCGCATCCGGCCGGCAGGAAAATAACTAGAGTTCGGATTCATCCGCAGTTCCTTTGATGGGGTCGGGTTCAGTGGTATCGGAGCCAGATCCCGTTGCCTGGGTCAATTGTACCTGATTCCGCCCGCCATGTTTGGCGCTATACAGGGCTTGGTCTGCCGCCTGAATATAATCAGTACCGACCATCTCAGATTCGGCGACGGCGGCATAACAACCGGCACTGATATGCACAGGCAGCGCGCCGATTTCAGTCTCAAACGGCTGCTCTGCAATACTTTGGCGGATTTGTTCGGCCAGTGTCACTACGCCTTCTGCGTCGGTATTGGGCAGGATCAGTGCAAACTCTTCACCACCGTAACGGCAGACATGGTCGCTCGAGCGCTTTAACAAGGACTGAATACGCTGCGCCACACCGCGGATCACGGCATCACCGGCCAGATGGCCATATTGGTCATTAATTTGTTTGAAGTGGTCGATGTCCAGCATGACCAAAGCCAGCGGCCGTTGTTCACGGCGGCTGCGTTTCATTTCGGCTTGAATTTTCTTATCGAAGTAAGCCCGGTTGCGCACTCCGCTGAGTGCGTCTAGGGTGTTTTGTTCTTCCAGTGCCCGGTTTTTTTCACCCAGCTCGGTTAACGCGACCTGTAATTCCAGCGTGCGGGACTGAATACTGTCTTCTAAGCGTTCTGCTGTTTCCCGTTGCCAAATCAGTTGTTTGCGATACACCACTAAAGCACAGAGTGCTGCACCAATACTGAAACTCAGACTGATCAGCAAGGCGAACAGCCAGGGGTACTGCAGCACCGGCGCAAAAAAATTGATGACGGGCTGCAAGTCAGGCATGGGCCGGGATCCCAAACAACTTCAGGCTATTCGCCCGGCTGGTGTTTGCGATGAGCGCGATATCCAGCTGCAGCAATTCTGCTACCTTTGCGCCGATGGCCGGCAGATAGGCCGGTTCATTACGCCGGCTTTTCGGCTTGTCCTGCAAATTACGTGGTAACAAATATGGTGCATCCGTTTCCAGAACCAATCGGTCCAGCGGTACAAAGTTCAACGCTTGCTGCAACGCGCTGCCTCGGCGTTCGTCACAGAGCCAGCCAGTAATGCCGATATAGAGTCCCAAATCCAGATAAGCCCGCAGTTGCTCGTCATCACCGGTAAAACAATGCGCGATGCCATGCTGGATCTGGTGGGATTTCAATAAATCGATTTGGTCAGTAAAAGCGTCCCGTTCGTGCAAGTAAACCGCTTTTGCATGCTGTTTGGCAAGGGAAAGTTGTGCAGAAAACACGCGCAGCTGTTGCTCTTTTGCAGAGAACATCCGGTTATAGTCGAGCCCGCATTCGCCGACAGCAACAACACCAGGTTTTTGCAGCTGTTGCTCTAGCAGCGTGAGCCAGTCATGGGACACGTGGTCAGCCTGATGCGGATGCACGCCAGCAGTGCAGAAGCTACCAACATGTTTGCTACAGAATTGCAGATTATCCTGCGTTTCAGCGAGGTCGCTGCTGATCAGTAACAGCTCTGTGACCCCGGCGGCTTGCGCCTGTGTCACGACTTGGAGCCGGTCATCGTCGAATTGGGCACTGAACAGATTGACGCCCGCATCAAACCAGCGGTTGGAGTCAGTCAACACGACGCACCCGGATATTACGGTTATTGCGGCCGTTATTCAGCAAAAAGGAGCCAAAGGTAGCCCGTTCAATGGTGCATTGATCACCAGGCTGCACGTCTAAGCGGCTGTCATCGGTTTGCAGCCATACCTGGCCATTTTGCATGGTGATCTCAAGCCGGCCTTTTTTGGTCATCTGCACGGACTTTACTTCGAGTTTCAGGTCGGCGACTTGTTGTTCCGGTACGCGATTTTCCAAACCAAAACTCTGGACAGGGTCTGCAACAGGTTGCACTGTTGGAGTTGCCTGAGTTGCCTGAGTTGCCTGAGTTGCCTGAGTTGCCTGAGTTGCCTGAGTTGCCTGAGTTGCCTGCAGGCTGCGTGCTAACTGGTCATAACACTGTAAGCGGGTATCGTCCTGCGTTAACTGCAGACATTGTTGTAATGCTGTGGTGAGTTCTGCTGCCTGTAACGGGGCAGTCACTAACCAGGACAAGGCCACTACTGTCAATATCCGCATTTTTGCTCCTTTTGCCTTTCTAGCGGTCATAGTTCGGATGTTATCGCTTGCAGCATCAGTGCGTTTTTACTGTAGCCGTTTGACCCGGATAGTTTTAGATCCCTGCTGGCATTTCATTTTGAAAGACCCAAACACACCGCTGCTAATAACACAGGTATCGCCACTGCTGACTTTTACAAAACCCTGGTCAAGTTGTTGCCAGCGCTGCCCGTTTTGCATAGTGAAAAGCAACTTTTGCCGTGCATCGGTCGTTGTTGATTTGACCTGTACTGTCAGAGTTGCGATTGCGGACTCAATGGTTTCGCCACTGGTGCCGAATAAAGCTTCGTCACGCAGCGTTTGTGGCGGCGCGGTTTTTTCCGCAGCCGGTAAAGGGGTGGTTGCTGGAATTGGCTCTAACGCTGTCGCGGTCTGAGTGGGTGCCCGGGCATCGACGAGCTGGTCATAGCATTGCAACCGCTCGGTTGCGTCCTGGATCGCACGGCATTGCTGCAGCGGGTCTGCGCCATGTGCAGAAAATATCAGGCAAGAGAAAAACATAGCAGCGGCGATACGCATGATCGTTCCTTAATCGACTTTTTCTTCGGGTAACTCGTCTGATTCGTCAGCGGGCTTCTCATAAAACCGACCCAGCCAAATGCCAATCTCGTAAAGAATACACATCGGAATTGCCAGCAGCGCCTGCGATAAAACATCTGGCGGCGTCAGAAACATCGCGACGATAAAGGCAATTACGATGAAGTAAGGTCGTTTCTCAATCAGCATTTCTCGCGTCATCACTCCTGACCAAATCAGCAGCAACATGGCGACCGGGATCTCAAAGCTCAGGCCAAAAGCAAAGAACATTTGCAGAACAAAATCGAGGTAAGTACTGATGTCCGGTGCGTTGACCACGCCTTCTGGTGTCACGCTGGTGAAAAAGCCAAATACCAGAGGGAATACAAAGAAGTACGCAAAAGAAATGCCTAGATAAAACAGCAAGGTAGACGAGACGATGAGCGGTGCTATCAGATGCTTTTCCTTGTTGTACAAGGCTGGCGCAACGAAACTCCAGATTTGATACAACACATATGGAATGGCCAGCACAAAGGCAACGATAAACGTTAACTTGAATGGCACAAAAAAGGTAGAGGCGACACCGGTTGCAATCATGGTGGTGCCTTCGGGTAGCGAAGCCAGCAGCGGCAGCGCCAACAGGTGATAAATATCGTTGGCCCAATACGCCAGACTCAAAAACAGTAATACCACTGCAGCAATTGATTTCAGCAGGCGGTTGCGCAGTTCAATCAGATGCCCCATCAGGCTATTGGGGTCATGTCGGTGTTTTTTGCTCATTCACTTGTGCTGTATTGTTCGGGCTGGTCGTGGTAACGACAGACGCGGTCACCGGCGCGGCTTGAGCCGGAGTTGCCGCAGACGTAGTTTGAGTTGCCGGTGTGCTATGCGTTGTGATGGCGTCTGGCAATGCAGGCACCGCAGGATTCGGGCTGTATGGATTATTGACGTCTGCAGCAGCCTGACGTAATTCCGCCAGCGCATTGATTTCATCCACAGATAAACCAAGCAGACCTTTTTCTTCGGCCTGACGCAGTTTTTCATGGAGTTCATGGACGCGCAGTTCATCCGATAACTCAGATTTCATCTGATGACCGAATTCGCGGATGGAGCGAATTGTGCCGGTGACTGTACGAATGGCGCCGGGAAGTTTCTCCGGCCCCAAAACCAGCAAGGCAACGATGCCAACAACGACCAGTTCCCAGAAGCTCATTAGTGCTTATCTTGAACCTGAGTAACCGGAGCCGCCGGCTGGGCTGGCTGAGCTGGCGCAGCAGGCTGTGCTGCGGTCGTTTGTGCTGCCGGTGCAGGTTGTACTGTTACTGCAGCGTCACGCTTCACCTCTGACGGGAAGGTTGCATCTTGTTCTGTCGACTCATCAGAATCTTTGATTGAGCTGCGGAAACCACGGATAGCCGACCCCAGGTCATTGCCAATATTGCGTAGTCGTTTGGTTCCGAACAACAACACTATGATCACCAGAATAATCAGCAATTGCCAAATACTTACGCCACCAAAACCCATTATATATGCTTCCTCAGACTAAAAACTGTTCCAGTATACGCTTGTTGTCTGCCCGAACTCTATGCCCGGTGCAGATTACCCTGCTCATTCTATAAAAAAATTATGACAATATTGCTTTAACGGCCGCAGCTGCACCGAACACAAAAGCGCCGAGCGCCAATCCTTGATGACCTAATACCAGCAACACTGTGCTGCAGATGATCAGTGCTGCGGCGACGATCACCAGTTTTAAACTCTGACCTTGTTGCTGTTGTATCTGCTGCATCAGCTGTAACTGGTTCAGTAACTGCTGCTGAGAACGGGGATGTTGTTGCAGATAGCTATGCAGCAGGGTTGGCATTTCCGGCAGTTTTTCGCCCCAGAATGGCAGGTTTTCTTTGATCTGCTGCAGCATAGCCCATGGCCCCATTTGCTGTTTTACCCAGTTCTCCAGGAATGGTTTCGCCGTTTTCCAAAGATCCAGCTGCGGGTAAAGCTGCCTTCCCAAGCCTTCAATGTACAATAGGGTTTTTTGTAGCAGCACCAGCTGGGGCTGAACCTGCATGTTAAAGCGCCGCGCCGTATTAAACAGGTTCATCAGCACCTGACCAAAAGAAATCTCTGCCAGCGGCTTTTGAAAAATCGGTTCACACACGGTGCGGATAGCACTTTCAAACTCTTCAATGGAAGTATCTGCCGGCACCCAGCCGGAGTCCACGTGTAGTTCTGCGACTTTGCGGTAATCCCGATTAAAAAAAGCGACAAAGTTTTCCGCCAGGTAGCGTTTATCTTCACGGTTTAACGTGCCGACAATGCCACAGTCGATCCCAATATATTGCGGATTCTGTGGTTTGTCCGGCGCAACAAAAATATTGCCGGGATGCATATCTGCATGGAAAAAGCTGTCACGAAACACTTGGGTAAAAAACACTTCAACCCCACGCTTGGCCAGTAACTCCATATCGGTGCCGTTCGCGATCAGTCGCTCGGTGTCGGACACAGGGATACCATAAATGCGCTCCATCACCATCACATTGGTGCGGCTATGGTCACTGTAAACAAACGGAATATATAAGGATTCTGAGCCTTCGAAGTTGCGGCGTAGCTGAATGGCGTTAGCGGCTTCGCGTTGTAAATCCAGCTCATCCAGAATAGTTTTGCGATATTCAGCGACGACTTCCCGCGGACGCAACCGTTTGCCATCCGGCAGGAATCGGGCGGCGACAATGGCCAAGTCGGCCATCAGCTCCAAATCTGCCTGAATTTGTTGCTCAATATCAGGCCGGATCACTTTAATGACAACTTCAGGCTCAGAACCATCAGCCTGGCGCAAGCGTGCTGTGTGTACCTGGGCAATCGAAGCGGATGCCAGCGGCGTCACGCTAAAGTCGGCAAACAATGCATTGATATGCGTCAGCCCGAGCGCCCGCTCAATCAGCTGTTGTGCCTGATGGCCATCAAAAGGCGCCACTTTGTCCTGTAACTTGGCCAATTCGTCTGCCAGTTGTGGCGGAAACAAATCGCGCCGGGTTGACAGCATCTGACCAAACTTCACCCACACCGGCCCCAGGTCTTGCAGCGCCAGGCGCAGGCGAACACCAGGACTTTGCTCCGGGTGGCGATTGCGCAGCCAAAACAGCGTTGTTCGCAGCGGCGATAACCACCAGGGCCGCCATTGCGCCGGGATCAGCTCATCCAGACCATGTTGTAAGAGGGTTTTGAGAATTTGATAAAACCGGCTGATGCTCATGATTGGGCCTGTAACTGCGGAAGCAGGCCAGCAAGCTGGCGTTGTAAAAGTTCGGTACGACGGGCGAGGGTACTGACATCCTGGCTGAATTGCTGTACTTCGGCGGCCACTGGGGTCAGACGCAGTTCATCCTGTGCCAATTCGCGGAAGGTCTGTTCACTCTGCTGAAGATATTGCCGGATATGCTGCTCGAGAAGTTTGATGATGCCTGCAACCCGATGTGCCGCGGCGTCACCGATATAAGCCGACAAGCTTTCCTGCCAGTCCGGTTGCAGTTGCTGAAAGAACTGCGAGAACTGCTGCAAGGTTTGCAGATCGCCCTCAATCCGTAATTTGTCTTCGCGGATTAAGCGGGTCAGCTGGCTCGGATCTGACAGCTGCTGCAGTGCTGAAATATCGGTGTCGATGCTGCAATCGACCGTTTCATCATGACTATTCAGCCAGATGCCGTTTTGCTGCGCTGTCAGCACCAACCGGAACGGAATTCCGCGCAATTGCACAGCAAATTGTTTGCCTTGCAACCGATGCAGACGAGTCTGGGCATCGGGGTCCAGTTGAATCAATGGATTCAACACTTTTTCACCGATAGTACAGAGCAGGCCGGGCAACAACAGTTTCAGCATTATAGGTCCGTCAGAATTTATACCCACGGTGCAGCGCGACGATACCACCGGTCAGGTTATGGTAACTCGTTTCGGCAAAACCGGCTTGTTCCATCATCTGTTTCAGCGTGTCTTGGTCCGGATGCATCCGGATGGATTCCGCCAGATACTGGTAAGACTCGCGATCATTGGCCACGAGCTGGCCCATGGTTGGCAGTAACTTAAATGAATACAGGTCATAAGCTTTGCTGAGCCAGGCTTCGGTCGGTTTGGAGAATTCTAATACCAGCAGACGACCCCCCGGCTTCAGCACGCGAAACATCGAGCGTAACGCGGCATCTTTATCGGTGACATTACGCAGGCCAAAGGCAATAGTAATGATGTCGAAGCTATTGTCAGCGAACGGCAGTGCCTCGGCGTTGGCCTGAACATAGCTGATGTTGTTGACCAGCCCCATGTCGCGCAGTTTGTCTTTACCAACGTTCAGCATGGATTCGTTAATATCGGCCAGAACCACCTGCCCGGTCGGGCCAACCCGGCGCGAAAACAAGGCAGTTAAATCGCCGGTGCCGCCGGCTAAATCCAGTACTTTCTGACCCGGGCGTACGCCGCTACAGTCAATAGTGAAACGTTTCCACAAGCGGTGGATACCTAAAGACATCAGGTCATTCATCACGTCATATTTGGCTGCAACACTGTGAAAAACATTGGCGACCATCGAGACTTTCTCGTCACGGGCGACAGTTTTAAAACCAAAATGCGTACTGTCTTGAGTGCCTGCATGCTGTTGTTCGGACATGAAATAACCTTAGCCAGAAAGAATATGGCGCTAGTGTAAAAGATCCACGGACAGACTCCAACCTAAAGCGTTGGATCAATTGTCGCGGATCAAGTCGAATGTTTGGGTTACGACAATTTCACCATTGACGATCAGATGCAGCTGATGGCTACCGGCATGATGTTTACGGGTAGTCAGATCGCGGAATCGGTAGGATTTTTTTAGCATCAGAGGGCCAGGGCCTGCGTCGCGCTGGGTCCACTGGAAGACTTTGTGCCGTTTAGCACCATTTTTCGAAGCAAAATCAATCGCATATTCAACACGCAACAACGCAGGACCATCACTGAGCCTGATCTCGGCATCGAATTGCAGTGTGTCGCCATAGTGGATTGTGGGCTGTGCCAGCGTCAGGCTCGCGACAAGAGTCCTTGGTGCACAGCCAAACAACGACAAGGCGGCACTGTTGCGTTGTTTCAACAGGCCTCGCAATGCATGCTTCAGGATCCAGTCGGTGTGTTCGTGGGAGCCATACCATTGTGTTGCCAGCTGTAAAACCAGATCAGGGTGGTCTTTGCTGATGTCGTTCAGATTATTGGCAACACTACGCCGGACATAATCTTCCGGGTCTTGTTTTAATGCGGCGAGGATCGGTAATAAAGGCTTGGGGTCGGCAATAAACTGCGGTAATTGTTGCCCCCAGGGTAAACGGGGACGGCAGCCTTCAGACGCCAGCCGGCGCAGGTGAACATTATCGGAGCGGGTCCAGTCAATGAGCTGTTGCAGACCTCGCTCGGGGTAACGCTGCAGAAAAGGCCTGATCGCGAATTCAGCAGTGGAATAGCAGGTGAAATGGCTCAAAGCCTGCATTGAGGTTTTGAAATCATCGAGACCAAATTGTTCGACGATATCCGGGAAAATAAAACCGGGCAAACCACTGATTTCTGCACTGACCGGTTTTAACAGCTCACAGCAGTTGGCGAAGGGCACATCCAACTGATGAAACAGCGTGGTCGCTATGCGGCGGACCCGCTGTTTCAGGCTTTGCTGAGCATAATTCGCATCCCATAACGCAGTGACAAAAGTATCAGCACAGAAAGTAGCTTGCTGCTGGTTGACGGCAGTGGCTAAGCGTTGCAGCAGAGTGAGATCAAATAAATCTTTTAACAGTGGAGCGCTCATCAGACGCGCTTACAGCATAGCTTCTGTAGCGACCTGATTACGGCCACGTTTCTTCGCGATACTCAGCACCTGATTGGAGCGGGCGAGAAACTGATGCCAGTTTTCCTGCGCCTGATATAGCGCTACACCCAGAGAAATAGTCACTTTAGGCAGCGCTTTTTTACTACGTGACGAGACAAACCGGAGTTTCTCTACACCACGCCTGACTTGTTCGGCAATTTCACTGGCGGTACGCAAATCAACATCCGGTAACAGGATCAGGAACTCTTCACCGCCAGCCCGCACAGGTAAGCCACTTTCCTGGACATAACCGCTGATTTTCTTTGCAACTTTTGACAGGATGACGTCACCAATGTTGTAGCCGTAATCCTGGTTAAACTGTTTGAAATGATCAAGATCGACCGCGATGGCGGCAATACGCCGATGTGGATTTTCAGCCAACCACTGGTCGATATGTTCCTGCATCGCCAATCTGTTGTACAAGCCGGTCAGCGCATCAACATGGCGTTCACGTTTCAGTTGTTCTAACTCAGCACGGAGTTGGTAGCTCTGGTCGTTGGATTTTACCAGTTGATCACGCAGCTTTTGCTGACTTGCTTTGAGTTCATATGTGGCGGAAAGAATCCGGCTGATCGTGTCACGGGCCTGCACCGGAGTGTCTGTCTTCAGCGCTACCAGACCATGGTCCAGCACATCGATATAATCATGAATCGCTTCGCCGGCCTGCTCGGATTGCTGATTCAGGGCATTGACCATCTTGTAGACGGCGGCAATCATTTCTTCATTCTGCCGCCCGGTCGGCACTATGTAGTTGCTGTAGAGTTCCGTCATCACGAAATCGTCAAACGGAATCCGCGCGGTGAGTTTATCTTCGATGGCCTGACAGAGCTCAGCGATCACGCCGCTGATATATTCGTAGGCAACGGTGAAGTTTACCGGGTGGGCGGCCAAACGATGCCGCTGAAGAAAGGCAATAGCTAACGCCGCCTTCTCACTCGCTTGCTCGATTGAATCCTGATACATCATGCCAAGTAAAACTCCAATGGATACTGCATAGACTTAGCGTAACTTAAGGCAGATATGTTACGGAAAAGCCATGCCAACGCAAGTGCAACCGGGAAATTACAACGCTGTCATCCCTAAAATAACGGGACAACTGAGTGACGCCAAGCCTTTTTTACACCAATTAGTAATTTTTTTCAGATTATTCAGGCATTTGGTTGATTCCACACCCTCAATCTACCGCAGAACCAAAGAAAATCCGCTCAACATGCAGAAATCTAAGTTGATTAGTGCCTGAACGACGTGAAGAATTGTATACAATCAATCCAATCAAATAGCCATTTGGATTGCCGGAAATGAAACGAAAACTGTTGGTTTCTCTGTGTTGTGCTGCTTTTTTAGGGTGCGCACAACAACCTGTCTCAACCCCTGCCGATTTTGATCGCTTTGCCAACGATTGGTGGCAACGTGTTGAGCAGGTGCAGCCCAACACAAAATCCGGTTTACCGGATATGTCGGTTGCAGCGTTAGAAAAAGCCCAGCAACAGCGTCTGAAGCTGCTGGCAGAGCTGAATCAAACCAAGGTCAGCGACCTGACGGAACAGCAGAAAATTAACTTCGCAGTCCTGCAATATCGCCTGCAGA
>Ga0209812_10001809_pt1 | contig 13807 bp, 12 predicted proteins | sample JI71714BDNA_FD_187502 | JGI IMG/M metagenome (GOLD analysis project Ga0209812, IMG submission 187502) | Wastewater effluent complex algal communities from Wisconsin, to seasonally profile nutrient transformation and Carbon sequestration -... | ecosystem: Engineered > WWTP > Effluent > Algae...
TGGGTAACACCCAGAGAATATTTATCAGTAATTTGCCTTAATATTACTTTTCCTCAGCCACCTGTTCCGGCCAAAGATAAATCAGCCCAGAAATCAAAGTCAAAGCCACAGAAACCCAAAAAGCAATTAATGCAGGAAAATTCCCAGCTTCAGAAAGGGGAGCAATTAAAAGCGCGATCGCCACAATTTGACTGACTGTTTTCAGCTTACCCCAGATATTCGCGCCAGAAATTTTAGTTTTGTTAACACGCCACCCAGCGATTGTCAACTCCCTTGCCAAAATCAGAAACACACCCCAAGCCGGGACTCTACCCAACTCAATCAAAACTAAAAGTGGCGCTAACACCAACAATTTATCCACCAAAGGATCGAGAAACTTCCCCAAATCGGTAATTTGATTGAGTTTCCGAGCTAAATAGCCATCCAGCCAATCGGTAGCCGCCGCCACCACAAAAATTGCCACACAAATCCAGCGACTTTGCACGCTGGGATCGTACAAACCATACAGGAGAAAAGGCACTCCCAGTAATCTAGAAAAAGTAATTAAATTAGGCAAATTCATAAATTCAGAAGATAGAATGAACAAGAAATAAGTCACCCCGCCAAGGGGGAAAGAACCAGGAAGAAGTCAGCCCGCCAAGGCAGGGTGGATGAATTGCCACAGGAGCAATATAGGATAGTATGGGCGATCGCGTCAAACCCGATCGCCCATACTATCCTAATGGGAGTGGATCGGTAATCAACTTCATTGAAGCTATTATGGCAGTACCTGACCATGGACAAGCCCAGAGTGCCGGCTCTCCTAGTGCCGATCAATTTTCCAGCAGCATAGTTATGTCTGTCCACCCGTAGGCAATTTCCTTAAGTACAACTCCGGCTCTCTTTGTTTGTTGTTCCTCAATTTTTTTGCCTCCCAAAACTTCATAAAACCTACAGGCTGAATTATCTCCTAACACCCAAACTAGCATCGAATTTAAGTTTAATTTAGACAGTTGGGATGCAATTGTTCCTACGAGTTTCCGACCGATTCCTTGATGCTGATATGCCTGCAAAATATAGATAGCAAATAATTCTCCTTGATAAACATATTTGTGAGTTCGTTCGTAGCCACCAGCAGCAAAACCCACAATTTGTCCTAATTCATTCTCCGCAACGTAGACAAAATATTTATTTTTTTCGGCGTTTACAAGGATGTCTCGCCAATTGCTTTCTCGATTTTCATAGGATAACTGCGCTAGATAGTCTGCTGGTAAAATTTTCTGATAAGCTGTTCGCCAAGTATCTACATTAACTTGTGCGATCGCAGGTGCATCAGCAAGTTCAGCTTGTCTCACAATCATCATCAACAAATACTCCTTTCCCAGGTAGAAGCGCTTTTTTACTACCTCCGCAACCTGACTAATTATCCAAAATTGCAGGATTTAGATAAATTATCCGATCGCGTCCTTCTAGTTTAGCTTGGTAGAGCGATCGATCTGCTTCCCCAATTAGCCACTCCACAGATAGTTCCGCACTAGGAACTACACTAGCTATCCCCATACTGGCAGTTACAAACTGACTTACCTTTGACAGTTGGTGAGGAATTGCCTCCATTTTTAAATCGTTGCGAATTGATTCGGCTACCCGCATTGCTCCTTTAGCATCAGTCTGGGACAAAATTAATGCAAATTCTTCGCCCCCGTACCTAGCAGATAAATCGCCTCCCCGGTGAGCATTGCGATCTAAAATTTCCGCCACTTTTTTTAAACATTCATCTCCGCCTTGATGCCCGTAATGGTCGTTATAAAGTTTAAAAAAATCTATATCCAACAAAATTAAAGCTAGAGGCTCTTGATTTCTCGCCATCCGCAACCATTCCGACTGCAATGTTTTGTCAAAACAGCGACGATTAGCAATCTGAGTCAAACCATCTACAGAGGCGAGTCGCTGTAGGGCACGGTTAGCAGATTCTAACTCTAATTTAGTCTTTTCTAGGGCTAAATTTTGCTGAACCAATTTTTTACTTTGGCGTTTTTCCTGTTCGTATAAAACTCTGATGGAAGCTTCGGCTTCTTGCAGTTCTTTTTCGGCATACTTGCGCTTGACAAACTGTCCCAATTGCGAACCAACGGCGGCCATCATCTGAAGTAAGTCTTCATCGGAGGGCTGTTTTTTTTGACAGAAAAAAGTCATGACTCCTACAATTTGACCACTAGCACGAATTGGGAAACCAAAAGCCGAAGTTAGTTTGGCTTTTGATGCTAAGTTAGATCTTATAAAATTGCCATCTTTGAGAATATCAGTAATCCACTGCGGATAACCAGTATTCCAAACCACTCCGGGTAAGCCCACACCAGGAGGGAGAGTTATCTGCTGACAATTTTCCACAAACTCGCCGACATCTGTACCCCGCCACCATACTCCCACTCGCAGTAGAAACGGCACTTTTTCCACAGGAGTGTCTGGTGTTGCAAACAAAAATCTGACTTTTTGCTGTGGATTTTTCCCATCTAATTTAGTCTCTTTTTCATCCACAGGCGTCCACAGTTCACCAAGATCCCATCCTAAACTTTCACAGATAGCTTGCAAAATTTTCGGAGTCGCACTCTCTAAAGAACCAGATTCTGACATGATTCTAGCTACTGCATACTGTGCTGCTTGACGCTTTTTTGTTCGTTGTTGTTCGGTGATATCTCTGCCAATATAGACAAAATCTTGTATGATTTCACTTGCTGAATGTTTGCTTTCTACCCTGGTCTCGATGGTAGAGCAAGAAAAAGCCACTGTCAAGCTTAAAGCTGCTTTAGTCTGGCATATTACTTTCACCTGATGCCATGATTCGTTTTTAAGTTCCGCAGGTAACTGACTGACTTGACGCAATAGTTCCTCATTGGCCGTAATCATTGAAATTGGTTTACCAATTAATTCGGCTTCGGTGTATCCAAATAATAATTCTGTGGATTTATTGATTTTTTTAATTTTTCCCGATGCCGTCGTCACTAACAAAATATCATTGATTGAATTCAGGATCTGCTCAATATAATCGCGGGAGGTAGCTAAATTAGTGACTTTGATGCTGCTTTCATTTACTGATTGCACCATGCTTTGCTGCATACTGGTACTATCTGTTACGTCTTCGCAGAAAATAATTAGCCTCTCAGGTTTTAACTGTTCTTTATAGCCAAAAACATACAAATCTAGATACAAACAAGAGCCATCATTTAAAATTCTGGTTACTGATTTTAGTTGAAAATTGGGCTGTTTTTCTTCTAGAATATCATCTAGGATTTCTTCGATGCCGATTAGTTCGGGAAAACTATCACGCACATCTTTTCCTTTTTCGATGCCCTCTGGAATTTCAGCAAATTCCTGGACGTTCAAAGATGTTTCTTGAATTTTTAGCTCTCGATCGACTGCGAGGTATTCAATTCGACGCAAGGATAACAACTTGTCAAGCAGATTGTTAACATTTTTGGGGGAGATTTGTACGCTTAATTTGGGTAGCATTTCGTTATGTTTGAGGTTCTATTTCCAAGGTGGGGCTGTTTTTTTGGTCAATAGGCTATTTTATTTATGCCTTTTTTAGGATAAATAAATCAATGTTCGTAAAAGCTCTCCTTTCCTTCGCAATGACATAAATACGCTCTCGATGCGTAAGTTGCAAGCTATTGATATGGGGGTGGAAACTCTGGGGAGGTAGGGCACTATTTTACGGCTGGTAAATTTAACCAAACACTAAATTTGATTCCTCTAAGGAGTTTTTCCCTGTGGCAAAGCTAGCCGAATATGAGTCCCATGGAATGTTTTTAACAATCCCGTGAACTCAACCTCAACTCACCCTAGGTTAAGGGGTAGATTTATGTATAAAATATAGCGGTTCACTTTATTTGTGCAACACGTCTTAATTGTAGATTTCCTGATATTGATTGCAACCGCTACAGTTGAGTGTGACTAGAGTTTGAGCGTAATGTTTTATGCAATTGACATTACTTAATAAACAGTAACTCCCTAGGGTATTTCTGTCAAGTTTTGTGGAGGATATGACTTCTCTTAATGATACAATATTAAATAATTTGTATCAAATCTTAAATATATTCTGCTAAATGCTGAGACTGATTACAGACTTTGATGGGCCAATAATGGATGTGTCCGATCGCTATTATCGAGTTTATCAGCAATGTCTTGCGGAGACTCAAGCTTCAGACCAACAGGTGCACGAACTCTCCAAAGCAGAGTTTTGGGAAATGAAGCGGGCGCGGATTCCTGAAACCGAAATCGGCATTCTCTCAGGATTGGATGCTATCCAAGCGACTGAATTTGCCCAAAAACGTCGTCACACTGTTCATACTTTCCCCTACTTGATGTACGATCGCCCATCCCCAGGTGCAGTAGAAACCTTAGAAAAGCTCCAACGGGCGGGAGTTGATTTAGTAGTGATGACTATGCGCCGCGTCAGGGAACTTGACGAAGCTTTCAACCGCTGCAATTTAGGCCACTTTTTCCCAGAAGACCGGCGTTATTGTCTCCCCAATGATTATGTTAAAACTGGTGATGTTAAAGATAAGCCGTTGCTGATGGCAAAAGCTCTCGCCGAATTGCCGCCAGCTTCTGATACTTGGATGGTTGGGGATACAGAGGCTGATATTATAGCAGCTAAAACCCACGGTGTCAAGGTAATTGGTGTTTTGTGCGGGATTCGCGATCGCTCGCAACTAGAAATTCAGCAACCAGACTTAATTGCTAACAATTTGGGGGAAGCCGTTGAGATAATTTTCGCTCGATCTGCCCGATAAATCAGTCAACAGTCAACACTCAACTGTTGACTGTATTAGACATCTCCCATAGTTATTGTGGAACAGGCTTTCTGACCTGTGCTTTACAGGCTTTTTGGGAGAAGTCTAGAGACTAAACTATCGTAAAAAACTGCTGACCAGCCACAGAGTTAAAAACGTAAACAAAGCAATAAATTTCTCTGTTGGGATGAATGCTGGACTCACCAGAGAGCTTAAAATACCTCCCAGCAACAAGCCTAAAACCAAGCCCATTACTGTTAGTAATACAGCCCGACCAAATTTTTGTTCCTTGCGATTGAGAAAATAGAGACAAGAGCCGACTCCTAGAGCTAGAGTCAACTGTAGTAAAGAATTATTAGCAGCCGGATAGATACTGAGCCCGCTCAATCCGACATAGATTCCCCCAGGCCACAAAATGTCCGATCGACTAGGAGTATCGATTAGGCGTTGCAGCCAAGCAGGACCACCAGACGGAGGAGATGGAGTAAAGCTGGCGGGTGGAGGAGTCAACCGTTCAGGAAAACGGATGCGTTCGGGGACTTTAATTTTACCCTCCTGTCGTTGTCGCAAACGATCCATCAGGATCGCGTCGTAAGCAGCTTCGATCGATTCTAAACGTTTCAGATCGCCACTGTAATGTTCAGCCAGACGAGTGCGAGCTTCTTGCACTTCATCAAAAGAAGCATCTTCATCGACCTCAAGCAGTTGATAGGGAGTTGGATCGCTCATTTTAATAACCCGCTGGAGACTCTCGTTATAGCGCAATCTTAACAAGAGAGGAAAGCGGGGCGGGGGCGAGGGCCGCTTTCCCAAAAAGTTTAGTTGCTAGTTTTTTAGTGATTTTAGGGAATCACCCACTAAGTAGGTAGGTTAACTCCTGAAAATCCTGTTTTGAAAGTAGAAGGAAAGTCAGTAGATTTTAAGTTTTGAGTTTTAAGTTAAAGAGTTAAAATTCAAAATTTAAAATTCAAAATTTAAAACTTAAAACTACATTCTACCTTCTACCTTCAACAGGTAGTTGTCGCTCCGCCGCTGACAATTCCCGACCACTGGACTTTTTTAAGTGGCTCCCGGCGGTGGGAAAAAAAGCGATCGGAGTCAGAATAAGTACAGTGAGGAGCGATCGCCACTTGAGAAGCATGAATTCCCAACTGTTGCAATTGCAAAGCATTGCAGCGGCGAACATCCAAACGTACTTTTCCCGGTTCAGGATCGGCCAACACAGGGGTTTGAGGCAGTTGGTGCAAAAACTCTAGAATGCTGTCGGCTGTTACACTAACCGCACCCTTGGGAGTAATGGTAGCTCCTAGTTCCGCTGCCACTTCCACAGATACCTGGTAAACCTGTCGAGCGATCGCCGGCCCCATAGCAATCCTGAGATTTTCCAGTTGACTGCCAACGGCCACAAGTTGAGCGATCGCCTCTGGTAATATCTTAGCAGCAGTCCCGCGCCAACCTGCGTGAACTGCGGCAGTCAGTCCGGTGCGATCGTCAGCAATCAACACAGGAACACAATCTGCCGTACAAACCCAAATCGCCTCAAACTCTCGCTGGGCCACCAAGCCATCAGCCTCAGCATAAATAGGGGTCTCAGTTCCCGCTTCCAGACCTGTAGCAGAAACCGGAGTCACCTGACCAGTATTGAGTACCGCATTACCATGTACCTGCTTGACCCGGTAAACAGGAGCTCCGGGCGACAGAACTTGCACCAAGTCGATCGGGGTGCGGGGCGAAAACGGAGCCGTAAAAAAGCCGTGTTTCCAGCGTTGGAGAAAGCTACAAGTCAGATAGGGCAATCCTTCCCAACTTTGCCACTCCCAAGTAACACCCTCTGGTTCCCCAAGGAACTCATAGTCGCGAAAATTTGTCAAGCGATCGTCAGGTAAACTCATTAATGCCATGCTGCCCCAAGGGAGTCAATAATAGTGATTTGTGTTGTACTAAATAATTAACAATTTTGCAAATTAAACCGACAAACTGGAATCAACTAGCTAGGTTGAACGGAATAATCGCGTTAACCAGGTACAATAGTTTAGGCTCCACTCCAGACAAGGGTGAGCATAAATTCGAGCCTGACTTCGATCTCCACCAAGGCCCTAAGTTGAGTTGGGAAAAAACATCGTGAAACCAGTTTCAGACAAGCATTGGACAGCCACTGTGAACACCAAAGAGCCAAATAAAAAACCTACAGGCGCACGGAATCTTCAGCGTCTTTTGTCCGATCGCTCCCTGCTGGTGGGACTAGGTTGCCTTGCCAGTCTGGGACTACTCAGCAAAGGCATAGTGTGGGCACAAACGGAAACTCCAACAGTAGAACAGACAGCCCCAGGTGCTGCGGACCTGCAACCATTATTTGAAGCCCCTCTCCCGGTAGAACCTGCTCCCATGGCAGAAAGCGAGCCAACCCCAGAGGTAGCGGGGGAGCCTAGCTACCAAGAACCAGCTCCCGAACCGGAATACGCGACGGAACCGCCCGCGGAAGCCGCCCCTGAGACCTCAGAATATTATCTGCCCGAACCCGCACTGATACCCCTGCCGGAACCCACAGCCCAGTCGCCGGAACCTCCTTTTGAAGCGCCCGTGAACCCCGCCAACGCTTACAACGACCAGACAGACTACAGCGCCGGGGCGACCAACAGCTACGAAGCGCCGACAAACATAGAATTTTCAGCTCGATCGACCGAATGTCCGGGTGGTGAGAGTGCCTGCGCCCCTGCTGCGATTTCCGAGCCTGTCACGGCCGATGCTGGAGAAGGCAACTACAACCCTCAAACTCCGATCGCCCCTGACTCCTATATTGCTACTCCTCCCTCTGGAAATGTTCCCAGAAATGTTCCAGGGAATGTTCCGGCGCCAGTTCCAGACAGTGTGGCCGGCAATGCTGGTGGCAATGTTAGCGACACCCTGGGTCAAGCCGTCGAAAAAATCGGCAGTCAGTTGTGGGGCGCGGGAACCAGACAGCCAAAATCAGTGAACGGAGACGCCGCTTACTCAGCTAATCCAGGCTACTCAGCTAATCCAGGCTACTCAGCTAATCCAGGCTACTCATCGGAGGCTGGATATTATGCTAACGCTGCATATTCGGGAAATAGCGGCGGAGGCAACTCAGATCCTGGAGCGAGTATGGGACTAGGCCCGATTGAAGTCGGCCCGATTAGTGTCAGCAGCGGTAGCAATACAGGCTTTGCTTATTACAATCTCACGCCACGTCCCGCTGGTAAGGCAGGAAATGGCAACACCAGTCTGCTGTTTCCACTATCTATTGCTGCGGCAATTACTTCGCCATTTGGGTGGCGGACTCATCCAGTTATGGGCTATGGCCGCTTTCACACCGGGACTGACTTGGGAGCGGAGTTGGGAACGCCGGTCCTGGCTGCTTATGCGGGTCAAGTGGCGATCGCCGATTGGCTAGGCGGTTATGGTTTGACGGTGGTGCTCAATCACAGTAAACAGTCTCAGGAAACTCTCTACGGACACCTTTCTGAACTGTTTGTGAAGCCCGGAGAGTGGGTGAAACAGGGAGAAACCATCGGCCGGGTTGGTAGTACAGGAATGTCCACTGGCCCTCACCTCCACTTCGAGATCCGGCAAATGACGGATCGGGGTTGGGTGGCGATCGACCCTGGTTCTCAACTAGAATTCGCCCTAGCTAAAATGATCGGCACTTTGGAAACAGCTAAATTACCACCAGAAATGCCGGAAATTTTACCAGCAAAAAATCTCAAAGGGTTCAAAGATTTGGAAAACGATCTGCCCCAACTGCCACCTCTGCCAGTGGGCATGGACATCGAAGTTCACAATCTCCAGCCACCATTTCCTGAATTAGTAAAAGCGGAGGTTGCTCAACTGAAAGAGCAGCAAGTTTCGCAACCGAAAACTCAGAAAACTCAGAAAACTCAGCAGCAAGCTAGCAAGTAAAAATTCGGATGGGCTTCTCGGAGACATATAGATTGACACCTCAAAAACTTAGTGTTTCTGTCAAAGGAACAGGATTTCCGATCCTATGTTTGCACGGTCATCCTGGCTCAGGCTCTTGTATGTCAGTGTTTACCGAACACTTATCTGAGCGATTCCAAACCATCGCCCCAGACTTGCGGGGATACGGCAACAGTCGCACTTTTAGTCCCTTTGACATGACCGATCATCTCCTCGATTTAGAAGCGCTTTTAGACCGATTTGGGATCGATCGCTGTTTGGTACTCGGATGGTCTTTAGGGGGGATTTTAGCCCTGGAATTAGCGATGAAATATCCGCAGCGAGTCACGGGTTTGATTATACTTGCATCCGCTGCCAAACCCAGAGGCAGTCACCCTCCTATATCTTGGCAAGATAACTTTTATACGGGTGTAGCGGGAATCATCAATTGGGTGATACCGGGCTGGCAATGGAATATTGATACTTTTGGTAGGCGATCGCTCTTTCGCTACTTAATACAACAGCATACAAGCACTCCCTATCGCTATTTAGCCAGCGCAGGTACTCCCGCCTATCTCCAGACTTCCCCCACGGCTACCAAAGCCTTAAATAGGGCTCTGAGGGCTGGATATAACCGACTACTCAACCTCGGCGATATTCAATGCCCTTGCTTAGTCATGGCTGGAGAGGGCGATCGGCACATCACCTCCGCATCCAGTTTAGAAACAGCCCAACACCTCCAGGAATGTCAGTGGCAGTGCTATCCAAATACAGCCCACTTATTCCCCTGGGAAATTCCCGATCGGGTACTTGCAGATATCGATCGCTGGATAGAAAACTTCCCTCAGACAGTTAAGTAGAAGGAAGAAGGAAGAAGGAAGAAGGAAGAAGGAAGAAGGAAGAAGGAAGAAGTAACCCCCCCATCTCCAGGGCTGTAACATTGCTAAGAAAAACAAGGGTATTGGTAATAGGTAATTGGTAATCTGAGTTCAGCTTAGCGGCCAGCTAGGAATTGTGTCCCATTACCCGCTCACCATTCCCCGTTACCCATTACCTATTAGCCACCAGCAATTTGAGGTCAAAAAGTCAATAGTTTTGAAGACAAAACTATTGACTCCCCTTGCTGCTACTGACTGCTAAAAACCGGGAACATCCCTGGATCACCAAGCTTTCCCAAGTCATCTGCTACTGTCAAATTCACAGGTTTGCAACGTTGAATCGAAACACTAATACCTTGAGCCTCTTCATTTTCTATGTCTTCTACATATCCTGTTTGTGCAGCTTGGGCCTCTTTAGCGGTCATAAACGGGCCAAAATAATAAATGCACCGTGGCGATGCAGTTTTAACTTCCACCCACCAAGCTAAACCGAAGAAGTTGAGTAAGCTAATCAAGAGTTCTTTCATGGGGATTTCTAATGTATTTTACTTTTTGTCCAGAGTGCTGCCTGCAAGGCTGATGCCTTAGTTATTTACACTTTGTTATAATAGTTATAAGCTTTATAGACAAATATATACACCTGTCTAGCAAGCTCCTTTGTAAGGATTAATCCTTACCGGAGGTACTACTACCCCCTTCTCTCCCCTCTACAGCCGGCTAAGGCTATATAGTTTGGGGTTCCCTGACATGGTTTTTGGATGGAATTGTAGTTGAGATATCCTCTCCTGTCAATTGTTTTTTTACGGATGATATAATTGGCGTAGTTGAAAAAAAATTATATAGCCTCTCTCAGTTAGGTTAGGTACACATGGTAATGAGTGATGCCTATTCTAATATGAAGGAAATTTTCTAATCAGGTGTGGCATTTTTTTAAATTACCTAAAATGGGAAACTTGGGGGTCGATCGCCCCGGCTTTAAGGGGCGATCGGACTAACTACTTCGACGAGCTGTGTACATGAAACTTCTTGGGTCCGCGCTGGCGGTAAATTTCATATAAAGCCATGCCCGTGGCTACGGAAACATTCAGGCTAGGTGTATTCCCCCTTAATGGAATTGAAACTAATCCATCACAGGCGCGCTGTATCAAAAGGCTCAAACCGTCAGCTTCACCCCCTACAACTAAAACCGTGGGCCCGGAAAAATTCACTGTCTCTACCGATTGACTGGCTGTAGCGGCAGTGCCGTAAATCCAAAATCCAGCCTCTTTCAATTCTTCCAAAGCCCGACTGAGATTGACAACCCTCGCTACGGGTAAATTTTCTAAGGCCCCGGCTGCTACTTTTCTAACGGCGGAGGTAATCCCCACCGCGCGCCGCTGGGGTATCACTACGCCCTGAGTGCCCAATGCTTCTGCTGTACGAATAATTGCCCCTAAATTGTGGGGATCGTTGAGTCCTTCTGCTACCACAATTACGGGATGTTCCACAGCAGATTTAGCCTTGGCGATTAGTTCGCTCAAATCCAGGTATTCGTGGGCTGATATTTGAGCTGCTACACCTTGATGGTTGGCTTTGCGCGTGATGTAGTCCAGTCGCAAATCGTCCACTTCGTCGATGATGCTACCGTTGGACTTGGCTTCGGTTAGCAAGCTGTGAAAGCGGGGATCGTAGCGCAGATGTGGCACAACCCAGATCCGGTTGAGCACTTGGTTGGCTTCGAGGGCCGCCTGCACAGCATGGCGACCGTAAATCATGTCTGTGTCTGCTTCTGGTTGTACTACGGTGTTGCTGCCAAGCTCAACCGCCCCACTGTCCCTGTTTTTGTAATAATTGCCACGGGATTCCTGGGGGCTGTTGTCTCTGTTTTTGTAATAATTGCCACGGGATTCCTGGGGGCTGTGGTCTCTGTCTTTGAAACGGTTGCCACGAAATTCCTGGGGGCTGTGGTCTCTGTCTCTGAAACTGTCGCGGGGTTCCTGGGGGCTGTGGTCTCTGTCTCTGAAACGATTACCACGAAATTCTTGGGGGCTGCTGTCTCTGTCTCTGTCTCTGTCTCTGAAACGATTACCACGAAATTCTTGGGGGCTGCTGTCTCTGTCTCTGTCTCTGAAACGATTGCCACTAAATTCCTGGGGGCTACTGTCTCTGTCTCGGAAATGATTATTTTTTCGGAGTTCGGGTTTGTCCTCGGAGTTTAAATTGCGTTTATAAACGGAGCGCACGGGCATTTCTTGTGGTTGTGGGGTAAAGCTCGATCGCTTTTGAGGTGCTCCTACAGACCGTGTGTCTGGGCGGGGTTTACGTTCAAAACGGGGTGATGGTGACGAATCTTCGCCGCGGCCTTCACTGTTGAATGGTCTGCTGTCGCGCTTGGACCCTTGGGGGTTTGGTCTAGTAAATTTTCTCATTTGTTTTTTGTGGCTGTAAAACTGGTTTGGGCTTAATGCCAAGGATTTTTGGATTTTTTGATTGACTGATATATCTCGGACTTTTGAGATTTTAGATGGGTTCTGATTTGAGGATCTTGCTGTTTTTAGTTGCTAATTCATTACTCATAAATCCTCTTTACCTTAGAAGGATTTTTGCAATTTTCGGTAGGCGACGGCAGGCTTTTTAAGTAATAACTCGCTACTTTTAATTTCTAATCGCTAAAACCGTTAACTTTCAATTTCTAAAAGTGCCATAAGTATGGTCAATCTTTCGGGATCGGTGAGGTATAAGTATCCCACCAAGGTTTCTAAGCTGCTGGCTTGTTGGTAAATCTCTGGATCTGCCCGTTGGGAACGGCTCGCAGCAGCATTGCGACCGCGCTTGACAATTGCTAATTCTGTGCTGTTCAAATAAGGAGCGATCGATCGCAAATGACGCGCTTGAGTTTCAGCTCGTACTTGTCCCACCACCAATTTGTGATAAGTTTGCATTTTTTTTGGCGGAGCTAAGTACAAAGTCCGAACGTATAGTTCGTATACTGCATCTCCCAAGTAAGCCCAAGCTGCTGGCGAAAGTCTTTCTATTACTGCTGATGTCACCATCCCAGGATGTAATTGATTGAGACTGATATCACTAAAACTCAGCTTTTGTCCATTATCTGCGATCGGCGACATACTTTTTTAATCAAACTTCCGCACAGTTTTTTTCTCGTCACTTATTAATCTGGTCTCACAAGGCTCGTTTTAACTTGATACTTCCCTAAGCTTTATTGTTGAACATAGGTTGTAATATCATACCATTTTTTCTGGTATTTACCACAGATTCTTTGTCTCCTGACAAACATAAGAATTTGCTATCCAGTTGTCAGAACCGGATAGCTAATCTCATCCCAAATTATTCGTCAAGCATCCTTGACGTTTTTTATGGCATCATCCACATTCGGCTGCAAAGACAAAAATTTCTCTAAGCGAACCAGTTTAACGGTCTGAGTTACGCGGGGATTGGAAACAATTTGCAATGTCCCGTCAAAACTTTGGGCTTTCTTGACAAGTTGCACAAGGGCTCCCAAGCCTGAACTATCCACAAAGTCAATTTTAGACAAGTCTAAAATTACGTGTTTTGGACCATCCTCAATACACTTGGTCAGTACCTTCCGAAAAGTAGCCTCGGAAAAAGCGTCCAGTAGGCCAATCAGGCGAAATAGCTGATAGTTATTCCCGACTTCGCGAGTGCCTCTGAGGCTAACGGTCAGGTTCAATTGCTCAGAAATGACACCCTCCTAGCTAGATATTGCTTAAAGTCGAGGTTTCATTGTAGGAGTTTTTTGGTCTTTTGTCTACTGTTTAGTCATTAGTCATTGGTCATTGGTCATTAGTTATTGGTTATTGGTTAGCTGACTGTTGACTGTTGACTGTTGACCAATGACCGCTGACTACTGACTACTTAACGGCTACTTTCTGATTTTCTCGCATGGACTGGACGAATCGATCGAACAAATAGTCGGCATCATGGGGACCCGGACTGGCTTCGGGGTGGTACTGAACTGAGAACAGTGGCAGGGTTTTGTGCTTCAATCCTGCTACGGTGCGATCGTTCAAGTTGAGGTGAGTAATTTCTACTTCGGGAACTAACGACTCAGGGTCGATGGCAAAACCGTGATTTTGGCTAGTAATTTCTACTTGCTGGGTTAAACCCGCCGGGTGATTCAATCCCCGGTGCCCAAACTTGAGTTTAAAAGTTTCGGCACCCAAGGAAAGTCCTAAAATCTGGTGTCCCATGCAGATCCCGAACACAGGTTTGTCCGACTTTAAC
>Ga0209812_10001810_pt1 | contig 13805 bp, 12 predicted proteins | sample JI71714BDNA_FD_187502 | JGI IMG/M metagenome (GOLD analysis project Ga0209812, IMG submission 187502) | Wastewater effluent complex algal communities from Wisconsin, to seasonally profile nutrient transformation and Carbon sequestration -... | ecosystem: Engineered > WWTP > Effluent > Algae...
GAGCGCGTTGACGAGGCGGCGGCGATAGCGGCGATGACCTCGTCGCGGGCAGCATCGTCCTCAGCCCAGATCAACGCGCTCGGCTGCACGAAGCGCGCCCAGATGGTGGTGTCGGCCAGCTCTCCGCTGGCGGCGCGGGCAAAGGTGGCGAGCGCCATGGTGGCGACTTTGGCGCGCAAGGTGGTGCCGGCATGATCGCGTTCGTGATAGCTGACACGCGGCCAGATCGCGCTTTCCTGATTGCCGGGCAACAGGATGTAGAAATCGAGCACGCCTTCGAGCGACCCGGTGCGCAGGTTCGATCCGTAGAACAGCACAGCGCGCGCACCCGCCGCGTCAGCGAGGGCGCGGGCGAAGTCTGCCACGGCAGGATCGACAGGGGCGGCAAGGCGAGCGGCAATCCGCCCGGCCAGCGCCTCGGGCGGGGCGCTCATGGGGCTACGAAGGCTAGCTCCGGCCCCTGCTCGATGCGGTAATCGCCTGCCGGAAACGCCTCGCCATCAAGGATGAACTGGTCGTCGATCGACAGGCTGAACTGGGTCGCGGCGAGCTGGTGGATGCCGCGTTCGCGCAAGGAACCGCGCAGCTTGCCCAGCAGCGCGAGCGGCACCAGCGCAGTGGTGCGGCGCGAAATCTGGTCGACCGCAACCAGCTTCAACCCGCTCTTGAGCGCGCCGAACGGCTTGATCCCGGCAGGAAGCCGTTCCAGCGTCGAGGCGAACAGCAATTGGCGCATAGCCGGATCGCCGTGGCCGCTATGCGCCATCGGTGCATCGGCAGAACCAAGACCGATCCGCATCCGCGCGCCCTGACGCCACGGGTTGCTGCGCCCGGCGAACATCGATTGCAGCAGCGCCCACATCCCGGTGACGGCCACGACCATGCTGTCGAACGCGCCCAGCTTGTGCGCGTTCTGCCCGGCCTGCGTCGCTTTGGTGAAAGCCCCCGCGCCAAGGATGAAACCCGCCACGCGGGAAATACCCGGCACCTTGCCCGCTTCTTCCGCCGCCGACACCGCCATCGGGCGGCGGTACACACGGCGGCCATGATCGAGCGCGTCGATCGCGTCCTGCAGGCTCCAGTCGTCAGGCACGCCAAGATCGACGGTCAGCGCGTTGGTCTTGCCCTTGGGGAGCACCGCGATTGCGGGCCAATCATCGCCGAAGATCGCCTGTCCGCAGGTCAGTACATCGCGGACCGTACCGTCGCCACCGTTGATGACCAGCAGATCAATGCCCTTTTCGGCAAATTCGGTCAGCGCCAGAGGCAGTTGCCCGCGCTCGCGCGGCTGGGCGATGTGGACGTGCGGGCACAAGCCGCAGTCGAAATCGGCGCCGAGATTCCGGTGGCTGCGCGGATTGTAGATCACGCCGACCGTGGGCGCCTGACCGGCATCGCGCACCCGCCGCGCGCGGCCGCGCGGTTTGGCCGCAGGGTCAACCCGCGGGATTTGCCCAAATTCGTAGATCGGCGTCGCCATGCCCGTCCTATACTTGTCGAGAAACTAACTTTCTACCGCAATCTTGACCCTGAACTGTAACAGGGAGCCCTGCCAGATCGGAGATCCGTCGGGAATAACAAGAGCCCGCACGGCAGGAGACAGCGGCCATGCGACGAGTGCCGTGCCAGCAACAGCACCCGGCGGGCGGGCAAAGCTAGTCGCCGCTTTCCAATGTACGGATCGTGAACTGGCTCACCAGCCGCTGTACGCCGGGCAGAGCCGACAGAATTTCGCGGTGAATGCGTTCATAAGAGTCGTCGTCGCGCACCAGCACCTTGATGAGGTAATCCGATTGCCCGCTCATCAGGTGGGCCTCAACGATCTGCGGGGTGCTTGCCATGGCCCGCTCGAAGTCGAGCATGGTCCCCTGCCGCTGATCGGTGAGGGTGACCTGCACAAACACGGTCGAAGGGTTGCCGCGCGCGCCCGGCGACAGCCGCGCCCGGTAGCCGAGGATCGCCCCGCTTTCCTCCAGCGCCTTGACCCGCCGATGCGCGGCTGATGGCGACAGGCCGACCTGTTCACCCAATTGCTCCCCGGTCAGGCGCGAGTCCTGTGCCAGCAGATCGAGAATTTTCCGGTCGATGCGGTCCATGCACGAAATTTCTGCGCCAGTTCCGCTCTGCACGCAAGAATTTCCCGCTTCGTCGCCCTCGCCTGCCGATCATTGCGAAGAACGCGCAGGGGCCTTCTGCTAAATGCGCTCCCAAGAGATAAAGCAGGAGAGATACCATGCGCGTCGGCGTTCCCACCGAGATCAAGAACAACGAATACCGCGTCGGTCTGACCCCGGCATCGGTCGCCGAACTGACCCGCGCAGGCCACGAGGTGCTGGTGCAGAGCGGCGCAGGGCTTGGCGTCGATTTCGCTGACAGCGCCTACGAAGCGGCGGGCGCGGCGATCCTGCCCGATGCGGCCGCTGTGTTCGGTGCGGCGCAGATGATCGTGAAGGTCAAGGAGCCGCAGGCGGTGGAAGTCGCGATGCTGCGACCCGACCATGTGCTGTTCACCTACCTCCACCTCGCCGCCGACAAGCCGCAGACCGAAGGCCTGATGGCAAGCGGCGCGACGTGCATCGCCTACGAGACGGTCACGGCGTCCGACGGCACCCTGCCCCTGCTCAAGCCCATGTCGGAAGTCGCCGGGCGGATGAGCGTGCAATGCGGCGCGCATTACCTCGAAAAGCACCAGGGTGGTCGCGGCGTCCTGCTCGGCGGCGTGCCGGGCGTGGAGCCGGGCAAGGTGGTGATTCTTGGCGGCGGCGTTGCGGGCGTGAACGCGGCCCAGATGGCGGTGGGCCTGCGCGCCGATGTGACGATCTTCGATATCTCCAACCGCCGCCTCGCTGAACTCGACGCGCAGTTCGGCAACCAGATCAAGACCGCCTTCGCCTCGACCGCCGCCATTGCCGAGGCGGTGCGCGATGCTGACCTCGTAATCGGCGCGGTGCTGGTGCCTGGCGCCGCCGCGCCCAAGCTTGTCACCCGCGCCATGATCGCAAGCATGCGCCCCGGCGCGGTGGTGGTCGATATCGCGATCGATCAGGGCGGGTGTTTTGAAACGAGCCACGCCACCACCCACGAAGACCCGGTGTTCGTGGTCGACGGCGTGATCCATTACTGCGTCGCCAATATGCCGGGCGCAGTCGCGCGCACCTCGACCATCGCGCTCGGCAATGCGACGCTGCCGTTTGTGCTGAAGCTGGCGAACATGGGCGCGGAAGCCGCGATGGCCGCCGATCCGCATCTGGCCGAGGGGCTGAACGTCTCGAACGGAAAGCTGCACATCGCCGCTGTCGCCGAGGCGCTGGGCCTGCCGCTCGGCTAGATCAACGCCCGCCTCTTTCAGCGACCAGCTTTTCGACTAGCTTCCGGGCGTAGGGAAGCGCGTGCTCGGTCAGATCATCGTAGAACATCGGGCCGTTGAGATATTCCAGCGCGTATGGCTCCGGCGGTTTTTTCCCGTCATGGAAATCGGTCCACACGCAGGCCACGATGCCTGCGCGGCTGCGTTGTTCGAGGTCGGTAGTTGCGCAATAGCGCTTAAGGCCGGGCAAGTCCTTCCACATCGCCAGCGCGCCGATCTCCGCTAGCGTGTTTTCGGCCTGCGTGCAGGCGAGATTGACCTCGTCATCCTCTTCATAGGTGACGGGCTGCTGCTGGCAGAGGATTTCGTAAGCGCGCGCATCGCGCACCAGCAAATGCTGCACCAACCCGCCGATCGCGCTGCGATATCCGGCGCAAGCCATCTCGATTGCGGTCTCCACCGGGACTTTGGCCGGGCCGACCCAGCAGGCCTCGGCCACCCGATCCCTGTCCTGCGCCAGCATCCTGTCGGCCTCGGCGCGGTTCAGATCGGATTGGCGATAGCCGCAGGCCCGTGCAAGCGCAGGGCGGCGGCCGGATCCGGGTGTGCTGGCGCATTCCGCGTCGAGCGCGGCGGTGTTTTGCGTCAGTTCGAAGGCCTCGTCCGATACCGTCTGCCTGATCCGCGCGCGCTCGTCCCGGGCGGCGCAGCGTTCGGCGGCATGGGGGCCACGATATGCAGCAAAGTCGGGAAGATTGCAGACGCGGCCCGCCATGTTGTCGCTCAGCACATCGATGGCGAAGCGGTCATCATCGCGCGCGGCCAAGGCCAGAAGCATGGGATTATCGATCTCGTCCGATAGGCCGTCCTCGTCGGCCACGGCAAATTCGCCGCCCAGCATCGCCATGGCTTCGTCAAACCGTCCCAGTTCGCGCAAGGCGTTGACGATCAGGTCACCGGCCCAGAACCCTTCATCCTCCTTGCCAGCGAATACCGCGTCGATCAGCCCCGGCCCATCACGCACCAGCCATTCCAGCGCAGTGCGGCGCTGGTCGGCGTTCTCGGCGCCCCAGCTGGCGTGGAGCAGCAATTCCCACCGGTCCCCGGCCGGGCGGCCCAGTTGCGTTGCCAGCCAATAGGCGCGAAGGGTGCGGGTCTGCCCCTGCAGCGCCTGCCAATCCGCGCTGGCGAGCAGGCCGGGCAGGCGCTCAAGGTCTGCGGCGGTGTAGGCGTAATATTCCGGCGGTGACTGCCCTTCCGGGGTGGCGGCGTAATCGGGCAGGATCAGGACGCCGTTGCCGGGACATTCGGGGATTTGCTGGTCGATCCATTCATCGCCGAGGTGGCTGCCGTCGGGAAAGCTCTCCAGCGGCAGGTGGGGATGCGTCACCGCCTGCCTGAACGTTGCCCCGCCAAGCGGGCAGGTGAAAAGGCGCGTTTCAAGCTCCAGCCGGGCCACCTGCTCGTCGCTGAGCGTCCTGGCCGAAACAGGCAAAGGCGAAAGGCCAAGGGCGATCCCGATCGCCATGACAGTCAGAACAGAACGCATAGGCCGACATATTCCAACGCGCGATCGGCTCCAAGCCCGATGACGGACATGGCGTGGCGGAGCAGGGAGAATGTCAGGAGAAAGCTGGCGCACCCGACAGGATTCGAACCTGTGACCTCTGCCTTCGGAGGGCAGCACTCTATCCAGCTGAGCTACGGGTGCATGGTGCCATGCGGTGCGCGCTATTCTTGCGTGCGGCGCGGCGCTTAGCAAGAGGCTGGGCGCTATGCCACATATTTGTGGCGGGCATCGCCACCCTCACCTGTCTCCGCGGGAGCGGCGGGGGCAGGTTTAACCAATCGGCAAGGACGCCCGCCTAGGCTCCTCCTATGGCCACGCTTCCGCCCGAGATGATTCCCCCGCAGGCCGCCAGCCTGACCGGCGGCGACTCGTCGCCCGAGGTGCTCGCCGATGCGCTGGTGGCCCTGCACGGGCAAGCCGCCGCTTTGGCCATGCTGGCGCGGATTGCGCCCGAACCGGTCGAGATTGGCGGAGAGCTGGGCACGGTTATCGCCCGCGCCCGTCCCTGGCAGCGCGTGCTGGTGGCGCAGACTGTGGCCGATTGCGCCGCGATGCTCGACACCGGCCTTGCCGCGCTCGGCACGCTGACCCGGCGCGGTCAGGACACTGCTGCGCCCGCGCTGGTGCTGTGGCGCGAGTTTCATGCCGCGCGCGCCAGCATGGTGAGCGTGCTGGAAACCGTCGAGACTGCCTGACCCTGCCCGACGCGGCTTGACTGTGTTCCGCTTTCGTTCCAACGCTGGGCTATGTCCGGCAACCTCTTCCCATCGCCCGATTCGCTGGCAGCTCCCGCTCTGAGCGCTGCTGATGTGGCGCGCGGGATCGGGCGGCTGTTTGCGCGCAACGATATCTGGTGTCTTGCCGAAGTCCCGTTGAAGAACGGCCGCCGTGCCGATTTGATGGGGATCGATGCCAAGGGGCTGGTGGTGATTGTCGAGATCAAGGTTGCCCGCGCAGATCTGCTCGGCGATGCCAAATGGCCCGATTACCTCGACTATTGCGACCGCTTCTATTGGGGCCTGCCCCCCGCGCTCGATCGCGCCCCCTTGGAGAGCGAGGCGTTCCGCCCGGAGACCTGCGGGGTGATTGTCGCCGATGGCTATGATGCCGAAATCCTGCGCCCGGCAGCCCTTGATCCGCTGGCGGCTGCGCGGCGCAAGACCCAGGTCGAACACCTCGCCCGGATCGCGATGCGGCGGCACATGGCGCTGGTCGATCCGCTGTGCACGGCGCTCGATTCGCTCGGGTAACGGCAGCGCCAGAGTTTGCCTGTCGACTTGGGGCGATTTGCGGCATAGCCTGACAGCGATGCTCCCCGCCGACACCCCCGTTCCGCTCGCGCTGCTGATCGTCAGTCTGGCGGTCACGGTGATCGTGGCCTTGCGCTATTTCCTGACGAGCGGGCTGTTCGCCTATGCTACGGCGAAAATGCGGCCCGGGCTTTATGACGGGAAGGGTGCGCAGATCGGACGCGAGGTGCGCTGGTCGCTGCTTTCGGCGGGGATTTATGGCGCGCCGGCGGGCATTGTGATGTGGGGCTGGAATCATCACGGCTGGACGCTGATGACAGCCGACTGGGGCAGCCTGCCCTTATGGTATCACCCGCTTTCGGTGCTGATCTACCTGTTCGTGCAGGACACCTGTTTTTACTGGAGCCACCGCTGGATGCACCGGCCCAAGTGGTTCCGCATCGCCCATGCCGTCCACCACGATAGCCGCCCGCCGACCGCCTGGACCGCGATGAGCTTTCACCCGATCGAGGCGGTGACAGGCGCGATCGTGGTGCCGGTGCTGGTGTTTCTGGTGCCGATCCACGTCGCCATGCTGGGGCTGGTGCTGACCGTGGCGACGGTGATGGGCGTCACCAATCACATGGGGTGGGAGATGTTCCCGCGCTGGCTTGTTCACTCTCCGTTGGGAAACTGGCTGATAACGGCCAGCCATCACGAGCGCCATCACGAGGAATACAGATGCAATTACGGGCTATATTTCCGCGTGTGGGACCGTTTGTGCGGGACGGACAAGGGCCTGTCGAAGCGCATCGTGGCCGAGGCCGGGCACAGCCCCTCGCAGGTCGCAGCGCGATGAGGGCGCTTGCCCTTGCAGGCATGGCAGCGAGCATCGTGGCCGCCGTCCCCGCGCAGGCGGGCGAGGTGGTCATCACCGTCACCGACCTGCGTTCGACCAAAGGCGTGGTGCGCGCCTGCATGACGACGCGAGCCGACATCTTTCCCAAGTGCATCAAGGACCCGAACGCATACCGCGCCGTGGTCCCGGCCAGTGGCAAGATCGAAATCCGCTTCACCGGGGTCAAACCCGGTCAATATGCCATCGCCTTGCTCCATGACGAGAACGACAATGGCAAGGCCGACCGCGCGATGGGGATGATGCCCAAGGAAGGCTACGGTTTTTCCCGTGATGCGCCGGTCAACATGGCACCGCCCAAGTTCAAGGACGCCGTCTTCACGCTCGGCGAAGGGCTGAGCCGCTTTGCCATCAAGATGCGGTATTTCCTGTAAGCCGCCCCGCCAAAGGCGGCGGGTAACGACTGCAAGATCAAAAGACCACGCGCCCGTTTAACGGGATGTTTACCACGCTGCGCCAGAACCTGCCGTGAAACACGTTCACCAAGGGGCGGATTACAGCCATGGACACTCTGCGCGGCAGCTTTGATCCCGACGCAAATGCGGATCGGGGCTGGGATGCATCCGAAGAGGACAGTGCCGAATCGGCCCAGCGCCGCGACCTGCCGCCCGAAGCCATCGGCCAGGACGAGCGCCGGATGCAGGTACGCGCCTATAATCATTGGGCCAGCCTGCTGGGTGAACGCATGTTCCCCAATATCGAAGACCTCGATCCGGCCACGCTCCCCGATTTCGGCCCCCATTCGGTGCTGCTCGATTTCACCGGCGGGATCGACAATCCGGCGGTGCGTTTCATCGGCGAAAAGCTGGGGCAGGAATGCGGCGCCAAGGGTGTCATCACCCGCCTGTCGGACGTGCCGCCGCGCTCGCTGTTGAGCCGCATCACCGATCACTACATGCAGATCCTCGCCAATCAGGCGCCGATCGGGTTCGAAGCGGAATTCGTCAATCATGCCGGGATTGCGATTCTCTATCGCGGGATTCTGCTGCCCTATTCGAGCGACGACGAGACGATCGACTTCATCTACGGGGTGATCAACTGGAAGGAAATGGCCGACCAGCTGACCGCGGACGAACTGCTGCTCGAAATCGATCAGGCGCTGGATCTGGGGGCCGATCTGGAACTGGTTGACGAGCCCGTGCTGCGCGCTGCCGATCCGGTCACCAACTGGGCGGATTCGCCTGCCAACGAAAACGACGAGAGCGAATCCGGAGGCGGCTACAACGATTTCGCCGTCGATTTCACCGATGCCCGCGCCGATGACTTCGCCAGCCTCTCCGCGCGCGATCATGGTTCGGACGACGGGCTGCAACTGCCCGATTTCAGCCAGTTCGGCCTCGGCGATGACGACGAGGATTACGACGAGGACGAAGGCGACGGCGATTTCGGCGGCTACAGCTTTGCCTCGCTCGCGGACTATATCGAGGCGCCAACCAAGAAGGCGATCGACCTGACGGGTGTCGAGCCGATGCCGGAAGACGAAGAACCGCTTGAGGCCGATTATGCCGCCGGCGATTTCGACTCCGGCGATTTCGGCCCCGAGCCCGAAGCCGCGCCCGAGCCCGCAGTCCCCGTGGCCTATACGCCGCCCGCCCCCGTTCCTGAACCGGTTGCGCATGTCGCCGATCCGGTGGACGAGGATGATGTCTTCGCTGACGATCTGCCGGATGACGCCGGGCTTTACGATTGCCTCGCGGCTGCCCGCGAACTCGCCCGCGCTGCCGACAGCACCGAGGACCGCAGCCGCAATGCGCTCTATGCCGCGGTCAGCCGCGCCTATGACTTCAGCCTGGCTGCGCAGGCCGCGCCCGAAGACTATGCCGAACTGATCGCCGAAAGCGGTCTGACGGTGCAGGATCGTGCGCCGATGACGCCTGTGGTCAAGCTCGTGTTCGGGCATGATTACGACAAGACGCGCCTCACCGAATATGCTGCCGTGCTGACCCATGCCCACCGCTTGCAGCTGGAGCGCGGGAGCCTTTCGCGCTTCCTCGCCGAAGTCGAAGGCGGGGTGAAGGCCGTGGTCAAGGCCGAGCGCCGTCTGCGCCGCGAAGAGCAGGGCAAGCCGGTCGAAGATGCCGCTGCTGTGCGCGAGGCTCTCGCCCAGCAGCTGCGCGAACTCGAAGCGATCACCCTTGAAGAGCTGGACGGGGCGGGCGCGGAATTCGCGCTGGTGCTGATCCGCCGCGACGAGATCGGCTGTGTGGAAATCCTCGCTGAAATCCCCGAGGATGTTGCCCAGATCGAACGCGTCGCACGCAAGCTGGTCGGCTGAAACCGGGTTCATTCCCGGCTTCCTTCACTTTGCGTTCAGGCGCAATCGCGGTAGGGTCGCTGTGATGCGCGGTCGCCCCCACCCCTTCGCCTTCTGCCTCGCCCTGCTGGCGAGCATGGTCGTGGCAACCCAGCCGGTTGCCGCGCAATCGATCCTGCGCGATGCCGAGACCGAGGAATTGCTCAAGGACATGGCCGCCCCGCTGGTCGAGGCGAGCGAACTTGAACCCGGCAATGTCGAACTGGTGCTGATCAATGATGGCTCGATCAATGCCTTTGTCGCGGGCGGTCAGGCGATCTACGTCCACAGCGGCCTGATCAACGAGGCCGGGACCGCCAACGAAGTGCAAGGCGTGCTCGCGCATGAGCTGGGCCACATCACCGGCGGCCATGTGGTCCGCTTTGACGAGCGCACCAAGACGGCGACCAATATCTCGATCCTGTCGCTGCTGCTTGGTCTTGGCGCTGTGCTGGCCGGTGCGGGTCAGGGCGGGATGGGCATTATCGCCGCCGGACAGCAGGCGGCACTTGGCAGTTTCCTCGCTTTCAACCGCGATCAGGAAGCCTCGACCGATCTGGCTGGCGCACGCTACCTTTCGGGCGCGGGCATTAGCGGCAAGGGCATGGTGAAGTTCTTCGAGCGGCTGCGCGGCAATGAAATCCGCGCCGGTTACAGCCAGGCTGATGAAGCCGCCTACGCCCGCACCCACCCGCTTTCGGGCGACCGAATCCAGACCTTGCGCGGCCTGCTGGAAAAGGACGCGGCGTGGGATGCGGAACCCGATCCGGCGCTTCAGGACCGTTTCATGCGGGTCAAGGCCAAGCTGTTCGGCTATCTGTCCGAACCGCAGCGCACCCTGAATGCCTACCCCGTGCGCGACACCAGCATCCCTGCCCGTTACGCCCGCGCCTATGCCTATCATAAGGACGCGCGGGTCGACATGGCGCTGGCCGAGGCCGATGCCCTGCTCGCCGCCGAGCCGGACAATCCGTGGTTCCTTGAATTGAAGGGGCAGGTGCTGCTCGAATCCGGACGCCCGATGGAGGCGCTGGTGCCGCTGCGCCGCGCGACCGACCTGACCCGCGCCCATCCGCTGATCGCCGGAATGCTGGGCCATGCGCTGATCGCGACCGAGGACAAGGCCAATTTCGCCGAGGCGGAAACCGTGCTGCGCGCATCGGTGCAGCGGGATCGCTACAATCCCTTCGCGTGGTATCAGCTTGGCGTGGTCTATGAAGCGCGCGGCGATATCCCGCGGGCGCGGCTGGCCAGTGCCGAACAGCAGGTCATGAACCGGCTCTACCCGCAGGCGCTGATGAACGCGCAGGCGGCCGAGGCGAGCCTGCCCTATGGCTCGCCCGACTGGATCCGTGCGCAGGATGTTGCGCTCGAAGCCCGCGCACAACTGGAACGGGCGCGCGACCGGCGCTAGGGCAGGGCGCACACCATCCTTTCTGACGGAACAACCCGCGAATGCACCCCCAACCACCTGCCGACGCCCCGCGCACGCTCACCGCAACTTTGCTGACCGCATTGCTGGCGCTGACCTTCGGCTTTCTGGGCGCGGCGGCGTGGTCCTATTCCGGCCTTGCCGATAATCGCACCCGCACCTTCCTGCTCGCCAACCCGGAACTCCTGCCGCAGATGGCGCAGGCTTACGAGGAACAGGAAGCGGCCAAGCGGCTGACCAAGATGGGGGGCGAGGTGTTCACGCCTTTCCCCGGCGTGGTCCTCGGCAATCCGCAAGGCAAGAAGGTGCTGGTCGAGTTCACCGACTATAACTGCCCCTATTGCGAAGCAAGCCTGAAAGACGTGAACCGGCTGGTGGCCGAAGACCCGGATCTGAAAGTCGTGATCCGCGAATGGCCGATCTTCGAAGGCAGCGACGCGGTATCGCGCATGGCGCTGGCGGCGGGCTTGCAGGGCAAATACGCCGCGTTCCACGATGCGATGTTCGCCACCGGCGACGCCAATGCCGCCGCCAAGGCCGCCGGGCTCGACATGGAGCGCGCTGCGCGGGATGCGGCATCCGACGCGGTCTCGACCGAGCTTGCCAAGAACCTCGATTACGCTCGTGCACTGGGCTTCACGGGCACACCGGCGTGGATCGCCGGGGACAAGCCGTTCGGCGGGGCAGTCGGCTATGACAAGCTGAAGGACGCCATCAACGCGGCGCCGCAAGAGGCGGGTTGATGCGGGCCGGGGGGGTGTCGGCTCTGCTGGCAGCACTGGCATTGGTAACGGCTGGGCCGATCGCCGCCCAGCCGGAAGAACCCCCGCCGGCGCGGGTCGATTACGCCGCCGAACGTGCCGCGATCGGCCGCTATCAGGACGCTGACCAGCGCTTGCAGGATGTGGGCTGGCAACTCGCCCGCGCCAATGCGGATTTCTGCCCGCAGCTTGTGCCCAGCATCGGCCTGCAATTGCAGGACATGGCGAGCTACGGCGCTCCCGACATCGCCCGCGCGGCGCTGGGGCTGACAGGCGACTTCGCCGTGCAGACCGCCGCACGCGGATCGCCCGCGGCGCTCTCGGGCGCTTTTGTGCGCAACCGCGAGATCGTCAGCCTGGAACGCTTCGACCCCAACCACTGGCCCGCAGGCGCGGCAATGGACTGGCAGCGGCTGGTGCGCGCACATGATCATGTCGAGGCGATGCTGACCGAGCATGGCGGGATCGCCGTCACCTTTGCGGACGGCGAAGCGGCGCGGGTTCGGCCGGTGGAGGTCTGCGCCACCCGTTTCGAACTGATGGGCGCAGGCGACAAGGCCGTGGCTGACGGGGCGCGGGTGGTGATCGGGATCGGCTTTCCCGCTTTCGACTATACCGAGGAGCCGGTCTTTGCCGCGCTGGTCGCCCATGAACTGGCGCATAATGTGCTTGGCCATGACGCATGGCTCGACCGCAACGGACGCAAGCCCAAGCACGTGCGCCGGATCGAGCGCGAGGCTGACCGGCTGGTGCCGTGGCTGCTCGCCAATGCCGGATATGACCCGCAAGCCGCCGTGACCTTCATGACCCGCTGGGGATCGGCGCATGATGCGGGCCTCAGGATGCGGCGCAATCACGAAGGCTGGGACGAGCGTGCCGAGGCGATGGCAGCCGAAGTCCCGCAGGTGCAGGCGTGGCTGGCGCGCGAAGGCAAGGCCGACTGGGCCAGCCATTTCCGCCGCGAGATCGATCCGCAAGGCGGGCTGGTGCGGGCCGCCTCGCGCTGATTTGTGCGCCGAGCCGTGGCAAGCCCAAGGCGATGCGACCGATTAGCCGTGTGGTTTGCGACGAAATGAGCTAGACCGATACACCTATGGCAGTGCTCCAGATCCAGGCGGCGCCGTTCTTCGCAAGCAAGAACCGGGCGTTCTGGAACCTCCAGTTGGCTGGCTGGGGCGCGGCGTTTCTGCTGCGCGCTGTTTCGGCACTTGCGAACCAGCAGCCGCTTGACCTGCTGGCACTGATCCTTGTCACTACCATCACCGGCTTTTCGATCAGCCTGATCCTGTCGGTGATTTACCGCAAGCTCATCCATCAGCAGCCGCTGGTGACGTGGGGTCTGACGGCGGTGGTGCTGTTCTTTGCGGTGCTGCTGCACGCCTCGATCGATGCCTGGGTGCAAGGCGTCTATTACGCCGCCAGCCGCGAGACGACCTTTGCCCAGCGGTTGATCGGCCTGCTTTACCTGCCGCTGACGCTGCTGGGCGGATGGAGCGCGCTGTATTATGCGATCAACTTCTTCCTGACGGTGGAACAGCAGGCTGACCGGCTGGAGCGGCTGGAAGCGCAGGCCACTGCCGCGCAGCTGGCGATGCTGCGTTACCAGCTCAACCCGCACTTCCTGTTCAACACATTGAATTCCATCAGCACGCTGGTGCTGCTGAAGCAGACCGAGCCGGCCAATGCGATGCTGACTCGCCTGTCAGGCTTCCTGCGGCACACTCTGATTGCCGAACCCGGCAGTCAGGTCACGCTGGCGCAGGAGATCGAGACCTTGCAGCTTTATCTCGATATCGAGCGGATGCGGTTCGAAGAGCGCCTGCGCACCCATTTCGAGATCGACGACGCAGCGCTCTCCGCGCAGCTGCCGGCGATGCTGCTGCAACCACTGGTCGAAAACGCGATCAAATATGCCGTCAGCCCGCAGGAGGAAGGGGCGCGCATTTCCCTCACCGCGCGGGTGATCGGGGATCGGCTGCGGCTGACGGTCGAGGATACCGGGCCGGGTATCGAAGACATGCAGCGCTTCATGGCGGGCGATGCATCCGGCACGCCTGCGCCGGGGCGTCCGGTATCGACCGGCGTGGGCCTTGCCAATATCCGCAATCGTCTGGCGCAGGCCTATGGCGATACACACCTGTTCGAAACCCGTTCGGAAGCTGGGGGCGGCTTCACCGTGCTGATCGAAATCCCCTTCACCCGGGCTGATGTGGCCGAACCCGCCAAGGCAGCCCCCGCTGCCGCTGTGGCGGCCAGCGACAACATCATCCCCCTCAATCCCCCCCAACGAATTATCG
>Ga0209812_10001811_pt1 | contig 13803 bp, 11 predicted proteins | sample JI71714BDNA_FD_187502 | JGI IMG/M metagenome (GOLD analysis project Ga0209812, IMG submission 187502) | Wastewater effluent complex algal communities from Wisconsin, to seasonally profile nutrient transformation and Carbon sequestration -... | ecosystem: Engineered > WWTP > Effluent > Algae...
CTACTATGCGCGATTTCAGAACGGGGTAACGCAGCAGGTAAGGGCGATGATGAAAGTAAGATAGAAAGGGTGTCGGGTGTCAGGTGTCGGATGTTAGGAGTCGGGAGTCAGGAGTCGGGAGTCAGGAGTCGGGAGTCAGGAGTAAACAGCCCTTGCTAAAAGCTGTTGGGTGTTAGGAGTCATCTTAGAGTATTATCATATTTACCACTGAATCTCTTTTACGAAAATTGCTCATAATCGTAACCAGCAGCTCACAGTTTGTATTTTGCTTCTTGATTTTTCTTTGGCTTCTTGGCATCTTGGCATCTTGGTTCTTATTTCGGCATCTTGGTATCTTGGTTCTTTCTTTGGTTTCTTGATTTTTCTTTGGCTTCTTGGCATCTTGGTATCTTGGTTCTTTGTATTAATCCGATTGCCGGTGTCCCGCATTCACCCAATCCGTTATTTTCTGCCGATCTGCCATAGTTAATGGACTATTCGGGGCTTCCGGCATAAACGTCGGCAGTCCGTCTACGGCCCGGGCCTTGATCCGGTCCCAGCTGGCGACAATACTGGCATCCGTATCAAAATTCTTTCCACCGTTTACGGCACCATTCAGGTGACAGGGACCGCAATAACCACCGATACCGCCCGTGCCGGCAATCAGTTGTTTTACCTGGGCATATTTGGGACCATAGTTAAAGACGGTCACTTGCGTGGTATCGGTACAGCCTTTTTGATTTTTGACAATGACGCGATAGTCGCCGGGAGCGAGGTTCGAAAAAATAGGGGAGGACTGGAAAGCTGCACTATTAAGCTGGTAGCTGATTGTATCTCCCACGGGCGAAGTGATCGTAAGGGAACCGTTATTTGATGAGCCAACTGATTCCGTTTTGAAATACTGGATATCATAACTCACCCCAAGGCATGGATCGGGCAAGGCCTCTTTCTTATTACAGGCCTGGAAAAACAGTCCGCCAGACAGGATAAGCACAGGTGTCAGCATTTTCTTCCGCATATAATGGATTTGACAGTCAGTAAATTAAGGATTCTTTGGCTGATTTATTACTCAGACTAAGCAAATCCGCACAGGATTAGCCGGGTTTAAAAATTTATTTGTATGAAACGTTGTTGCAATTTATATTTGCAACATAGTTACAAAATATGAAACAAAAACTAGCCTCCCTTCTATGGGCAATTTTTATCCTGCAGACCCTCACGGCGCAGGAAAACATAGTTAACACAAAAGATCGTTTACCCGTATCTGTTCCGGTAAAAGTTAAATTATCCGGGAAGATTACCGATAGTAAAACCGGTGAGGCACTGGCAGGCGCATATATTTATTTTACGGATGATAAAATTGGTACAAGCAGTGATGAAAATGGGTTGTATGTGCTGACCAATATCCCCCCGGGACATCATGTGGTGGAAGTTTCCTTTACCGGGTACAGTACGCTGGTGGAGCATATCGAAATCAATACGGATATGCAGAAAGACTTTGCCCTTTCTACCCGTATCGTCGAGAATCAGGGAGTCGTGATTACCGGTGTATCGGGTGCTACCAGTATTCGTAAAGCACCAGTGCCCATTACATCGATCAAAAAAGCTACCTTATTACAAACACCTTCTGGTAATATCATTGATGCGTTAAGTCATGTGCCGGGAGTATCTCAGGTGTCAACCGGGCCGGCGATTTCCAAACCGATTATCCGGGGACTGGGTGCCAACCGCGTGGTAACCGTAAATGATGGGATCCGCCAGGAAGGCCAACAATGGGGGGATGAGCATGGTATTGAAATTGATGAAATGAGTGTGTCCAAAGTGGAAATACTGAAAGGACCTGCTTCCCTGATGTATGGCAGCGATGCACTGGCCGGCGTAGTGAATTTTATTACCAATGTGCCAGCCCCTGAAGGAACGCTTCGTGCCAACTGGCTCAGTAATTATCAATCCAATAATGGATTACTGGCCAATAATATCAGTGTGGCCGGGAATAAAAACGGATTTAACTGGAATGTCTATGGCTCCCATAAATCAGCCGGGGACTATAAAAACAAACATGATGGCCGCGTGCTTAATTCCCGGTTTAATGAAAAAAATGTGGGCGGTTATCTCGGTCTCAATAAAGGATGGGGCTACAGCCATTTAATCTTCAGCCGCTTTGACCAACGCCTGGGACTGGTGGAAGGTGACCGGGATGACGCTACCGGAAAATTTATCCTTTTTGCCGGAACCCCGATTGAAAGAATCGCAACGGAGGAAGACCTTGAGTCCCGTAAACTCTTTATCCCGAATCAACGGGTACAGCACTATAAACTGGTAAGCGATAATAATTTTGCCATTGGCCAGAGCCGGCTTAAACTCAACCTGGGTTACCAGAATAATCTCCGGAAGGAATTTGGTAATGCAGAAGATCCGGAAGAACAGGAATTGTTCTTTGACCTGAAAACAATCAATTACAACCTGCAATGGCAGTTGCCGGAAATGAAGGAATGGCATACCAGTTTTGGGGTGAATGGTATGCAGCAGCAAAACAAAAATAAGGGGGCTGAAGTACTCATTCCCGAGTATAGTTTATTTGATTTCGGAGCCTTTATTTACTTCCAGCGGTTTTATAAAGATGGTACCATCAGCGGTGGACTTCGGTTCGATAACCGGTCCGTGGATGGAAAAGAATTTTTCGAAGGCACTGAGGAAAAATTCAAAGCTTTTACCCGTAATTTTTCCAATATATCCGGAAGTCTCGGGGTGAGTTATGAACCAACCGAACGGGTTACTGTAAAAGCAAATATCGCCCGTGGTTTCCGGGCACCTACTCTGGCGGAACTGGCCAGTAACGGAACACACGAGGGTACTAACCGGTATGAATACGGGTCCACTGATCTGACTTCCGAGACAAGTCTGCAACTGGATGGAGGAATCGATCTGGATTATGAACATTTCAGCCTGGGATTGTCGGCCTTTTATAACCGCATTAACGATTTTATTTTTTACCGCAAACTGGAATCACTCTCCGGGGGTGATTCGCTGGTGAGTGTGGATGGAGAAGATATACAGGCCTTTAAATTCAACCAGCATAATGCGCAATTAACCGGCCTGGAGTTTACATTGGATATCCATCCGCATCCCATACACTGGCTGCATTTTGAAAACAACTTCTCATTCGTACGAGGCCGTTTTGATGACTTACTTGATAATTTCAGGCCAGGCAGTGATAACCTGCCTCTCATACCAGCTCCCCGCTGGACCAGTGAAATTAGGGCCGACTTTCAGAATGCCGGCAAATCACTCCGGAATTTTTATGCCCGGCTGGAAGGGGATCAGACTTTTAAACAGGACCGGTTCTTCAGTGGCTACGATACAGAAACAGCCACCAATGGATACTTTCTCCTGAATGCAGGTCTTGGTGCTGATATTACAAATGCCAAAAAGAAAACGATCTTCAGTCTCCATCTCGGAGTAATGAATATCGGAAACGTGGCCTGGCAGAATCACCTCAGCCGGTTGAAATATGCCGCTGAAAACCTCGTATCCGGAAGAACTGGTGTTTTTAATGCCGGCCGCAATTTCTCTGTCAAGCTGAATGTACCGCTGGAGTTTAAGCTGAAGTAAGCAGCGAGGGAGGGAAGTTCGAGGTTGGAGGTTGGAAGTTCGAGGTTCCAACCTCCAACCTCCAACCTCCAACCTCGAACCTCGAACCCCCAACCTCCAACCTCGAACTGCCCACTTTTCCCGACCTTTATCCCATGGAAATCACCCTCACCACCCCGGCACTCCTTTTTCCCGCCATTTCCCTCCTTTTACTGGCCTATACCAACCGGTTTCTGGCCCTGGCCAACCTGGTACGCAAATTACACGATGAGTATATTGAAGGGCGTAAGCGTCATGACGAGTTTACGGAGTTGCACAAAAACAAGATTATCCTCTGGCAGATCAAAAACCTGCGTCGCCGGATCAACCTGATCCGTTATATGCAGGGACTGGGGGTATTCAGTTTCCTGGGATGTGTGGGTTGTATGTACAGTTTATACCGGGGAGCGGCTGTGGTAGCGGAGTTTATTTTTGCTGTGGCGTTGCTAAGCCTGCTGGCCTCCCTGTTTATTTCCCTGGCGGAAATTATCCAGAGTACCAAGGCTATTGAACTGGAACTGAGTGATATTGAGGAGTTGGAGAAAGGCAATATTTTTACGGATATCCTCTCGGGGACTAAAGAAAAATAAAACAATATATTTGAGACATGCGGAACGGGATACAGTTTATATTCTTATCACTTTTTCTTACAGGTCTCCTGATGGCCTGTTCGAAATCCGGAAGCAGTACCGATGATGGTGGGGGAGGTGGCGGTCCGCATATTGTCACGGATAATGATACCACCCGGCCGGTGCTTACCGTAATCACCCCGCTGAGTAACCAGGTATATGCGAGTGGTTCTTCTATCAGTGTTACGGGAACAATTACGGATGATATGGGCTTATACCGGGGCAGTATCCGTATTACCAATGACGTGACGGGTGAAATCCTGAAAGAGCAGCTATACGAGATACATGGAATAAGATCCTATAATTTCAATGTACCGGCCATCGCCAATGTTACCGCCGTTACAGATTATACCGTGAGTGTATTTTTTGAAGACCACGGGCTGAACAGTATCAGTCAGACCCTTAAAGTAAAAATGAATCCCTGATCAGAGCGATTCAATCAGCCGAAGCACCCGCTCCCAGCTTCCACCATTATAAACGTCCTTCAAACCGGCTTGTTTCAAGGTAACTGAAGCGATCCGGCTCCGGTGACCACTGGCACAAACACAAATCACCGGTTTATTCAGCCCTTTAATACGTGGTATACCCGCACCGATCCGGTCAACCGGAATATTCAGTGAACCGGGCACGCGTCCACGGTCATACTCACTGGCAGATCGGACATCAATTACTACAGCTCCCTGCCTTAAGGCTTTTTTGATGGAGCCATTTCCAAAAAAGGAGAAAATTCCCATACAATAAGTTTAAACGACCGCAGCCCTGTTTTTACGTTCCCCGATCTGCTGCCGCCACATCGCATAATATAATCCCTTCTCCGCAATCAGTAATTCATGATTCCCCGTCTCCACCACATCGCCTTTCTCGAGTACATAGATCCGGTCCGCATGCATAATGGTACTCAGCCGGTGGGCGATCAGAATTGTAATCTGATTGCCTTCTTTTGATATATCGCGGATAGTGTCTGAAATTTCTTCTTCCGTAAGTGAATCAAGCGCTGAAGTGGCTTCGTCAAATAATAACAATTTGGGCTTGCGTAACAACGCACGGGCAATAGATAAACGTTGTTTTTCGCCACCGGACAACTTCAGCCCTCCTTCACCGATCATGGTATCCAGCCCTTTCTCCGCACGTACTAACAGATTCTGACAGGAGGCTTTATTCAATACATCTTCAAGGTCTTCTTCAGTTGCAGCTGGATTCACGAACAGCAGATTCTCACGGATAGAGCCGGAAAAAAGCTGGGTATCCTGGGTCACAAAACCGATCTGGTTGCGCAGGTCTTCAAAGTCAATACTGTTCTCATCCATTCCATTATACAGGATCTTTCCATCCTGCGGCCGGTACAAACCAACCAGTAATTTCATTAAAGTGGTTTTACCGGAACCGGAAGGCCCTACAAAAGCAATGGTCTCCCCGGTTTTTACTTTGAAGCTGATATCGTTGATCGCATTCTGTGAAGCGGTCTGGTGCTTGAATGCCACATGATCAAAATCCAGGGTCTCGATCTTTCCCAAATGACTCGGATTAGCGGCTTTGGGTTCCGGCGATTTTTTCATCAGGTTGGCAAAATTCTCCAGGGAAGCCTGGGCCTCGCGATAAGTGAGAATAATATTGCCAATCTCCTGCAACGGACCAAACACAAAAAAGGAAAAGATCTGCATCGTCACAATCTGTCCGGCATCCATTCTTCCCCGGTAGATAAACAACATCAGCAGGAATAATATGATCTGGCGAAGTGTATTGACAAATGTACCCTGTATGAAACTGATACTGCGGATACGTTTTACCTTGGTCAGTTCCAGTCCGAGTATCTTAAAGGTGTTTTTATTCAGTCGTGATACTTCCTGTTGGGTTAGCCCGAGACTTTTCACCAGTTCAATATTACGCAGGGATTCCGTAGTGGCACCGGCCAGCGCTGTGGTTTGTCCCACGATCTTTTTCTGAATCGTCTTTACCTTTTTACTCAGCAGGTTGGAAATAATGGTCAGCAGGAAGATACCTCCAAAATAAACGAGCGGTAAACTCCAGTGAATACTGGTGGCATAAACCGCCACAAACAAAATACCCACAACTACCGGGAAAAGTACATTGATAAACGAAGAGACAAACTTTTCCGTATCCAGTCTTACTTTCTGCAAAACACTTAAGGTTTCCCCGCTCCGGGCATCTTCAAATTCCTGGTAGGGGAGTTTCATCGCATGCTGCAAGCCTTCTGTAAATACGGTAGCTCCAAATTTCTGCGTGATCAGGTTCAGGAAATAGTCCTGGAAAGCTTTGGCAATCCGGCTGATCATCGCCACGGTAATGGAAGCCAGCAGCAGCCAGGCCACACCATAATAATGACGGGTCTCCATCACTTTTTCCACCACCCCGCCCGGTTTCACTTTAATCACTTCTTCCGTGATACTTTCATTAAAGAAGAGGAACGCATCCCAGCTGAATGCAATCTTATTCTGGTGGTAAGTAGCCAGATTAATCAGCCTACCGAAAATAATGGGATCCACCAGGGAGAACCCGATATTCACGGCCGCCAGGAGTAAAACCAGCCCTACCAGCCATTTATATGGCTTGAGGTATTTAAATAATATCTTCATAAATGGGATTGAGGCGAAAAATGGAAATGCAGATTCAATGTACAAACTTCGTACAAGTTTAGGAAATATGCCAAGTTAACAGGTCCCTGGTTGTATATTTCTGTTAATTAACCGGTTATACACGTTGTCTCTCCGATGAGTAGTCCGGGTATTAATGGCCGCCGCCAGGTAGCCGGTCAGTCAGATTCAGTATTTTTATACGAGGTATGTCCGGTTGGCAGCCGGTAGTGAATTTCAAATGATCACTTTAGTATTAAAAAAATAATATAACAGGTATGAATACAGATAAAGGGAACAGAAGAAAGTTTTTGCAGGAAGTGACAAAAGCGTCTGGAGTGATGATGTTGGCGCCAATCGCCGGCAACTTTACCTATGTAGAGCCTGTCAAATCCAGCAAGATGCCTGTTATTCAACCTGGGAAAATAAAATTTGCCGTCATCAATATCAACCATCCGCATATTTATGGGATGACGGAAGCGATTAAAAGAGGCGGGGGAGAACTGGTAGCCTTATATGCCAAAGAAGCAGACCTGACGGCCGCCTATTTAAAAGCGTATCCGGAGGCCAGACTGGCAAAAAGTGAAAACGAAATACTGGAAGACCCTTCTATTCATTTAGTGTTAAGTTCAGGGATACCGGATGAACGGGCTCCCTTGGGTATCCGGGTCATGCAGCACGGCAAGGATTATTTAACGGATAAACCCGGTATCATTACGCTCAAGCAACTGGCGGACGTAAAAAAAGTACAACAGGCTACCAAACGGATTTACTCCATCATGTACAGCGAACGGCTGGAAAACAAAGGCACAGAGAAAGCCAGTCAGCTGGTTAAAGCAGGGGCTATTGGCCAGGTGATTCAAACGATCAATTTAGCGCCACACAGGATCAATAATAATATAGGCAAAACCGGACTGGCTGTACGTCCGGATTGGTTCTGGGATAAGAAACGGTTCGGTGGTATCCTGACTGATATTGGTTCGCATCAGTTCGACCAGTATCTGCATTTTACCGGCAGTACGGAAGCAGCAGTGGTGGCGTCACAGGTTGGAAATCTACACCACCCGGATAAACCATTGTTTGAGGACTTTGGCGATGTGATGCTGCGCGGTAACGGAGGAATGGGTTATATCCGGGTCGACTGGTTTACACCCGATGCGCTCGACTCCTGGGGCGATGGGAGGTTAACCATTATGGGCACGGATGGCTATATAGAAGTACGGAAAAACACGGATATACTTTCTGGGAAAAAAGGCGGAAATCATTTATACCTCGTGAATAAAAAAGAAATGCTGCACATAGATTGCAACAATGAAATGCTGCCCTTTGGTCCTTTGTTTGTAGACGATGTGATAAACAGGACAGAAACGGCCATGCCGCAGGCACATTGTTTCCTTGCCACCGAACTTGCATTAAAAGCACAGAAGAAAGCAACCCTCCTTGGATTAAACAAGTAATCCACCTTTGATGATATGAACAGCGCTGACAAAGTGCTGTCATCAATTATCCGCCCCATCCCTCCCGGTCAAGACTCCGGTAATGGATCGCTTCTGCCAGGTGTTCAGGTTTTATATCGGGACTGTCACACAGGTCAGCGATTGTCCGGCTGACTTTCAGGATCCGGTCATAGGCCCGGGCTGACAAGTTGAGCTTTTGCATGGCTACTTTGAGAAGATTGGCTCCCACCGAATTAATCACACAGATTTCTTTTAGCTGCTTACTGCTCATCTGTGCATTGCAATAAACACCCGGATTTTTCTTATAACGTTCCGCCTGTATTTCTCTTGCCTTAATCACCCGGTCACGGATTGCACTGGAAGGTTCTGCCGGCCGGATGGCTGAGAGTTCACTGAAAGCCACGGGTGTAACTTCCACATGAAGGTCAATCCGGTCGAGCAGGGGCCCTGAAATTTTATTTAAATATTTCTGCACCATACCGGGACCACAACTGCATACCCGGTCCGGGTGATTGTAATAGCCGCAGGGACATGGATTCATGGAAGCCATCAGCATAAAAGAGGCCGGGAAGTCCACCGCTACTTTCGCTCTTGAGATCGTAACCCTTCTTTCTTCCATCGGCTGCCGCATCACTTCCAGTACCGTCCGTTTAAATTCAGGCAACTCATCCAGGAACAACACACCGTTATGTGCCAGTGAAATTTCTCCGGGCTGAGGTATTCCACCTCCGCCTACGAGGGCTACATCTGAGATCGTGTGATGGGGACTTCTGAAAGGCCGCTTAGATACCAACGTGGCATTCTCCGGTAATTTGCCGGCAACCGAATGAATCTTGGTGGTCTCCAATGCTTCCTGCAAGGTCAGGGGAGGCAGAATGGTGGGCAGTCTTTTTGCCAGCATGGTTTTACCGGCACCGGGTGGACCAATCAGAATGGCATTATGTCCGCCCGCAGCCGCGATCTCTAAAGCCCTTTTGATATTCTCCTGACCTTTTACTTCGGAGAAGTCAATTTCAAAATCATATTGTGAATGGAAGAACTCTTCCCGGGTATTGATCACGACAGGTTCCAGTCCCTGCTCCCCGTTGATAAAGAAATCAATCACTTCGTTGATATGCCCGATACCGTATACCTGCAACTGATTGACCATGCCGGCTTCTTTGGCATTCACATTGGGTACGATTAATCCTTTAAATCCTTCTTTGCGTGCCTGGATGGCAATGGGCAATGCTCCCTTGATGGGCCGTATTTCACCGTTCAGTGATAACTCCCCCATAATAATATAGGAAGACAAGGACTCCGGATTACTGATTTGTTCAGACGCAGCGAGTATCCCCAATGCAATCGGAAGGTCAAACGCCGTACCGCTTTTGCGGATATCAGCCGGTGCCATATTCACCACCACTTTGGTGCGGGGAAAGTCATAGCTGTTTGTTTTGAAGGTACTCTCGATCCGTTGCAGGCTTTCCTTTACCGCATTGTCCGGTAAACCCACAATCATCGGGTCCTTGCCCTGGTTCTGAATCCAGTTTACTTCAATGGTAATCGTGGTGGCTTCCACACCGTATACGGCACTGCCAAATGTCTTGATAAGCATACTGGCAAGGTAGCGCATGTTGTCGCCTCAGCCCTCTTGCAGCCGCTTGTGTTTTTCCCGTAAAAACCGTTTTATTTCCCGGTTAAAATGGTGAAATCAGCCAATAAGTTGGTGCCGGGATCCGGGATTACTTTCAATAGTGTTCCTTTACCGGTTATTAAAAAACTATGAGCGGTTTTACTGAGATCAAAACGACGTACTTCTTTACTATTCTCTTCATAATTCAGTTCCATTTCCAGCGACATTTCAAATGGCCCTCCTTTTTGTACCTGGTCAATAGTAATAATCAGGCCATCTGTCGCCGGATCATTTTTCCAGCTGATTTGTAATTGTGGATTGACACCACGGTATAGCCATTGGTTGAAAAATGTGGCCAGTTGTTTTCCTGAAACCCGTTCAAATACAGCCTGCAATTCTTTCGTTTCTGCGTTACGTCCTTTATAAAGATCATAGTACGCACGAACTCCTGCATGAAACATGGAGTCCCCGATTTCCCGCCGCAACATGTGCAATATCCATCCGCCTTTCTGGTAACTGTTGGCATTGAGCAGGCTTTTATAGTTAGGCGTGCTGTCGACCACCGGACGTTTACTTTCTTTTACAAAACTCAATACAGATGCCCGGTCCTCTTTCATTCTTTTGCTCAGACTGTCCGTACCATATTTGTGCTCCATATAAATATGGGTCAGGTAGGTAGCAAAACCCTCACTGAGCCAGAGATGCGCAAAACTTTTCTCTGTAGCCATATCGCCAAACCACTGGTGAACGATTTCATGGGCGAACAGGCCTTCTTCACTTTGTTGGCCGGTTACGGATTGTTCATAATAAAAAATAGCTCCTGCATTTTCCATGCCCCCGTAGATAGTCTTGGATTGTACATTGGCCAGTTTTCTGTAGGGGTAGGGGCCAATATATTGATCATAGTAGGCAAGGACTTCCGTGCCGATACTATAATCATAAAATCCCTTGTCTGCATTTTCCGGAAATACCCAGGAACTGACAGGAATACAATTATTGACAAACCCGGCATGTTGTACGGCAAATGAAGCAACCCCGATCACCATGACCTTGGTGGGCAGGGGTACGTCTTCCCGCCAGTGAGTCCGTTTTTTATCAACCGTCACATTGGTTTCCTCCAATTGGATACCATTTGATACTACCTGGTATTGCGAAGGGGCCGTTACAATAAATTCCACTGTGGCTTTATCGCCGGGTTCATCCACACAGGGAATCCAGTGATGTGCCCGGTTGGGCCAGTTATCGGCAAAAAAGGTTCGCTTTCCATAACTGTTTTTGGAAATGATCAGCCCGTCTTCCGGTATTCCTTTGTACTGGATTAAGAGCTGAAGGGTATCTCCCGCATTGAATGGCTGCAAGGCTTCAATGGTCAGTTTATTTTGCTGATGGGTAAACCGGCTGACGGGCGCATTGTCATTGCCGTTTGCAACATAAGGGAATACGGTCCTGCCGACGATCATCCCTTTTCCTTTTGGAGAAACACTTTGCAGATCGAGGGTTACTGATCGGCCCGCAGCTGTAGGTATCAGGGTAACCCGGGTACTGCCAACGATAGTGTCATTCAGGTCGTTCAGTTCAAGTGCAAACCGGTAATGCAGGATATCCGTCTTTATCTGGGCGGTAATGGAACCGGAGAACAGGAAGGCAAACAGGGCCGTCAGGGATAATTTCATAAGTAACACAATATAGAAAAATAATCCGCCGGCTCATAATAGAAAATGAAGAGTGGCTTTCTACAGATTTTCAAGCATTTCCACTACTTTTTCGCGTTTCAGGATCACATAACCGATCCGGTCATTACTGATTCCTTCACGTAGCTGGTAGCTGAAAGAGAGTTGCTCATCAGTGACATTGGTTTCAAAATACCGGAAGGAAATATTCGGATAGGACTTCAGTTCTTCCCCGATCTCGTACAAATGGGTGGAAAGGATGAACAGGGAGTTTTTGATTTTGATCAGTCCCTTTATAACCGTCAGCGAGCATTTCATCGCATCCTGTACATTGGTGCCTTTGAACAGTTCATCGATCAGCACCAGCCATTTTTTTCCGTTATTTATTTTTTCAATGGTGTTTTTGATCCGTTGTACTTCATTGAAGAAAAAGCTTTCCCCTTTGGCAATATTATCCACTACATTGATATTGCTGAGCAATCCGTCAAACAGGGTGAGCTTCATGTGTTGGGCCGGCACGCCCATACCGATATGGGCCAGGAATACCGCCGCGCCAACGGATTTTATCAGGGTACTTTTGCCGGCCATATTCGCCCCGGTAAGGAACACAAAATTCTGTTCCGGATTCATCTGAAGGTCATAGGGCACAGGGACGGGAAGCAGAATATGATACAATCCTCTGGCATCTACCAGGGGTGTGTTTTGTTCCACAAATTCCGGGAAACTGAGCTTAAAGGTTTTCACCGCCACAGCCATCGAGTACCAGGCATCCAGCCGGCTGAAAATATCAATCAGTTCCAGCGTATTATTTTTATAACGGCCCCTGAGATGAAAGGCGAAGTACAGATTCTGCCGGGCACTGAGCCGCTCTCCCCGCTGCGTTTCCGCCAGTTTCTGCAATGGTGGTTCTTTCAGTATACCGTTGATACGATCTACAAATAATTTGATGGCGGGAGGCAGATCAAGATCGGTCAGCAGCTCCGACACCTTCCGCAGGCCCCGGTAAAAGTCGCCGAAATGCGGCATGGAATACTTTATCATCGAATAGTCCGCATGGTGCAGCCACTTGTACAACAGGTTATTGAAGGACGCCGGACTTTCATTGATGGGATCGATCGGGTAATCAAGAAACTTATCCATCACCAGCACGGTACCATTGCTGATTTCGGAAGGCCAATGCTGGATATGTTCCATAAAGGTCCGGATCACTTTCTGGGTGCCACGGATCTTATTCAGGTCATTGTGCGGTTCTGTAAAAAATTTCCGCAACCATTCCCGCCCACCCACCGTTCGGGTAAAGTTCAGTTTATGAAATATGGAGAACTCCTCTTCCGGATGGAAGATGGAGATGTCGTTGAAGGATGTGTGGTCGATTTGCATAACTTAAAAAAAGAACCAAGATGCCAAGATACCAAGATGCCGAAAAAAGATCCAAGAACCAAGATACCAAGATGCCAAATAAGGTTCAAATTACAAATGGCAAATAATAAACAAAGCATTCTAAGTTCTTCACTTCAGGCTTTGGGATTTATGTTTTCTATGAACTAAAATACAAAAAAGTGTTGCTGGGTCAGGATTCGCCTTTCTTTTTCAGGATGGCAGTAAATATTAATACAAATTCTCTTGCCTCTTGTCTGAGTGCTGATCTTTCTTCTTCAGCGTTACTACTGCCATCCGTTATGATCAACTTTAACCAATATCCGGATTCTTTCGCTTCACGACGGCAGGTCTTTATTTTCATAATGAAGTCCTTTCCACCAATTCCCTCGTTTGCTTCAATATAATTCGCACCTGGCGAACTTCCTGAACGTATCAATTGTGGTACATACTCATTATTCGCCTGATTTTTTGGCAACTTTAAACAGAAATCCCTCACACGTTCAGCAAACCGACTGGTTCTGTCCTCCAGATCAAATCTTCTATTATTTTCTGTCATTGGTTTTTAACCAAACCTAATAACAACTATTTTAATCGAGATGTCCAAATCACCACATTTTTTTGCTTTTTTCCCCCTCTTCATCTTGTCTTTTCCTCTTTCAACCTCTGCCTATTGATGCTTTTTTGATTCTTGTCTTTTGGACCTTCTTTGGCTTCTTGGTATCTTGGATCTTTTTTGGCATTTTGTCATTTGGTCCTTCTTTGGCATCTTGGCTATCTTGGTTCTTGGATCTTTTAAAGTTAACGATCAAAAACTAACCGCTCCCCCCACTTAGATTCATTCACCTCCCCGTT
>Ga0209812_10001812_pt1 | contig 13799 bp, 8 predicted proteins | sample JI71714BDNA_FD_187502 | JGI IMG/M metagenome (GOLD analysis project Ga0209812, IMG submission 187502) | Wastewater effluent complex algal communities from Wisconsin, to seasonally profile nutrient transformation and Carbon sequestration -... | ecosystem: Engineered > WWTP > Effluent > Algae...
GCCGGGACCGAGATCGGTAATGGTATAGGAAGCGAAACCTGTATGGAGACTGGCGGCGCTGACTGGTTCAACTGGGGTAAATCCCAATAAAGTCAAAGCAGTCAGCGACAGACAACTTTGAACAAACCCGCTAGAGGAAGTTTGTTCAAACATTTTTTTGAATTTTTTCACATATACCTCAGAGTGGATAGTTGGGTTGGGGTTGCTTTTTGGCATCCTAGAGAACGAGCTCACTATATGTCTATCAGGGTGTCGTTGGAGATTTTATGCGCTGACACACCAATTTGTTACAAAACTTTACCAAAACTTACGCCTCGCCGTCCAGAAACCGAGTTGGGAGTTGAAGATAACCTACACTGATAAGTGGGGAAAGTAATCACATCCCATTAATTCGACTGAATCTGTGCGTTCAAAACTTTAGAAATGCGATCGCGCGTTTCCTCCAAATGAGCCCGCATATAAGCATCCGCATTCCGATCCAAACTCCGAATAGTCTTACTCAAACCCTCCCGCAACTGCCGCAACTCGTACCAAGCCAAAGTCCGCGCATCTTCAGGAACACTCGTTTTTCGCAACACCATACCGATCAAAATTGCCAAATGTTCCCGCTGCAAAGAACGCCTAAAAGTCGAAATCTCCATTTGTTTATTCTTCGGATGGAAAACTTCTTGCCAAATATCCTGTTGTAAAGTATCGAACACTTCCGGCAACTTCAGAGCACTTTCCGGTGCCGATTTTAACTCCGAATCCCGCAGTCTCACCAGCCGCTCAGGAGAGAGCAAAACCCGCAATACAAACCGCTGCAAAAAAGTAATGCGATCGCCAATGGGATAATCTAAAGGAAATACCAAAGCCGGACTTCCCCAGTGATTCCAACGAGAAGGCGCTAATTTATTCAGCAACTGGGGCGCAAAACTAAACGCATCCGGTGCAAAAACGTATTTATCCAGGGTTGCTAATGCTTCTCGCTGCTGAGCAAGTGCGATCGGCACAAAGGGCAATTTCCCCTTCGGATCGCCAGGGCGACTTCGATTAAACGACTCTCCCCCCACATACAAAGTAGCATTCATTACCTGCTGAAAATAATATCCAAACACCGAATCAAACATCACCCGCAGCTCATTGTAACCATCATCCCCAACCGGAATTCTGCTTTCCAAACGCTTCCACATCACCCTAGCATTCTCCAATTGCAACTGGGAATAAGCGAGCATATTGGCACTAAGATCGAAAGTATTAGCAGCCGGATCGAGAATATCAACAGCATCTTCATCCGGCGCATAAGCTAATTGCGGTTCCGCAGCACGGCTGGCAATTTCCTGTAACATTGGCAATTCGCTACTGGGATTGACAGCACCAAGCACCTTGTAACCATACTCGATCGCCCAATCATCATAAGGCCCCACAATCATGGGATAGTAATCGCCCTGTACAGTTCCCGGTGCAGCCAAATTAATCGGCACATAATCCATCACCGACGCCACCAAACCTTGAGTGCGAGTTAACTGAGTATTGTTCAACTCCTCCGGTTGCAGCATCGTACTACCATGAAAATTGTGCCTCAAACCCAAAGTGTGACCGACTTCGTGAGCCGTCAAAAATCGGATATATTGATTCACATAATCCTCAATTTCCGAACTATTAGGTGTCCCGTTCCCCAACAGAGACATGGACATTGCACCCATGGCAAATTGTTGGCTGGATTCCAACCCAAAGCACAAATCCGAATCGGACATTAACCGCGACACAGGCGATCGCTTTTGCTGTTGGTATCTTTCCACCAAATTTGGTAAATCATCAACCAATTCACCCGCAGAGTTTTCTTTTTTTGCAGTATCTAAATTATCATTTCCTAGCACTCTCAAATAGCGAGAATACATCCCGAACTGACAAGGATTTGTGTTAGAGCCATTTTGTCCTTGAAAACTCTTAGCCACCGAGCGATTTTGTTGCACCAAAGACCGATAGCCCTGTTTAATTTGCCTGACAATATTAGCATCTAACAAAATATCCGCATCCAAAATTTCCCCAGTCAGCGGGTTAGTGCGAGAGGGGCCCAGACCCGCAAATTCTGGCTCGAAGGAACTGGACCAGCGAATAGTATTGTAGCGAACATCAGCCGGGTCCCATTTGGCATTGTCCGGCATCTGTTTGACTTGAATTGCGTCACTGAATCCCGCCTTTTCAAAAGCCTTATTCCATTCCAAAATGCCCTCACGGATAGCGTTGCGGTATTCCAGAGGTACATTGTTTTCAATCCAAAAGACGATCGGCTGCACTGGCGGTGAAATCGGAGCAGTGGGAATTTGTTTTTGCAAATGCCAGCGATTGATATAGCGTATAAAAGGCTCCCGGCTGGTATTGTCAGAAAAGTCTTTATATGCTGTGATAAAATAACCAACTCTTTCGTCAGCTAATCTGGGGCGATAGCCGTTGTTTAATGGCACTTCTGAGAAACTGTAGTGAATGCGAAGATTGAAAGCTCGACTGTCAGGAATTGAGGGTAAATAGTTGACGGAACTGTCATTATCGCTGGAAAAACCGTAGACAGAAGTAATCTCTACATTTAAGGGAAAGGCTTTCACTTCCTTAAAGTAAGATTTCTCACTATCTAGTGAATAAGATGCACCTAAAATTATCGGTAAAAATGATTTTATACCTGGCAAGTCACGCTTTTCGCTCATCAGCAAATCACCCAAGTCTATCAGTAGAGTTTGTCTTTTGGGATGAATGCTTTTGAGGGGTAAAGAATACAGGATAGACTCGCTAAATGCTCGTTCTACGGAACCTGTTTGTGGATCGCCAGGACTGGTACGAAAGTTGATATTGGGAATTACAAATTGTACGTTGTTTTGGATTTTTCGCAGTTGAAATAAGAAGTCTCCGAAGGGAAGTCCACTCAAAATGCCTGCTTCTCCTAAGCCGGAAGCTAGGGTTACAAAGCACAGGAATTTTTTATTTAGTTGTTCGGGCTTAATTTCTAGATAGACTTTATCTGTGGTTTTGTTGGTATACAGGGTAAACATTCCTTCGGATTTTTGGGTGTCTTTGATGACTTCATCGAAGGGTTGCAAGGATGGTTCGCTATTTTGTTCTTTTCCTGGCCCTGGTGCTGATAGGGAATAGGGTAAAAATAAACCTTGATATAAACTGAATAGGAAAAATGCTAGGGATAGTATAAAAAATATCAAAGGCCTATTTTTTCGGGTATTTTTAGGTGGTGGATTTGTGCTGTTTTTAGTAGATGTCAGATTTTTCATGTTTATTATTGAAGGAAGAAGGAAGAAGGAAGAAGGAAGAAGGAAGAAGAACCCCCCCCAAGGGGGGAAATTCAGGGAGAAGAAATCAGGGAGATGTCACCCCCCCCTGTGCCCCCCAAGGGGAGTTCTTTTTTCTTCTTCCTTCCTGATTGTATAAACTACTTTTTAACAGGCCAAGGAATCATTGGATCTTGAGCTAATTGTTTAGAAACGGCGCTCGCCCCGTAGCGGTTGAGGTGGCTAGGATCGGAAAAAAATTCCCGTGCCTGCGGCCATAATAAACTATTATCTCGGAAAATTAATCCTGTTTGAGCTGCTAACTGTTGCATATGTTGTCGGAATTCCTGTTCGTAAGCTGTCCGCACGGGGTCTAAGTAATCTTCGGTTAAAGGCATATTCACAAACACCAGATTGATGTTGCGAACTTTGGTAAATTCGATTATATTTTTGAGTGCTACAGTTTGTTCGCCGATTAATTTAAAGTCTTGATAGTCAGAGTCGTAATACCCGGATACTCTGGCGTGTTTTTCAAAGTAAGTATCGGGATTGAAACGGACATCGATCGGCAAAAAGCCGTTTGGTTTAAAATCGCTGATTTCTTTGGGCTCAACAGGAGTTGGCTGGGGGTTTTGGGCTGTTTGGTTGGAGGCTGTCTCGGTTTGGTTGCTCTTGATTAAGGCTTCTGTCGATGGATTCACTAGCGATCGCAAAAAGTCCTTGAGTCGATCGCGCTTTTTGTAAGTTGCAGAAGTCTCCACCAACTTTTGATTAACCAATTGCTGAACATTAGCTTGACTCTGCTCGAAATTGTGAGCCAATGCAGCGACAACCGCCAGGGGATTCTGCGTCACTTCCTTGGATACTTCCGTTTCTAATTGATTAGTGCGGATCAGAAAACTACCACGGGCTAATTGTCTGTAGCCCTCAGAAGAAGCGATCGCACTAAAAGTCAAATCTGGCCTACCACTATTTAAAGCCCTAGCCCCATCGGCTAAAACCAGCAATTTCGGCAATTGTTGTGGTGGCAAAATCCGGCGGACGATCGAATCTACAACCTGAAGAGTCGCCCCATTCACCCCAAAATTGTAAGCTTTGAGCCCCGGATAGCCCCCAGCGGCCAAAGCAGTTTCCAGCACTCCCGGATCGATGCCCCGCAGCGCTCTGGAACTGCCCACAATTAAGATATCCGGCGGTCTTTTCTGCTGACGGATGTACTCTTGATATCGAGCTATTTGAGCGTCAAGCTGCTCGCTCCTCAAAGTCGGATAAACCGTTGCAGCAGGAGCCTCAGCTACAGGAACCGTGATCTTTCCTGGCTTGGTAAACCCAGAACCATTGAAAGCCTCTTCTCCATTCGCCAAGGGAGAGGGTTGCAAGGGTATTTGAGGCAAATTCACCTCCTGAGACTGGGGAGCCACTGGTGATTCTGGACTCACCACAGGGGCTTTAACGTCGCTCTCAGGCTTGGCACTTGAATTTTGACAATTGTCGTCGCTGCACGCCAAAGTAGCCCTAGGAGCTGCACTGACCGTCGTATATTTCACAAATTGACCAAGTAACCAATCGCTATTGAAAGTCAACAGACAGCCAGCGATCGCCCAAACCAAAGCAATACCCACGGCGCGATCGGATCTGACACTCGTAGAACCCGCCACAGAAGTTGACAAACCATCATTGGGAACAAATAAACCGGAAGCCACAAGGGGCTGTACCAAAGCTGGAACTAATCGCTCCCCTAGGTTGTAGCCTGGGAGTCGGATTTGGAAGCCCCGATGCCAGCCAGAGGGTTTGGCATCCCCAGGAAACACTAAATTTTCCCCCAAACTGGAAAAAGTCCCATCGGTGGCTGATGTGGCGAACTCCGGCACCGGCTCTTTTTCAAACACCGCCAGTTGGGAGTCTACGGAGGCTACGGGCGCTGATTCCTGGCTAGTCGCCGTTGTGAGATTGAGTCCGTAACGCCATAGAGGTATTTTTTGGCCCGCGCGACGCCCGTAGACTCGCACTCCTGCTACTCCGGGAATTTTTAACTCCCGCAAGAACTTCACGACTGGTGGGCCCACCTGGGACTGAGAAGGGCAAGTTAGAGCTTCGGTCATGATGTGGAGTACGTCGTCTTTTTGGAGTACGACAGCTCGGATACCGCCTGTTTCTAACTTGCGTTTGAGATTGGGGTTGAGCAACCTGTTTAATAAAAAAGTCAGGGCCGAGCGATCGCCCTCGGCTGCTAAAGTTCTGGGGCTGGGAGCCAAGTCTGGATGATGGGCCGCCGGCAAGTCCACCCAGTCTATCCACCCTGGGGAATCTGGCTGGGCTTTGCTATCGCTGACTGCTTTAACGCCGTAGAGAGTGGCTCCATGAATGCCCTGGGGCGCGAAGGAGGCAAGCATGGGGGCGATCGCGTCGGCTGTTTGCTGTTTGTCTGGGTAGGCTGGTGCTTTCTGCTTTTGCCCTTTGCTGGCTGCCTTGCTACAAAACAGGTGTAGGGTTGATTCTTTGAGGGTTGCTCGCACTTCCACTTGCGATGGTGCCAAGTGTAGGTTTAACAGTTTGGCGATCGACTGGACATCTCCCCAGCGAGCCCAGGCTTTGAGAATTTTGTCCGGTGGTGTTAAGTCTACCCGCAGCATCCAGTCTGGCTTGGCTTCGCCGCTGACTTGGCTGACAATTACCGCATCTCGAAAATTTTCTAGTTTGAGCTTCCGCAGCCTGCCGGCTATGGGTGCTGCTAGCAAGGATGGATCGGGGCTATATCCTGATTCGCACAGCACCAGCAGTCGCCTGTCAATGGTTTTGAGATGTTCCCGTGTTTGGGAATCATCGGTTTCGGGGCTGTCTGGGAGTTCTTTTTCGCGGATGCTAACTTTCACTGAAACTCCCATTGGTCCTAGGATTTCGCTCAAATAACTGGCGATCGCCTCTGGATAGCCCCGCTTCGCCAAACTTTCCACCGGCAGTGTCAGCGTTGATGTCTTGGCGGTGTCGCCGATCGCTGGTTGGGGGGATTGAATCAGGGCTACTGCGCCACGGTTCTCTTGCTGCTGGGTTGTTTCATGTCCATGTACTGCCACGGGGGGACTGAAACTAGAACTGGCTGAAGTGTCGATCGTCACAGGAGCCGTTTCAAACAGTTCTCGGTATTCTATCCCGGAGGCTTGGGCTGGAGTTTCCGCATCAAATTCGAGTTCTTCCCGCAACTGTGGGGCGCTGGTGGGGGGTGCGACAGGATTGGAGATTTGTTTGAGTTTGCGGTTTTGATTGCGGAATTTCCCGAAAAATCCTCCTTTTGGAGCCTCTGTGGGGGGTTCGTCGGGGGGAATTGTCGGTGCTGGTTGTTCCGCAACGGTGGAGTCATTTTCCGGTTTTTGGGGGCTGCTGCAATCGAGCCTGACTGTCCAATCATTTTGGCGGGAACCGAGTTTGCGCCCGCACAGAAATAATTGGTAAATTTTGGGTCGATCGGGCCCTAGGAGTCGAGTGAAATCCGTTTGGGCGATCGCCGATGTGAATCTTGCCGTCACCAATTCCTGGGACGGACAGAGCGCTGCTTCGCACAAAATGTGCAAATGATTGCCTCGCAACCGCACTTGTAACTGAACTTCGGGAAGCCCCAAAGCTGCTTGCGCCCACTGCGACGCGGCCGATCGATTATCTGCCAATATACTCCCGTTCGCATTCAACATGGGACTACTAATTTGAGATTTCTGATTGTAGATTTTAGATTAAATAATTCAATAACTGAATAATTGTCTCCAGGAAGAAGACAGCCAGCTACTATATTTACAGTATTTTGTTAAGTTGTAAACTGGGGTAACAGAAAACTCAGGAGGGACTTATGCCGTCGGAAAACCGAGATTTATCAAAAACACAAACACTTCAAGGTCAAAATTGTCTAATTCCGTCTGATGTTGTCTTGAGCTTGGTGACATTGCCACTGCTTGGTGGTTTGCTCGTTGCTAAGGCTACAGCAGAGTTTGTTAGCTCCCTCGGCGTTGAAAGCGAAGAAGTGTTTCGGGGCTCTCGCCTCCCCCAGCTTAACTTTCCCTACGCCAAGGAGTAGAAAGCTCAGAGGGCCCATGCTCCCTAAGTAAAATCAAGTTGTCTCGTATTTGACCGCAAAAAAAAGTGTTTTCGGTAAGACTAAACCATACAATTTTTTAGACACCCGCAGCTATTGAGGAACAGCCCCGATGAGTTCACTCCTCCAGTCTTCAGAACAGGCTATTAATTCCACATCTATTTCCCCTTCTCTTCCCCACTCAAAATCAGACCTGTTTCTACGTAATCGCCTCAAAATAGTAGAGGACCTGTGGAAATCGGTGCTGCGACAAGAGTGCGGTCAGGAATTGGTAGACTTGTTAGGCCAAATGCGATCGGTGAATTCCGCTGAGGGACAAGCCACTCACTTTAGCGAATCCAACGTTTTGCAGCTCATTGAAAAGCTAGACCTCAACGCCGCTATTCGCGCGGCTAGGGCTTTTGCACTTTATTTTCAGTTAATCAATATTGTCGAACAGCACTACGAACAGCGAGACCAACAGCTAGCTTACTTCGGTAGCAACGGTGCTGGGGAACGGATGTTTTCTAAGTTGCCGGGAAACGCTATGGATGCGCCCGATCGCCCGCGACACCGAGAAGGCCCGTCTCCAAAAACTCCCGGCCCTATGGAAACCGAGATGGTGACCAAAGACGCAGGCACTTTTCACCAACTGTTCCCGATGCTCCTGCGCTTGAACGTGCCTAGCCAGCAAATTCAGCGCTTGATCGATCAGTTAGACATCCGCTTGGTATTTACAGCCCACCCGACGGAAATTGTCCGCAACACGATCCGCACCAAGCAGCGACGGATGGCGAAGATTCTGCAACAGTTAGACCAAGTTGATGAGAAATTTCCGCTGGTGGGGACAGACTCTGAAAGTCCCTACGCTGTGTCTTCTTGGGAAGCTTGCGCTCTGCAAGAGCAATTGATGGAAGAAATTCGCCTGTGGTGGCGCACTGACGAGCTGCACCAGTTTAAGCCGACTGTGCTTGACGAGGTGGAATACACTTTGCACTACTTCGATGAAGTGCTGTTTGATGCGATTCCCGAACTCTATCACCGGCTCAAACAAGCTCTACACGCTTCTTTCCCTTACCTGAAACCACCGAGTTACAACTTTTGCAAGTTTGGTTCTTGGGTGGGTTCCGACAGAGATGGGAATCCTTCTGTGACTCCAAAAGTTACTTGGCAAACCGCTTGCTATCAGCGCCATTTGGTGCTGTGTAAGTACATCAATGCCGTCAAGCGCCTCAACGAGCTGTTGAGTTTGTCGCTACACTGGAGCGACGTATTACCGGAATTACTCGAATCTCTCGATCGCGACAAATCGGAATTCCCGGAAGTTTACGAACAGTGGGCGATTCGTTACCGCCAAGAACCCTATCGACTGAAGCTGGCTTACGTGCTTCAACGACTGGAAAATACGCGCGATCGTAATTGGCGACTCTACAAAGGAGACGAGTTGCAGCGGGAACGGGAAGCTTTGTCAGGAAATGCTGCTATGACCCGTCTTTATCGATCGGGATCTGAATTTTTGGCGGAGTTGCAGCTAATCCAGCACAATTTGGTCGAAACAGGTTTGAGTTGCCGAGACTTGGAAAATCTGCTTTGTCAAGTAGAAATTTACGGATTTAATTTGGCTTATCTAGATATCCGCCAAGAGTCCACAGTACACTCCGACGCTTTGAACGAAATTGCTGAATACCTGCAAATTTTGCCAAAGCCCTACAATCAAATGACGGAATCGGAGCGAACTATTTGGCTCGCAACTGAACTGCAAACTCGTCGCCCTTTAATTCCTGCAGAATTACCATTTTCTCCCAAAACTTGCGAGACAATTAATACCTTCCGAGTCTTGCGGCAAATGCACCAGGAGTTTGGGCCGGAAATTTGCGAAACTTACGTGATCAGCATGAGTCACGATGTCAGCGATCTGCTAGCAGTCTTACTATTAGCAAAAGAAGCCGGAATCTACGATCCAGCAACAGGAATTAGCAGCGTTCAAGTAGTACCTCTGTTTGAAACAGTGGAAGATTTGAAAAAAGCACCGATCGTGATGCAGCAGGTATTTGCACTACCACTTTATCGCGCTTTACTAGCTGGAGGTTACGCTGCTGCCAAGGCTCAGCAACTGTCCGATTGTTCCCATGCTGTTTCCTTGCAAGAGGTGATGCTGGGCTATTCAGATAGCAATAAAGATTCGGGTTTCCTCAGCAGCAATTGGGAAATTCAGAAAGCTCAAAAAGCTTTACAAATAGTTGCTGAAAACTACGGTGTGGAATTGCGAATTTTTCACGGGCGGGGCGGTTCTGTAGGCCGTGGTGGCGGACCTGCTTATAAGGCAATTTTGGCTCAACCCGGAAAGAGTATTAGCGGGCGAATTAAGATTACCGAACAAGGGGAGGTTTTAGCTTCTAAGTATTCTTTGCCAGAGTTAGCGCTTTACAATTTGGAAACAGTGGCCGCAGCAGTGATTCAAGCTAGTTTGCTGCACACAGGTTTCGATGGCATCGACCCTTGGAATCAGATTATGGAGGAGTTGTCTGCCAAATCGCGATCGCACTACCGTAACTTAATCTACGAACAGCCAGATTTAGTTGATTTCTTCCACCATGTTACCCCGATTCAAGAAATCAGTCAGTTACAAATTAGTTCTCGTCCAGCCCGTCGTGGCGGCAAGAAAGATATCAGCGGTTTGCGGGCAATTCCGTGGGTATTTAGCTGGACTCAAAGCCGCTTTTTGCTCCCTTCCTGGTACGGTGTGGGTACGGCTCTACAAGAATTTTTGCTAGAGGAACCGGAAGAACATTTGAAACTTTTGCAGTATTTTTACTTGAAATGGCCATTTTTTAGAATGGTGATTTCTAAGGTGGAAATGACTTTATCCAAAGTAGATTTGCAGATTGCCGAACACTACGTCCGAGAGTTATCTCTTCCCGACGATAGAGCACGTTTTCAGACTTTGTTTGAACAAATTTCTTGCGAATATCACCTGATTCGGGATTTGGTTTTAACTATTACCGGACACCAACGTTTGTTGGACGAAGATCCAGCATTGCAGCGTTCCGTGCAGTTGCGAAATGCCACAATTGTACCTTTGGGTTTATTGCAAGTTTCACTGCTGAAACGCTTGCGGCAACATGGTAGTGGTGCTGTGCCGGGGGTAATTCACTCGCGTTACAGCAAAGGTGAATTGTTGCGGGGAGCTCTGTTGACGATTAATGGTATTGCTGCGGGGATGCGGAATACCGGTTGATGATTGGGTAGGGAAACGGCAATGCCGTGTCCTCTATCATGTCTTAAAGGAGACGGCAATGCCGTTTCCCTACAGGATTATTTTGGGTAGGGACACGGCAATGCCGTGTCCTCTATCATGTCTTAAAGCTGAGTTGGATCGATACCCAATTCTTTCAGTTTTGCCGCCATGCGATCGCGCTGTTGTTCCAGTTCATCCCGCTGTTCCATTAACTCTACATAAGACAAAAAGCGCTTTCCATCGGGACGAATCACCTCTAATTCTGGTTCGGAAAACACAAATCTGACTCCTAGACGTGGACTTACCCACCCATCCAAGGATTCAATGACAATTAGTCCTGTTTCGTCTCTTTGCCATCCAGTTAAATCGTTACGTTCTGGATCGTAAAGGTAATATTCTTCTACACCAAAGCGGCTATAAAACTGCAACTTCAGTGCCATTTCCGATAAAGTATTTCCGGGGGACAAAATCTCAAAAACGACTTGTGGAGCAATATTATCTTCCAGCCATTGCTGGTAAGACCCTCGATATCCCTTGGGTCTGCCAAATACCACCATAGCATCAGGGGCGCGCCTCGTCTTATTGTCGCCTTCCACGGGATACCAGAGTAAATCCCCAGCTACAAATACAGTGGGATTATCTTTAAATAAGGCTTCGCACCCTTCTTTGAGTTTGACAATCCAAGCAAATTGGAGGGTGTTATCTGACATAGGCTGTCCATCGCTGTCTGGATACAGGACTTTTTCTGGTTGTTTAGTTGGCAGTGGCTGAGTTTGTAGTTGAGGAGTCATGGGAAGGGCACCAGAAACTTCTAAATATTATTATAACTAATTACGCATTGAGACTGATATTTTGTAGTCGTTTAAATCTTAAGGTCGTGGTAAAATTGAAAAATGAAATCGAGTCTTAATGTTTTACCCTACTATAAAAGATTATGACAGCAACCAAAGCAAAAATCTGGACAGTTGAAGAATATCACCGGATGATTGAAGCTGGTATTCTCAATGAGGATGATAACATTGAACTGCTTGATGGGATGATTGTTGAAATGAGTCCTCAAACACCAATCCATGCTGCTACAACCCAGCGCAGCGATCGATATCTACAACACCTACTAAGAGATTTAGCAGAAATTCGCGTGCAGTTGCCAATTACTTTAGCAACTTCGGAACCGGAACCAGATATAGCAGTTGTTTGTATCGATCCGGGCGGTTATGGCGACCATCACCCAAATCCTAGGGAAATTTTGCTATTAATTGAGGTTTCTTACTCGACATTGCAAATTGACCGCCGGGAAAAAGCCCTGATTTATGCTAGGGCTAATATCGCTGAATATTGGATTTTAGATATAGTTAGCCGTCAAGCATATATTTATCGAAATCCTGCCCCCGCAGGCTATCAATCTGAGATAGTTGTTGCAGATAATGCTGTGATTAGAATGCTAGCTTTTCCTGAGATTGAAATTAATTTTTCACAACTGTTTTTGCCTGTTTAGTTTTGGTGTGTGATTTAACAGCGGATGGGTAGAAGATGAGGGGTGATGAACGCAGATAACTCCTAGGTTCCCTACGGGGAGTTTTCCCACTCGGCGGTAAGCTTGCGGAAATTGTATTGAGATACACCAGGATGACAAGTCACGCAACTGCTGATATTTGCTGGTTGTGACATTTTAACTTTGGGATGTAGAGCTTTGAAATATCGAGAACTTGCAACTCGATAAGCCAGTTCTTCTTCTTTTTGTTGGGGACGAGAAAAAGTTTGCAGATAGTTCCACACTAGCAGGCGCGGTGGATCTACTAGGAGCTTGAGGGTTTGTCCGTAGTGTTGGGGATCTTGCAGCAATCTGCGCCAGGTTTCTGTAGGTAAGACTTGCGGCGGCAAACCAATGTGGCAAGTGGCGCAGTTTTCGAGGTATAGTTGTTGTCCGAGTTCGTAGCGATCGGGAATGCGATCGACAGTGCCGATATTTTCGATTCCAGATACTTGAGCTAGTGGTGCGGGGGTGCGAGCATCGGCTGTCTGGGCGGCTACCCATCCCCCGCAGGTACAGCAGAACACGATCAACACTACCAAAGTTGAGTAAAGTCCCCCCAAGGTTCGCCTAGGAAGTCGGCGGGGTGTTTGGTGCTTCATTTTGCTTGTGCCTTTGGTCTTCTAATTTTTGCCACAACGATCGGGTTTTTTGGAGCCTGCGTTGATTTTTTGTTAAATCACTGGTATGCTCATGCCTTCTCGTGCTAAGCAACTATCGGCGAAAACTGCTTGGACTTCTGCTTCTACTCGATCGAGAAAGTTGTCGTCATGACCTGGATCGTGGTGAAACATTACCACTTTTTTGACTCCCGCTGCTTTGGCTACTTCTACTCCTGCTTGCCAAGTCGAGTGTCCCCAGCCGACTTTGGGCGACTTGAAGTCATGATATTCTTCGTTGGTGTAATTCGCATCGTAAATTAACACATCTGCGTCGCGAGCTAGGTGTACTATGTTTTCGTCTAACCGATCGGCAAAGTGTTCTGTATCGGTGCAGTAGACGGCACTATGTCCCTCCCAGGTCACACGATATCCGATCGCAGTATTGGGATGATTCAGCAGGGCTGTTTCGATTTTTACATCGTCGAGTTCGATGATATCCCCCGGAGTCAAGTCATTAAATTTGAGGTCTGATTGCATCACCTGGATGGGGACTGGGAAGTTGGGGTGGTGCATTTGGTCGGCCAGACGCTGTTTAATTGTAGTGCCGTTGGGGGCGATCGCACCGTAAATGTGAAAGCAGTTGCCTGGAATGAAGGCGGGGGTAAAAAAAGGGAATCCTTGAATGTGGTCCCAGTGCGTGTGGCTGAAAAACATATGGGCTTCCACTGGCATCTGGCGCAGTAAGTTGAGACCAAGGACTCGCAAACCTGTGCCACCGTCAAAGATCAGGCGTTGTTTGCCCAATCGCATTTCTACGCAAGAGGTGTTACCTCCATAGCGAATGGTTTTGCTACCGGGAGTTGCGATGCTGCCCCGGACTCCCCAAAACTGAACGACAAACTCGGTCAAAGGGCTGCTTGAGCTAGTGGCTTTGCCATCAGAAGGCTGTGGAATGGCTGCGGACTTTTGGGAATCAGGCATTTTTTTTAGCTTTACGCGCAGGAACTTGGGAGTTGAGATTTTATTTTTTACTTCGAGAATTTAAAAAAACATTGAGCCTTCAGGCAGTGAGGTGGGACCGGGAACCCGATCGTGATCATCATGTTTGACA
>Ga0209812_10001813_pt1 | contig 13797 bp, 8 predicted proteins | sample JI71714BDNA_FD_187502 | JGI IMG/M metagenome (GOLD analysis project Ga0209812, IMG submission 187502) | Wastewater effluent complex algal communities from Wisconsin, to seasonally profile nutrient transformation and Carbon sequestration -... | ecosystem: Engineered > WWTP > Effluent > Algae...
TGGCCGCTGCGGCGCCAGCGCCACATGCGGCAAAACCCTGGAAGTGAGTGGCCGCGCGCTTGGACTACAGTCCACACACGGCCGGGGGTGAATTTTCACCATGCGGCGCGGCCACGGCCGCACGAGGTGCCAGAGAGCGCCCGTCGTGCCTCCCAGGGGGGAGCCCATGTCCGAATCACCCAGGGGCCCCATGTGAAGACCCGCACCGTCACCATCTTCAGCGGTCATGTGTTCGAGGTGCCACAGAGCATCCAGCGCATCGACCACCGCGCCACTCACGGCTGGCAGCTGCGCTATGGCGGCACCAAGCTGTACTCCGACCACACCAACGACGGCAGCGGTGCTGCCGAGTCGTTGCGCCTGGCCACCAAGGAGCTGCTCAAGCGCATCGCCGAGCTGCCGGCGCCGTCGCTGCTGCAGCGTGGCCCCAGCGTCAACAAACGCAGCGGCTTGCCGGTGGGCATCTCCGGCCCCATCGTGCGCCAGCGCCGCGGCTCGGAGCTGCGCGACTGCAGCCTGGCCGTGCTGATCCCGCGCTTCGGCGGCACGCCGCAGCGCAAGAGCGTCTACATCGGCACCGAGAACACCTACACCCAGAAGCGCTTCAAAGAGGCGCTCAAGGAAGCCGTGCTCCTGCGCCAGGAGGCCGTGGAGGTCTACGAGGCCGCCGCCACCAAGGCGCGCCGCGCCGAGGCGCGCGCCTACCGACAGAAGCTCAAGGCCGAAGGCGCGCTGTAGCTGACGAATCGTCGTGTTCACCGCTGCGTTTCGACGTAGTGAGCCGTTGTTTCGACGATTGTGCCGTTTCTTTTGACGTGAGCGCTGCCTAGACTGCCCGGCAGTTCAGGCACGCCCATTTCCGGAGAAACCATGCGCATCACCCTGCTCGGCGCCGGCCACATCGGCCAGACCATCACCCGCCTGCTGCACGGCAGCGGCGACTACACCGTCACCGTGGTCGACCGCAGCGCCGCGGCCTTGGCCAAGGTCAGCGCCGACCCGGCCTTCGCCGGCGTGGCCACGCGTGTGGCCGAGACCGACAGCGTGGCCGCCGTGCTGGCCGTGCTGCGCGGGCAGGACGCGGTCGTCAACGCGCTGCCGTACCACCTGGCCACCGTCGCCGCCACGGCCGCGCGCGAGGCCGGCGTGCACTACTTCGACCTCACCGAGGACGTGGCCGCCACGCGCGCCATCCAGCAGCTGGCCGAGGGCGCGCAGACCGCGTTCATGCCGCAGTGCGGCCTGGCGCCGGGCTTCATCGGCATCGTCGCGCACCACCTCTGCCAGGGCTTCGACACCCTGGTCGACGTGAAGATGCGCGTCGGCGCGCTCCCGGCCTTCCCGACCAACTCGCTCAAATACAACCTCACCTGGAGCGTCGACGGCCTCATCAACGAGTACTGCCACCCCTGCGAGGCCATCCGCGGCGGCAAGAACATCGAGGTGCTGCCGCTCGAGGGCCTGGAGCACTTCAGCCTCGACGGCACCGAGTACGAGGCCTTCAACACCAGTGGCGGCCTGGGCACGCTGTGCGAAACACTCGCCGGCCGCGTGCAGACGCTCGACTACAAGAGCGTGCGCTACCCCGGCCACCGCGACCTGATGAAGATGCTGCTCGAGGAGCTGCAGCTCAACCAGGACACCGAGACGCTCAAGGCCATCATGCGCAAGAGCATCCCCAGCACCATGCAGGACGTGGTGCTGGTGTTCGTCACCGTCAGCGGCCTGCGCGACGGGCAGCTGGTGCAGGAGGTGTTCGCGCGCAAGATCTTCGCCGACCGTTCCGAGACCGCGCCGCTGAGCGCGATCCAGATCACCACCGCGGCCGGCATCTGCGCCGCCGTGGACCTGTTCCGCGAGGGCAAGCTGCCGCAGCGCGGCTTCATCCGCCAGGAGCAGGTGGCGCTGCCGGACTTCCTGGCCAACCGCTTCGGCCGCGCCTACCAGCAGAGCCGGCAGGTCGAGAGCATCGGCTGAGCCACCACCCGGGGGCCCCTGAACGGGGCTGCCCCGCGGCCGGCACGGGGCGCCGCCAGCGGCGACACTGCCGGCCATGAAGAAGCCCCGCCCCCTCGATGCCGCCACGCTGTGGCGCCTGGCCCGCCTGGGCGCGCCGTCGCTCAGCCCCTGCGGCCGGCAGGCCGTGCTCGGTGTCACCACCTTCGACGCCGGCCAGAACCAGGGCAGCACGCGCCTGTGGCGGCTGCACACCGACGGCGCGGCGCCGCGCGAGCTCACGGTCTGCGGCGAGAAGGACGGCCAGCCCGCATGGTCGCCTCGCGGCGACCGCATCGCCTTCCTGGCGCGCCGCCGCGGCCCCGATGGCGCGCTCGACGAGACGCCGCAGCTCTACGCCATCGCGGCCGATGGCGGCGAGGCGCGGCGCCTGGCGCACTTCGCACCGGGTGTCGAGAGCTTCAAGTGGTTTGCCGACGGCCGCCGCATCGTCTTTGCGGCCTGGAGCTTTGCCAACGCCCCCACGCCCGCGGCGCAGGCCAAGGCGCTGCAGGCGGTGAAGGACGACAAGGCCACAGGCGTGGCCACGTCCGAGGCCTTCCACCGCTACTGGGACCACGACATGCCGCGCGGCCGCCGCCTGCAGCTGTGGCTGCTGGATGCCGACACGGGCCGCATCACGCCGCTCACCGCCGGCAGCGCCTTCGAGCTGCCGCGCACCAACGACGGCACCGCCAGCTACGACGTGCGGCCGGATGGCCGCCGCGTGTGCTTTGTGTTCGACCCCGCCGAGGAACCGCGCCTGGGCAACCCGCTCGCCCTGGCCGAGGTGGACGTGGCCACGCGCCGCGTGAGCCGCCGCGCCGTGCTGCCGGGCTGGGAGCTCGACGCGCCGGCCTACTCACCCGACGGCCGCCGGCTGGCCTGCCTGGCCGCGAACACGGGCGCCGTGCACACGGCGCTGGCGCGGCCCGCCCTGGTGGCGGCCGATGGCACGCTCGAGCCGCTGTGCCCCGGCTGGGACCACCACGTCGACAGCCGGCTGCTCTGGGCGGCCGACGGCCAGAGCCTGCGCTTTGCCGCCGAGGACCGCGGCCGCCGCCACCTGTGGCGCCTGCCGCTGGACGCCGCCGAGCCCGTGCTCGAGCAGGCCGGCGGCTGGGTGCAGGGCTTCGACGCCGCGGGCGACACGCTGCTGTGGCTGGCCGACTCGGCCCGGCACCCGGCCCAGGTCTGGGCGCGGCCGCTGGGTGGCACGCCTCGCCGCCTGGAGCGCTTCAACGACGAAGTGCTGGCCGGTGTGGCCCTGGGCGAGGTGCGCGAGGTGCAGGTCACGGGCGCGCTGGGCGACGCGGTGCAGGTGTGGCTCACGTTCCCGCCTGGCTTCGATGCCAAGAAAAAACATGCGGCGCTGCACGTGATCCACGGCGGCCCCTTTGCCGCGGCCGGCGACAGCTTCGGCTGGCGCTGGAACCCGCACGTCTTTGCGGCGCCCGAGCCTGGCGAACGCGGCCTGGCCGCCGACCCCGGCCGTGTCGTCGTGCAGGTTAACTACCATGGCTCCAGCGGCTTCGGCCACGCGTTCCGCCACAGCCTCATCGGCCGCCAGGGCGAGCTGGAGCTGCAGGACATCGAGGCCGCCACCGACTGGCTGTGCACGCAGCGCTGGGCCGACCGCGACCGCATCGTGGCCAGTGGCGGCAGCTACGGCGGCTTCCTCGTGGCCTGGATGAACGGCCACGTGCCGGCCTGGCCAGAGGGCCGCTACCGCGCCTACGTGTGCCACGCCGGCGTGTTCGACCGCATCAGCACCTTCAGCGCCGACAGCTGGCCCGTGCGCCCGCTGGACCTGGGCGCCGAGTACTGGGCCGACATGCCGCGGGTGCTGGCGCAGAGCCCGCACGCCTTTGCCGCGGCCATGGCCACGCCCACGCTGGTGATCCACGGCGCACGCGACTACCGCGTGCCCGACGCCAACGGCCTGGCCTACTTCCACACGCTCAAGGCGCGTGGCGTGCCGGCGCGGCTGTTGTGGTTTGCCGACGAGAACCACTGGGTGCTCAGGCCGGCCAACTCGCTGCAGTGGCACCGCGAGTTCCGCGCCTGGGTGGCGCAGCACAGCACGCCCGTGAACGCGCGGCGCGCGCTGGCGCGCGGCTAGTTCTGGCCCGTGGCGGCCGCCGGGGCCGCCTTGCCGAGCAGGGCGTCCTTCAGGCCGTCGTCGGCGGGTTTCTCGCCGATCCAGATGCGCAGCAGCGCGTTGAAGAACTCGGGCTCGGTGATCACCTCGCTCTCGGGTTTGCCGTTGATCAGCACCTGCGTGCCGCGGCCCGGGATGAAGTCGATCGAGAAGCTTTCGCCGGTGCGCAGGCGCTTGCGCGCCGAGAACAGCTCGGCCATCTTCAGCATGCCCGGGATGAACTTGCTGAACTCGCCGCGCGGCGCGTTGTCCTGCATGCCGCGCGTGAGCAGGCGGCCGAGTTCGTTGGCGTCGATGTCGCGCAGCATGTGCACCTGGATGCGGCGCGGGCCGGTGGCGGCCAGCGCCTGCTCGGGCGTGCTGGCCTTGCCCTGCATGTACAGGCCCGCGGTGTAGACCTTGACGACGAAGCGGTAGCGGATGCCCGCGCCGTTGAGCTGCAGGGTGCTGCCCCCGAGCTGGATGGAGGCGGGGTAGCGCACGCCGGCCAGGTCGGCCGGTTGTGCATGGGCAGGAGGCAGGGCCCCCAGGCTGCCGGCCAGGGCCAGCAGCGCAAGCGTGGTGCGTCGGTGCATGGTGAAGACAGAAGGGGTCGCCCGTGTCGCGGGCAAACCGGAAGTGTGCGGCGCCCGCCCCGGTCTGCGAAGCCGGGAAGCCCCCGCATGGGGGCCCTGCTAGACTGCCGTCGTGATGTCTTCAGCGTTCGCCCACGTCTTGTCGACGGCTTCGCGAACCGGCTGCCGCAGCCGGGGAGCCTGGCCCTGGCGCCGCTCGGCCTGATTTCCAGCCCGAGCCGCCCTGCCGCGCTTGTCGCGGCCGGGGCAACCCCGGGGCCGCCAGCGGCCCTGTACCGACGAGAGTTGCCGACGTGATCACCGAACTCGAATTCCAGAGCCACGCCCGCCAGGGCTTCAACCGCATCCCGCTCATCCAGGAGGCCTTTGCCGACCTGGAGACGCCGCTGTCGCTGTATCTCAAGCTGGCGGGTGGGGCCAAGCACAGCTTCCTGCTCGAAAGCGTGGTGGGCGGCGAGCGCTTCGGGCGCTACAGCTTCATCGGCCTGCCGGCGCGCACGCTGCTGCGTGCCACGGGGCGCCTGTGCGAGGTGCTCACCGATGGCGTGGTGGTCGAGCGCCACGAGGGCAACGCGCTGGAGTTTGTCGAGCGTTGGCAGGAGCGCCTGAAGCCCGCCATCGCGGCTGGCCTGCCGCGCTTCTGCGGCGGCCTGGCGGGTTACTTCGGCTACGACACCGTGCGCCACATCGAGCCGCGCCTGGCCCAGGTGGCCAAGCCCGGGGGCATCGGCACGCCCGACCTGCAGCTGCTGCTCACCGAAGAGGTGGCGGTCATCGACAACCTCTCGGGGCGCCTTTACCTCATCGTCTGGGCCGACCCCGGCCAGCCCGAGGCCTACCACCGGGCGCGGCGGCGGCTGGGCGAGCTGGCCGACCGCCTGCGCTTCAGCGTCACGGCGCCGGCGGTGAAGCGTGGCGCCTCGTACGCCGTGGAGCGCGAGACCTCGAAAGAGCAGCTCATGGCCGCGGTGGAGCGCGCCAAGGAATACATCGCCGCCGGCGACTGCATGCAGGTCGTCATCGGCCAGCGCCTGAAGAAGCGCTTCACCGAGAGCCCGCTGTCGCTGTACCGCGCGCTGCGCTCGCTGAACCCCTCGCCCTACATGTACTACTACGACATGGGCGACTTCCACATCGTCGGCGCCAGCCCCGAGATCCTGGTGCGCGAGGAGCGCGTGCCCGAATCCGCCGGCGGCGGCCGCAAGGTCACCATCCGCCCGCTGGCCGGCACGCGCCCGCGCGGTGCCACGCCGGAGGACGACGCGCGCCTGGAGGCCGAGCTGCGCGCCGACGAAAAAGAGCGCGCCGAGCACCTGATGCTCATCGACCTGGCGCGCAACGACATCGGCCGCATCGCCGTCACCGGCAGCGTCAAGGTGACCGAGGCCTTCGAGGTGGAGCGCTACTCGCACGTGATGCACATCGTGAGCAACGTCGAGGGCCTGCTCAAGCCTGGCGTTGGGCAGCTCGACGTGCTGCGCGCCACCTTCCCGGCCGGCACGCTGAGCGGCGCGCCCAAGGTGCGGGCCATGGAGATCATCGACGAGTTGGAGCCCGTGCAGCGCGGCATCTACGGCGGCGCCTGCGGCTACGTGAGCTTTGCCGGCGACATGGACCTGGCCATCGCCATCCGCACCGGCATCGTCAAGGACAACACGCTGTACGTGCAGGCCGCGGCCGGCGTGGTGGCCGACTCGGTGCCCGAGCTGGAGTGGAAGGAAACCGAGCACAAGGCGCGCGCGCTCATCCGCGCGGCCGAACTCGTCGAGGAGGGGTTCTGAGATGCTCCTCATGATCGACCAACTTCAGGTGGGTCTCACGGCATCCCACCGCGGCCCGCAAACCCGCGCCAGCGCTGGCGATTCGGGCTCTTGACGTCTCACGGCGGACCGCTCCAGCCCGGCGAAAAGCGGGTATCGATGCGGGTATCGTGATGGGTCGACTTCGTGGTTGCAGCGTCGCCCTGTGTCACCTCGCAGCGAGGTCCAAAGCAATCGTTGCCGGCAAGTCGAACTTGCGCGTTCCCGGACCGGCCATACTGACGACGCGCGGCGATCAGTGGAGCGGCAGGCCCATCGATTGACGTTCACGACTTGAGGAATTGAATCGACGGGGATGAGTGAACGTGGCTCAAACAGACTTTGCAGCGGTCGTTGATGAAGCAACGCGGCCGTACCTGAAGCGGATGCCCGGCGGCGCTACCGATGCTCGCGAGCGCCTCGCGCTGATCGATGTCTTCATCCGGATCGCCTACACGCTGGTGATATGCGCGAGCCGGAAAGCTGGTGCCGTTCCGATCCTTGCACACGCGGTACCGGGAACTGGGAGCATGTTGGCTTCCATCGCATCGGCCCAGGCGTGGCCCGACGCGGAGGCCGCGCACTGGGCAGTACGTGTCATGGGCCACGTGGCGAGGGACTTCGTGGCGCTGTCGGGTCAGTTCAACTCCAACTCCAAACTCCCAGCGTTCAAGACGGTTCGGAATCAATTCGCCCACGGATACGCGTTGCCTGCGCGCGACGATGAGGCGACGGAGATAACCGAACGGCTAAAGCGATTGCAGGAGGCACTGAAGGCGAGCCTCGATGCTCAACTTGGTGAGTTTCAGCTTGTTGACACAGGGGGTGGCGTCGAGCTGCAGGGCAAGAAGCCCGAGATGAGCTTAAGCGTGGGGCCGTTCTGGTCCTGGATTCGTGAAGACTCAGCCTGGGGGATTTACTCGCACTACGGCCAGGATGGCCTCTTCTATCTCGTGCCCGGACATCAGGTCGCGTTGAGGCGAGACGACCACTCAACGGGTCAATTCGAGAGGCACTTTCTGCCTGAGACGCGAGGAAGTTCGCCTTTGGTCGGGCGACATGTCAAGGATGTGGTGCGTGACATCGCGGCGTTCACGGAGGACGGAGTTGCTCCAAGCTATTGCTTTGGCGACGATGCCGAAGTGGGCGTCCTGTTGATCCCGTGGGTGCGATCCACCAGCGATACGAATCAAGAACGGGTGGATCGATTCAGGATTGGTCCTGACAACCAGTACCAATGGTTGAGTCAAGGAGGCTCTGATTGGCGTGCTTACTCAGACTTTCTGAGAGAAGTTGCGAACTGGGGACTGTTGGCGAGGAGAATTCGAATTGGCTTGGACTCATTTCGAGCAGAGCGCCAGGCGGCAGAAGCCTCGTATTTCCAATCAAGCCACACCGATATTCGTGGGCCGGCGCGACTGAGGGAGGTCTCTGAGGATCTGCAGTTACCTGACGCAACGATCTCAGACTTCAATCTAATGCAGCGCGCCGACTCGGCCTGCGAGTCGCTCCGGCATTCAACGAAGGTCTTCTTCGTTGTAGGCCAGGCAGGTCTAGGGAAAACCGACTTGATGCTATCCGTTGCATCGGAGCGTGCTGCAGCCATAGAGTCCGATGCCTCGATCTCCCGACCGCTCTACCTGTTTGTTTCCTCAACCGGGCGAACTCTGTCAAGCCTCGAGGACGCAATCAACGGCGCGCTGAACATTACGAAGCTGCTATCCAGCCAGGGCGCGAAAGCGCTCTGCCGAAACGGATTGCTTGTCCTTATTGTCGATGGATTCGACGAGTTGCTTGGTAGTAGTGGGTACGAGAATGCCCTCGGCTCACTGGAGCCTTGGTTCCGTGAACTTGGGGGGCGTGGCGTTCTTGTTGCGTCCGCACGTTCGAGCTACTACTTGGCGCAGTATCGCAGGTCGTTGAGCGAGACTACTGGCGTCAACGCTGACCATACGCTTCTTGAGGTCCAGCCGTGGTCGCGAGAAGACGTGCATGACTATTTGCGACGCTCTGGTCTGCCTGATTCCGTTTCGTCGAACTTGCAGGCGCGCGACTGGCGCCTGCTCGGCGTTCCGTTCTTTGCGAAGGCATTCGCCAAGTGGAGCGCCGCCAGCGGCCACAAGTCTGACGGTCAACAATCAATCTTTGACATTGTCGTTGATCAATACCTTGCCCGCGAATCGCAGAAGCTGGTCGATCCGAATCGCGGACCGTTGCTCAACCCCGAAGAGTTGCGAGAGTTCTTTGCCGAGATCGCGGAGCTAATGCATGACTCGGGGCAGCGCGAATTGGAGCATTCCGATCTCGTGATGTGCGCCCAATTAGTCGTCGGTAGCGAGAGCGTTGAGAGTGTTCGCCCTGGATTGACGCGCCGCTTGAGTTCGCTGTGTGGCTTCGGCGTGGAAGGTGGTGCGGCCACCACCGGGAAGTTCTACTTTGCGCACGAAGTGATGTTTGACTGCTTCCTGTCCCTGGCGCTTCAGAGGAAGGTAGGGAGTTCAAAGTCTGCCGAGTCCTGGGGTGCTTTCTTCTCAAAGGGAAAGATTCACCCCGCTGCGGTCGAATGGTTGGTAGATCGATTGCCTGAAGGCGCGTCTGCCTTACTGGCTAAGCTTCAAAGCGTTGTTTCGAGCAGTAGTGCCTTCTCGGAAAATGTTGGTTTCCTGTGGGCGAGCCTGTGCAAGGCCGCGAACAACACTCCGCCCTCTCTTTACGTGCGCGATCTGAGACTTGGAGAGCTTGAACTCGCGGAATCGGATTGGGGTCGACTTAGCCTAGAGGGCTGCCAACTGAAGCGCCTGCGTTTGCCGGCCGCGGGATCAAACCAAGTTGAACTGTTGGGGTGTGAGGTTGAGCTACTTGAGTGTGAGTCCCTTGATCGTGCAAGGTTTGCGTTGAAGTGCAAGAGCTCCGATGGCATTGCAATCTTCAAGACGGATGCCACCTACGACGACACTCCCCACCAAGTTCGAAAGCGACTTGAAGACGCGGGACTCTTGCCAAGACAAGCCTCGGATGTGGACGATGACTTTTCTGAGAGCGCGAACTTCTTCTTGGACAAGATCAGTAGTCGATTCGACACATCTATTGTCGTTGCCGAGATCTCCGGGTTGGCGGACGATCAACGCTTAAGTTGGACTCAGCGTCTAGGCGCGCCCGCGTGGAGGAAGTTTACGGACGCGCTGGTTGATAGCGGGCTTGCTCGGTGGGAGCAAATCAACGCGAAGGGCTCGGCAAAGGTCAGACTGCTGTTTGACGTTCCGCCCGCGGCGATTCGCAGGCGGGATCAGGATGACTCGCGCATTGCGGCGTTCTGGTCGGCTGGGACTTGATGCGTAGGGGAATGTCGCGCTCGACATCTGAGGCCATCCGGCGATAGGTTCGTTCATCGGTGGGGCTTTCGGTGTTGGCACGGGAAATGGGGTTGAAAGAGGAGGAACCCCCGGGAGGATGAGGGCCTCGTGTGCCACAAGGCACACATTCGCCGTAGAGGCCTCTCAATGCCCCTCACCGACATCAAGATCCGCCAGGCCAAGCCCGCCGACAAGCCGATCAAGCTTGCCGACACCGCCGGCCTGTACCTCGAAGTCAAGCCCAGCGGCTCCAAGCTTTGGCGGTATCGGTACCGCATCGCTGGGCGCGAGAACCTGTTCGCCATCGGCGAGTACCCGCAGGTCTCGTTGGCCGATGCGCGCAAGGCGCGTGACGACGCCCGCGAGCTGATCCGCCAAGGCCGGCACCCGGCCCATGCACGGCAGACCGAGCGCACGCGGCAGATCAACGCCAACGCGCTGACCTTCAAGGCCATCGCCGAGGAGTGGATCGAGAAGAAGCGCAGCCGCTGGGCGCCGTACTACCTGATGCAGGTGGAGCGTGGCATGAAGAAGGACATCTATCCGCGCATCGGGCGGCTGCCGATCCGCTCGGTCACCGCGGCCGATGTGCTGGCCATCCTGGACCGCGCCACCAAGCGGGGCGCCGAGGTGGTGGCGCTGAACCTGCGGCAGTGGTGCTCGCAGGTGTTCCGCTATGCCGTGGCCACGCTGCGCGCTGACCACGACCCGGCCTCGGCCTTGCGCGGCGCCGTCATCAGGCCGCCTGTCAACCACAGCCGGCCGATGGACCGCGACGAGATCGCTGCCTTCCTGCGCAAGCTGCAGGGCTTCGGTGGCCACCGAACCACGGTGATCGCGCTGCGCCTGCTGCTGCTGACCTTCGTGCGCACGATCGAGATGCGCAAGGCCGAGTGGACCGAGGTGGACCTGGCCGCCGCCGAATGGCGCATCCCGGCCGAGAAGATGAAGATGCGCCGGCTGCACATCGTGCCGCTGTCCATGCAGGCGGTGGCGCTGCTCGCCGAGCTGAAGGGCATCACCGGCGCCGGTCGGTGGCTGTTCCCCAACCACCGCCGGCCGCACGACGTGATGTCGGCCACCACCGTCAACCACGCACTGATGAGCCTGGGCTTCGCGTCGGCCACCGTCACCGCGCACGACTTCCGGGCCACCGCGTCGACGCGGCTGCACGAGATGGGCCTTCGCTCCGACTTCATCGAGCTGCAGCTGGCCCACGTGGAGCGCAACCGCGTGCGCGCCGCCTACAACCACGCCGACCATCTGGCCGAGCGCGCCGCGATGATGCAGACCTGGGCCGACTGGCTGGATGCCGTCGCGGCGGACAACCCCAGCGCGCGCAACGCCAAGGGCTGACTGCCGCGATCGGCCTCACGCGGCAGGCGCGCTCATCGCGTCGGCCTCATTGGGTTGACTGGCCTTGCGCCGCGGCCGGCCCAGGATGGCCCCCAGGTAAGCCCGAGAAGCGCGGGCCCTCGAATGGCCGGCCATCTTCGAGACAGCCAGGCACGCGGCCTTCACCTCGCTCGACGCGTCGCTGGCACCACCCCGCACCGGCGGCTGCTGCCCGGTGCGCACCACGTACTCGCCGATCAGCGCTTCGTGCCGCAAGCCGTGCGCCGTCACGCCCAGCTTGCGCTTGGTGAAGCCGAACTTGCGCAGCACATAGGCGAAGCGCTGCATGTTCTGCTTCAGTGACCGGTCGGGCCTGCCCAGGTGGGCTTCCACGTCGGTGCCCGCCACTGTCTGCGCGTGCGCGATGGCCTGCTGGCGCTGCGGCGTGTCCAGCGGCAGGTAGCGCGGCCGGCCGTTCTTTGCACCCTGGCGCACCCATAGGTAGTGGTCGGCGTGGCGCTCTTCGGGCGGCAGACCCGTGGCTTCGAACGGCACGACCAGTGCGTTCGGCCGCAGCATCACCGACTCCTTCTTGCGCAGGCCGAAGGCGTGGATCACGCGCAGCGACGCCCCCACGTAGCCGTCGTAGGCGCTCACGCGCAGCAGCAGCGCGTCGATGTCCAGGCCCTGGGCCGACCAGCTCTTGTCGCGCTCGGCCACCTCGTGGCGCTGGTACTCGTGCAACTCCAGGCCATAGAAGGCCGGCCCGCGCACGAAGCCGGGCTTGCCCGTCCACAGCGCCAGGCCACGCAGAAAGCTCAGGTAGGTCTGGATCGTGGCCGGTTTCAGCTTGTCGTCGCGCCACACCTGCACCATGGCGCGGATGTGCTTCTGCCCCAGGTTGCGCGGGTCGGGCAGGGTCTTGAAGCCCGCACGGTCGTGCAGGGCCGCGTAGAAGCGGCGCAGGAACTCGGCGCGATCCTGCCGGGTCTTGTGCGACACGGTCTTCTGCCGTGAGGTGTGCTGCTGGTTGTGCAGGCGCAGCAGCACCTCCAGCACCTGCAGCGGGTCGGCCTCGCCGGGGCGGTGGCGCGCCAGCACGTCGGCGTCGGTCAGGCCCGCCCAGTCGCGCAGGCGCGGCGGCTGGTGGACGGTGCGGCCCACCGGCGGCGGGCGAAGTTGGAGAGGTTTGGAACTGGGTGGATCGATGGAAAGGCGGGGCATGGTCAGCTCCGGTTGATGGGTCGACATCGGCGCGCGTCCCTTTCCATGTCGCCATGGCGCGCGCCAGGGGTGGAATCGATTCAGGCGCCTGCCCGGCGGATTCCGTCGCCGGGCGCGGCCGTGGCCTTGTGCTTGCGTTGCAGCGCGCGCCACGTGCGCGCTGCAACGACCCAGGGGTTCGCCAGCGATGGCGGCGGTGCCGCCGGCTGGCTCGGTCATCCTTAAAAATGGGAACGGGTTGATCCGGCCCGTGCGCGGGTTTCCGCGCCGCACGGGGTGGGTGATGGCGCCTGCCTCGGGGGCGGGCGGCATCGGCAGCCAGGTCGGGCCTGCTGCCTTCGATGGATCAGGTCTCTGCGCTTTCGCAGCGCCATCCGCCTGCATGGGTCCGCCCCTCACCGAGAGTCCGGGGCGGTGTCAGGTGCACGAGCGAGGGCGGCGCGCGGCGGAGCCCATCAGGGCAAGCACGACCACGCGCCGGGCCGCCCACGAGTGGCGGCCGGTGCTCGAACGGATGGCGAGACGCTGTGCACGGCATCGGGTGCCGGCACGGCTTGGGCACGGTCTGCAGCGCGCTTCAGGAGCGCCCGGCGCGGTGGCCGGTGGGCTGCAGCATTCAGCTCTGCGAAGGGGAACCATCGTCCGCGACCTCGTGGGTCACGGCCAGCCTGGCTCAGGGCCAGGCCTCAAAGGGCAGGTAACGACTGCGACGCCTCTTCGCTCCAGCGGAGCAGGCCATGAGGGAGGCCCAAGGGAGCCTGTAGTGGACGCGCGGGGCGCGGGTGTCGTCAACGGGCGTGGCGCAGACGCCCGCCGCAATCGGCCGGATTCGAGGGTACTTGCATGGGCAAGTGATGCACGTGCAAGGCGGCTCTGTTTGCGGAATGCCGGCAGGGCGCGCGCCGCCCCTGGGGTTGACGACTGTGCGATTGGCCTCTGGTGGTGAACCGGGTATGCGATGCGCGGGTCTTGGGCCGGGCTCTCAAGCGCTGCGGCAGCGCCGCGGTGTGACCTGAGTGCTACTGGGATGACACCAGCGGCAGCAGGCTTGCACGCGGTGTCTCTGCGGCATCACTCGAATGGCACTCGACTGGCATTGCGGTGACATCCGGGCATCGAAGCGCGCCGCTGCGGCGTACTCGGGGTTGAACTGCCGTCATCCCATGGGACGGTGACTGGGTCTTCACTCGGAGCCTCGCCATGCGTTCGTTCCAATGGGTCAGCGGCGAGCTGACCGAAGTCCAGCGGTTCATCAATGTGCCGATGCGTTGGTGCGAGCAGTACCCGGCTCGCGAGCGGCGGGAGCTGTGGATCAAGGCAATCGACGGCCCGGACGTCAAGCTCGTCGTGCACAC